>BNJS01003892.1_pt1 | contig 368095 bp, 400 predicted proteins | sample 8540461 | NCBI WGS metagenome assembly BNJS01 (sample SAMD00202454, study PRJDB9452) | human saliva metagenome | isolation source: human saliva | place: Japan
GATGAAAACTTTTTATAGTTATGGATGCTTTTCTGTAGGATATTTTTCACTTCGGACAAAGAAAAACAGTAAACCTTTTGATTTACTGTTTCTGTGTTAGTTTTATTAATTGTTTTTACAAAAGCTAGGATCAGAATTATCCCCAATGTGGAATAATCAATTGAAATATAAATGCAACTATAACGGATATTCCTAATTCTAAAACAAATTCTTTTGGCTTTCTATACAAGATTAGAACACCTATTATCCATGTTATAACCTCATAAGGTCATACATATAAAAAGCCTCCTAGGGGATTAAGATTGAAAGAAACGCCTGAGCAAATAACTTACTCAATAATTGTTCCAGAAAGAACAGCTGCAAAAGCTTTCTCCTTTTGCATACCAGTCACATGTATGCCATAAAAGGACACAACAATCACTACCCTTATCATCATATAAGTTTTCGGCAGAAAATCTGACATAATTGCAATATAAATAATACCCCATCAGCATACTAACTCAGAACGAAAATGTAAGTTTAATAGATGCTCTCAAGAGGAGAGTTTAGGAATAACAAACTGATGTGTTGTTCCAAGCAAAATCCATATAGATAATCTGCCAAAATAATTTACAACATTAAGTTGTTGAAAATCATTGGGAAATAATTGCTTGCTGTACCATCAATCCATTTCTGAAATACTCCAAGTGCAAACCCAAATAACATGAACTCACTGTTGCAATATATATTTTGAAGTAACACTTTTTGAGGTATTCTTATTTTTCAAGAAATACTTTCATTTTTCTATCTCCTGCCAAATCTAAATTTTGTTTATATTAAATCTTTATAGCATCACTTAGTATTATAGTCCTAACTCGTTTTTCTCTTTACTCTGTGATAGTCGCTTTTCCTTGTTCCTGTAACTGCCTCATACAAGTCTTAACTCTTTCCGCTTTGTTCTACTTCTTCTCGGCATCTTTTTAAGGCCCATGTAGTCCTATAATTCTTTATCTCGTAAATCGGTAATGCTATCTTTTAAATTGATTGATACTTGTAATGCTTTTCCTGAGTAACTTTGGATAACTTTCTCCCTATATTTCTCAAGTCTGCATTATTGTTATCTGCGTTTTTTATGGATAAGATTTTCAAAGATTGACAAACAAGTTTCTTTGGGTAGAGGTGACTTTGTATCTTTCGTTTTCTGTCTCTTTGCCAATTCCCTTATCCAATTTAACAAGGCTTTTATTCTTCTTGAGATTTCTAAAATCATATTTTTGATGTTTGATTTCGGTTGATATTCCTCTATTCTGTAGCTATGCCTTCTTTCTCCATTTGGCTGCTGACACTCTCAAATGAATGGTCGGTATTTGTTCTATGCCTTGTCTTTGATAAGAACGATGATCCACTTTGTCCTGTATGCCGTTTTCATCAAGGATATATTCCTTTTTGATTTTGCTCTCCATGTTGTATCTTCGTTTAGTGGTCGCATAGTAAGTAAGATATGGCAATGGGTTTCATCATTTTTATCATGTAGAGCAATATCAGCACATTGGAAATTCGTGTGACAGAACTTAAAGCTCTGATTGCTACCGAAAAGGAAAGCAGCACCAATGTGACGGTTTTCTCTCAATCGTAAGGAAATACACGGATATTAAGGAGCTTACCCCGAACTTATCAGGGAATTCGTAGAGAAGGTCTGTGTACAAAACTGAACGTGTGGACGGCTTTAAGATACAGCGCATCCGGATAGTGTGGAACTGCATCGAGAGGTTGTACTTCCCACAAGGAAAAATCCCCTTTAGTAGCACCGGCTTTGGCTCTGCTTTTTTAGATTCGATCTTTGCGCTGATTCTTTCTTTGTTCACTTCTTTTTCAAAAATAGAGATAGTATGGCTTGACTATATTGTATGAAGGAAGAAGTATCATTAGAATGATAGGAACAGATAGAACTAAATGCATAAGAAGTTGTACAGCATACCCGTTGCTTTAGAGGTATAGGTAGAATTATAAAAGTAAATAGATTTATAAAGTGTAAGTAAAATAGAAAAAAGTGTAAGTAAAATAGAAAAGAGGAAAAGATTGAGTAAACAGGTATATAGCGGAATAGGCGGTCAGGCTGTAATAGAAGGCATCATGATGAAAAACGGAGAGAAATACTCCGTTGCGGTTCGGAAGCCAAGCGGAGAAATCGACGTTATGGAAAGCGAGTACCTTTCCCTTACGGATAAATATCCTTTTTTGAAGCTCCCATTTTTAAGAGGAATCATTTCTTTTTACGACTCCATGGCTTTAGGAATGAAATGCTTAAGTCACAGTGCAAGTTTTTATGAGGATGATGAAGGCTCTGAGCCGGGAGCCATTGAAAAAGCAATGGGTAAAATCTTTGGCGATAAGCTTGAGCAGGTCTTATCGGCTCTTGTGATGGTCTTCTCCTTTGCTGCTGCAATTTTTATTTTTGTAGCACTCCCGACCATATTGCTGAATTTCTTAAAGACAGTCCTCCCGATTGCACCGATGCTCGCCTTTTTGGAGGGACTGCTTCGTATCCTCATATTTATTATTTATATCAAGTTGATTTCCGGGGCGAAGGATATCCGGAGGACTTTCGAGTACCATGGGGCGGAGCACAAGTGTATAAACTGTGTGGAGCATGGACTGGATCTTACAGTGGAAAATGTTCTTCTCTCCTCCAAGGAGCATAAGCGCTGTGGAACGAGCTTCATCGTCTATGTGATGATGATTTCCATTTTCCTCTTTATGTTCTTGCAATTTGACAGTCTGTGGATGAAAGTTTTGGCGCGTCTTCTTCTTATTCCCGTGATTGCCGGCATCAGCTATGAAGTACTTCGCCTCATGGGTATGGTGGACAATGCCTTAACTCGCATTTTGTTTATCCCCGGAATGTGGATGCAGGGCCTGACGACGAAAGAGCCTGATGCCGAAGAGGTGGAAGTAGCCATTGCTGCTGTGGAAAAGGTCTTTGATTGGAGGGCATTTCAGAGGGAACATTTTTCGGAAAAGCCATAAAGGAAAGGCAAGTTTTTGATGATAAAAGTGGATGAAACTTGATAAAAGTAGGTGAAAAATATCGGGTTTGGGCAATACTCGATACAGAAATTGCCGGAGAGAAGGACAGAGTTTGAGAGAAGACGGGAAAGAAAAAAATGGGAAAGAAAAAAAGATGGCAAATAGTCTGAAAGAAGAGTTTTTAAGGAGTCAAGATGAGAAAGGACTAAGCACCGCCTTTTTCTTTTCTTGATTTGGAAAAATACGCTCTTCCGCTCCCTGAAAGAAGCCGTGTAGAAGAGGCAGAGTTGGACATAAGACTTCTTTTACAGGAAGCCTTTTCTTTGGACACAAAGGACTATCTTTTAGGAAAAAGAGAGGCGGTTTTTACCCTATATAGGAAAAGAGCAGAAGAGAAGCCGGCACTTTCGTCTTCGCGAGTTAGCGGAGATTTAGCGCTTTCTTCTTCTGCTGATGAAGAGCCGGATTCCGCTCTTAACCGTTTTTTTACCTTTTTGGAAAAACGTCTCTGGCGTATTCCTCTTTCTCAAATTCTTGGCAGGCAGGAGTTCTTCGGCCTTTCTTTCTTGGTCAATGAAAATGTGCTTAGCCCAAGGCAAGATACGGAGTGCATTGTGGAGCGCATTTTGGAGGAAGAAGAAAAATGGAAAAGTCTCGGAGAGCAAGATAAGAGAAGTGGTAAGAAAAAAGAATTAACAGACGAAAGTGTAGGGGTTGCCGGATGCGAAGCACTTAGTATCCTGGATCTTTGCACCGGCTCGGGCTGTATCGGCCTCACTCTGGCAAAAATCTGCACTGTAAAACTGTACTGCTTCTCGATAAGTCGGATAAAGCGCTGGAAGTCGCAAAAAGAAAACTACAGGAGTCTTTTTAGAACAGGAAAGTGCCAAAGAAGAATGGAAATGCTCCGTGCTTTCCAGCGGAAGAGAACCGGATCCTAATCGAATACGAGAGCAAGTGCTTAATCCTTCCCGTGCATTTTTCTGAATCGGACCTTTTTGATGCGCTTCCTTCTTTTATGGAAGAAAAAGGTATTTCGCTTTTGACATTTTGGTTTCCAATCCACCCTATATAAGGCGGATGTAATAGAAACACTCTGATGCGGAAGTTGCTCTTCATGAGCCCGCCTTAGCTCTGGACGGAGGAGGACGGCCTTGATTTTTATAGAAGAATTGCAAAGGAGGGGAAGCGTTTTCTTTTTCCGGGAGGAAGAGTCTATGTGGAAATCGGCTATGACCAAGGGACTAGCGTGAAAGACATTTTCCAAAAAGAAGGTTTTTTCGATGTGGAAGTTTTTCAAGACTATGAAGGGCGAGACAGAGGTGTTCGAGGAACTTTTCTGTAGGCATTCGAGGAACTTTTCTGTAGGCATTCGGGGAACTTGCCTATAGGGTCCGAGGTGGTTTTTTGCAGGATCCGAGGTGGTTTTTCCGCCTTGACACAAATTAGTCAATCCATTACTATTAGAAAGGTTATTTTTATGATGTAGGAGAACATTTTCACTACATGATAAGTTTACAAGTTTTAAGGTGCATATCGCCTTGAAATAAAAGGAAAAATGTGGTTTATGCGAAGGATTTGCATAAGAAAGAGAGGTATAATGAGCTACTTAGAGATTGAGAAGGTCATTGGAAGAGAGATTATTGACTCAGAGGAAATCCTACCGTTGAGGCAGAAGTTACCTTAACTGACGGAACGATTGGAAGAGGTACTGCACCGTCAGGCGCTTCCACAGGTGAGTTCGAGGCACTGGAGCTTCGTGACGGCGATAAGTCCCGTTACGGCGGAAAGGGTGTTTCCAAGGCTGTTAAAAAATATTACTACCATTATTAACGATATTTTACTTGGCATGGATCCGATGGATATCTATGCGGTAGACCGTGCTATGATTGAAGCTGACGGAACAAAGGATAAGTCAAGCTCGGTGCTAATGCTATCCTTGCTGTTTCTATCGCAACCTGCAAGGCTGCAGCCAATGCTTTAGATATTCCCTTTATCGTTTCTTAGGCGGTGCAAACGGAAAACCGTCTTCCTGTTCCGATGATGAACATCTTAAACGGTGGAGCACACGCTACCAACTCCGTTGATACACAGGAATTTATGATTATGCCGGCAGGCGCTCCTTCCCTTCCGTGAGGGTCTTCGTTGGTGTACAGAGGTATTCCACGCCTTCAGAAGATCTTAAAGGATGAGGGAAATACCACTGCAGTAGGGTGACGAGGGTGGTTTCGCACCGAACTTGGCTTCGATGAAGATACGATTGAGCACATCTTAAAAGGCAATCAGGGCAGCAGGGTACGAGCCGGGTAAGGACTTTCGTTCTGGCTATGGATGCAGCTCCTCCGAGTGGAAGAGCGAAAAAGGGCAAGGGATTCTATCATCAGCCGAAGTCCGGAAAGGATTTTTACTCTGATGAGCTCATTGCTCACTGGAAGTCCCTAGTAGAGAAGTACCCGATTTACTCTATCGAGGATGGACTCGATGAGGAAGACTGGGAAGGCTGGGAGAAGATGACGAAGGAGCTTGGAGATAAGGTTCAGCTCGTTGGGAGATGACCTTTTTCGTAACCAATACAGAGCGTCTTTCCAAAGGAATCAAGCTTTGGATGCGGAAATTCCATTCTCATTAAGCTAAACCAGATCGGTTCCGTTTCCGAGACTTTTAGAGGCGATCAAGATGGCTCACAAGGCAGGGATACACCAGCTATTTCTTCTCACCGTTCCGGAGAGACGGAGGATACCACCATTGCTGACCTTGCGGTAGCATTAAATACCTGCCAGATCAAGACCGGTGCTCCTTCCCGTTCCGAGAGGTGGCAAAGTACAACCAGCTTCTTCGTATCGAAGAGGAGCTTGGCGAAAGCTGCTTGCTATCCCTGGTTTCGGTGCTTTCAATAGAAAGTAATAACTAGGAATATGCGATGCTCATTTTACGAGTACAAATAGAGAGACTATGCTGTTGCAATGTTTATCTGTGACAGTTATACAGTATGAAAGGACCCTGAGAGGAATCGGAATGGATTCCTCTCGGGCTTTTTATATTGTTTTCGTCGAGAAAAATTCAAAGGAGCAGGAAGTTTCTGTTTTAATGATTTTTTTAATAATGATAAAAATACTCATATTAATTTGAATTTTAAGAAAAATAAATGTTAGAATGAAGGAGTATTTGTAGAAGTTACGGTAGGAGGTGCCTATGGGATTTTTGATGAACTTGGAAAAAGAAGATTTCGGTGCAAGTCAGGAAGTAGTGCAAAAGGGAAAGGAAATGGCAGATACTGCTAAGTTCAACTCCATGATTCATGATGAAGAAAGGAAGATTTCTGCTGTTTACGGGAAGATCGGTAAGAAGTATTTTGAAGATTTTTCAGAATGCGCCTACAGAAGGGTTTTAAAGACTTCGTAGACGAGATTCATGCTGCTCAGGCTAAGATTGCCGAAATCCAGGGAAAAGCTGAAGGCTTTGAAGGCTGACGTGACAGAAAAGGTAGAGAATGTTGCTGAGAAGGCAAAGGATGCTGCTGAGAAGGCAAAGGATGTTGCAAGCAGTACTGTGGAGCAGGTGGCGGAAGACGCAAAAATCCGTAGGGATAGAGGGTGCAGCCAAAGGTAGAAGAAGTGGCAGCCAAAGTAGAAGATGCTGCAAGTGATGCGGCAGACGCTCTTTCTAAGGAATAGTTTTTGGAGAAATAAATTAAAAAGGAATAATGTATAGGGTGTTTGAGAGTATTGAGTGGTGCGGGATTCCGCACCATTTTTGTATACCGAAGAGATGTTCATCTCCCAAAGGGAATGCTTCTAAGCCTATATCTTTTCTCTTAAATCAAGAAAAGACAAAACAGAAAGACTTTTTTATTAGGTAAGCCTTTTTCTTTGGCTATAAGATTGACTTTAGATAAATCAGGGAAAGATTGACTAACGAAAAATCTATGCTAGACTAGAATCGTTATTTTTCGCTTACCATTAAAGAAGAAAAAAGAATGGGGCGGAGCAGTTGAAAAAGGGAAGAAAAAAGGAGAGTCCATGGAAAGAAAACCATACTACATTACCACGGCGATTGCTTATGCATCCGGAAAACCGCATATCGGAAATACCTATGAAATTATCCTTGCGGATGCGATGGCACGTTTTAAGCGCTACGAGGGATATGATGTGTTTTTTATGACCGGAACCGATGAGCATGGACAGAAGATAGAGGGAAAGGCGAAGGACGCCGGAAAGACACCGAAAGAGTTTGTCGATGAAGTTGTAGGAGAGATTCAGAGTATTTTTGATTTGATGAATACTTCCTACGATAAATTCATGCGTACAACGGAGCCATATCACGAGAAGCAAGTTCAGAGGATGTTCCGGAAGATGTATGAAAAAGGGGATATTTACAAGGGTAAATATGAGGGTTGGTATTGTACTCCCTGCGAATCCTTCTGGACAGATTCCCAGCTTGTAGACGGAAAATGCCCTGACTGCGGCCGTCCTGTGGAAAAGGCGAGTGAGGATGCCTATTTCTTTAAGATGTCTAAGTATGCGGATCGTTTAATGGAGCATATCGAGTCTCACCCCGAGTTTATACAGCCTGTTTCCCGTAAAAATGAGATGGTGAACAACTTCTTAAAACCGGGATTACAGGATCTTTGTGTTTCCCGTTCTTCCTTTACATGGGGCATCCCTGTAGATTTCGATGAGAAAAATGTAGTTTATGTGTGGCTTGATGCGCTTACAAACTATATTACCGGTATCGGCTATGACACGGAAGGTGCACACGGTGAGAACTACAAAAAATATTGGCCGGCAGACTTACATCTCATCGGAAAGGATATTGTTCGTTTCCATACGATTTACTGGCCTATTTTTCCTGATGAGCTTGGACGTTCCTCTACCCAAACAGGTATTCGGACACCCATGGCTTCTTACTGCGGCAGGAAAGGCGGAAGAAGGCACAAAGATGTCCAAGTCCAGAGGCAATGTAATCTATGCGGACGACCTCGTTCGGCTCTTTGGTGTAGATGCGGTTCGTTTCTTTGTTCTGCATGAGATGCCTTTTGAGAATGATGGCGTAATCTCTTGGGAGCTCATGGTAGAGCGCTACAATTCTCAGCTTGCGAACATTTTAGGAAACCTTGTGAAGCGTACCATTGCGATGAGCAATAAGTATTTTGAGGGAGTTGTAGAAAAACCTCTGCAGTAGATCCGGTGGATGAAGATTTAAAAGAATACAGTGCTTTCCCAAGCGAGGGTGGCTACTGAAAAGATGGAAGAGCACAGGGTTGCTGACGCGCTTACTGCTATTTTTCGAGATATTTAGACGTTCCAACAAATATATTGATGAGACAGAACCATGGGTTTTGGCAAGAGAAGAGGAGCTTGCTCCACGCCTTAAGACTAGTGCTTTTACAATTTGACGGAGTCTATTGTAATCGGAGCATCTCTTTTGGAAAGCTTTTATGCCGGATACGGCAAAGACGATTTTAGAAGAGCTCGCTACGGAAAAGAGAGCCTTTGAACAGCTTAGCGAGTTTGGTCTTTATCCGTCCGGAACAAAGGTTTCCGAGAATCCTTCACCTTATTTGACAGAAAAGATTGGAAGGAAATCGAAAAGGAAGTAGAGAAGATTACCGAAGAGCAGATTCGTAAGGCTTCTTTGAAGAGGAGAAGCAGGAAGGAAAGAGCGGCGCTAAAGAGGGAACGGAAGAACTGTAGCGGAAGGCGACGCAGCTAAGGATGCAAATCCTGTAGTGCTTCCTTATAAAGACGAAGTAAGCTATGAGGACTTTTGAAAAAGCTGGATTTCGTATCGGCAAGATTCTTCATGCGGAAGAGGTGAAGAAATCCAAGAAACTTCTACTCTTCAAGGTACAAATTGGAGAAGAAGTTCGGCAGATTCTTTCCGGAATCAAGTCGGCCTACCATCCGGAGGATTTGGTTGGAAAGAAGGTAATGGTTCTTGTGAACTTAAAACCCAGAATGATTGCCGGCTATGAGTCTCAGGGTATGCTTCTGTCTGCAGCGTTTGAGCAGGACGGAGAAGAGATTTTATCACTTATGACCTCTTTGCAGGGATATGCCCTGCAGGAGCGGATATCGCATAATATGACTGCATTGACTGCACTGGACACAAAGAAAAAAAGGGGAGGGGTTTCAGCGGATTTGCTGAAGCTTCTGCCCTTGTTTCCATGACCATAGATCATTATGCTGCTATCGTGATTTACAATGGGAAATCTCTATGGCTTTTTCTACAGAGTATCATGAAATGGCAATTGCTACAGCGGAAGGAAAACACTGATGCAGCTGTATCATATTTTTCCGGACCATCGGAAGGCTGGCTTTTTCCGATTTTTTTGCCTTCCTCTTAACAGAGGGCTTTTATTCATACAAAAGATAGGAAGAAATATTTCTTCCGTGTACTTCTTATGGCTATTTTTCTCAGAAGTCCCCTTTGATCTTTGTCTTTATAATCAATGGTATAATTTTTTTCCGCACAAAATATCGGTTTTACCTTATCTTTTGGGAATTGCTGCAATGTATTTTATGAAGAAATTTCGGAGAAAGTCTATTTTTGAAATGGACTTCGGTACTCATCTGTGCCGCTTTTGGCAGAGCTACTACGATGCGATTACGGAGCTTTTAGGAATTTTTCTTATTGCTTCTTTGTATAATTTTCGAAAGGAAAAAGGCACTTCGTATAGCCTCTGGCATGTTTTTCTCCATATCACTGTCCTTGGCTAATTTTGGAGCGGCAGCCCTCAGTTTTATTCCTATCTTTTTCTACAATGGAGAAAAAGGGCGTATTCCCTTGGGAAGACTCTTTTATTTTTACTATCCTTTGCATTTAACTTTGTTTTATCTTTTGATTTATTTCGGTGCCAAAATCACAGCGTAGAATTTTCGTGATAAATGCTATTTAAAAATTTTTCTTTTAGTCGAAATATATTTTGCAATAGGAATCAGGCGGTGTAACTGCGATGGTAGAGAAAAAGTAGTAGGGAGAAGATGATGATATTTGACACGCACTGTCATTACAATGACGAATCTTTTGATTCGGATAGAGATGACTTAATAAAAAGGGCTTCCGGGAGAAGGAGTGGACCGAATTTGTGAAATCGGCTACAATTTGGAAAGCTCGGAGAAAAGCCGTACATTTAGCCGAAGAATATCGGGGAACAGGCCTTTCGATCTATAGCGCTGTGGGCTTTCACCCGCAAAATGCCAATGAATTCAATCCTGATTCTTTCCAAAAGCTGGAAGAGCTGAGTTATTCCGAGAGTGTAGTTGCAATCGGAGAGATTGGTTTGGATTACTATAGATTGGATAAGCGAAGTCCTATCGAAAAAAGAGCAGGATGAGGAGAAGAAAAAAGAGGGGAAGAAGTTTTTGAGGACTTTGACCCGGAGCCCGCAATGCAGAAGGAATGCTTCATTTCCATGATTGAGCTTGCGAAAAAGAGAAATCTTCCGATTGTGATTCATTCGCGAGATGCGGCCTTGGATAGTTTTCGCATTGTAAGGGATCATAAGGCCTATAAAAACGGAGGCATTGTGCATTGTTTCTCCTATCCTTTGGAAGTGGCTAAGGACTTTGTATCGCTTGGTATGATGATTGGGATTGGCGGTGTATTGACTTTTACCAATGCAAAAAAGCTGAAGCAGGTGGCGGAGGAGATTCCCTTGGAGCATATTGTGCTTGAAACGGACTGTCCTTATATGGCTCCTGTGCCGGTAAGAGGTACGAGAAATTATTCCGGAAATCTTCGTTATGTAGTGGATTTTCTTGCTGATTTAAAAGGAATTTCTGCTGAGGAAGTGATTCGTGTAACAGCAGAGAATGGGGAAAAAGTGTATAGGATACAATAGACGAGTTTTGAAAATAAAAAACTTCGGGAACTCCACCTAGGATGACCCACGGCACATGAAAGGTTTACCTTAGTGCTGCTATGTTCCCATCCTGACACGGTTCGGTATCTCCCATTGCGTGGGGCCCAAGCTTCATTGCCCCCGAAGCAGTAGAAGTATAACGGATTTTTCCAAGGCTTTGCAAGTCTATGCAGTTTTGCCGCACTTTCTCAATTTAGGACATAAAAAAGCTTGAATAGGAAAAGGGTATTAGGGTCATAGAAAATGGAAAGTCAAAGATGAATGAGACATCAAGTAGAGAAATGATTTAATCAAGAGTAAGAAGGGACTATGCAATTTTCGGAAATGATATTTGTAGGGGCATTTCTCCCCTGTTTCTATTTTTCTTTTTATAAGTAAGAGTATTAGAGGGAAAAAAATTTGGTTTTCTCTTCTTTTCGATTGTTTTTGCTTTTTCAGGGTTGCTTTCTCTTGGTGTTTTGCTGTTACTTAGTTTGTTCAGCTTTTATGCCGCAAAGCGCTTAAAGACGGAGAAAAAGTATTTCTTTCCCTTTAGCATTGTTCTCCTTTTACTACCGCTTCTCTTTTTTAAGTACAGTGTATTTTTTCGTTTTCTTCCGCAATGGATAAGAGGGCTTATGCCCTTTGGAATTTCTTTTTACAGTTTTCGTCTGATTTCTTATCTTGCGGACTGTAAGGAAGGCATGGAGCCGGAGGAGAATTTCTTCCATTTTGCAATTTATGCTTTTGCTTTTCCTGTTATTTCCCAAGGACCGATTCTTCGTTATAAAGAGATGAGAGGGGAGATTGTATCGAGAGAGAGTAATTTCACCAACCTTTCTCAGGGCTTGTTCCGCTTTTCGTTCGGATTATGGAAAAAAATGATTTTGGCGGATGAGCTGGGAAAGCTTTCCACTTCCTTTCTTCCTATGGAGAGACTGACAGGTCTGGCAGTCCAAGGAAGCAATGCACCTTCTTTTTGGCGGTCTTTTTCAAGTCTTGCATTTTATGCTACAGATTTATCTTGATTTTTCCGCCTATACGGATATGGCAGTCGGTATAGGTGAAATGGTCGGATTCAGTATTCCGGAGAACTTCCATTATCCTTACGAAGCAAAGAGCATCCGGGATTTCTGGCGTCGCTGGCATATTTCCCTTTCTTGCTTTTTTAGGGATTATATCTATATCCCCTTAGGCGGGAATCGTCTCTCCTTTGGGAGAAGAGTAATCAATCTTCTTGTGATCTGGATTCTTACCGGAATGTGGCATGAGCAACAGCAAACTTCATTCTTTGGGGGCTTATATTATTTTTATGATTATCGTTATGGAGTTGCTTATGAAGCATATAATCCATAGATTTCCGATTCATCTTCCTGCTCGGAAAAAGGATGAGGCAAATATAAATGAGCCGGCTTTACATGAAAAAGAAATAGAGAAAAAATGCAAATGGAACATTTTTAATCCGGCTTATGGTAAGACGGTAGTACTGCATATCTACACTCTTGTTGTTGTTTTTTTATTTCTTGGATTTTTTCCGCTATTCGGATTTTGCTGTTTTGAAAAATGTTTTAAAGAGCCTTTTTCTCTTGAGCGGAAATGCATTTTCGGATGGAAGAAGTCTGATTTTATTTCGAAATCATATTTTCCTTTTTCTTTTAGCTGTCCTTTTTTCAACGAGTCTTTTTCAAAAGCTGGATGCTTTTTGCGAGGATTTAATGCTTCGCGGACGTATCCGGAAAGAGAAGAAAGGAAAGAGAGAAGAGGAAGGCTTCTACGGTATGGAGGAGGAAGCCGATATGGAAGAGATAAAAGATAGAGGCGCAATAGATGTCGGTACAATAGATGTCGGTACAATAGATGAAGATACAATAGATGAAGATACAATAGATGAAGATACAATGATGAAGATGCAAGACCTAAGTTTGGTGTGGAAACTGAAGAAGATATCAAAGAAGATATCAAAGAAGATATTAAAGAGGCAATGCAGGAAGAATCCGGTCTTTCGGAGGAAGAGCTGAAACGACATAGCATAGCTTTTAAAGAAGATTCAAAGAAAAGACGAAGTGGACTATTTTTCTTCTTGGATCATGGAGAGAAGATGTATTACTTTGTAAAAATATTACTTGCTTTACTGGCTTTTATGCATTTCTTTTTGCAGCAATGGCGGGACAAAGTTATACCCCTGTTTTTTTATACAATCAATTTTAATTAAAATTGTAGTTTGAAGTAAAAAGATTGAGTGACTACAAAAAGTCATTTCAGGAAAAAAAGACCTTCTTAGTAGGAGTGACAGAAAAAGCAGAAAAGATAGAAATAGCAGAAAAGACAGAAATAGCAGAAAAGATAGCTGTGGAAGAAAAGAGAGCCGTGGCGGAGTAAAAGAAGTAGCGGGAGGTAGGGGATGAATTGGAATAAAGAGAAGGGAACAATATATGAAGCGCTTGCAGTTTCTGTTATATTGCTCTTTTTCCTGTGCGTTTTTGTTCTCGGAATAGCTCTTCCTTTACGAAAAAGCTATTCCGATGAGGAGAAAAGGGAGCTGAAACATTTCCCTGCGTTCTCCGTTTATGCAGTATTAAACGGGCAATATTTTAAAGACATTTCCAGCTGGTACCAGGACAGCTATCCGGGCAAAGAGGAGTGGCTTTCTCTGTCCGGAAAGGTACAAAATCTTTATGGTTTTCAGGGAGATGTTTTGTATGGCGAAGGGAAAAATGTAGCGGAGAGCATTCCGGAAACAGGGGAGATGGCAGAAACCTTTGCTATAGAAAACATAGAAGAGACCAGTCCTGTTTCAAAACGAGGGAAAAGAATACGGAAAGGGAAGTAGAGACTGCTTCCGATTCGGAATCGTCGGATAATGGTTCTTCCTCGGAGAACAAGAAAGAACAAAATTTTTGAAACGGATGCGGAAGGAAATCTTGAAATTCAAAAGGCGGATGCGGATGTTGCCTTACAGGGTGAAACGGTGGGGAGCCTGTATTTGAGTGGAAAGGAAGCCTTTGAGCTTTATTATTTCAGTGAAAAAGGAGTCAGAAGCTATGCTTCCCTTTTAAATACAGTAGAAAGCTTATACCCGAATCTCGAAATCAGCACCCTGATTGCACCGAAATTCTTTCGGCATCCTCTCGGACCCGCAAAATACAAGAAAAAGTTGGCATCTTCCGGCATGGATCAGGCGATTTCTATACCTACAGTTTGATGAATCCGAAAATCCATAGTATTGATGTGTTCAGTTCTCTTATGCGGCATAAAACGGAGTATATTTATTTTCGGACAGACCATCACTGGACACAGCTCGGGGCTTACTATGCCTACGCGGAGTTTTGTAAGGAGAGGGGACTTGCTGCAAAATCGCTGGAGAGCTTTACAAAGGCGGAGTATAAGGATTTTTACGGTACATTTTATTTTTATATGAATCGTCCTGAGGCTATGAAAGGAAATCCGGATACGGTCATTGCGTATACCGGAGAAGTAAATGATATGCGATTTTTTTGGATGCCTCCCGGGAAGGAGTATTCCGGCAATCTTATCAATGATGCGGAAAAGATGCTTCCGGGAAATAAATATAATTGCTTTATGTTGGGGGATCATCCTTATGCGGAAATTCACAATGAAAACGGAGAGAAGAATCTTATTGTCATTAAGGACTCCTATGGAAATGCAATCATCCCCTTTTTGGCCCAAAACTATAAAAATATTTATGTCATAGATTATAGGTATTATGATAAGAAAATTACCGGAGCTTATAGAAGAGAAGGGAATTAATGAGATTTTATTCGTGAACAACGTGATGGGAGTGGGAGAAAGTCTGTCTGCTAAAATGATGACCTTGTTCCGCTAATGTCGTTGACACATGTTTTCTGATACCTTAAAATAGATACGTTATATTGATGAATAAATATGGAATCCGTAAATTTCGCAAGAAAATATTTGCCTCACATATTTGTACATTAACAAAGGAATATTGAAGGAGGTAGTAACAGTGAACCAGCCATTGGCAATCGCCATTACCGTGATCGTGGCAGCTGTGGTAGGGGTCATCATGTTTATCCTCGGACAAAATAAAGAGCGGTCTATTTATGCAAAAACGGTAGGGAGTGCCGAGGAAAAGTCCAGAGAGATTATTGATGATGCCATCAGAACAGCAGAGAATAAAAAGAGAGAAGCCTTACTGGAAGCAAAAGAAGAAGCTTTGAAGGCGAAGAATGATCTGGATAAGGAACTGAAAGACAGAAGAAAAGAAGTTACTGAGTTAGAGAGAAGAATTTTAAAAAGGGAGGAAAGCTCCGAGAAGAAGGCGGCAAGTTTAGAACGAAAGGAAGCAGAACTTTTAAGAAAAGAGGAAGGACTGCAGTCTAAAGAGGGAGAACTTGAGCAATTACATAATCAAAAATTGGTAGAGTTGGAAAGAGTATCCGGATTGACCAGAGATCAGGCCAAGCAGGAGCTTTTGGCGTCCGTGGAAGACAGTATCAAGCATGATACCGCTTTAATTATCAGAGAATATGATGCCAGAGCAAAGGAAGAGGCGGAAAAGACGGCAAGAGAATATATCGTGGAGGCTATCCAACGATGTGCGGCTGACCAGGTAACGGAATCTACCGTTTCCGTTGTGCAACTTCCCAATGATGAAATGAAAGGACGAATTATCGGACGTGAAGGAAGAAATATTCGTACTTTGGAACAACTTACAGGAGTAGAGCTGATTGTAGATGATACACCGGAAGCGGTTGTACTTTCCGGTTTTGATCCGGTACGTAGAGAAGTGGCAAGAATCGCTCTGGAAAAGTTAATTGTGGACGGTCGTATTCATCCTGCCAGAATTGAAGAAGTGGTTGAGAAGAGTAGAAAAGAAGTAAATGATACCATAAAGGAAGAGGGAGAGTCCGCTACTTTGGAGCTGGGGCTTCACGGAATTCATCCGGAGCTTATTTTCCTTTTGGGAAGAATGAAGTTCCGTACTTCCTTCGGACAGAATGCGTTGCAGCATTCCATGGAGGTTGCACAGATATCCGGACTTTTGGCGCAGGAGTTGGGACTGGATACACGTCTTGCAAAGCGTGCAGGTCTGCTTCATGATATTGGAAAGGCGATTGACCATGAGGTGGAAGGAAGCCATGTTGACTTGGGAATCGAACTTTGTCAAAAGTATCATGAGCCGGAAGTAGTTATCAATGCGGTGGCATCTCACCATGGCGGAACAGAGCCGACATCCATGATTTCCTTTATTGTGGCAGCGGCAGATGCGATCTCTGCAGCAAGACCCGGTGCAAGAAGAAAGTCCTTAGAGACCTATACCAATCGTTTGAAGGAGCTGGAAGAGATTGCCAACTCTTATCAGGGTGTAGAAAAGTCCTTTGCTGTTCAGGCAGGTCGTGAAGTGCGAATCATGGTTGTTCCGGAAGAGGTCAGCGATGATGATATGACTATTATGGCAAGAAACATTTCTCAGCAGATTCAGGATCAGATGCAGTATCCCGGTGTGATTAAAGTCAATATTATTAGAGAGTCAAGAGCGGTAGATTATGCGAAGTAAGAGCTTTGGGCTTTTCCTACATTATGGCTTATAGTAGAGCGGCACAAAGTCTTTAAGGGCTTTGTGCCGAATTTGTAATTCTTAAGGAGTATTACTCGCGAAGTGTGCAGTATCTTGTTTGTGGCAAGTATTGTTTGCAAATCTGTGGTTTCTTTTGCATAAGCTATGTTGTGTGAAACTTGTGTGGAATTAGAACATGAGGTAAGAAATGGAAGAAAAGAGTAGAAAGGGTAGAAAGAGAGGAACAAAAAAACGTTCCCTGCTTGGATTTTTTGTAAAATTTTTCTTATCCATAGCAGCTATACTGACAGTTCTTTCCGTTGTGGGATTTGTTTTCTTTATCCAACCGGAATTGAGTCGCCTTCGCGGAATTGCGTATGAAAAGCTTGCAGGGAGCAATTTAAAGGATTTAACAAAACGCTCGGATACCGTGGTTTTGGATTATGAAGGGAAAACGCTGGGAACCATCAATGCCGGACATTTTGTCTACGTTACGATTGATCAGATTTCTCCCAATCTTCAACGTGCGTATATTGCACAGGAAGATAGAAAGTTCTTAAGCCACAATGGTGTGGATTACAAGGCTACATTAAGGGCTTTTGTGCAGCTGGTAAAAAATAAGGGAAAGATTACCCAAGGCGGATCCACTATTACGCAGCAGGTGGTAAAGAATACATATCTGACGGCGGAGCGGACCTATACTCGAAAAATTGTAGAAATCATCTTGGCACAGGAATTGGAAAAGCGTTACTCCAAGGCAGACATCATGGAGATTTATTGCAATACGAACTTCTATGGCAATAACTGCTATGGTGTAGAGGCTGCCAGTCAGTTTTATTTTGATAAAGCGGCAAAAGACCTGAGTATAGAAGAGGCGGCAACCTTGGCGGGAATATCGAATGCCCCCACTCGTTACGATCCTTTGCGTCATCCTGATAGGGCGGTTAAGAAGCGAAATCAGGTATTGAAATCAATGGAAACGGTGGGCTACCTTTCCGAAGAAGAGTATGAGAAAGCGATTTCTACTGAATTTACCATTTCAAAAAACACACAGAAGTCGACGGATGAAGATTATCTTAGTGCCTATGCTTTATACGCTGCAACGATTCGTATGATGGAGGTAAATCAGTTTCCCTTTACCTATCATTTTAAAGATCAGACGGAGAAGGAAAATTATCAGGAGCAGTACGAGGAAAGCTATGCATATTACAATAGGGAGCTTCGGGCGGGCGGATATACGATTTATACCTCTTTGAATCCGGAGATTCAAGCGCAGGCACAGGAAATTCTCGATCAAAGCCTTTCCAAATTCCAGGAAGTACAGGAAAATGGCAAGTTCTCCATGCAGGGAGCGGCTGTTATCATAGATAATAAAAGTGGATATGTGGTAGCAACAATCGGAGGTAGAGGAACGGAGGATAAGTACAATCGTGCTTATCTGAGTTTCAGGCAGCCGGGTTCTGCTATTAAGCCTTTACTGGATTATGCGCCGGCGCTGGATCTTGGGGTATTTCGTGCTGCAAGTTTGATTGATGACCATAAGTGGGAGGACGGTCCGTCCAATTCAGGCGGAAACTACCACGGGGAGGTCACACTCAGAGAAGCAACCAATCGCTCTTTAAATACAGTAGCTTGGCAGGTCTTGGAGGCTGTAGGAATCAAGAACGGATTAGAATATCTGGAAAAAATGCAATTTCTTGGGAATCAGTCTCAGAGATTATGATGCAATGGCGGTTTCCATAGGAGGCTTCACAAATGGTCTTCGTATTGTTGACATGGCAAAGGGGTATTCCACTCTTGCAAATGGCGGAGTTTATGATGGAAAGACCTGTATTTTAAAAATAGAGTCGGAGAAGAACGGTGTTGTAGCGGATGAGAACAGTCTTCAAAGCACGCGGGTATATAGTGAGGATACAGCGTTTATTATGACCGATATCCTGAAAGGAACTATAAATACAGAGTATGGAACCGGACGTGGACTTCAGTTGAAGAATAAGATGCCCGCAGCGGGTAAGACGGGGACCAGTAACGGCTCAAAGGACACCTGGTTCTGCGGCTACACCAAGTATTACAGTATGGCGGTCTGGGTAGGACACGATATGCCCGTGGAAATGCCGGGAATATACGGCGCAACTTATGCAGGAAAGATATGGAAAAATGTGATGGATACCATCCATGAAGGCCTTCCTGCAGGAGGATTGGGTCAAAACCCTGATACAGTAGAAAAAGTTACGGATGAACAAAGCGGAATAATGGATTACGTTTCTTTTAAGTGCGAAGAAAAAGGGAGAAGAAAGTCAAAAGAAGAAGGAAGAAAAAGGATAATAAACAGACTGTAATGAGAGACTTGGAAAGATATGAAAATCTTAAGATTGCAAGTATCGAGGATATTTTTACAGCGAGAGCCCTTTTTTCTGAAATTCGGGAGCTCTTAAATGAGATTTCCGATGAAAAGTTTAAAGCAGAGTATCAGGAAAAGCTTTTTGCTAAGCAGAAGGAATTTCTAAAAATTGAGGAAGACTCGGAAAGATGAAATTGAAGAATACTTTAAAAAGCAGGAAGAAGAGTCCAGTCGTAATGAGTCGATGGAAGAGAGTAAAGTAAAAGAGTCAGAGGATAAGACTTCCCGTAATATAAAGAGAGAGGCCTTTCTTTCTTCTCTTACCGCCTTGCAAAGCCTGGAATATCAGGATGGAGATACGGAGGCTCTTATTGCCGATGCAATAGAGCGCCTGAAAGACTTAAATGGTACGGAGGATTTTGCATCGCTTAGCCAGCAACTGGAAAAAGCTATCAATCGAGTTCGAAAGCTTCCCGACAAGAAGTTCGGACAGCGGTAGTTCAGGTGGAGGCTCGCCCTTTTATAACGGACCCGGAGAAGGGAATTTTCCCGGAGAGGCGGATAGTGAAAATGGACCCGGAGTAAGTCCGTAATATTGAGACGGAAGAAGGAGAGAGATGGAAGTATATAGGCTGGAAGCTGCGTGTAAGGATTACCTTTGGGGGGGAGAAAAATTAAAGAGCGAATATCATATTCCTTACTCAGGGACAGCACTTGCAGAAGCATGGATGCTTTCCTGTCATAAAGATGGGGAAAGTCGGATTTTACCGGCAGAAGCACCGTCTATTGATGCGTCACCGGCAGAGGGAAAGGAGAGGCTTTCTCTGTTTTTAGAGAGATACCCGGAAGCATTAGGGACAATAGCCGGACAATTTGCATTCTTTCCGATACTGATCAAACTGATAGATGCAAAGCTTCCTCTTTCTGTACAGGTCCATCCGGATGATGAGTATGCGCTTAAGTATGAGGGACAGCTGGGAAAGACGGAAATGTGGATCATCCTGGAAAGAGAAGAAGGCGCATTTCTTTATCTGGATTTTAAAGAGGACTACAGTAAAGAAGAAATTCAGAAGGCAATTCAAGAAAACTATCTTACTGACTTACTCAAAAAAATCCCGGTAGAAAAGGGAGATGTATTCCTCATTGAGGCAGGAACAGTACATGCTATCGGTGCAGGAATTCTACTTGCGGAAGTACAGGAAAATTCAAACTTAACTTACCGCGTTTATGATTATGGACGGAAGGATAAGTATGGAAAAGAAAGAGAATTACACATTGAGAAAGCACTAAAGGTATTGCATACCGGAAGACTTGCAAAAATGCCTGCTCGGTCTACTTCGGAGAATATAGGAAACTGTGCATCTTCTGAAGGAATGAAAAAGCAGGAGAAACCTAGGCTGTCTTATATTGAACGTCTAGGATCTTGCAAATATTTTACGGTGGAACGGTTAAAAACCGCTTCGGAAGAAGTTTATAGGCGAAAAGTAAACGAAGATAGTTTTTTATTTGCAATGCTGGTGGATGGCAAGGCTGAGTTAAGTTGGCAGGAGAGCCCGGAATCACAAAATCCTATCCATTCTATAAAAGCGGAAAAAGGAAACGGATTTTTTATTCCGGCAGGAAGAGGAGAGTTGTTTTTTTCCGGAGAAGGAGAGTGGATACTCAGCTTTTTAGAACTATAGATAGAGACATCAAGGAGAGACTTTTTATGAAATTTGAGATCAAGGAATTACTCGTACTAGCTTTAATGACGGCAGTTATGGCAGTGCTGTCACCAATATCCATACCTGTCGGTCCTGTGCCGATTTCACTTGGTACATTTGCGGTTTGTTTAACGGTTGCGGTATTGGGGAGAAAAATGGGAACGATATCCTATTTGATCTACTTGCTTCTCGGCTTAATCGGGCTTCCGGTGTTTTCCAATTACGGAGCGGGACTTGGAAAGCTCTTGGGACCTACAGGAGGATATCTTTTCGGAATGCTGTTTTTGAGCATTGTAGGAGGATTCGGTCTGGATCATTTTCCCGGACTTTTTGTTGTTCAGTACGCATTCTTCCTAATCGGCATTGCACTTTGCTATTTATTTGGAACTTTATGGCTTGCTAAGGTTCTTTCACTGGATATGGCAAAGGCAGTATCCCTTGGAGTGCTACCCTTTATTGTTCCGGATTGCATCAAAGTTTTTATTGCATTGAAGCTGGGTAAAAAGTTGCGCTCTGCAGTAAGGCTATGGAAAAATATATAGCACAATGTATAGAAATATATAGCGAATCCTATATATTACAATGCGTGAAGAAGTGTGTATAAAGTAGATATAGCAATCCATATAGTAGTGCATAGACGATAGCACGGATATAAATTATTGAAGGCTGAGTTTTCGTGAGAAACAAAGAGTAAGATAGAATGGAGTAAGGATGGCGGAACGCTTCGAAAGAACAGAGCTTTGTTGGGTCGAGAAGCTATGGAAAAACTGAAAAAATCCAAGGTAATTGTTTTTGGCGTTGGAGGTGTAGGGGGCTATGCCGTGGAGGCCATGGCAAGAAGCGGAATAGGAAGAATTGATTTGGTAGACAATGATTTTGTCAGCCTAAGCAATATCAACAGACAGATTATTGCAACGGATTTAACAGTGGGAAAAAGTAAGGTGGAAGTGATGGCGGAGAGAATCCGGAGCATCAATCCTGACTGTGAAGTGCATTGTTTTCCGTGCTTTTATCTGCCGGAAAATAAAGATGAATTCTGTCTTTCCGACTATAATTATGTAATTGATGCGGTGGATACGGTAACGGCAAAGCTTGGCCTGATTATGGAAGCACATCGTCTGGGAGTTCCCGTTATCAGCGCTATGGGAGCGGGAAACAAACTGGATCCGACCGCTTTTAAGGTTTCGGATATCTATAAAACCAAAGTCTGCCCTTTGGCAAAAGTTATGCGAAGAGAGTGCAAGAAACGCGGCATAGAGTCTTTGAAAGTGGTTTATTCAGAAGAAGAGCCTACTCGTCCTCTGAACAGAGAGGAAGAGAAGCAGAGAATGGGCTCTTCTTCCCGCCTTGAAGAAGGGAGGACGTCGGTGTCTAGACGAGATACTCCCGGCTCGATAGCTTTTGTCCCTCCGATTTGCGGGTTTATATTAGGGGGAGAAGTTATAAAAGATTTACTGGGAAAAAAATAGTTCTGAAATTGTTGTGTCAGTAAGATATCTCCTTATTATCTTCCTTTAATTCGACGAAATTCTATTGTACGTAGTATAGAATTTGGGGAGTAGTGATGGAGCGAGTTCATAACGATGGACGGGATAAGAAAGGAATCCGCAGTTATACGCACTCCAAGAAGGAGAAGAGAAACCTTGCCCGTTTAGAGCTGGAAAAGCATATTGAATCTCATATCGAAGAAGCTATTGCAGAAAAACAGGTAAAAGTGTACTTGCAGCCCAATGTGCGTGGCTTAACACAGAGAGTGTGCGGAGCGGAGGCACTCTCCCGTTGGATTGACCCCAAATACGGGATGATTTATCCCTGGTGACTTTATTTCCGTACTGAAAAAAACTTTTAAAAAAATACATTTGTTGGATCTCTATGTTTTCCGTGAAATCTGTAAAAATCTGGGAGAAAGATTAGAACGAAAGGAAACGGTATTTCCGATTTCTTTAAATTTTTCACGTTTGGATTTTAATATTGGCGATTTTTTGGATCAGCTGGAATCAATAGTAGAGCAATACCATGTACCAAAAAACTTACTGCATATTGAAGTGACTGAATCCGTGGTAATGCACAATGAAGGCTATATGAAGTATGTGGTGAAGAAATTACATGAGCTGGGCTATCAGGTTTGGATGGATGATTTCGGCTCAGGCTATTCTTCCCTAAATTTATTGAAAGAATTTGAATTTGATACTTTTAAGATAGATATGCGTTTCTAAGTGATATGGGAAAGAAATCACTGATTATTATCTATTCCATTTTATATATGGCGAAGGAGATCGGCATACATACTGTTGCGGAAGGAGTGGAAACCGAGGAGCAATTTCGCTTTTTAAAGCATGCAGGCTGTGAGCGTATGCAGGGATATTATTTTGGAAGGCCGGAACCGATGGAAAACTGGCTTTCTGATTTGATTGAGAAAAATGGGGTAGAAAGCAGAAAGGAAGACTATCTTTTTGATCAAGTCGGACTGGTCAATATTATAAGTCCGACCTCGTTTGTATTGGATCGTTTGGATGATTCTCCAAATATTTACGGATTTGAAACAGTTATTCCTATAGCGGTTTGTTCTGAGACCGGGGGAAAGATATGCCATTTGAATTTCACTGAACCTTATCGAGATAATCTTTTGGACCTGGGCTATGCCGGAACTCATGACTTTCAGGATGCCTTAAACAACAGAAAAGTTTTGCTTGCGGAGAAAATACGAGATATTATGATGCTCGCAAGAGATTCCATGGAAGTGGAATCGATGGACTTCATTTCTTCCGGAAAGCATTGTCATCTGCAGGCAAGACTTGTGACCAGTATGGATGAATGCTTTATCTATCTGATTAGGATTGATGTTCTGACAAATAATCGTGTGTTCCGAAAGATTAAAGATATGAATGATACTATTCGTACACTGTATTCAGTTTATGATATGGTCATTCTATTGAACCTAAGAAGCGATACTTTACTGCCGGTGTATATGTGTGAATTGTTTGATAGAATTGAAGAGAGTGACAATCTTTCCGCTGAAATCAATAAGTATGTCTATAAAAACGTACATCCTGAGGATAAGGAACATTGTAGGGCCTTTTTAAATCCTCAAGATATGTGGGAAAGACTGAAGGATTCGGAAGAAGGATTTTTATTATCGTATTTTAGAAGTAGAAACAAATACGGTAAATTTGTATGGAAACGTTTTGTTTTGGTTCGCTCTTATGATATAGGGGATGAAGAAAAAGTAGTACTGGGTGTCCATGCCTTAAGTATGGATAAGTTGTCTATACTTTTACAGGAAAGTAAGTCCTTCTTTTCTGAGGATTTCAATGAGGAATCGGAAGGAGCACTGGACTTCTTTAAGTAGAGAATAGCTTAGGAAGGCTTTGTTGTCCTCGTGCCCTTTGAAGAGATAAATAGAGCCAGAAAGTCCAGCGAAGCATAGAGAAAAATCGCTGTTTCAATCAATATGAGGAAGGGAAGATAGTCGTGTAATATAGAACTGCCTTTCCATAGATAAAGTAAAATCGGGAAAGCAATCATTAGGATAAGACCGAGCAGGACTTTTCTGAGTTCCTTTTTTTGTACTATTCTCACTTGTTTTTTTGTTCTTTAGATTCATAACGTATATTATCTATAGAGCGCAGTTTATCTTCTTTTTCTTTATTTTTGAAAAAGATTTTTAAGCCGAAGAGTAATTTGTTTTTTCTTCTTCTTTTTCTTTTTCCTTTCTCTGTTTCTATATTACACTCACCTTCTACCGGCTGTGAAAGGGACATAAATTCAGAATTGTCCGGAGTAGTGGTAGTTGCATTTCCATCTATGTTTTTCATATAGTCTGCATATTTATAATCGGATAGATCCAGTTCCTGAAATGGAAGCGGATTTTTGAGAGACTTATTTTTCAAAGGACTTATTTTTCAAAGGAATTATTTAGGAGATTTCTTCTATGGCATTCCCAAAGAAGTTTTTTTCGAGATTATTGAAGCGTTTTTCTTTTGTATTGCTTGCCTTATCTTTTTGCGAATACAGAAGTTGTAAGATGGATTTAATTTGCAATGTTTCTGTTTTCTTTTTTTGGTGGAGCAGGTAGGCGGAAAGAATTGCTTGTTCATCCTTTTCATCAATATTATCAAAGATAAAAGTCAATCAAATCTTTGATTTCTTCATCCGGATTTCCGGAAGCAGAGGGAATTAAAGGGAATAGAAAGCGGTTATTTTCAGCATCAAAGAATATTTCCTCTTTTTTCAATCCTAAGATTTCCGGAGAAAGAAGATATTCTTCCATCTGTAATAAAGTGCTGTGAATGGATTCAAACAGCGCAATAATATGTTTTAAATTCATCGGTTTTTCCGCGAAATAATCAACTATTTTTTCATAGGGGTAGAAATTATATTGAAAAATAGTTTCCGTTTCCTCTTGAATCAGGCGAAAGGGAAGAGTTCCCGGAATGAGGCATTGTTGAATGATTTTTTGTTCATGACTTTTTTCTTTCCACTCCATCCCGTGAAGATAGAGGTAGCTGTGTGTGAGATTTTTTTCAATTCTCAGAAAATTCCGAGGCATAGCTTTTCCTTTCTTGATGTAAAGTTTAAGAGGGGCTAGATTCTGTCTTACTTTTATCACTTTCCGTCTTTTTGCGGAGCAGTAAATCTTCCGCTACGGAGAAAAAACGAGTATAGAGTTCTACTTTAAAGAAGTCTTTATCTTTGTCCAAAGTATGACTGTTTAATTCTCGGGTAAATTCTTTTTCGCTTCTTTCCTTTATGGTTGTATGAAGAACAATGGTACTTTGGAGAAGCAAAACGATACAGACAAAGCTGATAAAAAGAACAAGACTGGTTTCAATACTGTGCATAATATTCCTTTCATTCGATGGAGCAGGAGAGTGGTGAGTGGTGTAAGTGGCGACGTATTGATTTTTTGAACAGCTGATTAGGAGGAGCTTTTTCTTTCGCTCTCACATTCATGCAGAGAATATTTGAATAAACAGGTATAATGCTCCGGGTATAAAACAGGGAATGAAGGGAAAGGAGAGTTCGTTCATCCTTTTCTTCTTTTTTCTATTGAGTAAAAAGAGCAGAATAGAAACAATAGCGGAGGAGAGCAAGGCGGAGAGAAAGAAGAAGAAAAAACTCATATAATTCATATATAGCGAAGAGCAGAGCAGGAAGTAAGCATCTCCCTCTCCCAGGGCGCCCTTAGACCACTTTGTAAAAGCTAGCATGAAGATTGAAAAAAATAGGGGATAAAAGCTGTATAGAAAGGGGAGCGTGAAAGAAAAGGAGCTTCTAAAAAAATAGTGCCATTCACTAAAAAGAAAGAAGGGAACTCCTACTATAAAAAATATCTGTATAAGATAGCGGGGCAAAGATTTGTTCCGAAAATCGTATACTACGGCGAGAAGAAAGAACAGAAAAAAACATAAGGACTTAAAAAACAGGAAAAAGAAAATATCTTGCATGGATACCTCCTGATGGAGAAAGTGAGTTGGAAGGACTTGGGGAAATAATTAGCCTCCACAGCGCGGACAGGCGTGTCTTCCTTCGGAAATTGCCTGCGATAGAGGGATTTCATGGACGGAAGAGCGCATTGCCGGACAATCGGTGCTACTGTGATACCTTCTTCCGGCCTCAGTATAATAAACTACGGCACTGTTTTTGGACGGTTTACAGGCTTTGCAAGGAGAGAATTTTCCTCCGTATTTTGCCTCACTTCCATCTAGAGCCACTGCACTACTGCGTATAAATTCGTTTGAGATGTAGGTACAGTCTCGGCTTTTATGGTAGACTTTAGAGGGACCGTCGATGACATACACTGTTTCCTCCTCTTCTTTTTCTTCTTCGGCATCTTTCTCCCACCTTGCTCCTTTTACTCCAATCCATGCTCTTCTATGTGCGATGATTTCCTGATAAATGGATTTTTTGTCGATAATGGAAAGGGGAATTAATTCTTCATATTCAAGGTCCAATAGAATTTCTTCTTTTGTAATTCGCGATTTCCAACTGCGAATGTTTTGCATTCCTTCCATATTCACTTCATTTGGAAGAATAAGATCTTCTAAGGCAGTTTCTCCAACGGCAAGTATTCCTTCAATGTTAGGAATATCCTGTACAGCAGTTTTCATGATGCCATAATGTTCTAAGTATTTATACATACTGATAGAGCGGGCATTTTTTTCCAAAATGGTAGAGATTTTAATGCTACGGTTTAGGATTAAAAGAGGCGTCATCAACATAACCATGGCTAGAATGAAAAGGCTTAGAGACAGAGAAGCTTCAATGGTCATGGAAGCGGAATAGGATTTCATAGAGACTCCTTTAGTGACTGAGATTTTTATATTTATAATCCGAGTGCAGGGTGAAGCGATATCTGCTATCACCGGGATTTACACCTATCATGTCTAAAAATCCTCTATGATAGAGACTGTGCCTAGACTCTATTCCGGCATCGGTAGAAAGATAATATAAGCATTGCTTCATTTGAAAGGAAGCTTCTTTTTCTGAAACCGTAGTACGAATATTTTTCTCCATACAGTAGAGCATGGCATTGTTGATTTTGTCCTGATGAAGTAAGCCTTTAGTAAAGAGAAAAGCCCGAAGATAATCGGTATAGGAAAAACCGCGTCTTTCCTTTTTTTCACTTTCGCCGGATAATAGGGAAGAAAAATCCAAGAGCTTACTAAGACCAAGGTCCCAGGAATCTTCTCCATGCATTAGAGGTACTCTTTCGTCATTTAAAAGATGCTTGATATCCAATAAAGCTTGAGCAAAGGCCCATATTCCGATAACAAAGATACTAAAGACGGCTATCACGATAGGATTCGCTGTTGCTGCGAGAAAGCCGGTGACAAAGTTTTCCACTTCCTGCCGTTTCTCCGTATCACAGACGATATGGATAAAATTCATGGATTCTCTTACTGCTAGAAGAGCGGTGACCTGTGCTGCGAGGTTCTCATAGTCGCTCTTTTTTCCGTGCAGTAAGTATTCCACCTCCAGTCCCTCTGCATTACTGAAAGGAATGGTGTTTCCATTATCCTCCTTGTGATAGGAGTGAAAGTAACGTAGGGAATATTCTCCCAATAATCCGACCTGCAAGGGGTTGGCGACGGATCCTGCCGTAAAAGGGGAGTCTGTGTAGCACTCTGTGGTACTGGGGCATTCCCTTCCTTTGGGAAGGAGTAATTCCAGGAGCTTCTTTTTTCCCAATTCTTGGATACTTTCGAGTATTTTTTTGTTTTTCTTATTGATTTTTGTGACGGAACCTCCGTATACAGGCATTTTGAGGCTTTGCCATTCTCCTGCAATACTTCGGTAAAAAGCATCGATTTCTGCTTGCAAGTCATCTTCATCTTCCTCCTCATCATCGTCTTCGTTTCTTCTTCTTTCGCGCTCTTCGCTAATATAGTCCTCAAAATTTTGGACGGTTTCTTCAATGTTTTGAATACTGTTACCGAGACTGTCACATTCTGCGGGGAAGAGGTCAATCGTTTGGCGAACCTTTCCTCCTTCATTGACATATTCATCATAGCTTTGTAATTCCGATTCAATTGCGCGGATTCCGTCTTCTTCTAAATTGACTTTTTCCAACTCGAAATCTTGTCGTAATTCCGCTATCTTTTCCTTAAGAATCTCTGCACGTGCATCATAACGCTGCACGGTGCTCTTTAATTGCTCTAAAGTGGAACGGAGAGAAGAAGAATGCCAAAAGAAACCGGAGGCATCCTTGCTATGGAGATCGGACAGGGCTTGAGAATGAAGAGTGCTGCTGTTTTTACAACACTGATCAATGTCATTGATACAGTCTTCAAGATATTCCACATCATAGTGGTTTAAAATATATTTCTTCCGTAGACGTTGTATACTGTCCGCTTCCTTTTCTTTTTTACTGACTTCTTCTAAAAGAGAGGGAATATCTGTCCCGCTTTGTTTTTGTCCTATAAATTCCAAAGCATCTTTTGTGAGCAGTGCAGGGATATATTCTAAAACTTCTTCTTCGAAGTGATTTTGTTCTACGAGACTGCCCCTTCCGGAGAAGGAAAAATCATCTTTCACAACCTTTGCCGGAAAAAGATTTTGTGCCTCGGAATAGGGTTTAATAAATGTTTCCAATTCTTCCTGTAACAAGGCGTCATCTCGGTATTCCAGAGCATAGATACGGTAGTTTTTCCCAAAGAGGCCTGTGAAATTCAGAAAAGAGAGATTCCATGGCACTGTTTAAAGCAGTTTGCATATAATATCTTTGTGCGATTGTTCTTGCAGACTCCGTAATCGTCAGAATCAATGCGGCAATCAACACGAAGCTAAGGGAAAGAAATACCGTAATGGAGGCGGAAGACTTTCTTTTTATCATGATTTTTCCTTTCCATAAGAGAGGGGGGGTTAGACGGATTTTGCGTTACTTTCGATTTTCTTTAAGATGTCATTAAGAACATTCTTAATTCTATCTCGGAAGATAACAACGAGGGATATAAGGACTACGATAATGAGAACCAACTCAATTGTTCCCAGTGCTTCATTTCCCTTGATTAAGTTCCGTCTCTTTTTCTTACATTGTTCCATGTGGGAAAAAAGCCAAGCGTCAAAGGCATATTGAGCCTTGACTAAGTTTTGTAACTGCATAATAACCTCCTTTTAGAAATGGCAAAATTGCCGGATAGTTTGCAACATGCAAGGCATGCTGTATATTACAAAGCAAAGAAGAGATTGCTGTTTGACAAGTTCTACTTTGCAGTAATATTGAATTAATATTTTTTTATCCCATAGATTGCATGGCAGGATAAATAATAATGAGCATGATGATAAAGAGCTGCATGAAGAGGGGAAGCAGGAGTTTGGTGCTTGCCTCTTCTCCGAGTCTTTTGGCTGTGGACTTTCGCATTTCGAAGGCTTCTTGCATTTCCACCTGTAATTGCAAACGAAGATGTTTACTTCCGTTTTTTCGGTTTTGTTCAATCACGCTGATAAGCTTGTTATAAGGACGTAGTGCAATCCTTTTGGAAAAATCAAGGTACGCTTTCCCTTCTCCCACATTGCTTTTTAATTGATTTAGCAAGGTGTGCAGTTCTTCGTATAAGGGATGGTTTTCCAGCCCGCATTGATTAACTAAGAAGCTGTATTGTTTACTGATTTCGGAAAAGGCATTTCATGCAGAGCAAGTCCTGCACCAAGGTAGACAACCAGTTTGGATACCAGCTCGGAATAGTCAAGATTTAGGGAGTTTTTCTCTCCTTTTGTTTTTCTTTTTCTTCTCTTTCCTTTAGAGGAGAAGAAGCGCAAGAAGAAGGCCAAGAAGGGGAATGAAGAGATAACGTCGAGATTGTTCTTCAGTAAAAAAATGATTTTCTTTCCTTCACTTCCCGTGGTAGTTCCAGCTTGTCGCTTCCTCTACCCTCGGAGTTTTGGGATGCTATTTTTCTTTTCCAGAGACTTCGTAAGCTTTTCTAAAAGAAGTTTTTCTTCAGGATAGATTCGTATGGGAAAGAGATAGGTCGGAGAAGAGTAGAGATAGTCTTCCGAAGTTCGAAAATAATTTTCCAGCTCTGCATCATCAGGTCCTTCTTTGGGGGAGAGAATGTTGGTGCTGAATTTTATTTCGAGTATTCCCTCTAAAATTTGATCTTGTTCCAAGAGCTCATGGTATATCTTTCCCTTATCTCCTAAGATGGAACGATAGTTCAGAATCAGCTCTAAATTATCGTCTTCCGTGATTTTTATCTCCATTGATTAAGGCTGTAGGAGTAAAACTCCAGCTCATTTTCACGTTTTCTTCAGGAAAATAATTTGTTAAATGAAGAGAAGTTTTTATCTCGTCAAAGCTTTCGTCCTCGGATAAAAGCAGGCTTTCGGCTTTTTCATGCAGGGAGGAGAAAACTTGATCCGCTTCTTCCTTGGTATAAATTCTGGGAGAGACTTTGATATTCACATTTTTCCTTTTTCGGGATTTATTCCTCTACCTGAAGAGGGAGATTGTATTCGTTTCCGCCGATTCCTTCACGCTCCAAGATGTAACCGGATTGATATGACCATCCTTTTGACTTTCCAAAAAAAGAGAAGAGAAGAAAGTATAAGAGAAACAATAAGGATGCCTGCCTGTTTTTATCATTGCTTCATCTTGGGAAGTGAAGAAGCGGAGTAGCTTATGAATGTAGGGGAGCGATTATTTTTCATTTTTCACCGTGTATGAATTTGCAGAATTATATCGGAATCGAGATGATTTTTTGAGAAAGATAAATGGCAAAGAGATAAATGAGGAGAGCCACAGTCATGATAATCCTTCCCATAATGGAGCTGTATAAAATGGAAAAGAAATCCGGAGAAGAAGTATTGAGATAAAAGATGATAAAAAAGGGTATGCCGTTCATGATTTTTTGCTCAAAGCGCTTTGCGGCACTTAAGGTTAGGATTTCCTCTCGTATCGTTAGTTTGTCATGAATAATGGAACTGCTGTGTTGAATGATTTCACACAGCTCTCCTCCGGACCGTTTTGCTACCAGAAAAATTTCTGAAAAATTATGAATGTCATCGAGTCCTGAACGAAAGGCAAACTGAGAGAGCGGTTCTTCTAGGGGACGATTCATGGAAAGGGCGTGTTTTATCAGTTTTAGTTCCTCCACCATATAGCTGTTTTCCCCTATTAGTGCGGAAAGGTCGGGAATAGTGGCAATAAAAGCATTTTCAATGGAATAGCCTGCACTAAGAAAGGAGCTTAGAATGGAAATCATCTCTTTAAATTGAAGCAGAAGTTGGTTTTGTCTTTTTTTTCGAAGACCTGATCGAAGGAAAAAAGGAATAAGTAGAGAAAAAGGAATCAAAAAGAGAAAGAGCAGAAAGGAACGATAGAAGGTATAGCTGATGACAAGAAGCAGCAGTAAGGATTTTCCCAAGTGCCAAAGATATTCTCCTAAACTGATTTCATATTCCCTATAGTCTATGGAGGAGCTTTTTCTTCGTGAGACAAATCCGACAGCTTTTTCCAGAACTTTCCCATTGTACTGATACAGTTTTTGAGTTTGACTTCTCCATTTTCCACTCCTACTACTTCACTGATTTCCAAAAAACTCTTCTTTTGTGATCCTTCGTTCTTCCAAGATGCACCATGATTTCTATTGCGGAGGCGATCATGTTTCGAATGGAACTCAAAGGAAGTTCCGCTCCCTGCAGGACCATAGTTTCCATTCTGCGCAGCATATCCTGACTGCTGTTTCCATGTCCGGTGGAAATGCTTCCATCGTGCCCGGTGTTCATGGCATTTAACATATCCAGACATTCCTTACCACGGACTTCTCCAACGATGATGCGGTTGGGACTCATTCGGAGAGAAGCCTTAATCAGATCGGAAATTGTGACAGCTCCCTCGCCTTCCGCATTCGCATTTCGGGTTTCCAAAGAAACCAAATTCTCTACGTCCTGAATCTGTAATTCCGCACTGTCTTCGATAGTGATGATTCGCTCACTTTTTGGAATGAATTGGGAAAGGGCATTTAAGAAAGTTGTCTTTCCGCTGTTCGTTCCGCCTGAAATGAAGATGTTGTAAGAACTTTTTACCAGACTCTTTAAAAAATCTGCGGCTTCTTCGCTAAGGCTTTCGAGCTGGATTAATTTTTCGATGGTAATGGGTTCCGGGAACTTTCGAATCGTGACGGTCGGTCCTTTTAGAGCAATAGGAGGAAGAACAACATGAACACGTGAACCGTCTTCCAGTCTGGCATCTACAATGGGACTTTTGGTATTGACTGCACGATTAATACGGGAGACAATCTGTTGAATCAAGTCGGAAAGCTGCTCTTCGTTTTGAAAAGAACGTTCCCAGCGCTCCATGTGCCCCTTCTTTTCTACAAAGATTTCTCGAGGACCGTTAATCATGATTTCCGTGACATTTTGATCGTCCAAGAGCTCGGATAGCAGATCCAGTCTACGGAAGCTGTCGAAGACTGCGGTTCGAAGATAAAGTTTTTCTCTTAATGCGATATCTTTTCGACTTAGTAAAGCGCTGTCGATTTCCTGATAGAGGTGAGAATCGGAGATTTGTCTCTCTTCCAGATCGGTAAGGAGTTCTTTTTTTATTTCCTGTTTAATGTTGTCTAAAGCTAACATAGTTCCTCCTAAAGCACCATTTTTCTATATTGTTCTCTTTCTTTATCCTCCTCTTCGTAGATGTAGTGTAAGAGTAAGGATTCCGCATATTCTTTAAGACTTGCGTAGGGGCAGTCACTTATACTTGCCTTACTGATAGCGGGAGATTTCCCCCGGTTTTTTGTAGAGGTTTCTATTTCGTTTGATGTAGTTTCCTCCTCCAATGGAAGACTGCATTGAACAAATTTTTTCCCTGGGTTTCCGGAGAAATATTTTTCAGATAGTCTTCGAAAAATGCCAACTTATCCTTGGAGACTTTATCGGAAAGCACAGGCATAAAAAAATCTTTTTGCTTGATGAAAGCAATCTAGATAGCGACTCATGGAACTGTCGGTATCAATAATCAGGGCGCTGACTCCGGCATCTTCCGCAATTTTATCGAGAAGAAGAGACAGTTCTCTTGAACTTAGGCTATTGATGTCTTCGGGACTCCGTACAGGTAAAATGGTAGAGTAACTCTCTCTTTCATAGGAAAGAGCGCGAAGAATCATAGGATTCAGATTCTTTTCTTTAAAATGGTATAAGACTTCCGTTAAACATTCCTGTTCTATGGGAAGATGTTTTTTTGCTCCGGCTGATTCGGAAAGAGATAGATAGAGTGTCTTTCGATTTTTTTCCCTAAAAAGCTTTGCTATCTCAAAAAGACAGGGAGGTTTTACCGGAGCGACCGAGAGGGCTATAGACCATGAAGATATCCGCTTTTTTGTTGTCTTCCGTCTTCTAAGAGCTCGATTTCTCCATATTGAAGAAGGATTTCACGCATGATCTGGTCTGCAGACTGATATTTATAGATGTGATTTTCTTTCTTCTTTTCAGATAGAAGGCTTTCATCGCTTAAATAGAGAACTCTTCCGCTTTTTAGAGGAAAGAGGAAGCTTTTTACATTCTTTTTCGGATATAAGAAGGAGGTCGCTTTTTTCTTTTTTTAGAAAATTGAGCAAAACTTTCCGGATCGCTTATAGGATAAATCTGGAAGGGGAGCTTTGTATTTTTGGCGGAGGTAAAGGGAAAGACGTTTTGCATAGAGGCTGTCTTCATCGTAAATAGTTAGTATTTTTTTCCATGTCGGATCCTTTTCAAAAAAACGGGTTGGAGTAATTTTTATATAATGAAAAATATTTGCTGATATCAGGAGAAAAAGACTTAAGAGGGGGACTGCAGAAAGAAAGAGAGAAAATGCAAAGGGAATATCTTCTTCAAGAATATAAAAAGGAGAAGGGAAAAAGGGGTTGAGAGAAAAAAAGAAGAAAAAAATGCTTTTATCGAAGGGGAGAACGGAAAGAATCAGGGAAAAAGAGCTTTCCAGTCCGCTCCCCGCTTCCGGTAAAATAAAAAGAGGGATAGCTTAGTATAAGAATGAGAATGAGCTTTGAGGGAAAAAAAGAATGAGATCTGTGAACGAGGTACCGCACTGGATAAAACCGAAATACAGAAAAAAAGAAAAGGAAGGAGCATAGAAAAAAAATAAATTCGAAATCTTTCTTTTTTTGCAGGTCTTTTTATTGCGGCGTAGAATAGAAAAAAACTAAGAGGATTTCATAGTTGGAATGAAGCATATCCACCTCCGTATCGGAAAGTGCAAGCTGCACTTGTATTCCGTGAGCTCAGTATAGAGGGAGAGAAAAGAATCTCCTATACTTCATATTCGGATAATATCCATTTATAGATATTATCCGAATATCTATAATACGAAAAAGAATATTTTTTCGCTTCCATGACATAATAATCCGCTTTCAAAAACAGAGGTATGTAGGAAAAACAAAAATGCTTGTGCTATTTTCACAAAAAAATAAAAAAATGAGTTTTGTGCAGTAATTCCCGGAAAGACAGTGCTATAATACTTATTTATCTTAAAAAGGGATTTGGTCTGTGTTTCGGATGGATAGCTGTATCTGCTATTGCAGAAGCTTCCGACGATACCCGGGGAGAATGAGAGAGCATGAATATTCGTTTGGCGAAAGAGGAAGATATTCGAGAAATCTGTCAAATCTATGACTTGGCAAGAGCCTATATGCGAAAAGAGGGGAACTTTGCGCAATGGAAGACCTACCCAAATGAGAACGATGCGAGACAGGACTTAATAAAGAGCGAGCTCTATGTAGTGGAAGAGGAAGAGATTTTGGCTGTATTTACCTTCTTTATCGGGGAAGAGAAAAATTATAAAGAAATAGATGGTGCATGGAGAAGGGAAGATAGCTACGGTGTTATTCATAGAATTGCGTCATCCGGGAAAAAAGCAGGGATTACGAGGACTTGCTTTTCCTTCTGCTTGGATAAGATTCCCTATCTTCGAATCGATACCCACGAAAAAAACCGTTCTATGCAGGAAGCATTGAAGCATTTCGGATTTCAGTATTGCGGGATAGTGCATGTGGAGGACGGGAGTCCCCGCTTGGCCTTTGATTATATAAGGGAGTAGTATGTTCGTTTTAAACAGTGTTTTACTGGGAGTAGGACTTGCGATGGATGCGGTGGCTGTTTCTATGGCGGAGGGGATGCAGGAGCCGAAAATGAAGTCGGAGAGAAGTCTTATGCTCTCCGGAACATTCGGATTCTTTCAGTTCATCATGCCGGTGCTTGGATTTGCCCTTGTCGGTACAGTCTTTGGTTTTGCAAAGGTGCTTATGAAGTATGTTTCCGCTATTTCCACAATATTACTTCTCTATCTTTCTATAAAAAAATGTTTTACAGTGCATACTTGAAGTTTAGGAATAAGGAAACGGAGGAATGGCAGGGGAACCTGATGTTTCAGGCCATCGGGACATCAGTAGATGCTCTGTCTTTTGGGATTTACCTTCTCTCATTATTCTTTAGGAAGAGTATTTTTTTGGCTTCGTTCATCATAGGAATTGTGACCTTTTTTTCTTTGCCAAACCGGTATTTTTTTATCGGAAAGAAATTCGGTACGCTGTTCTCCGGGGAAGCGGATTTACTGGGAGGCGTAATCTTATTGCTTGTGATTTTTCCTATTTTTAACGGATCTATTTTTAGAGGAAACATAAATTGGAGAATAAGTGTTCATCTGGTATGTAAGGCATAATGAAGAGTATGGAGTCTTCATTAAAAAGAGTTTCGGGAGGGAATAAAAATAGACAGTTTTGCAAAGAGGCTTTTAAGCTGGTTTAGGGAAAATGGAAGAGAGCTTCCCTGGCGCGGAAAGAAAAATGCCTATTATACTTGGCTTTCAGAAATTATGTTGCAGCAAACAAGAGTAGAGGCGGTAAAAGGCTATTTTCATCGCTTTATTGCGCGTTTTCCGGATATAGAAAGTCTTGCTATAGCGAAAGAAGAAGAAGTTCTAAAACTCTGGGAGGGTCTGGGCTACTATTCTCGTGCAAGGAATCTTCATAAGGGTGCGAAGCAGATTGTAGAAAAATTCGGGGGAGAAATGCCGAAAAAGTATGAAGATATTCGTTCCCTTCCCGGGATAGGGGAATATACGGCGGCGGCTATTTCCTCTATTGTTTTTTCGGAGAAAATACCGGCAGTAGACGGCAATCTTCTCCGTATTTTTGCCCGCTGCAATCAGTATGATAAAGATATTCAGTCGAAAGAAGCGAAACTCTCTGCTTTCCGGTATTTTAAGGAGCGCATGACGGAGGAAGCGGCGGGAGACTTTAACGAAGCGCTCATGGATTTAGGGGCAGCAGTTTGTATTCCCAAAGGAAATATTGCCTGTGAAGCCTGTCCCCTTTCCTTATTTTGTAAAAGTGCAAAGGAGGGCAATCCGGAAAACTATCCTGTAAAGAAGGAAAAGAAGGGTAGAACAGTCGAGCAGTACAGCATTTTCCTGATTCGACAGGGAGGGAGGCTGGTCTTGACAAAACGTCCGAAGAAAGGAGTTCTTGCCGGTCTCTACAGCTTTTACCAAAGGGAGGGGCATCTGAGTAAAAAGGAAGCACTGGAAGAGGTGGAGCGTCTGGGCTTTACTCCTCTAAAGCTAAAAGAGCTCGGAAGTGCGAGGCATATTTTTACCCATAAGGAATGGGAAATGATCGGATATGAGGTGGAGTGCGGAGAGTTTCCGCTTCCCTTAGGAGTTAGAGAAGGGTTAGAATTATACACAAAGGAAGAGATAGAATCGAAGCTTAGTGTTCCGTCCGCCTATTCCTATTACAAGGCTTTTGTTTAAGTTATAGGGACTGGCAGAGCGAAATATATAACATAATGATTTTTTTCGGAAATATAGAGAAGAGTAGATTAAAGAAATATGAATTCAGAAAGATAGTTAGGGGAAAAAAACACAGCCAAAGAAAAAAATTGCTTAAGAAGAATAAAAAAAGGAGCGGTTTCGGAGGAAGGAGGGAAAAATGCCGGGGCAGTTCAAATACATTGATTTATATCAGACTCTCCGAAAGGACATTGTTGAAGGGCGCTATCGTTTTTAGGGAAAAATGCCTTCCAAGCGTCTCTTGGCTTCTACCATGGGGATGTCCTTACTCACAGTGGAGCACAGCTATGCTCTTTTTAGAGGAAGAGGGCTATATTGAGGGGAGGGAACGAAGCGGCTATTTTGTCTCTTATCAAGACGGGCTTCTTTTTCCTGTTGAGGAGCAGCAAGAGCAGAACTTATCTTTAATGTATTTTCAAAGCGGAGATAAGGAGGGAATGGCTTACTCGGCGATTGCGAAAACGGTCCGAAAGGTGCTTTCCAAATACGGAGAAGAGATTTTAAGTCCCTCGGAGAACCAGGGAAAATATTTTTTACGAAGAGCGTTGAAGGATTATTTACGAAGGGCAAGGGGCATCTTTGTAGAGGAAGAGCAGATTTTGATTGGTTCCGGTGCAGAGCAGCTTTTATGCTCTGCTTGTGCAGATTCTGGGAAGAGAGCAGAGTTTTGCGGTAGAGTATCCGTCCTATGAGAAGATGCAAAAGATTTACAAGGCAAATGGAATTACTCTCGAGTTTTTGGGAATGGGGAAAAATGGAATTCACAGTTCTGCATTGCAAAAGGCAAAGAGCAAGGTCTTACACGTTACTCCTTTTCATAGCTTTCCAACCGGAATTACAGCAACGGCCGGAAAAAGAAGAGAGTATCTGGACTTTGTAAGGAGAAAAAAAGCAATCATTATAGAAGACGACTACGACTCGGAGTTTTCCGCTCTGGGAAAACCCGAGGACAGCCTTTTCAGTATGGATGAAAGTAATTCCGTATATTACATTAACAGTTTTTCAAAAACTATAGGTCCTGCTTTTCGTATGGCATACCTGCTGCTTCCTAAGGAAAGGACGAAGGAGGATCTTAAGAAAATTGCATTTTACAGTTGTTCCGTTCCTGTTTTGGAACAATGTATACTGACAGAACTTTTACAAAGTGGGGAGTTTGAACGACATATTAATCGGGTGAAGAGAAGGAGAAGAAGTGATGCGTAGTAGAATAAAATTTTTTTGGTTTTTGCCCAAGGGATTTTTTTCTGTCTGCTTCTTTGTAGCGGCAGGAATCTTTGCGCTGGATCGAGTTTTGAAAGAGAAAATCAATTGTGCAAAGGATGAGGATTTTCCCAAAAAGCTGAAAGGTAGCAGAGGACTTGTGGAAATCCGAAGAGCGTTTAATCCCGGTTTTTCCATGGGACGCTTGGGCCGTCATCCGAAGCTCGTTAAGGCCTTGTCTGTTTTGGCAACCATTTTTCTTGCTTTTGCCCTTCCCTATATGAGTTATACAATGGGAGACGCTTTTCTTTTACAAAAGTACGGGATGGCGATGGTTTTGGGCGGTGCGATGTCCAACACTTACGATAGGGTACGCTATGGAAAAAGTAACGGATTATCTTTATATCCGAATCGGCGTTTTTAAAAAAAGATGATTATCAATATTGGAGATATTGCTCTATACTTTGGCGGAATTCTTTATGCTTTAGGTTCTCTTATGGCCTCGGATTAAGAATAGATAAATGAGAAAATCACATTATTTATTTTAAAAAAAATTTCTTTTTTAAAATAAATAGTAGAAAAATGTCTATTCCTTTGTTATGATTATCTGACAAACACGAATAGAAATCGTGTTGCTTTTTCTTTTAAGGGGGAAAAACGAAATGGATAGTTTATTTTTTTGCCGTACCTGTTTTTGGGTGTCTTAGGGCTTCTGTTCGCTTTATTCCAGGGACAGAAGATTCTGAAAGAGGATTCCGGAAATGAGAGAATGAAGGAAATTGCGAAGGCGATTGCAGAAGGCGCGGAAGCATTTCTTTTTGCAGAGTATCGGATTCTTCTTTTTGTTTGCAGCTTATTTTTTTATGTATCGGTTTTTGGAACAAAAAGCTGGCTTAGTGCTGTAGCCTTTATCTTTTGGTGCATTGTTATCGACTCTTGCAGGATATTTCGGTATGCGCTCCGCAACATCGGCAAATGTACGAACTGCAGAGGCTGCAAGACAGTATGGAATGAAGAAGGCACTTTCCATTGCCTTTTCCGGCGGTTCCGTTATGGGCATGTGTGTGGCTGGATTCGGTATCTTCGGAATCGGACTTTTCTATATGCTGACAAAGGATGTGGGCGTTCTTTCCGGATTTTCTTTGGGGGCATCCAGTATTGCTCTTTTTGCCCGTGTGGGCGGTGGAATCTATACGAAAGCGGCAGACGTGGGTGCTGACCTTGTAGGTAAGGTGGAAGCGGGAATTCCTGAAGATGATCCCAGAAATCCTGCGGTAATTGCGGACAATGTAGGAGACAATGTCGGCGACGTGGCAGGAATGGGTGCAGACCTTTTTGAGTCCTATGTGGGGGCTTTGGTTTCTGCGATGACACTCGGCTTCCTTTTGGAAGGGAAGTCGATAGAGGGTGTTGCGTTCCCCTTATTACTGGCAGGACTTTCTTTGCTTGCATGCGTTCTCGGAAGTATTTGGTACTGACTCTCGGAGGAGATAATCCGAGTAAAGTCTTAAAGATGGCGAGCTATTCCTCCGCTGCTGCGGTTCTGATATTTGCCTTTGCCCTGTCTCAGTATTTCTTCCGGGATTTACATGCAGCTTTTGCCGTTACGGCAGGGCTCATTGCAGGGCTTGCTATCGGCGCAGTTACAGAGTACTACACTTCTTCCTCCTATAATCCTGTAAAAGAAATTGCAAAGCAGTCCGAAACCGGTCCGGCTACCAATATTATTTCCGGTATGGCCATCGGAATGCGCTCAACGGCAGTTCCCATCGTATTGATTTCCGTTGCGATTTTTATTTCTTATAGTGTTCTTGGACTTTATGGAATTGCACTCGCAGCAGTAGGTATGCTATCCACAACAGCTATTACAGTTGCGGTAGATGCGTATGGTCCTATTGCGGACAATGCGGGCGGTATTGCAGAAATGTCCGGCCTTCCGGAAGAAGTAAGATGTATTACTGATCAGCTCGACGCGGTTGGAAATACCACTGCTGCCATGGGGAAGGGCTTTGCGATCGGTTCCGCTGCCTTAACTGCTCTGGCACTTTTTGCATCGTATGCACAAGCGGTAGGCTTAAACAATATCAATGTTTTGGACAGCCGTGTTTGCATCGGGCTTTTCATTGGAGCTATGCTTCCGTTCCTTTTCTCCGCCTTTACGATGAGTTCCGTAAGTAAGGCAGCCTTTTCTATGATTTCCGAGGTAAGAAGGCAGTTTAGAGAGAAGCCGGGCATCATGGAAGGAACAGAAAAGCCGGATTATAAAACCTGTGTCAGTATTTCCACAAAGGCGGCCTTGCGTGAGATGATTGTTCCCGGTGTATTGGCTGTTCTTGCTCCTTTGGGAATCGGATTATTGCTCGGTGCGGAGTCTCTTGGCGGTTTACTTGCCGGAGCCCTCGTTTCCGGTGTAATGATGGCTATCTTTATGTCCAACTCCGGTGGAGCATGGGACAATGCGAAAAAGTATGTTGAGGAAGGACACAATGGCGGAAAAGGCTCGGATACGCATAAGGCGGCTGTTGTAGGAGATACAGTAGGAGATCCGTTTAAGGATACTTCAGGACCATCCATCAATATTCTGATTAAGCTGATGACTGTTATCGCTTTGGTTTTCGCTCCGCTTATTGTAGCTGTAGGAGGGATTTTATAAAAAACACTTGAAGCTGTAAAAAACACAATTATACATAACTTTTATGCAGTATAGGTCTGAAATGGGGGAATATGAGCCCACCGGTACTTGCGAAAAACAAAGGTAATGCGGTTTTTCGCTTAGTGTCCGTTGCGTGGCGAGGTTAGCGAGAGCGTGCTCCCCTTTCAGACCTATATTGTATATAAAGAAATATTTTATTTTTTTGTACCTTTTTCTTTATATTTATCAAGAATATAGCAGATTGTATTCTTGATGCATTTGATTTATATTTTTTTATTCGGTTCATATGGCATAGACAAAAGAATTATTTGTTTTTTTAGAAATTATAGATAGAGAGTTGGAAGGAAAGGAAGGGAAATGAACGTTTTTAATATCATTGGTCCCATTATGATCGGTCCGAGCAGTTCACACACGGCAGGAGCTGTACGGCTTGGAAGAGTAGTTAATAAAGTGGCGGGCAGCTCGGATTTTAAAGAGCTGGATATTGAGCTTTCCGGATCCTTTGCAAGAACCTATAGAGGGCATGGAACGGATAGAGCTTTACTTGCGGGGATTATGGGCTATCACAGTTACTCGGAAGAAATCAGGGATGCCTTGAAGATTGCGAAGGATAGAGGGATTGATTATCGTTTCATAGAGAATGATATTCCCGGGGCACATCCCAATACGGCGAGGATTCACTATACCTTGGCCGGAGGCGAAAAGGGGATAGTAGAAGGTGCCAGTATCGGTGGAGGAAATATCAGGGTGGATTCCATTAACGGAATGAGAGTGGACTTTACCGGGGACAATAATACAATTCTGGTACTTCACAAGGATAAACCCGGTGTGATTGCGGAAGTTACACATATTATGTATGAAAAATATAAGGATTTGAATATCGGAAACTTTCGTCTCAGCCGTCCGGAAAAGGGAGGAACGGCCCTTATGACGATAGAAATTGATCAAATCCCCCCTCAAGAGTTAATGGAGGATATAAACCAGCTTGAAAATGTGGAGCACGCCTTGCTTATTCGAGCAATTTAAAAAGAAAACAAGAGGAAAAAATGAAATATATCAGTATAAAAGAGCTCTGCGATGCTGCAACAAAGCGGGGCATAAAAATCAGTGAACTTTGTCTGGAGGACCAGGCAGAAGAGATGCAGCTTCCTAAGGAAGAGCTTTACGCCATGATGGAGAAAAACTTTGATGTCATGGTGGAATCGGTTAAGAAAGGAAATGATCCGAAACTTCTTTCGACCTCGGGGTTGACAGGCGGTGAGGGTGCAAAGATGCTACGGTATTCTGATAAGACAGGTGGAGGCCTCTCAGGTAACTTTATGACAAGAGCAATTGGACGGGCAATGTGTGTTTCCAATTGTAATGCGGCTATGGGGCGTATTGTGGCAACACCTACTGCAGGTTCCTGCGGCATTCTCCCGGGTTGTCTTGTCTCCATGTATGAGGATAAGGGATTTTCGAAGAGAGATGTTGTGATGTCTATCTTTACTGCCGGTGCCTTCGGAATGGTCATTGCGCAGATGGCGTCCATTTCCGGCGCAGAAGGCGGTTGCCAAGCGGAGTGCGGTTCGGCATCCGGGATGGCAGCGGCAGCTTTGGTTGAACTGATGGGAGGTAGTCCTGCTTCATGCGGTGATGCCTTAGGGATGTCTATCATAAATCAGATGGGTCTGGTCTGTGATCCGGTAGCCGGTCTTGTGGAGATTCCCTGCATTAAGAGAAATGTTTCCGGAGTAGTGATTGCACTTTCCAGTGCGGATATGGCTCTAGCTGGAATTGACTTAAAAATTCCGGTTGATGAATGCATTGCTGCGATGAAGTCGGTTGGAGACAGTATGTCGGTAAATTTAAAAGAAACTGCACAGGGCGGTTTGGCGGACACTCCAACAGCAAGAGCTTTAAGAAAGAAAGTTTTCGGTGAGTAATATAGGAGTACAGTTTCACTATTCTGACTACTCAAGAGAGTGAAGTCGATGTAAAATAGATGGACTACTTTTTTTGGAGGAGAAGATGAAGAAATTAAAAATTGTATTAACTGTAATGCTGTTCATTCTCTTATTACCCACATATGCTTATGCTTTGGATCGTTTTGCAGTGGGAACCTATGGAAATGGAATACCTCTTTCCGGAAAAACGCTTGAGGAAGCAAAAGCGTATTTGGAGGGAGAATATAGCCGGGATTATATCCTTTATATAAAAGGAAAAGACAAGACAGAACAGATTAAGGGTTCAGATATCGGATATCATCTTCAGGCTCCGACTAATTTGGCGCAGATTTTGCAAGACGAGACCGCGAAGGCTGTAACGGGAAATCCTGATGCCCGCTATGAGTATTCCTTGGAGGGAAGTTCTGCAACTTATGACGAAGGAAAATTAAATGAGAAGCTTAGTCAGTTATCCTTCCTAAAGAACAGCAAGAAAACGAGCAATGCCTATATTAAGAAGGATGGCGGTTTTAGCATTGTTCCGGAGCAGGAGGGAAATTCTCTGGACGAAGCGAAGTTTTTTGCCAATGTTCGTTCCGCCTTACAGCGTGGAGAGAACACTATCGATTTAAGTCAAAGAGGAATCTATGAGGAGCTTACTGTTCGAAAGAAGGATTTGGAAGCAAAGCTTGATGCGTTAAATCGTCTTCATTCCGTGGAGATTGTGACAGATGTATTGGGAAACAAAGAAAAGTTATCCGGGGACAGTCTTTATGAAATGGTTACGGGGATGAATGCTTCCGGTGTACAGTTTGATGAAGAAAAGGTACTGGCCTATGCGAACTATCTGGAAGGCAAGTATGGCAATCCGGGAAATACCGTTTCTTTCACTTCTGCCAGCGGAAAAGAAATTGCGATGCTTACACCCTACGCTCTTCACATCAATGTTGTGGCAGAAAAAGAAGCCTTAAAGCAGGCGATTTCTTCTTTCCAAAGTATGGAAAGAGAGCCTGTTTATGCCTATAAGCCTGCACAGTATGCACAACCTCAATTTGGAAATACCTTTTTAGAGGTGGATTTAACTTTACAGCATGTTTATTACTATGAAAACGGAAGTTTGGTTTGGGAGAGTCCGACGGTTACCGGTATGGTGGCAGCCGGCAGAGAGACCCCTTCCGGAGTATTTTTCTTAAGAGGAAAGGAAACCAATCGTATCCTTCGGGGTAGGTTAATTAACGGGAAGCCGGAATACGAAGCGCATGTGGACTACTGGATGCCGTTTAATGGCGGAATCGGATTACATGATGCTTCTTGGCGTTCTAAGTTCGGAGGGGATATTTATGTTAGGGGCGGTTCTCATGGCTGCATCAATCTTCCGAAGAACAAGGCTGCAGAGTTATACAATCGGATTCAGAAGGGCTGCCCGGTTGTTGTGCATCCGTAAAAAGGAGAAGAGAGAGTAGAGGGGCATATGAAGGAAAAAGAATATTTTTGCTGAGAAGGTACGTCGGTATGATTCTCGGTGTGCTCATTATTTCTGTGGGAATTGCCTTATTTAAGGAATCTCATTTGGGAAATGATCCGATTTCCGCATTAAATATGCGACTTGCGGAAATTTTTGGGATTTCCTTGGGGCTACAGAATCTGTATGCAAATATTATTTTCCTCATTATTCAGATTTTTTTTGGAAGAAAATACATTGGTGCCGGAACCTTTGCGAATGGCATACTTGTAGGCTATGCAGTAAGTTTCATCTATGGAATTCTTGTGAAAAACTTTGGTTATGCAGAGCAATACGGCATTATTGTGCAGATAGCATGGGCTCTGATTGCCGTTGTTGTGACTTCTTTAGGTGTATCTCTTTATCAAACCGCAGATCTTGGAGTTGCGCCTTATGATTATTTATCTTTAGGCCTTCGAGATAAGACGAAAAAGCATTATTACGGTTGCAGGATGTTTACAGACGGTATTGCGGCCCTTGCCACCTACTTATTGGGCGGTCTGGTAGGACTGGGAACATTACTTTCCGCTCTTTGCTTAGGACCGGTTATTCATTTCTTTGATGTCCATATTTCGGAGAAATTCATCGGATATACTCCGCAAAGTGAAAAAGAGGAAGAACAAAGAGATAGTTCAAAATAATTATATAAAATAGACTGAATGTCAGAAAATTGTAAAAAACATGGTATGAAATTGATAGAACTTGGCTTTCTTCGTAAGAATGTGTCAGTGAATCTTCATACTGTGTTTTTATTTTGGTCATATCTTCTCCCTAAGATTTAAACTCGTATCAGGTTATTCAGCTTTTCTTTTTTATAATTTGTAGAAGTATACGATATTTTGTTGCGACTGGGTGTTCGATTACTGCATTGGAAACAAGATGCAGTTTGGAGATAAGAAGTCAAAATTACAAAAGAAGAAAAGCACTCAAGACTGTTTAGTTATTTAAAAAAATAGACTCGAGGAAGCAAAAAGGAGATTTTATGCAAAAAGTAAATGCTAGTTTTCGAACAACAGGGGCAGACCCCAAAAAGCTTGAAGAAAAGAAGGGATTTACTTCCTTCATTCATAATACAAAAAAAGGAGTACTGGCTTTGGGAATCAGTGTTTTTGCACTTTCGGCGATTCCCGCATTTTCTTCCGTTGCAGCACCGAATGCGGCTGAAGAGGATATATTGGTTTTCAGTGATGAAGGAGAAATTGTTTCGCAGAATGATCAGACTGTAGAATTATTTACTTCCGATGTTTTAAGCGGAGATACGCAAAGCAGAAGTCAGCAGGTGGTGGATTATGCTATGCAGTTTCTCGGACGTCCGTATAAATACGGCGGAGTAAGCTTACTGAACGGTTCCGATTGTTCTGGTTTCCTGATGGGAATTTTCGGACATTTCGGTGTCTCCCTTCCTCATTCTTCTGCAGAAATTCGCTCTGTGGGGGCAAATGTAGGTGGATTGGAAAATGCAATTCCGGGTGATGTTTTGGCCTATTCCGGTCATGTTGGAATTTATCTTGGGAATGGGTTGATGCTTTCAGCGTTGAATTCTCGATCCGGTGTAACCATTCAGTCTGCTACGTATAAGCCTATAAAATCCATTAGAAGGCTTGTATAAAAAACATTTTATTAAAATTTAATAGAAATAATCAATAAAGTAGGCTTTTTGCTCCGACATATGATATAAATAGAATGCAATTCCCTAGTAGTAGGAACTTGTGTGATAGAAGGAGTTACTGCAAGAGCAGAACTTAAAAAATGCGACAAAAAGCCCCGAGATCCTGATATATCAGAACTCCGGGGCTTTTTGTCTTTTGTAAAGTCCTTACTCTTTTTCTGAATATCTCTTACAGTTCTCCCCTTACTCTTGCCATTTTTTTCCTTCCTCCCGCTACTCTAGGAGAGTAGAAAATTGGAGGTGAGGATGAGTTTGCCAGAAAGAAAAAAACAGGTTAATTCCTGCGCTACAAAAAGAGTAAGAAGTTTTTGCTTGCTTGCTATTTCAGCAGTGCTTTTTTATGAACTTAAGTGTAAGACCGGCATTTGCGGTTGGCCCGGGAGATGCTCTTGGAAGTGCATCCAAGAGTACGGCAAATACAGGGAATATGGATTACTCCGGATGGTATGGCTATACAAATCAGGACGGATCGGATCTTCTTTATCTTGAAAAAAAGGAACAGAGGTTTCCAAATTCCAAAATGAAACAGGAGATATTGATTGGAATGCGGCAAAAAAAAGATGGATTAGACTTCGTTATGGTGCGCCTTGCTTATGGAACAAAAAGAAGATGCTTATTTTGATGTGAATGTAAAAAGGTGCGCAAAAAGCAGGAATAAAGGTTGGTGTTTATCTTTGTTCCACGGCGAAAAAAATATGAACGATGCCATGGCGGAGGCGGAACTGACTTTAAAAAAAGCTACAGCCCTACAAGCTGGAATATCCGGTGGCCTATGATCTTGAAGTAGCATCCATGCTTTCCGATGGGCTTAGTAAGGAAGACCTGACCGCTATGGTGAATGCCTACTGTAAGAAGGTGCAAAATGCAGGCTTTATTCCTATGGTTTATGCAAACCGTACTTGGCTGACCAAGTATATGAATCTGTCAAAGATTCCGTACGATATTTGGTTTGCGGCATACCCTGAAAATCAGATTTATGTTCCTGTAGAAGGCAGTAAGACCTCAATCTGGCAGTCCAGCGAAAAGGGTGTAGTAAAGGGAATTAAGGGAAAGGTCACGACGGAATTTTCCTGGAAGGTATACGGCGGAGGTAATCCGTCCCAGAAGAATGCAGGAAAGCAGATTGGTGGAAATAATTCCGGCTTGAATGGAACTGCGAATTCTTCATCCTCTAATCCTGTATCCAATCCGTCTTCCGCGTCATCGAGTCCATCCGGAAATTCTGCAAATAGCACGGATGGAACCATTGTTTCCAGTGAGGGACCGGGAAGAACTGCAACTACGGTAGAAAACGGCTGGGTACAAGGAGTGCCCGGACAATGGAAATATATGGAGAACGGAAAAGCGAGCACGGGCTGGAAATTGGTGAACGGCGTTTGGTATTTTATGGATGAACAAGGCATCATGAAGACCGGTTGGCTCTTAAATAACAATGTCTGGTATTATCTTAAGGACTCCGGGGCTATGGCTACGAATTGGCAGTATATTAACGGAAAATGGTACTGGTTAAGCCAAGACGGTGCGATGCGTACAGGATGGAAATACATCAACAATGTATGGTATTATATGGAGGACTCCGGTGCGATGCTGGAGAACACCGTGAGAAACATCGACGGGATAGATTATCGTTTTGACGTATCCGGTGCTTGGTTACCCTAAAACGAATTAAAGTAAGAATTCTTTCTTCAATATAAACTGTAATACCTGGTCTTTTGAACGAGAAAAATCAGGATTTAACAGGCTTATAGAAAGAAAGCGGGGATACAAAATTCTATATTTTGATGGAAGTAGTCGAAATATATAGAAGAGAAACATACAATGCGGTGTCAAAAAGAACACCCTTTAAAATCAAAGGAGCGTTATGATGAAAAAGAGAATCCTATTTTTGACTGCAGTACTATCCGGATTGTTAGCTTTCCCTGTTTTTGCAGAACAGATGGTAGGAAGGGTACAGATTGATATCAGTCCGAGTGAGGATGTAGAGCTCGCATCGGGAGAAACATATTTTAAGCCGGAAGCAGTTGCACTGGACAGTGGTTATGAAGTCAGCGGATTTTCTGTGGACGGAAAACAGAACAGTGTCAAAAAACCCTATACCTATACTATTTCTGTAAAGCCGGAAAGTGGACACAGCTTTGATTCTTCTACAGTTGTGGAAGTACGCGGCGCTTACGAGATGGCAGTTGTGGAGAAAAGTAAGAACAGCATCAAGATTAAGGCAAATGCCTATCCCTTCTATGTTTTGAAGGAGCCGGCTAATTTTAGTACCAATGAAACGACTTACAGTTGGGACAGGGTACAGTATGCAACAGGCTATGACATCTTGGTATACTACAACAATAAAAACGGAGATGAAAAGATTGCAAAGAAGCATAGCAATTCTCCAAAGATTAATATCAATTCTTTTAACCAGAGCGGAAAGGAATTCGATCATATTGCCGTTCGTGCCGTTTATGATAAGAATGACAATATGAAGCAATATTTTGCGAGCTCTTTGTATGTGGATTCCAGCGGAAGTCCCGAGAGTCCGGACGGAGAAGATGACGAATATATTTTTAACCTGATTACCCTGAAGGCAAGCGGAATCTCCAAGGGAAGCTTTAAGGAGTACAGTGCAAAGGGAAAGAAGAAAAATAAGAATCAGAAGCAAAATGACAATAAAAAGAGAGCATCCGATCTGCACAACGGAAATCAGACGGATCCAAATGCAAAGGGTCCCGGAGAAGGGGTTGTTGGCTGGCGCCAAAATGGTGCGGACTGGTATTATGAGATAAATGGAAGGCTCGCACAGGGTTGGCAGCAGGTGAACAATTCCTGGTTCTATTTTGATAATCAGGGAAAGATGCAGACCAACTGGATGAAGCTGGGAGATAGCTGGTACTTCCTAAACGGAGATGGTGTGATGCTGACCGGCTGGCAGGAAATTAACGGAAAATGGTACTACTTTGACACGGATGGAGAGGCTGCCGGAAAGATGGCAAGCTCTTGGAGGCTCTTAAATGAACAGTGGTATTATTTCGATCTTCAAAACGGAGAGATGAAAACCGGTTGGCAAAATATTGCGGACAAATGGTATTTCTTTAATCTCAATGACACGGGATTCCCGGTCGGTGCAATGGAAAAGAATACTGTGAAAGACGGATATAGCATTGATGCCAACGGAGTAATGCAGTAGTAAAAGAAAGTATATAAAAGTAATTGTTTATAATATAGAGAGAATGAATTATTGATAATCAGAAAATGAATTATTGGTAATAAAGTAAATGCATTATTGATAATCAAAAGGAATCTAGATAAGGAGTTTTAATGAAGAAAAGATTTGGCAGTATGGCGATTGCCATCGGGCTTTGCTTTGCTTTGGCAATTCCTGCGTTTGCAGATGAGAATAGTACAGGCACTTTATATGCAAATGCGAATACGGCGGCAAATGTAAGCCAAAATAAGAGTAGTAGTGGGAATGCACCGATTTATGTTCGAAACGGAGAGAGCACACCGACTTATACCGATTCTACGATTGGACTTGGCGGTGCGAAAATCATCATGTTTAAAGGAAATGAAAGTGGTCAGCAGATTAGTATTGTGATTGAAAGCAATGACGGTCAGTTGATTGTTGTGGACGGAGGTTTAAAGACCAATGCTCCCTATCTTTCCAAGTATATCAAGAGTAAGGGCGGAAAGGTTGCAGCATGGCTTCTCACACACCCGCATGAGGATCACGTCGGGGCGCTTTCCGTTATTCTGGAGCAGCAGAAGGTGGCTGGACATCCGGATTTTTATGATATTGATCCAGGGCAGATTTACTTCAGTTTCGCACCCTATTCCTACTATGAACAATATGAGCAAGGCTACAGACTGCCGATGATTAAGGAAGTTATGGAGGATCTTGCTGCGTATCCTGCAGAAAAGAAGCATGAGAATTCCGAAAGAGGAACAACATTTTCCTATGGAAATGTATCGGTGGAAATCTTAAACACAGCGTATTCCATTCCAATCGATACCGGAAATAACAGTTCTATATGCTATATGATTACAATAAACGGGAAGAAGCTTTTGATTACAGGAGACCTTCCCTATGAAGCGGCAGGAAAGCTCTTAGAGGAGCTTCCACCGGAGAAGCTGAAGGCGGATATTGTGCAAATGGCACATCATGGCCAGCATGGAGGCAGCTTCGCTTTCTACAGTACAGTTGCTCCCAAGTATGCGCTTTGGCCAAGCTCCAAGGAACTTTGGGACAAGCGGAAGGATGCTTTCACAGAGGATCAGGAGACTTATACTATCGCATTGACTAAGTTCTGGACCAACAAGCTTGGTGTAGAAAAGAATTTTGTTATGGCGGACGGAAACTGGATTTTGGAGTAAGTTCTATCGTGTTTTACGAGTCGGATTTTTCGTTGCATTTTCAGGAAAAGACCGATATACTGATTTCGATATCTGCAGCTAAAAGGGCAGTGGAGAAGGCTTCACTCCGTTTTTATGAAAGGAAAAAGCTATGGATCAGTGGAATATAGAGAATTTAAAGGATAGGGCAAGAAGGCTTACAGAAGAAGCAAAGAGTATCAGCACCGACTTACAGTATGCTCTTAAGCTGAAGGATAAGCGGAAAGAAGATGATGTAACAAAAAAGATTTGTATCGCATGCGCCATCATCAGTGGAATTATCCTGTTTTGTGGATTGGCTTACTGCGTTTATCGTTTCTTAGCTCCGGATTATCTGGAAGATTATGATGACTATGAGGATGAAGAAGACGAAGACATTGCTGACGAGGACTGATTTTTAAAAAGCGAATCCTTAGTCTGAAGTATAATGAAGAGCAGTATCGTTTTTAAGCTTTAAGAGTAGCAAAGGAGGCAGGCTTGCCTCCTTTTCTTAAGTAAAAGGAGGCAAGCCATGAACTGGTGTAGTAATCAAGAGCGTTGCGGGGGATGTTATTATCAGGAAATTCCCTACGAAGAAGAGCTAAAGATAAAAGAAGAAGAAATCCGTTCTCTCTTTGCACCGCTTGTTATGGGAGATTTTCCCTTTGAGGGGATTATTTCTTCCCCTAAAAAAGAAGCTTACCGCAATAAAATGGAGTTTTCCTTCGGGGACCAGGAGAAAGACGGTCCTCTTTGCCTGGGGCTGCATCAGAAGCGGAGCTTTTTTAACATTTTAAATACGGAAGACTGTCGGCTTCCTCATCCGGATATGGGAAAAAAATACTACTTGCCACAAGAGAGTATTTTTTTGGATAAGGGAGTAGGATATTTTTCACAAGAAAAAGACATGAGGGGTATCTGAGACATTTACTCATTCGAAGAGGAGAGAAAACCGGAGAGATTCTGGTTTCTTTGGTGCATAATTTATTTGCTGAAAAGTCATTTTCAGAGCAAGACATTTTGAAAAGTTTAGCTGTAAAGAATGTAAGACAGGAGAGCGAGGAAAACTGTGTCACCGAGACAGGTGGGGAAGCAGGGAGTATACAGGATAAGAAGACTTTTATTTCTGAAGAAGCTCTTTTAAAAGGCTGGTGTGAAAGTCTTCTTTCTTTAGAAAAAGAAGGAAAACTGGAAGGGCATTTTGCGGGAATACTTCATACAAAAAACGAGAGTTTGGCGGATGCAGTAGTAAATCAAGGAACGGAGATTCTTTATGGGAAGGACTATTTTTATGAGGAGCTTCTAGGTTTGAATTTTAAAATCACTCCCTTTTCCTTTTTTCAGACCAATAGCCTTGGCGCGGAAAAGCTGTATGAGAAGATTCGAGAATATGCGGATTTATCGAATACAGCAGTTGAAAAACCGCTTATATTTGACCTCTATTCGGGCACTGGGACGATTACGCAGCTTATGAGCGAGGTTGCGAAAGAGGCCTACGGTGTGGAAATTATAGAGGAAGCAGTAGAGTCTGCCAAAGAGAATGCGAAGGAAAACGGAATTGAAAACTGTCGCTTTATTGCGGGAGATGTATTAAAGGTTTTAGAGCAAAATAAGGCCGCTATGAATCAGAGTGGGGATATAGCGGAGGGGAATAGCGCAGATAAAGAAGAAAACGGGAATATACTTCCCCGGCCGGATTTTATCGTTGTGGACCCGCCAAGAGACGGAATGCACAAGAAGGCTTTGGAATTGATTATTCGTTATGGAGTTAACAGACTTATTTACGTGGCTTGTAAGCCGAAGAGTTTAGCAAGAGATTTAGAGCCTTTGCAGGCTGCAGGATATAGGGTAAAAAGGCTTTGTGCAGTGGATATGTTCCCAAGAACCAATAATGTGGAGACTATAGCGTTGCTACAAAAAGAGGAATCGTGAAAATCCTCCATTTTAGGCAGTTTTACAAGCATTTCGTCTTTGTGGAAGACGCTGATGGAGGAAGAAAAAAGCTCCTCAAAAATTATGCCGATGTGAATGTTTGTATTGATATGGTGTGTGGAGATACAAAGACTGATTTTGAAAGAGAGGACTAAGTAATGTTAAGATGGATCATCAAGATACTTTTGTTTCCAATCAGCCTGCTATTAAGTATCCTAATAGCTTTTCTGACTTTTTTACTTAGTATAGGAACTGTATTGCTATACTTTCTCATGATATTATGCGTGGTTGGAGCGATAGCTTCATTTATCCAAAATAAAACTATATTAGGCATAGAAGCATTGTTTTTAGGATTTTTGTTTAGTCCCTATGGCATTCCGATGCTTGGTGCAAGTATTATTGCATTTCTTCATGTGGTCAACAAAGGGATAAAATCAATCTAAAAAATCTTATCAATAGTGGCAAAAGACGATGGTAACAACTGTCGTCTTTTTTCTTTGCAAAATTTAGGAAGAAGGGAGGGAGAAAAATGGACTTTGACTATTTCTATAATAGGGAAGCAGAGGGATTTAATTTTTTGAAAGTACCGGAGATATTAGTGGAAGGAGAGGAGTTTCAAGGGCTGTCTGCGGAAGCTATTTTGCTCTATGCCATGCTTCTAAAAAGAGCAGGTATGTCTTATAAGAACAATTGGCTGGATAAGCAGAATAGAGTTTTCATCTATTTTACTGTGGAAGAGATTATGAGAAAAAGGCATTTATCGAAACCGACTGCGATTAAGCTATTAGATGAATTAGATAAAAAGAATGGAATAGGACTGATAGAAAGAGTCAGAGTTGGTCTTGGAAAGCCCAACATTATTTATGTAAAGGACTTTTTAAGTATGGTACAAGAAAAATCGGTAGTACAGAAGTTCAAAGATTTAACTTCTGAAGTAAAGAATATTAACTTAAGAAGTAAAGAAAATGAACTTCAAGATGTAAAAAGTCTTAACTCTAACTATATAGATAGGAGTAATAGTAATAATAGAAAGAGAGAATATAGTTTTCCTGCAAATGGACTTGGAAGCTTTCAAAATGTCTTTTTACAAGAGAAGGACAGAGCTGAATTAGAGCTTCTGCTTAATGGCCAGCTAAACAACTATATTGAACGGTTGTCGGCATATCTTAAGAGTAGTGGGAAGACTTATAAAGACCATAAAGCAACTATCCTTTCCTGGTTTTATAAAGATCAGGGAAATAGGAGGGGAATAAAAGCTTCCAATATTCCCAGTTTGGAAGAATACGATAAAGGAGAGCATTTATAATGAGCGAAATAAAAAAAATCTGGATTGAGGGCGTGGAGTATTCCTACGATGAAAATGAAGAATATGAAAAGGACGGACATATTTACTGTAAGACTTGCCATGAAAGAAAAAGACGGGAAGATTTTTGGAGTTCTTTGGTGGAAAGATGATCTGCCGTATAGCCTGTCATTGCGACAAACAGAGAGAGGAAAAAGAAGTAGAGAGACAGAAGCAATTGGAAATAGAACGTCTCAAGAGTAGTTGTTTTAGTTCCAGAGCTGAATGGGAGTACAGCTTTGAGAATTATCAAGGAGAAGAAAATCAAAGTCTTCTTATTGCCAAGAACTTCGTGAAGGATTATGAGCAAATGAAGAAAGAAAAATGTAGGACTTCTTTTTTTATGGTTCTGTTGGAAGCGGAAAGACTTATCTTGCCTGTTCTATTGCCAACGCTTTAATAGAGCAGTATCAAATTACGGTGAAGATTCGGAATTTTTCGCAGATTATGAATGAAATGCAAAAATGTGGTTTTGACTTTGATAAGAATGCCTATATTGAATCTTTGGTTAATACTTCCGTACTGATTTTAGATGACCTGGGAATTGAAAGGGACACAAGCTATGCTAAGGAACAGGTGTACAACATTGTGAACAGCCGGTACTTAAGAAGGAAGCCGACCATATTTACCACGAATCTATCTTATGACACTATTCAAAACTGTATTGAAAGTGTGGAGTATCAAAGAATTTACTCAAGAATTATAGAGATGTGTATTCCGATTATGGTTGTGGGGCAGGACTACAGGAAACAAATTCAAAAAGAGAAGCTTTCTCGAAACAAAGAGCGATTATTGAGCGGAGGTGAAAGAACATGATCAATGAAGAAGTATCCGATAAAACCCTTAACTTAGAAATAAAGGCAGCTAAAATCACTGCAAAACTGATTATTCAGCAGATAAAGAAATTACTAAAAGAAGCTAAAAAATTTGGGGGAATGGAGAAATTTGTCGGCGAAAAGGGTAATGAAGTGAAGCTTAAGGACTTGGTTCAGAAAGGACAGCTAGAAGAAATTGCCATTGGAGAAACAGAGCTTAAAAGTCTGAAAAAAGAATTGAACAAATATGGTGTTAAGTTTTCTGTTATGAAAGATAAGAAGACAAAGCAGTATTCCCTATTTTTTCAAGCAAAAGATGTAAAAATTATGGACAAGGCATTTAAAAAGGTCCTGGCAGACTTGGAGAAAAAAACGGAAAGAAAGGAGTCCATCCATAAGAACCTTGAGAAGTTCAAAGAAATGGTGAAGAACATTATTTTCAAAGATAAAATCAAGAATAAGCAGAAGGAGCAAAGCCTATGATTGAGAAGATACTAAAGGATATCAGAGGCTTATTTAAGGTGCAGGATAAGGCAATGTTTGCAAAGCAAAATATTCCCTATCTTGCATTTTTCTATTTAGGGAATATTTTTTCTCATCATATCAGAAGTTATACCGGCGGTGATGTGATAGATAAAATCTTTCAAGGATTATTGGAGCTTAACAGAATGAGCTTTTTCCCAAGTCTTTATCTTATTGACATTTTCATGGGAATAGGGACAGCAGTTTTAATCAAATTTATTGTCTATACCAAAGGCAAAAATGCAAAAAAGTTTAGACAGGGGAAAGAGTACGGATCAGCTCGCTGGGGAAATAGGAAAGACATTGAGCCATACATGGACGAAAAATTTCAAAACAATATATTGCTTACCAAAACAGAGAGATTAAGCATGAATGGAAGACCAAGCAATCCAAAGTATGCAAGAAATAAAAATGTTCTTGTGATTGGTGGATCAGGATCCGGGAAGACAAGGTTTTATGTTAAGCCTAATCTTATGCAAATGCATTCTTCCTATTGCGTAACAGACCCTAAGGGACGATAGTTCTTGAGTGTGGCAAAATGCTGGAGGATAATGGGTATGAAATTCGGATATTAAATACCATTAACTTCAAAAAAAGTATGAAATACAATCCTTTTAGCTATATCCATTCAGAAAAAGATATTCTGAAATTGGTGCAGACCATTATTGCCAATACCAAAGGAGAAGGAGAAAAGGCAGGGGAAGATTTCTGGGTGAAAGCCGAGAAGCTTTATTACACGGCTCTGATTGCCTATATCTACTATGAAGCGCCAAAAGAAGAAAAGAATTTTGCAACACTGCTGGACATGATAGATGCTTCAGAAGTCAGAGAAGACGATGAAAATTATAAAAATCCGATAGATAGGCTTTTTGAGGCATTGGAAAAGAAAGAACCAAGGCATTTTGCAGTGAAGCAATATAAGAAATATAAGCTTGCAGCCGGAAAAACAGCAAAGTCCATTCTTATCTCTTGTGGAGCAAGGCTTGCTCCCTTCGATATACAAGAACTAAGGGACTTAATGAGCGAAGATGAATTGGAGCTGGATTGCCTTGGAGAGAGAAAAACGGCACTCTTTGTCATTATCTCTGATACAGATGATACCTTTAACTTTGTGGTCTCCATTATGTACTCTCAGCTTTTTAATCTTCTATGTGACAAGGCAGATGATGTCTATGGAGGACGATTACCTGTTCATGTCAGGTTTCTCCTAGATGAGTTTGCAAATATCGGCTTAATCCCAAAGTTTGAGAAGCTTATAGCCACAATTCGTTCCAGAGAAATTTCTGCAAGTATTATTCTACAGGCACAATCTCAGCTGAAAGCTATTTACAAGGATAATGCGGATACGATTATTGGAAACTGCGATAGTACTTTATTCCTGGGAGGGAAGGAAAAGACTACATTAAAAGAACTTTCAGAAACTTTGGGAAAGGAAACCATTGACTTATACAATATCTCGGAAACCAAGTCCAATCAGAACAGCTTTGCCATGAACTATCAAAAGACCGGAAAGGATTTAATGAGTCAAGACGAGATAACAGTTATGGACGGTGGAAAATGTATCTTTCAGCTTAGAGGTGTCAGACCTTTTTTCTCGGATAAATTCGACATCACAAAGCATAAGAACTATAAGTTCTTAGAAGATTATGACAAGAAGAATGTGTTTGATATTGAAGAATATATAAAGAGAAAAGGTAAGGTTAAGCTTAATAGAAATACGGTAATTACAAGATTGTAAGATTTACTGTTATAACTATATGGTCGAGGGTATATTTGATATAATAGAGCTAGATAAATTTGAATTTGCGAGATGATTAGTATAATGGAAAAATTAGAAGTAGCAGAAACAATTCAAAAAAAGTATGGAGGTATAGTATGTGTGGAATTTATACCGATTTATAAAATAATAAATTTACAGAACATAGATTGGAGGCAATAATGGATTATGTAATTAGAGAATTAAAGCAGAATGAAATTAATTTATTGGATACTTTTCTATATGAAGCTATTTTTATTCCTGAAGGAGTACAAGCTCCATCCAAAGATATTATAGAACATCCCGATTTACAAATATATGTTGCTGATTTTGGCAAGAAAGATGATTTATGTTATGTGGCGGATTTTGATGGAAAGGTAGTAGGAGCTGTATGGACTCGTATCATCAATGATTATTGATGACACAACACCCTCTCTTTCCATTTCTCTCCTCAAGGAATATAGGAATTTGGGAATTGGAACTGAACTTATGAAACAAATTCTTTTGACATTGAAAGAGAGAGAATATAAGCAAGTTTCATTATCGGTTCAAAAGATAAACTATGCAGTGAGTATGTATAAAAAAGTAGGTTTTGAAGTTGTTCGTGAAAATGAAGAGGACTATGTTATGTTTTGTAAACTTTAGTTTATGGTAACTCCGGGTTTGTAGATTTAAAAAATAAATTTGCCGGTTTGATAAATTTTATTTCCCACTCGTTTGGACTAATAAATAATGAATAGATGAATAGTTAATATTTAGAGGAGAATGCTGAAGATGATAATAAAAAATGAAATTCCTATACTTGAATATGACAATTTTTCTATAGAGGTAATTAAACCAAATCATGGTTGCGAGGAGTTGAAACTTCCGGAAAAGTGTGTGTTTGCTTTCTTAGGAGACTGCGTAGATGAATTCGCAATGAATAGTAATGCAATAATTGCCGAAGAATTTGAAAATTGCTGTAGAACTACAAATATATATGTGATTGAGTATAAAGGGCAAAGAATATGTCTTGTCCGTCCTAATATTGGTGCACCTGCGTCCGTACAGCTTTTGGACAGGCTGATTGCTTGTGGTTGTAAGAAAATAATTGCAACAGGTTCTTGTGGGGTTCTGAGGGATATAAAAGAAAATGCATTCCTTATTCCTACAAAAGCATTGAGAGATGAGGGAACATCATTCCATTATTTACCACCATCACGATATATTGAAATCGACCGGAAAATGATTGGTGAAATTAAGGATGTTTTTGAAAAATTAGACATACCATTTGAAGAGTGCATAACTTGGACAACAGATGGTTTTTTTAGGGAAACACGGGAAATGGTTCAGTATAGATTAAGTGAAGGCTGCTCTGCTGTCGAAATGGAATGTGCTGCACTTGCTGCGTGTTCACAAAAAAGAGGAGCATCATTTGGTCAATTCTTTTTTACTGCGGATTCGCTTGCAAGTGTTACTGAACATGATGAAAGGAATTGGGGAATTTCGTCACACTCTAGAGCATTACACCTTGCTTTGAATTTAATATGCAATATATAAAAAAGATACTCCATTTTATTGAGATAATAATTGAAGGAAAAATTGTAATTTTATCTATGTAAAAACTATGACAAATTTGAATTTACCGAGGTAACATAGAATGAAAAAGATGAGAGCAATAGTGGAAAAAGGGCGCTCAGGTGTTCCAAGACCGTTGTTTTTGATTTTGATGACCATTTTTCTTCTGACTGGTTGTTTGGTAAATACTGCCGGTTCAGTGCAAGAGGTCGAGAGCTATCATCAGATCGATCAAGATATGGCAAAGCAGATGATGACCCGGGATGACGGGCATGTGATTGTAGATGCCCGCAGGCAAGATGAATACGATGCAGGCCATATTCTGGCGCAATTCTAATTCCGAATGAGAGCATTGAAGCGGAGCGGCCGGAAGAACTCCCGGATCTGGATCAGATCATCCTGATTTACTGCCGAAGCGGGAACAGATCCAAGCAAGCAGCGCAAAAGCTTGCGAACATGGGATATACCAACATCTACGAATTCGGCGGGATCAACACCTGGTCCGGAGAGATCGTGACAGGAGAAACTACTATGGAGATACCGGAGGATATAAAAACAATCTATCTTGCAGGCGGCTGCTTCTGGGGAACGCAGAAGTTCTTTGATCAGTTTGTCGGCGTAATCCGAACAGAAGCAGGTTATGCAAACGGACCTGACGAAGCTCCGACCTATCAGGACGTCTGTAACAGCAGCGGGCATGCCGAGACAGTGCGGGTCGACTATGACCCTGCTGTAATTTCTCTGACTGATTTGCTGAATTACTATTTCATGGTGATCGATCCGCTCTCTGTAAACAAACAGGGCAATGATCGAGGCATCCAGTACCGGACGGGGATCTATTATACGGAAGAAGACCAGCTTCCGGAGATCGAAGCGGTTTATCGGGCGGAGGAAGAGAAAGCCGGAGCCAGGCTTGCTGTTGAACTGCTTCCGTTGGAAAACTTCTTCCCCGCAGAAGAGTATCACCAGAAGTATCTGGACAAGAATCCCGGCGGCTACTGCCATATCCCGCGCAGTTACTTTGATCTTCAGCAAAACAGCGCAGAAGAATCTGCAGAAGAACTTCGGGTGCGGATCGGCGATTTGGCCTTTGAGGTCACACAGCACGCCGCCACGGAGTACGCCTTCACCGGCGAGTATGACGACTTCTTTGAAAAGGGCCTTTATGTCGACATTGTCAGCGGCGAACCGCTCTTTACATCCATGGACAAGTATAATTCCGGGTGTGGCTGGCCGGCGTTCACCAGGCCGATCGCGGAAGATGCTGTCACTGAGGCCGTGGACACTTCACATGGTATGGTCCGGACGGAAGTGCGCAGCAGCGGCGCGGATTCCCATCTGGGTCACGTGTTCAACGATGGTCCCCGCGAGTCCGGCGGGCTGCGTTATTGCATCAACTCGGCAGCTCTTAGATTCATTCCCTACGATGAACTGGAAGAACAAGGGTATGGGGAGTATCGGAAGCTCTTTGAGTAAGAATAATCAAAAATCAATACAAGGAGGCATATAGCAATGGAAGAAAAAAAAGAATCTATGAAATGGACATGGTAAAACAAGAAGACAAAAAAAGCTGCAAAGAAAACACCTTTTTACCAAACAGAATCTACAGGAGGGTCGGTGTGGGTGATTAAACCGGGACAAACCCTGCAGAAGCACCGTCACCACAATTCTGATGATATCTGGATCATTTTACAGGGAGAAGGAATATTCTATCCCGAACCGGATAAAGAGATTCCCTTAAAAAAAGGACAGGTTATCGTTTCTCCTAAAGGTGCATGTCACGGCGCAATGAACACAGGAACAGAGGATATAGTTTTTTGTGAGTATCGTTGCACCGGTTCCGGCAGATTATGATCCTATAGGCGAATGAAATACATTTTTTTGAATGTGTTTTGATAAATTCAAGTTTGTTGAACTGAAAAATTGAATACTAAATGCGTAAGACGATAGAAAAGAAAAAAATCTATCGTCTTTTTTCATGCCTATTTTCAATTTATATTGCGATCAATAAATAGGGGAAACTCACTAATTAGCGAACTAGTATTTCAAGTACCTTTCACTAATATATACACGACAAAATGCTAATTCCCTTAAATATGTTAAAGACAATAAAGGAGATAAGATGATAAGGATCAGAAGTCCCACTAAGAAAAAACTAAATAGTAAGAGTATCAGCGATTGGAAAAGTAATACTTCTGGTCGCTTTTTTTATTGAAATGAAAAGGAGAAATTTAAAAAGATGAAACAAGAAATGATTAACATCAACGCCAACTTATTGGCGGAACCTACTTTCTCAAACTTTGAAAAAGACGGAGAAACGGTAGAAGTTGCAAATTTTACGCTTGTAAAAAAGTACGGTAAGGGTAAGGAGTATATCAACTGTGCAGCTTATGGAGAAAAGACAGAAATAGCAAAAGCCTTTGAGAAAGGCGATTTGATTCATATCTTCGGCTACTTTAAGAAGCGTGAAAAAGAGGGAAAGACTTACAAAAACTTTGTAGTGAAGTCATATAACAAGATTGAAAAGAAGGAAGAAAACGAGGAGGAATAAATATGGATTTTTTTGTTCAGGCAGTCAATGTATTACAGATTTTGGTTATGGCAGTAGGAGCCGGACTTGGAGCCTGGGGAGTCATTAACCTTATGGAGGGATATGGAAATGATAATCCAGGAGCAAAATCCCAAGGCATTAAGCAGCTTATGGCAGGGGGAGGCATTGCCCTTATCGGATTAAAGCTAATTCCGCTTCTTGCAAACGTGATTAAGTAAAAAGGGAGAGGGTATGTTTGAGATATTAGACAAGATAGAAGAGTTTTTCAGAGAGCTTCTACTGGGCAGTATCCAAGCAAACTTAGAGTCTATGTTCCTTGATCTAAACGATAAGGTTGGGTCAGTGGCAACAGATGTAGGACAAACGCCAATGGGCTGGAATAGTGATGTGTTTCAATTCATTAAAAGCATTAATGATACCGTCATTATTCCGATAGCAGGGCTAATCATAACAGCAATCCTATGTATTGAACTTATCAACATGGTTATGCAGAAAAATAATATGCAGGATACCGATACTTTTGAGTTTTTCAAATACATTATCAAGATGTGGATTGCTGTTTGGTTAGTGTCTCATTCCTTTGAGTTTTCCATGGCAGTCTTTGATGTGGCTCAAAACATGGTCAATAAGGCGGCAGGAGTCATCAATACAACTGCTGTTGTATCAGGAGATGAAATTATCGCTATGGTGGATTCCATAAAAGGAAAAACCTTAGGAGAGCTTATAACAATTCTTTTTGAAATCTCCTTAATCAAAGTTGCCATGCAAGCAATCTCTATATTAGTCATGGTGATTGTTTACGGAAGAATGTTTGAAATCTATGTTTATGCTTCTGTCTCGGCAATTCCCTTTGCCACTATGGGAAATAAGGAATGGGGACAGATTGGAACGAACTACATTAAAGGCTTGTTTGCCTTAGGACTACAAGGACTTTTTATCATGGTTTGCCTTGGAATATACGCAGTACTGGTAAAAACAATAGAAATCACGGATATGCATAAAAGCACGATGATGATTCTTTGCTATGCAGTTTTACTCGGGCTCATGATGCTAAAGAGCGGAACATTAGCAAAGAGTGTATTAAATGCACATTAGGAAAGAGAGGGAAGAAGATGAACAAAAGAAAAACAGGATTTTTAGTAGGAACAATGGTTTTGGCAAGTTTGGCAGTTATCAAATGGCTTAGCCTAAATCAAAGACTGGAAGATTTAGAGGAGGTGAATGAGAGTCTAATTGCTTCTCAAAATAATCTCCAGCTAACGCAGGAAAGACAGAATAGAAGGACGGAAGGGGATATTGCAAGAATTCAGGAAGAAATTGGAACAGTATATGAGCATATGGAAGAATTATCCAAGGAAAGAGAAGAGAGGATCTAAGCCATGGCGTATGTACCGATTCCAAAGGATTTAAAGAGAGTGAAAACAAAAGTTGCCTTTAATCTTACGAAAAGACAGCTTATCGGCTTTTCCATTGCAGGGTTGTTAGGCTTTTCAGCTTATATCTTTGTACGGAAACTGGTGCCAAACGATATTGCCGTCCTGTTTTTGATTACCGCCACCCTTCCGGTATTTTTTATTACGCTTTTTGAAAAAGACGGCTTGGTTTTCGAACAGTATTTTAAGCTTATATATCTTCATAAGTTTTATCAGCCGGGGAAAAGAGTGAGAAAGGAGGTTTACCTTGCAGAACAAAAGAAGATTGCAAACAATCATGTTAAAGAAAAACAAAAGGGTATTAAAAAGAAGGCTACAGGAGAAAGACTACAGTAAGCTGACAGTTTCTAAGGAGAGCAAAGGATTTTTAAAGTTGGTTCTTAAGAAAGAGCCAAAGCGTTATACCGTAGAAGATACATTGCCCTATATCAGACTTCTAAAAAATGGCATTTGCCAGCTTGATGAAAGGCATTTTAGTAAGACTGTTTCCTTTCAGGATATTAACTACCAGCTTGCCTTAGATGAGGACAGAGATTTGATTTTTAATCAGTTTGCCAATTTCCTAAATTCCTTTGATCCAAGTGTTGCCATAGAGTTTTCCTATATCAATCAGATTGGAAGAAATGAGGAAGTTCAAGCGTCTATGCAGATACCGGATCAGCATGATGGATTTGATGCCTTAAGACTGGAGTTTAGGGAAATGCTAAAAAGCCAGATTGTAAAAGGAAATAATGGACTGAAAAAGGCAAAGTACATCAGCTTTACTGTAGAAGCCGAGAATTTGGAACAGGCAAGTTCCATGCTGGAAAGACTGGAAATTGATATTTTATCAGGTTTTAAAAATATGGGGGTCCGGGCAGAGAGCCTAAACGGAGAAGAGAGACTAAAGATTTTACATGATATGCTAAATCCGGATAAGAACTTTTCCTTTTCCTACAAGGATTTAAAGAAAAAGGAAAGCACGAAGTCCTATATTGTTCCCGATATGTTTAACTTTATACCGAACAGGTATTTTAAGTTTGGTAAGTTTATCGGGGCAACAAGCCATTTTCAAATTCTGGCCAGTGAGCTTTCAGACCGTATGCTTTCTGAATTTTTGGATATTGATGACAATATCAGTATTTCATTTCATATTCAGGCGATTGATCAGTCGGAAGCAATCAAGATGGTAAAAAGAAAGAATACAGACCTTGATAAAATGCGAATTGAAGAAAATAAAAAGGCAGTAAGAAGCGGTTACGATATGGATATTTTGCCATCAGACCTAGTCACTTACGGGGAAGATGTAAAGAGCCTTTTAAAAGATTTACAGACAAGAGATGAGAGAATGTTTGTGGTAAGCATTGTCTTTTTTAATTTCGCAAAAACAGTGCAGAAGCTGGAGAATACGATTGCAAAGATTAGTTCCATTGCCAACAAACATAACTGCAAGATTAAGAGACTGGATCATGCTCAAGAACAGGGCTTAGTGAGTGCCCTTCCCCTTGGGCTAAATCAGATGGAAATCAATAGGAGCTTAACTTCTTCTTCCACGGCTGTATTTATTCCCTTTACTACAGAGGAGCTTTTTATCAATTCTGAAAATAGCCTTTACTATGGGCTGAATGCTCTTAGCCATAACCTAATTATGGCAGACAGAAAAAAGCTGAAAAATCCGAATGGGCTTATCCTAGGAACACCGGGTAGTGGTAAATCCTTTAGTGCCAAAAGAGAAATGGCAAATGCTATTTTGATTACCAATGATGATGTGATTATTTGCGATCCTGAGGGAGAGTACGGAAACCTTGTGAAGCAGTTTCATGGTGAAGTGATTAAGGTAAGCAGTAAGTCCAAAGACTATCTAAATCCCTTAGATATCAACATGAACTATGGAGACGGAGATGCACCATTAAAGGATAAGGCAAACTTCATTATGTCTATGTTGGAGCTTGTGGTAGGAGGTAGCGGGCTTACGGCAGAGGAAAAGTCGGTTATTGACCGCTGTCTTCCAAAAATCTATGAGAGATATTTTGAAAATCCTTGTGCAGAGAATATGCCGATTTTGCAAGATCTCTACAATATGCTGAAAGGGCAGGAAGAAAAAGTAGGAAAGAAACTGGCAACGGAAATGGAAATCTATGTATCAGGAAGCTTGAATGTCTTTAACCATAGATCCAATGTAGACTTAAACAAAAAGCTCCTTTGCTTTGACATTAAAGAGCTTGGCAGCCAATTAAAGAAAATCGGTATGCTGGTTATTCAGGATCAGGTTTGGAACAAAGTTTCTTTGAACAGAGGAAATAAGGCAACAAGATATTATATCGATGAGTTTCATTTACTGCTAAAAGAAGAGCAGACTGCTTCCTATTCCGTGGAGATTTGGAAGAGGTTTCGTAAGTGGGGCGGTATTCCTACAGGAATTACGCAGAATGTGAAAGACTTACTGATGAGTAAGGAAATAGAGAATATTTCGATAATACCGATTTTGTTCTCATGCTTAATCAGGCTTCGGGAGATCGGGAGATTTTGGCGAAGAAACTGAAAATCTCCGTACCGCAACTTCGTTATGTCACAAATTCCAATGAAGGAGAGGGGCTTCTTTTCTTTGGAAATACTATTGTGCCTTTTCTGGATAAGTTTCCAAAAGATACGGTTCTTTATCAGAAGATGACCACTAAGCCGGAAGAGCAGGGGTAGCCTATGAGAAAAAGAGCCGACAAGGATTTTCGAAAGAAGATTCGTCATACTCATGAACGCTTTCAGGACAAGGTACGGAGCAAAGACAGCAAGTTGGTTTTTGGGAAGGATATTCCTAAAAAAGATAATCTAAAAGCTGAGGGAAGTTCCAATAAAAAGAAGTTGGTTAAAGTTATTGGGAAAGAAAGACAAAAAAGAGCTGAGCATAAAAGGCGGAACTATACCGAGAATCTCTATACAAGAAACACGGAAGCAACGACAGGAGAAAATATTCCTTCTAAAGAAGATTCTAAGACAGTAGAGGAAGTTAAAGAAAAGCTTACAAAGACAGGGAAAAAACAAGTTTCGAAAAAGCCAAAGACTGCAATAAAGAAAAAGAATTTATCATATCTTAGAAGTTTTTCCAAGGGAAGCGAGGTGGTAAGAGACTACTTATCCCAGGGGAGTGAGGACAATCAAGGCGTTGAAGCAGGAGAAAAGACAGCTGATTTTAGTGCAAAGCTCATTCGGGGGACAAAGCGATATGCAGAGAAGAAAAGAGATAGGAAAGGCTTTCGACTTGAAAAGTACAATAGGAAGACCAAAGAGCGAAAGTCCAAGCTTATTTTCGAAGAAAGTGAAGGTGCAAGGAAAGCTTCAGATGATTCTCAAAGGATAAATGCCTATAAGCGTTTTCAAAAGAAAAGGCAAATGAAAGAAAGCATACAGAGTAAATATAAGACAAGACTTAGGGATAGGCTGAAAGAAGGACTGCTCGGAGCGATTAAAAGCTCTAAAGAAGTCATGATAAGAAATGCCAAGGGCTTCATGCTTATCTTTTTAAGTCTTATTATTTTGGGAACTTTTCTTATGAATTTTTCTGTAATGTCCTTATCCGGCATGATGAATTCTTCCAGTGGAGTACTTAGCACAAGCTATCTATCGGATCCAAATGTCCTTACGGAAGTCAATCAGCAATTTGAAAGCATGGAAGAAGGATTGCAGGACGAAATGAATTCCGTGCAGAAGAATCACCCAGGCTACGATGAGTATATTATTCAGAAGGATAAAGAAATCGGACACAATGTACATGAGCTTTTATCCTATGTTACTTCACGGTATGGAGAGGTAAAAAAGGCAAGAGATGTTGAGGATATCCTGAAGGATCTTTTTCAAAGAATATACAGCCTATCGTATCGGGAAAAGATAGAAATCAGATACAAAACAGTTAAGGAGACTTATGTAGACAGGGAAGGGAAAATACGAAGTAGAAATAGGTTAGTGCCTTACGAGTATAAAAAGCTGTTTATAAGCTTAAAGAAAAAAGAGATGGATACTGTCATTAGGGAGATATTTGAAAAGCATCCGAATAATGTAAGCCACTATGAATCCTTACTTTCTGCAAAAGGAAATATGGAATCCTTTTTTGGCAGTGGAAATGCAAATACTTCCGAGTTGATTTTAAATCCTGATTTCGAAAATCCGGGAATTGCTTTCAATGAAGAGTCTGTTAAAGCCTTATTTAGTGAAGCAGAGAAACATATCGGAAAGAAATATGTCTTTGGAGCAAATGGGCCGAACAACTTTGACTGTTCGTCCTTTGTGTGCTGGAGCTTTACCCATTCCGGGGTAAAAAATATGCCTAGGACAACGGCTTACGATATTTACAAATCCTACTGTAAGCCTATTTCCAAAAGTGAAGCAAAGGCCGGAGATATCATTTTCTTTAAAAATACCTATAAAAGTGGAACTCCCATTTCTCATGTCGGTATCTATGCAGGAGACGGCATGATGATTCATGCCGGAAATCCGATACGCTTTGTCAGTATCAATACACCATACTGGAAGGAGCATTTTTATGGTTTTGGAAGAGTTCGTTAAATGGAGAAAGGACGGATAAAGGTGAATAAGGAACTTATTTTAGTGAAGAATAAAATACAAAGATTAAAGGATAAAAGGGCTCTAATTGATGAAAAATTAGAGCCTTTATTTATTCGAGAAGAGGAGCTTGAAAATGAAGAAATTATTGCGATATGCAGAAGCAATAAGATTACGATTGCTGACTTAATGGAAAAGCTAAGAAAAGAAAGAAGTGACGGGAAAATGCAAAGTGAAGAAAAAATGCAAAGAGAGATGATTGAGGAAAAAATAAAGGAGAATGGCGATGAAAACTAAAAAGTGGAGAAGACTTATTGTGGCTACCGTACTTTCTTCCATGCTGACCATGCATGGATATCCAATACTGTCTTATGCCCAGGTTAATGAGCAGGAAGCTGCAGAGGAAAGTGTAACTAAAGAGGAAGAAAATGCAGAAACTACTGAAACTACAGTCACCCAGGAAGTAAAGGAAGAGGTAGAGAGAGAAGTACGCTTTCCCAATAAACTGGAGGCAAAAGATCCTGAAAATGGAAAACAGGGGAGCAACGAAGAAAAAAGTACCAATAAAGGGATTGCCACCTTACCGGGAGAGGCTAGGGCAACAGTTACGGAAGATGTTGATAATGCTAACAATGCCTATCCGATTCATCATGGGAATGAAACCGAAGCGAATGACCAATTTTCTGCCGATGCCAGACAGTTTATTAGCTTTAAGACCAAGAGTGGAAAAGTATTCCACCTGATTATTAATCATGATGAGCAGGATCAAAATGTAATGCTTCTTACGGAAGTTTCGGAAGATGATTTGTTAAATATGGTAGAACAGAAGGAAAGCAAGCCGGAGATTACAAAAGAGGAGCCGGAAAAAGAGGAAAGTAAGGAAGAGCAAACACCAAAGAAAATGGAAGAGAACGGAAGCATGGGAAGCTATATTTTACTGATTTGTAGTGGTTTTGGTTATGGCAGTTGCTTATTACTTTAAGGTGGTAAAAAAGAAAGAAGCAGAGGCGGTAGAAAGCCTTGAGGAAGAAGATAATTTCTTCTCAGAAGCTGACAGTAGTGAAGATACTGAGGGAGATATGGAAACAGAAGACAAGGACATGGTAGAAGCAGAAACGGAAGAAATAGAAGTGGAAGACGATGAGGAAGAGGAGTAAAGCTTGGAACTTTAGTCTATGTGTTTAAAAAGAATGTTTTATGGATTACAGGGTGGAAGAATAATCATACTTCCACCCTGTTTTTTTGAAAAAAGGAGTAAGAAAAGATATGAAATTAGTAATTGCAGAGAAGCCTTCAGTTGCCTTGTCCATTGCCAAAGTTTTAGGAGCGAATGATAAAAAAGATGGTTATGTGGAGGGGAATGGATATAAAGTTTCCTGGTGTGTTGGGCATTTAATCCAAATGGCAAATCCTGATGCCTATGATAGTAGGTATGCAAAATGGAATATGGAAGATTTACCGATTTTTCCAAAAGAGTATAAATACGAGGTCACAAAGGCAACGAAGAAACAGTTTTCCATTTTAAGAAAGCTGATGAATGAAAGCAGTGTTGACACGATTATCAATGCCTGCGATGCAGGACGAGAAGGAGAAGCCATTTTCAGATTGGTCTATACTGAAGCTTCTTGCAAAAAGAAGGTGAAAAGACTTTGGATTTCTTCCATGGAAGACAGTGCCATTAAAGAGGGATTTTCTCATTTAAGAGATGGCTCGGAGTACAACTCCCTTTTTGCTTCAGCTCAAGCAAGAGCCATTGCGGATTGGTTGGTGGGTATGAATATCAGTAGACTGTATTCCTGCCTTTATCAGCAAAACTATTCCGTAGGACGTGTTCAGACACCTACCCTTGCCATGATTGTAAAACGAGACGATGAAATTGCTCATTTCAAAAAAGAAAAATACTATATGGTAGAGCTTTTAACCGATGGCTTTTCTTTGTCCAGCGAAAGAATAGATGATGTAGAGACTGCAAAGCGACTAAAAAACAAGGTCGGAAATACACTTCAAGTGAGTGATGTTACGCAAAAAGAAAAAATCACCAATCCGGAATTGCCATTTGATCTTACGACTTTGCAAAGAGAGTGTAACAAGTTCTTTGGATACAGTGCCAAGCAAACCCTTGACTATGCACAAAGCCTTTATGAGAAGAAGTTTATCACTTATCCAAGAACAGACAGCAGATGCCTTACAGAAGATATGATTACAAGTACCGTCAATAACATTTTGGGCAAAAACGATTTTGATGCAGGTCGTATTAAGACGGTATTTAACTCTAAAAAGGTTACGGATCACCACGCTATTATTCCAACCATTAGTTCCTTGCAAAAGGATTTATCGAAACTTCCTGAAAGTGAAGCGAAGGTATACCGGCTTATCCTAAACAAGCTTCATGCAAGCTTAGGATATCCCCTTAAAGAAAGTCTTACTAAAGTAGTAGCAGGAGTAGAAGGATTTTCCTTTATCTGTATAGGGAAGGTAATTACGGAAGAAGGCTTTACGAAGTATCTGAAAGAATATAAGGCGAAGAAGAGTGAGGAACTCGTTTTACCAAGTCTTGCGATTGGAGACATTTTACATCTTGGAAGTTCAGAGCTTAGAGAAATATACTGCAGCACCGAAGCATTATACGGAAGATACCCTTTTAAAGGCCATGGAACTTGCAGGAACGGAAATGCTAGACAAGTCTGTAGAAGTAGAACGAAGAGGATTGGGAACACCGGCAACAAGAGCAGGAGTTATTGAAAACCTAATTTATAAAGGCTTTGTGGAAAGAGATAAAAAGAACTTACTGGCTACGCATAAAGGTATTAACCTAATCACGATTGTTGCGGAAAAGTTTAAGTCAGCAGAAACCACTGCAAAATGGGAAACGGCGCTTTCGGATATTGCTTCCGGAAAAGAGAGTAAGGAAGCATTTCTTCGGGAAATTGAAAAAGAGATTCAGGATCTGGTGGAACAATATAGAAACAGCATTTAGGGGAACGAGAGAAAATCTTGTTCCCTTTTTTTATTGGAGGTGGTGAAGATAGAAACATTAAATGTACTGGAGCTATTCGGGGGTATAGGAGCAATTCGAAAAGCATTGATTCGGCAAAAAATCCCATATAAAGTTATAGACTATGTAGAAATCGATAAGAATTGCGTGAAAAGCTATAACGCCTTATATAATGCGGATTTTAAACCAAAGAGCATTATTGGTTACAATCCCCCAAAGCAAAGAATTGATTTACTCATGCATGGAAGTCCATGCCAGGACTTTAGTAGAGCCGGTTTAAAGCAAGGAGGAGAAAAAGGGAGTGGCACGAGAAGCAGTCTTTTGTTTGAGACGATACGGATTATTGAAGAAATGGCCATGCGACCGAAGATAGTCATCTGGGAAAATGTAAAGGGAGTTCTCGATAAAAATTTGAGAGCTTCCTTTTTTCATTATCTAACAGAAATGGAAAGGCTGGGCTATGTAAACAAATATGCTATCCTAAATGCTATGGATTTTGGAATACCTCAAAAAAGAGAGCGAATCTTTGTGGTGAGTATATTAGGAAAAAATGATTTTGACTTTTCTAAACTGAAGCCTGTTCCTACAAGAGATATATCCGAATTTTTGGAAGAAAGTGTTTCAGAGAAATATGAGGTGAGACAGGAGTCCATGCTTTGCTACTTAAGAGGACAGCCAAAGAACAAAAACTTCAAAGGCAAGCTTAATGTGATAGACAAATATGCTTATACCATCACTACGAAGCAGGTAAGAATCCCCAATTCCGGGATTGTGGACTTAAAGAATGGTAAGTATCGTTACCTGACAGAAAAGGAATGCTTCAGACTCATGGGCTTTGATGAAGAGGATTTTAAAAAGCTTAGGAGAGTATTTCCTGAGAGAAAAGGCATAACTTCATCTATCCTTTATAAGCAGGCAGGGAATAGCATTGTGGTGAATGTGTTGGAGGGCATTATAAGTGTTGCTTTGAGTGGGACGGTATGATATGAATGTGTCATAATGTAGAAAGTCCATAAGAAAGGAGCAAGCGTATCTGTCATGAGTAAAGTGGCATCAGAGAATGTAATCTCAGGAAAAGAAACTCTTGAAGAAACTCCGGTAGATTTAGAAGTAGTCAAAGATAATTTGGAGGAGATATCAAAAAAAGTTCAAAATATAGAAAACCGGCTCTCAGAAGAACAAGAGAATATTGGAAAGATAATAGAGTCAGTTGGAGAAATACAGACAGAGATTACAGCAACAGAAAATATGCTTGGAGAATCTATACAACAGGTAGAGACAAGCAATAAAAAGCAATCGTCGTGCATTTGTTTCGTTGTCATTTTGGCAATTCTTTTAATAGTTTTAATTCTTGTTATAAAAAAATGTCAAAAAAATATTAAAACCGATAATCCAGTTGGTGGCAACCCTGACAATCCGGACGATAATACACCCGATAATCAAGGCGATAATATCCCCCCAACTCCTGATAAAGATAATTCAAGTGAAGTTTCAGAGGAGGTGAAGGATGATGAACAAGGGACATATATAAATGCAGATATAATTTATAGGGAATTCAATAAAATATATAGAGAGCAAAAATAAAGATAATTTTTATCGGGATGTACCCAAGAACTTCTTTAAGACATTAGCGTTTTACGTAGGGATGAGTATTCTACTAACGAGTATTTTTATTATGCCGTGATTTTTTTGGATATATTTTGAGACAGAACAAGTTGGACACTTTCAGATAGCCGTTATTTTTTTATGATTGTTGCATTGTCTAGCCTTTTACTAAATATAAAAAAATATACCCATAGAATCTATAATCCTTATGTTTATTTATATTATAATTTATAAGATTATAAATCCCCAGTGCTAATTCCCATTTGTTATTTTTTTCTTGAACTTTAATTATTTACAAATTTTACTTTTGATTTTCATTCGAGAAAAATTAAACGATTTTAGTAATGATGAAAAAAGTAAGGCCTCAGAATCTCTTGAAAATGCGCTTCATGCAAAGAAGCTTGAGTTCAGTAAACATAATATAGATTTATTGTTAAGCAAGAGTGAACGAGTAGGTAACTCAATTACTGTACAAATCAAAAGGCTAGTCCTAAGCTTTATTCCATTGGGAGTTGTATATAATTTTTTAGGAAAGCTCATAAAACTACCAAAAATTGATATATTTGAAAATCCGGCTATCATTATAGCTATTATTCTATCTGTTATGTCTGCAATATTTTATCTTATCAATATATCTTATATTGTTGTTAAAAATGATAGCTATATACATGATTTATATTTAGAAGTCTTGAAAGACTCAGGATTTGACTTATCATTGGATAAGTCACCATAAAGGAAGAAAAACTAAAAAAAGGCGATAATCCATCGCCTTTTTTATTTTGCAACAAAAAGGAGGAACAATGAGGACGAACGATTTTTATGCTCTGATTGAGCTTGTAAAAAGAGAAGTTTTAGATTCTGAAACAGAGTATCTAAAGCTCCTGAAAGTTATCGGCAACAATCAGAGATATGATTTTTTGAGTCAGTTAAGCATTTACGATAGAAATCCAAAAGCAGTAGCTTGTGCAGGCTTTGATATGTGGCGGAAAAGGTTTCATCGAATGGTTATGCGTGGGGAGAAAGGCATTCCGATTCTGTATGAAAGTGAAGGAAAACAAAAGATAGCTTATGTTTTTGATATCGGTCAGACTGTCTCTATAGATCGAAACGTCAACGAAGTAGAACTCTGGTCTTTTGATAAAGAGAAAGATACGGATACATTGAAAGAAATGATTAGGCTTGAGGGCTATACACCTCAGGACAGTTTATTAGAAAATCTCTACTTTCTTAGCAGAATATATGCAGATCAGGATATCTATGAACTTGCCAATAATCTGCGAGTTCCGGCTGAGGATAGGAATTCATTTGTGCATTTTATGAGAGAGTCTATTAGCTATGCCTTATCCGGCAGATTTCATGTGGAATATCCGATAGATATGGAAAATAGCAAAGAAAACTTTCTTTATTTGGATAGTGTGTCCTTACTGTTTGTAGGAAATTGTATTTCCAATGCATGTAATAGGATTTTAGAGGCAACTATTGAACGCACAAAGAAATTATCCCTAAGTCAAGGGCTGACAAAAAATAGAAGTGCAGAATATAATAAGAGCAATCCTGAAGAAGTAAGATTAGAAACTGAAAGAAATGATGAAACAGAACAAGGAGGTATGGAAGATGCCGTTCAATCAAATGACGAAAGAGATGATGATAGAGGAGAACGAGTTTTCTCAGATGGAGAATACGGACGAAATAGTGAAGATAATCAAGAAGAAAACTTTAGACAGTCTGGAAGAGGAGAGGAGCTTTATGGAGGAATTTCCGAATCCGATTTACGCCGTGATGAGACTGGAGTATCTAGCAGAGAGCCAGAACGAAATGAATTATCAAATGCTGCTCGAGCTATACAAGGAGAAAGCTAGTCAATCACTTAATGGAAGTGCAGAAGAGAGCAATCCAATTTATGAGGGAAGTGAAATCTCAAATGATGAAGGATCAGAATATAGCGAGCGAGGAAGATCCGAAGTACCAGACCATGATTTCAGAATTGAAAGAGATGATGATAAAGGAAGTGGTCGAAGTTTAGCACCGGCTTCCAATTTCAAAATACGGCAAGAGATTTTCCCTGATAAACTTACACCAAGTGAAAGGCTAAACTGTAATCTGGAAGCCATTTCCATGCTAAACAGAGTGGAAAAGGGAGAAAGAGTACTTGATGAATCAGCCCAAGAAGTATTGGCAAGATATGTCGGCTGGGGAGGGCTTTCCGAAGTATTTGATGAAGAACGGGCCGGGCAGTGGTCGGAAGCAAGAAAATTCCTAAAAGAAAACCTAAGTTTAGAAGAATATGAAGCAGCTAAGGAATCTACCTTAACTGCTTTTTTTACGCCTAAAACAGTGATTGACAGCGTATATAAGACAGTTCTGGATATGGGATTTAAACAGGGAAATATCTTAGAGCCAAGCATGGGTATTGGGCACTTTATTGGAAGCCTTCCGGAGCAAATGAATCAGTTCAAGTTTTACGGAGTTGAGCTTGATAGGGTAAGTGGCCGTATTGGAAGGCTACTTTATCCTAATAGTGATATTCAGATAAAGGGTTTTGAGGAAACAGGCTTTTCCAACAATTTCTTTGATCTTGTCATTGGAAATGTGCCTTTTGGGGATTTTAAGGTAAATGACAGAGCGTATAACCAAAACAACTTTTTGATTCATGATTATTTCTTTGCCAAGTCTATAGATAAGGTTAGAAATGGTGGTGTGATTGCCTTTATCACCTCTTCCGGCACAATGGATAAGAAAGATGAAAGTATCAGAAAGTATATCAATGCCAGGGCTGAGTTTTTAGGAGCGATAAGGCTTCCAAATGATACTTTTAAAGGTGTTGCCGGTACAGAAGTAACAAGTGATATTATTTTCTTAAAGAAGAGGGACAGCGTTCTGGAGCGAGATGACAGCTGGGTACATTTGGAAGAAGATGAAACGGACTTACTTACAACAAATACTTTGTGGAACACCCTGAAATGATACTTGGCAAGATGGAAGAAGTCTCAGGGCGATTTGGAAATACTCTGGCTTGTCTACCGAAGGATAATGCAGATTTAAAAGAAATGTTGGAAAATGCCGGGAAGCATATTTCTGCAAGTACAAGATACGAAGAGATAGAACTTCTTGATGATGAGATTAGCTTTATTCCGGCAACAGATGATGTGAAGAACTTTTCTTATACAATTCTTAACAATGAGGTGTATTACAGGGAAAACTCTCTTTTCATCAAGAAAGAAATTTCAGATAAGAATAAAGAGAAGATTAAGGACTATCTCACATTAAAGGAAGCGTTAAAAGATGTTATTTACAAACAAAAGGAAAACTTTAGTGATGTAGAGATCAAGGCTTCTCAAGAAATTTTAAATGAGATCTACGACGGATTCTCTAAAAAGCATGGCTTTGTCAATACTCTTTCTAATACAAGAGCTCTACGGGAAGACAGTAATTTCCCATTGGTATCGTCTATTGAAGTACTTGATGAAGAGGAGAATTTTAAGGCAAAGGGAGATATTTTTTCAAAACGCACGATCAGTAAGGCAAAGGTGATAAATCATGTGGATACTTCTCTGGAAGCCTTAGTACTTTCTATTTCCCAAAAAGGCTACGTGGATTTTGACTATATGCAGGGGCTTACAGATAAGGATAGAAGTACCATTATTGCGGAGCTAAAAGGAGAGATATTCCTAAATATCCGTGAAGAAAACGTAAAGAGCAATCAAAAACTTTCTTTTAATCTTGAAGATGGAGACCTGCCCTTTAGTTGTAGTGATGACAGGAATACCTTTAAATATGCCTATGTAACAAAGGACGAATACCTGAGTGGAAATATTCGGGAAAAGATAGGGGTGATTGACAGTTATATATTTCGAATCAGCCAGGCTAAAAGAATCTTGTCTGATGATAAGGGAACAGAAAAAGAACTATTGGATACGGAACTAAATCGCTTGGAATATCAAAAGGCAGAGCTTCAAAAAGTGATGCCTAAAGAGCTTGAAGCCAGTGAAATCAATATTCGACTAGGAGCAACATGGATTCCTGTAAAGGATATAGAACGCTTTATCTTTGAAACTTTAAAGACACCGGGCTATGCCAGGTGGAATATCCATGTGAAATTCTCCGGTCTTACCAGTGAATGGAATATTGAAGGAAAGAGTCAAGACAGAGGGAATGATTTAGCAGAAATGACCTACGGTACTTCCAGAGTAAGTGCCTATAAGCTTATTGAAGATGCCCTAAATCTAAAAGAAACGAAGGTATTTGACCAAATAGAAAATGCAGATGGCTCTAAAACTTCTGTACTGAATAAGAAAGAAACCATGCTTGCCGGACAGAAACAGGAACTTCTTAAAGAAGAGTTTCAGAACTGGATTTTTGCCGATCAGGAACGGAGAAACAGATTGGTAAAGACCTATAATGAGAGATTCAATTCTATTCGGAATCGTGAATATGATGGCAGTAACCTAAGTTTTGACGGTATGGGAGAAGGAATTGCGCTTTATGAACATCAGAAAAATGCCATTGCAAGAATTCTCTATGGAGGAAATTCGCTTCTTGCTCATGTTGTCGGTGCAGGGAAGACTTTTGAAATGGTAGCAAGCTCTATGGAAGCAAAGGCTTGGAATGTGCACAAAATCCCTTTTTGTTGTACCGAACCATTTGACCGGGCAAATCGGGAGAGAGTTTATGCAGCTCTATCCTTCATCAAACATTATGGTGGCAGACAAAAAAGATTTTGAGCCCAAAAACAGAAAACGCTTTATCGGAAAGATTGCAACGGGTGAGTACGATGCAGTCATTATCGGACATAGCCAGTTTGAGAAAATTCCAATGAGTAAAGAGTATCAAGAGAAGCATATTCAAGACCAGATTGACGAGATTATCAATTATGTGGAGGAATATAAGCATGACAGAAATCAGAACTTTACCGTGAAGGAGTTGCAAAAGACAAGAAAAAAACTGGAAACAAGGCTGGAAAAACTAAATGATGATTTCAAGAAAGATGATGTTATTACCTTTGAAGAACTTGGCGTGGATAAACTGATTGTAGACGAAGCTCATAATTACAAAAATCTTTATCTTTACACAAAGATGAGGAATGTAGCAGGCATTGGACAGACGGAAGCATTTAAGTCTTCAGATATGTTCATGAAGTGTCGCTATATGGACGAAATGACCAATGGAAAGGGTATTGTCTTTGCCACGGGAACACCAGTAAGCAATTCCATGACGGAACTTTATACCATGCAGAGATACTTACAGTATCAAGAATTAAAGAAAAATGGTTTGGAGCATTTTGATTCCTGGGCTTCCACTTTTGGAGAGACTCAATCCGCTTTTGAATTATCACCTGAAGGAACAGGCTATAGAGTAAAGACGAGATTTTCTAAATTTTATAATCTTCCTGAACTTATGAGCCTGTTTAAAGAAGTAGCAGATATTCAGACAGCTGATATGTTAAATCTTCCAGTCCCGGAAGCTCACTTTGAAGTGATTAAGACCATGCCCAGTGATGAGCAGAAAGAAATTTTAAAAGGCTTATCGGAGCGGGCAGATAAGGTGAGGAACAGAGCAGTAGAGCCTGACGAAGACAATATGCTAAAAATCACCAATGACGGAAAAAAGCTTGCATTAGATCAGCGTTTAATCAATCCTTTATTGCCTGATAATCCGGACAGTAAGGTAAATGTGTGTGTGAAGAATGTCTTTTCCATCTGGGATAAAACAAAAGAAGATAAGTCTACGCAACTAATCTTCTCCGATATGTCAACACCAAAGGGAGATGACAGCTTTAATATCTATGATGATATCCGGGAAAAGCTTGTGGGAATGGGAATCCCTAAAGAAGAGATTGCCTTTATACACGAGGCAAATTCCGATAAGCAAAAGGACGAGATGTTTGCTAAGGTGAGAAACGGAGAAATCCGAATTTTAATGGGATCTACACAAAAAATGGGGGCAGGTACAAATGTGCAAAAGAAACTAATTGCCTTGCATGACTTAGATGTGCCTTGGAGACCTGCGGACCTGGAGCAAAGGGCAGGAAGAATTATCCGACAGGGAAATGAGAATAAGGACAAAGGCGGTGTATATATCTACCGTTATATTACGGAAAATACCTTTGATGCCTACCTTTGGCAAACCATTGAAAATAAGCAAAAGTTTATTTCTCAGATAATGACCAGTAAGACTCCGGTCAGAGTTGCGGAAGATGTAGACGAAAGTTCTTTGAACTATGCGGAAATTAAGGCACTTGCTACAGGAGACCCAAAAATCAAAGAGAAAATGGACTTGGACAATGAGGTTACTAAGCTAAAAATGTTAGAAGCAAACTATAAGTCCAATCGTTACAGGTTAGAAGATAAAGTGGCGAACACTTATCCTGAAGAAATTGCCAGGATAGAAAAGCTTATTGAAGCAGTTAAGAAGGACATTTCCCTAATAGAACCGCAAGGAGAAGGAGAGAACAGATTTACCTCATTAACCATACATGGCGAAAAAATCATGGATAAAAAAGAAGCAGGAGAGAGACTGCTGGAAGCAATAAAGAATGTCAAAGTAAATGAAAGTAAAGTGATTGGCCAGTATCGAAATTTAGACTTGGAGGTAAGTTACAATATCTTTACGAATGAGCGAGCTTTCAGTCTGAATGGGGCATCTAAAACCGTTGGGGAGCTGGGAGTAAGTGCAGATGGCAATATCACAAGATTAGATAATGCTATTGATAAATTACCCGAAAAATTAAGCTACCTGGAGGAAAAGCTTGTAAGCACCAAAGAACAGCTACAAAATGCTTTGGAAGAACTTGAAAAGCCTTTTGAGAAGGCAGAAGAGTTAAAGACGAAAGTACTAAGACTTGCTGAACTTAATAAGCTTTTGGATATGGGAGAGGTCGAGGAACAAGAAAACGCCAATCCTTTACTGGAAGATGTGAAAAAAGCGATTATCGACTTTGTGAATAGGGAATACGGTGAAGAACATGAATACGAGGAATTTGCTTCTTTGTACCCGGATTTAAAGCATGTCGGTATTGCCTATACCAATACTCCTGATGAAAGGCATGGGATTCAGTACGAACTGAACTTAGAGGATAAGACATGGACGCAGTATATTGATGATACTCCAATCAAAACAGAGAGCTTTGACTATGAGAACAAAGGAGAGAATGAAGCTCTAAGGAATATGAAAAATGAAATTGAGTTATCCTCTTTTGAAGATTTAACTTATATAGACTCAGAGGACTTAAAGGTAGCTCTCGGACTGGACATTGATGATGAGGGAAACTTTTATGATCCACTTGGCAAAGATATGGATGATGACGGTATCATCGACAGATATGACAATGACTTTAGGGACAGCGATTACTTTGAATCAATCTATGATGTGGAAGATAATCTTTCATACAAAAGAGGAAACTTCTCAAAGAACGGAAGATAAACCGTCTATTTTAGGACAGATCAGAGCTTATCAAAGTGAAAGCAAAACGGAAGAGAAACAAACTACAAAAGAACAGGAATATGCAAGATAAGGGAGCGAACAGCTCCCTTTTACCATGAAAGGAGATATAAAAACATGGATTACAAAACAATAAGGGATAGGATTGAAGATATGGCAAAGGATAACCACAAAGATTTTGTGAAGGCGGTTATCAGCATGGAAAAAGGCATCAATGATGAGAGTGCCTTGGATAAGCTCTATGATGCTTATATGGCAAATGATACCATCAATCTGCTTCATGAAGATTTTGACTATATGATTGAAGATTTAAGAGAACAGGGGCAGATAAAAGACCTACCCTATGTTCAGCAGGAGAAAGATGACCTTGTAAATATTGTCGGAAATGTTGTAGGCAATGTAGATGTAATCGAAAGAGAAAATAAGAACGGAGAAGCCTTTAAGGTGGCAAATTTCTTCGTAGTTTCCAAAGATGATGAGGGAAATAAGGTGTATCATAATTGCTCCGCCTACGGAGAAAAGAGTGATATTCCAAAGGACTTTAAACAGGGAGATTTTGTAAAGTTATTCGGACAGCTTAGAATCTCTATTGATGATAACGGCAAGGAGCATAGCAATGTAAGGATATTATCCTCAAAGCTCTTAAAGGCAAAAGAACAGATGAAAGGACAGGATAAGAGTCAAGAGATTGCTAAACTGAAAAGCGAGATAGAAGAAAGAGAAAAAGACTTATTTTATGCAGATTCTTGGGAGCAATCAGGACAGATTAGAGCAGATATTGAAAAAATGAAAGCTAAGTTAAATACTTTGCTCAAATCTGAAAAAGGTCAAGAAAACGGTAAAAAATCCATACTTGGTGCTATCAAAGAATATCAGGCGGAAGATAAGCAAAAGTCAAAAGTAAAGCAGGAATCGTCAAAAGAAGCAGAAAGATAATGATGGCTGGTGTGGTCTTAGGACTGCACCGGCTCTTTTTTGTCTAAATATTGACTTTTATTCTTATAAATACTATAATTTAAGAACGAAAAGGCGGTGATAGAAATGAGTAAACGAGAACTGCTACTAAAAAAAATAAAAGAAAATAATGGGATTATGACTACCAGAGAAGCCTTAAATCTTGGTATTCATAAGGATATCCTAAAAGAATTAACCATAAAAGAAGAACTTGAAAAAATAGCCAACGGACTCTATGCACTTCCGGATGAGAATATTGATGAGTATCTTTATTTCTCATACAGAATACCCAAAGGTATTTTTTCTCACGAAACAGCGGCATATTTACAAGGATTATCAACACGAATGCCCCTTATTTATGTGATGACTGTAAAGGTAGGAGATAATGTCAGCAGAGTTAAGTCGGCAAGAGATAATATTATTTTTAAGTATGTAAAAAGATTATTACGATATTGGGAAAATAACTATAACCAGTCCTTTTGGCAGAGAAATATCAGTGTATGACAAAGAAAGAACCATACTTGATATTATCAAAGATAAGGACAGAATAGATGCACAAGTATTTAGCGAAGCAATAAAATCTTACTTTACAGGTAAGGAGAAAAATTTATTAAAACTGTCGAAATATGCTATTAAGATGAATATGGAGCAAGCTTTAAAACGATATACGGAGGTGCTATTATGAAAACATCGGAACAGATAAAAGGAGCGATTAGGAACATATCTAAGAAAACGGGAGTTAATCCGAACTCTCTACTTCAGATGTGCTTGTTTGAAGGAATACTTGAAAAACTCTCCAAATCAAAATATAGTGAGAATTTTATATTAAAAGGAGGACTTCTTATCTCCTCTCTTATCGGTGTTGATATGCGTAGTACGATGGATATGGATACCACGCTTAGAGGTATTCCGCTAAATGAAGTTTCTATAACAAAAATCTTAAATGAAATATTAGCGATTGAAATTGACGCAGATATTGAATATAAGCTGATTAAATTATCGCCAATAAGACAGGAAGATGTGTATGAAGATTTTTGTGCAAGCATATCCTGCATTTTTGGGAAAATAAATGCAACCTTAAATATAGATATAACGACAGGAGATGTTATTACTCCAAGAGAAATGAATTATTCCTATTCAAAAATCTTAGAGGAAGGTACAATACCAATTATGACCTATACCATAGAAACTATACTCGCTGAAAAATTTGAAACCATTTCAAGCAGAAATATTACCACAACAAGAGCAAGGGATTTCTATGATTTGTATATGATATACAGCATTTATAAAGATAAAATTGATAAAGGCATATTAAGAAAAGCAATAGAAAGAACGAGTAAATACAGAGGTTCTTTTGAAACAGCTTTACAGTACAAGGAAATAGTAGAGTTGTTCCGGGAAAGTGAAACACCAAAAAAACTATGGAAAAAATACACACAGAATAACCCATATGCTAAAAGATGTTGATTTCTTAGATACTATATCAGTCTATGAAGAAATAGGTACTGTATTAAATGTGAATGATGATACTAAATAGTATTATGGTTGGTGTGGTCTTTAGGGCTGCACCGGCTCTTTTTTTGTTGCTCAAAAAAAGGAGATAAAGATTATCTCTCCATCTCCTTACCCATGTAGATTCCGTAGTTTTTTTGCGTATTTTTGTAAAGTTCGTCCATTGTGGATTTTTGAGGAAGAATACTCCTGCATAAGGATATTCTTTTTTTCTTGCAATTTATCAAGTCTGTTTAAAATATCCTTTGAATTTGGGCAGCTTGGAATAGGACTTTTTAAGCTCTGAAAGAGCATTCTCATAGAGTGTAATCTGAGCTTTATATTCCTCAAAAAAATGCCCTATCAGATGGATTAGAACTGATATTCTTTGTAGTATCCTCGATATTTTTTTAACGGTATGGACTTGCTCCATCGTAGCGGATAACTGTTCCGTTTCCTTATCAATGGATTTGATTTTTATCTTGTAAATTTTTGCCTTTTCATCAGCTACTTTTTGAATAAATTCGTCAAGCTGTTTGAACGGATTTAATCCCATGTTCTCTGATGAAAATAACGGATTCTGCCATCGTATTCAGATTATGTTTTGTTGCCCAGTATTCATAACCTTTGCTTTCTTTTGACCTTTGGCATTGGTCTTCATATCAATGATAGTTCCAATGCGTTTTTTTAACAGGAGGAGTCTTAATCGTTTCTCTTTCTGCTATGCGTTCTTTTAACCGTTCTTCCGTATAATCTTCTCCAATGGTCTTTAGCTCTTGTAAATCTCGCCTTATCTTTTTGGCTTAAAAAGCAATGTGTTTACCGTATTTGATTTCATAGCCAAGATCAGCCATCTTCTTTAGAAAATTCGTCCCAATCCTTAGACTGTTTTTACCATTCTGTCAATGTCAAATTGCAACCTGCTTTTTCCAAGAAGTTCCACGCTTTTGCCTGTTCATTCTCATACCAAGATTTACCGTTAGTCTTATATTTTTTTCTTATAGCTTTCGTAGTGTTTATCAATGACAGAAAGGTTATTTTTCCTTTGCAGAGCTTTATCACTCTGGTAACGGATCTTGATGATAGCTTTTTCTTATTGGATTGATAGCACTCTGCACGTAACCATATTTCACATTATTGAAGATGATATGATTATGGATATGTCCCTTTATCTATGTGAGTCGATAAGTACAAACTCATACTCATCTTTCAGAATCTTTTTACATAGCTCAAGACCGATCTGATGTGCCATTTCAGGCGTGGCTTCTCCCGGTAAAAAAAGATTGAATGAGATGCCTTGCAAGAACAGTTTCCCTTTTGTTCCTGCATCATTCTCTTGTCCTTAAAAAAACTGGGTATGGGCGGTTAACTGATGGCATTTATGAGTGCTGACTAAAAAGCTGTTCATCTGTTTTATCTCCATTTAACAATGTAGTCGATAGCAAGATGAAGGGTTGATTTTTATAGGATGTATTTTTTTGTAATCGCCATAGTCATTACCCTTCCGTTTTGAAGTTCTGTTTCATAAGCAGGGAATGAATTTGCCACAACTCTTTTGAGAAAATGTTCAATCTGCTTTCTTCATATCTTGGATGTCATCTTTATAGATGATACCTGTCTGATTTACTCGCTTTTGCAATCTGATTGATGTTATTTGTAGCATTGGAAAGTAAGCCTTGTAAATCTCGAAAAGGCTCTAAATCTACTTGATATATTTCCTTTTCTAAAACGCATTTGCGGATAAAATGACTCATATTTCTGCACTTTGCAAGTTTTCCTTTTTCTCCTCAAAAAAAGAGCTTTTTCTTCTTTCGGTCAACTTTAATTTCAAGTCGTTCATTTCGTATCCTATTTGCCATAGGTAATTCCTCCTTTATATGTATTTCGGGGTCTTAGGGTTCTCCCTAACAAGCTAAAAATTGATAAAAAAAGAAGCAGATCCCAAAGGGCTGCTTCATCAATTTTTCCGTAAGTGTCCGTACACTTACTGTGCTTGCTACATAAGAATGAATTAGATAACAAGCGTTAAGCAAGTTTTTGAATATTAAATAAATTATACCATAAGAAAGTAGGGATATTTTCTACAGTAACGATAATTTATAGGAGTGGTGATATATTGACTAAAAACTGAAAAAGTGATAATATAGTTATTAAAGATAATCTAGATTATCAAAAATAAAAAATGAGAGGGGAAAGTTAGATGTCTTATTGCTCTGATATAACAAAAAATAGAATTTTAGAATGTGCTAAAGGGGAATTCTTAAGCAAAGGATTTGAAAATGCACAGGTGGCTGAAATTGCTAAATTAGCAAAAGTAACTACTGGAGCAATTTATCGTCATTTCAAAAACAAGGAAGCATTATTTTTTGCTCTAATTGAAGAGGAATATAATTACACATTAGATGTTGTTTCTGATGTTGAAAAAAGGAGCGAACAAAAAACTATTAGGATAGACTCTGATTTAGTCGATGATGAAGCAATTATAGAAAATTTATTCTTGGAAACAATGCTATTTGTTGATTATATGTATGCACATTTTGATAACTTTAAGTTGATTTTTTTGCGTGTAGCAAAGGGTCGCAAGTAGAAAACTTTATTGAGGATATTACTGAAAGATATACAGCTAAAAATATGAAGCTTATTCTTTTCAACGCTAAACAAGAGCAAATTATCACAGAGATTAAAGAGTTTGAAGTTCATGTCATTACAAAAGGCTATATTACATCTCTATGCGAGTGTATTCTTCATGATATACCGCATGATAATGTTAGCGAATATATTAGAAAGCATTGTTGTTTTTTTCAATATTATGGTTGGCAAGGCTTTAATGAAGATAAAACAACAAATAATTTTTTTCAAAGGGTTAGCAATAACTAATTAACTATTTGTTTGAAGGAGGTGTTTTCTTGAAAAGTAACAATAAAAAAATGTCATTTCAGAGTTGCTTAAATACGCTGATGGCGAGAAAAAACAATTATACAAATCAATTTTGTTAGCGACCATAGGGGAACTGTTTGGAATGATTCCTTTTTTAGCAATAGCAAAAGTTGATAGAAAAAAATATATCAGTCAGAACTGTCATTTCAGAACAGTACTTTTGTCTATAACTCTTGCAGCTTTTAGTGTGGACAAATTTTAAAAAGGTATTTTTCACTTTATATTCAACAATGACTTCACATAAAAGCAACATTTCATATTTTAAAAAATATACGAAGTTTAGTAGCTGAAAAAATGCTAAGAGTACCTATGGGTGTAATGATAGATATTCCTATAGGTAAATTTAAAAATTTAATTGTAGATACAGTGTCTAAGCTGGAAGATTCAATGGCTCATTTTATGCCGGAGATAACATCAAGTATAGTATCTCCTGTTTTATTTTTAGTTTTGATTTTTGCTTTGGACTATAGGATGGGGTTGGCTTCGTTGCTTACAATTCCTTTAGGAATGCTTGGATATATAGGGCATGATGAAGGATTATGAGTTTAGAAGCAAAACATATACTACAGCTCAAAATAATATGAATAGCACATTGGTTGAATATGTTAATGGCATTGAGGTCATAAAAGCTTTTAATCATAGTACATCTTCATATGAAAAATTTACGAGTGCAATTCAATTTTTCCATGATAGTACCCTTGCTTGGTGGAAACAAAGCTGGTTATGGTCAGCATTTGTTCAAGCAGTTATGCCGTCAACACTTTTGGGGACTTTGCCAGTTGGTGCATATCTATATATGAATTCTCAAATATCTCTATCAAATTTCATTGTGTGTATTATCTTACCTATCGGCTTTATTGCACATTTAATGAAAATCGGAAAGTATTCGGAGCAATTCAGTATGGTTAAGGCGAGTTTAGATGTAATAGATGAATTTTTATCGACAGAGGAACTTAAAAGACCAAAAGAGAAGGTAATCTTTGATGACACTCTTTATCGTTTTGAAAATGTTTCATTTGCATATGATAAGGAACTTGTGCTAAAAAATATCAACTTTGAATTAAAACCAAACACAGTAACCGCATTGGTAGGAAGTTCCGGTTCTGGAAAATCTACAATAGCAAAACTTATGGCTGGTTTTTGGGATCCGTCCAAAGGAAGTATCTGTTATGGTGGGAAAAAAATAACTGAAATTCCATTTGAACAGCTAACAAATGAGATAAGCTATGTTGCTCAAGATAATTTTTTATTTAATACAAGTATAAAAGAAAATATAAAAATGGGAAACCCAACTGCAAGTGATGAGGAGGTTATTGAGGTGGCTAAAGCTGCATCTTGCCATGACTTTATTATGGAACTTGAAGATGGATATAACACAAAGGTCGGTGATGCAGGAGGTTCTTTGTCCGGTGGAGAAAGGCAAAGAATTACGATTGCAAGAGCAATGTTAAAACAATCTAAGGTAATAATTTAGATGAAGCAACTGCATTTGCAGATCCAGAAAATGAATATCTCATTCAAAGTGCAATCAACAATCTTATTAAAGGAAAGACTCTTATAGTGGTTGCTCACAGGCTTTCTACTATTACAAATGCTGATAAAATCCTTGTTATGAAAGATGGGGAAATTGTAGAGAATGGAACTCATGAAAACCTTGTAAAAAAAGATGGAGTATATGCTTCCCTGTGGAAAAATTATGTGGGCGGACAAGATAATGAAAAGGAGGCGATGTAAATGATTAGCATTGTAAAACGAATATTAAAAATATCAGGAAAGTATCAAAAAAATGTAATCCTTGGTCTTATATTTAGTGGATTAAAATCATTTTTCGTTTCTTTGATGTTGTTGGCGGTTTTACTGATTATGATTAATCTTGAACAGTTGAATATGACTATTATTATGCAGGCAACAGCAATTGTAGTTGTGAGTATATTCGGCAGATTCATATTTCAGTATCTTTGCGATAGAAAACTTAGTGCTTCAGGCTACGAGATTTTTAAGGATAAAAGAATTGAAATAGGCGAAAAATTAAAGAAAGCTCCGATGGGATATTTTTCAGAAAAAAACTTAGGGACAATTCAAGCTGTTTTAACGACAACTATTTCCGACTTAGAAGCTATGGCAATGCTTGCGATGAACTTTATTGTTGGTGGATTTTTCCAAGCTCTAACTATGACAATCATGTTATTAATCTTTTGTTTCCCGGTAGGGATGGTGTCTTTAATTGCGATAATCCTTGGAATAGTTGTTCTTAAATTAATCACAAAGAAAACTGAAAAATATTCTCCTATTATGCAAGATTCGCAGGAAATATTAGTTACAGAAGCAATTGAATATATCAGAGGAATTTCAGTGCTTCGTTCATTTAAGAAAGGGACTGATGGAAAAAACAAAGTTGAAAAAGCTTTTATGAGGAAATGCGAAGTTGATATAGAGGTCAATGAAGGTTCAGCTTATTTAATGAAATTATATGAAATGATTTTCAAGGTAGCAAGTTGTGCCTTAGTGTTTGTTGCTACGGTTTTATATATGAATTCACAAATTCCACTTTCATATGCACTGATGTTTATAGTATCTGCCTTTCTGATTTTTTTGGAATTGGAGTTGGTCAGCGATGGAGCTTTTTTAAGTAGGATGCTTGCAACACAACTTAATAGACTGGAATATATTTCGGATATACCTTCACTTGATGAGGGCGGAAAAGAAATTTCTTTGAACTCCTATGACATTGAATTGAAAGATGTTTGTTTTCGGCTATGGAGAAAGGGAGATTTTTGAATAATATAAACTTGCAAATAAAGTCTAATAGCAGTTTAGCCATTGTGGGTGCTTCAGGTTCCGGGAAAACAACGCTATGTAATCTGATAGCAAGATTTTGGGATGTAAAAAAAGGTGAAGTTCTTATTGGTGGACATAATGTTAAGGATTTTACTTCTGAAAGCCTTTTAAAAAATATCAGTATGGTATTTCAGAAGGTGTATTTGTTTAATGACACGATTGAAAACAATATAAAATTTGGAAATCCAAACGCAACACATGATGAGGTGGTGGAGGCTTGCAAGAAAGCTTGTTGCCACGATTTTATAACAAGCCTTAGTGATGGATACGACACTGTTGTTGGTGAGGGTGGTTCAACTCTGTCGGGAGGAGAAAAACAAAGAATATCTATTGCAAGAGCTATTTTGAAAGATGCACCAATTATTATTCTTGATGAAGCAACTTCAAGTGTAGATCCTGAAAACGAGCATATGTTAATTAGTGCAATTAAGGAATTAACAAAAAATAAAACACTTATTAGTATTGCACATAGACTATCTACAGTAAGAGAAGCAGATCAAATTATTGTCATTGATAAAGGGAAAATTGTGCAACGAGGCAATCATAAGGAACTAATTGGTCAAGATGGAGTATATAAACATTTCATTGAAATTAAAAAACAATCTATTGGTTGGCAAATATAGGTGATGAAATGGGAGATGTAGTTATTGATTTTGATAATGTAAGTTTCAGTTATGGAACACAAACAGAAGGGAGTCTCAGAAATATAAATTTCAAAGTTAAAGAAGGAGAATTTATTTTGCTTACTGGTCAGTCTGGTTCAGGGAAAACAACTGTTACAAGATTGATAAACGGCTTAATTCCACATTTCTTTGAAGGGGTTTTAACTGGAACTGTGAAAGTGTTAGGAAGTGATATAAAAACTATTACTCCCGGAGAAATGGGGAAAAATATTGCTTCTATATTTCAAAATCCACGAAGTCAATTTTTTACAACGAATAGTACCAAGGAAGTGGCATTTGCTCTTGAAAATTATGGAATAGATAGAGATGAAATGATAGATAGAGTGAATTGTGCATTTCACGATTTTGAAGCTGAAAATCTTATGGATAGGGATATGTTTTCTTTATCTAGTGGTGAAAAACAGAAGATAGCGATTATAGCTGCAAAAACTTTGAATCCCAAGATTTATGTTTTTGACGAGCCATCTGCAAATTTAGATATTCATTCAATTATTAAATTGAAAAAAATTATGGAGTGGTTAAAGAAACAGGGACATACAGTAATTGTTTCAGAGCATAGATTGTTCTATTTAAAAAAATTTAGTAGATAAATGCTTAATAATGAAAGATGGAAAAAAATTGATAGAGAATTAAAGAAAAATGATATTGATAACTTGAATGATTCAGATATTAGAGCGTATAAACTTCGAACATTTAAGTTAAGTAATATTAAATATGAACTAAAGGATAATCTTATTGTTAACAAGCAAAATGCAGATTTTAAAGTGGAAAATTTATCTTTTTCCTATGATGCCAATCATTCTGTTTTTGAGTAATTGTAATTTAGAAGGGAATTTTTGGTGAAATAGTAGCTATAGTTGGACACAACGGAAGTGGCAAAACGACATTAGGTAAAATAATGTCAGGATTACTAAAAGCAAGAAGTGGACAATTTTTTATTGAAGGTAAATTTACAAAGCAAAAGAACTTATATAAAAGTGTATATTTTGTAATGCAAGATGCAGATTATCAATTGTACTCCGATTCTGTTGTTTCTGAGTTAATGCTCAGTTCTATGAATAGTATTAAGCAAAAATGATGAAAAAAATAGAAAAATGCGATAACTTTATTGAATATTTCATCATTCAGAAATAGACATCCGCAAAAGCTTTATCAGGAGGGCAAAAAGCAGCGAGTTACTATTGCAGCTGCAATAGCTTCAAACAAAAAAAATTCTGATTTTTTTGATGAGCCAACCAGTGGACTTGATTATGAAAATATGAAAGTCGTATCTGAAGCAATTAATACTCTTCGTAAAAAAAGGAATACTGATTTTTTTGTTATTTCTCATGATTTAGAATTTTTTTAAGTAGAGTAGCAACTAAAGCAGTTTTTATAGAGAATAATACTGTTAGCAAAAAGGATCAAATTTAAAGAAAAGTGATGAGTTTGAAACAATAAAAAAAGATTTTTTTACTACAGAGTGAGGGATATGAAGAATGAGCAAATCTTGTAAACAAAAATGGAATAAGATATGATCCAAGAATTAAGTTGTTACAAGTTTTTAATTATAGGGGTTTTTAGTATTTACTTTGACTGGTAAAAAAAGTATGAAGTTCTACTTTTTTTGTCAGTATTTGCATATGGAATGATAAGCGGCATATACAAAACTTGTTTTAAATTTTTTTAGCTTTATATATAGTGTTGTTTATGGTAGCGGAAATAAGTCCATTATTTATTTCAACTACAATACACTATTTTTTCCTATGTTTTATAACATTGACACTTGCAGCTATAAATATGATTAGAACAAGTGAAATATCTGAAGTATTAGCTTCCTTGCAAAATATGAAAATTCCATATTATATAAACATTCCACTAGCTGTTATATTAAGATTTTTTCCTACTCTAAAACAGGATATTACTTGTATAAAGCAGGGAATTAAGACTAGAGGGATTGATATTTCTTTCCTTGGATTTTTAAAACATCCTTTTTAAAGTTTATGAAATGATGTTGATTCCTATGTTAATGCGAATGTTATGTACTGCAACTGAGTTGTCGGCATCTGTTGAGACACGAGGACTTGGAGTTTCGTGTAAAAAAACTAGTTATACAGAAGTCAAATTTCGTATGCTTGATATGTTATTGCTAGTAATAATGATGGTATTTTATCTAGCTATCATCATTATGAAAATAAAAAAATATTTAAAAAAACAAGGAGAATAATTATGGAAGAAAAAGAAATTTCAAATTAAAGATTTAATTATTACAGCACTAATGGTGTTATGCTCACAGGTTTTATATAGAGTGTTATCTTTTCTGTTCATATCGCCATACACAATGCTATTAGTAGTTCCGATATGGTCAATTATTGGAGCAATTGCCTATTTCTTAGTACCGGTAAAAACAAAAAATCCATGGATGATTTTATTAGTTTTGTGTACTTACAAGCATTATAGGTTTTTATCCACCATATATTATTAGTTGTATATTTGCCGGGATTATAGCTATGTTGATTGCAAGAACAAAAGGGGTTGGCAATTATAAAGGATTAACAATTGGATATATGATATTTTGTGTTCTTGCAGGCTTTGGTGGAATGTATGTACCATTTCTTTTTTATGCAGATCAAACACTTAAATCTTATGAAAAAATGTTTGGGAGCGAATATTTAGGTACATTAACTAAAATTGTTTCTCCTATGACTACAGCAATAATGCTTATTGTAATAGCCATTTGCGGATTGATTGGAGCAGTAATTTCTAAGAAACTATTGAAGAAACATTTTGAAAAAGCAGGAATGATTTAATCAATCTTTGTTTGTGAGGGGAAAAAATGGATTAAATAATGGAGGTAATTGCTATGTATTATTTAGGGTCTGTTATTCATATAGAAAAACAATAGACCTTTTTTTGATACTGGTAATTACCATAAAAAAATCAAATTTAAAAATATAAGGAAAGAGCAAGTTTATTTCATTTTCAGAGGACTTATTATGCCTATGTGCAGAAGTCCTCCTTTTTTGTCTAAAAACGCAGACAAAAAAGAAATGGAGGAAATAAAATGTCAAAAGAATATTACCTTTATGTTAACGGACAAAGGGTTAAAGTCAGCGAGCAGATATATAAAGTCTACTGGCGAGAAAAAGAACATGAAAAGTATTTAGAGCAGGTGGACAAGAAAAACCACTTGCTCTTTTTTTTATCATTGGATCATGACGGACACTTTGTAGATAATATTGTCGATGAAAGTGTTGATGTAGAAAAGATTGTGGAAACACAAATGATGATTGAAGCAGTTAGAAGTGCTATATCAAGGCTCAATGCAGAAGAAAGAGATATTATTGAACGCTTGTATTTCAATGATGAAACTATTCGTTCAGTAGCAAAGCTCAAAAGTATTACACATCCAGCTTTAATCAAAAGAAGAAACAAAATTCTTGAAAAGCTGAAAAAAATTATCGAAGAACTTTAAAACCTCGGTAACCAAAGGGGTCAAATTTTCCTTATGTAAAGTGAAGGGGAGTTTGACCTCCTTTACTTTCTTGAGTAAGAGATACGCCTGCTTATGGCAAATAGGAAAATGTAAAGAAAACAATCCCTTTCAAATATTGCTCTTTGACAATTGAATAGACCAAGGTAGGACTGTATCTACTTGTGGAGAATTATGACTTACGCCATGACCTTTCTGCTGAAAGTAATTTCGGTTTTATGAATACTGTGTTAACCAAGGATACAAGAAAGCGAGCGGTAAATAAGAATACATAAAAAACAGAGGTGGCAATCTGTTCGATGACAGTGTATGAACTAACTTTATAGTAAGGTAGATATGCTGGAGAAAAACTGAATATTCATTTTGGGGCAAAGACCGTAGGAAAAACCTATGGTCTTTTTTTATGCCCATTTTTGGGAGGACTATGAAAAGAATTAGAAGCCCTCCGAAGTCTTTTGGATTTTTGAGCAACACATTTCAAAAGATAACGGAGGAAAACATGAACAAGAAATATTACATTTTTATTGGAAACGAGAAGATAGAAGTAGATCAGAAGATTTATCAAAACTATTGGCAAATTACAAACAGAGAAAAATATTTGGAGCGACTTGACCGAAAAAGCAAGTTGCTCTTTTTTTCTGATTTAAGTAGTGAGTATCCATGCGAGGAGAGTTTAGCGGACGAGACTGTCAATGTAGAAAATTGTTGAAACCAAGATGATGTTAGAGGCAGTAAGAGAGGCGATTTCTGAACTGAATGATGAGGAAAAGGAAATTATTTTCCGGCTATTTTATGAAGAAGAATCGCTTCGCTCGATTGCCAAAGATAAGGAAATATCCGCACCGGCTCTTCTAAAGAGAAGGAATAAGATATTCGAAAAGCTAAAGAAATTATTGAAAGATATTATCTAGGATTTGCAGGGGCAGGCAGAAGAATTTCTGTCTGCTCTATTTTCAACTACTTTTAATAGGTGAATGTTTTGGCTTTCTAAAGGCAGGGGATGTAGAACCTCGTTTTTGGATAATTCTACTTATGGCTTGAAAAATTTTGAAAAAAATTCCGCATTTGGTTAACAGAGAGTTTGAATTTTAACTTTGTATATTGAAGGGCATTAACACCTTGTATATAGGAAAGAATTTTCTATGTGAAGATGCAAGCAAAGCCCTTTATAGCGAAAGCGATTTGTTCTTTGACAACTGAATAGACCAAGGTAGGACTTTATTCACTTATTGAGAGTTATGACCTACGCCAAGATCTTTCTGCTGATTCTATCTATTTAATAATGGAATTAGTTCCAATGGACACCGGTATAGACCGGAAACATAAGAAAGGGAGCAAACAATAGGATTACATAAAGATAAGGGTGGCATCTTATTTCCATGACATAAGTGATGATAATGATACTTCAATAGTTTAAGCCGGCTCGTCTAAATAAGAGGCGGAGGTGAGATTCCTATGTTGCTGCCAAGCACCTACTAATGTCAAAAAACTTTAGATGCAAAAAGATTTCAGATAAGGAGAAGTTGGAATGAACAATAGTTTAATCGAATATAGTCTCCAACTGTCTATGTTGTCGATTTTATTTTCCAGGCACTTACTGAGTGAAGTGGAATACAAAAAAATAAAAATCAAATTGATGAAGAAATACAATATTTCTACAGAATTATATTCATAATGTATTGTGAGTGCGGTAAAATATATGACTATATAGAAAGATACAAAAAGGAGATGAGAATAGTGAAGAATAAAGTTAAGGTCATTAAAGGCGATACCACACTCAAAAGAAATATTTCTGGTTGTGTTGAACGTTCACTTAAGAGAGTTGCAGCATATTGCAGAGTTAGTACAGATAGTAAAGACCAGCTTAACAGCTATAATTCTCAGGTAGAGCATTACACAAATTTTATAAAAAAGAATTGTGAATGGACACTGGCCGGAATTTACGCTGATGAAGCCATAACAGGTACGAAAGTTGAAAAGAGAGTGGATTTTCAAAGGCTTATTCAGGATTGTATAAATGGAGATATCGATATGGTCATTACTAAATCCATATCCAGGTTTGCCAGAAATACTTTAGATACCTTACGATATGTTAGAAAGCTAAAAGAATCTGATGTTGCAGTTTTTTTCGAAGAGGAAAATATCAATACTTTAACTATGGACGGAGAGCTACTCTTAACTATTTTGAGTTCTGTAGCACAACAGGAAGTAGAAAATATTTCAGCCAATGTAAAAAAAGGTTTGAGAATGAAAATGGAAAGAGGAGAACTTATTGGTTTTCAAGGCTGTTTAGGCTATGACTACGATTCGCAGACCAAAAGAATTTCCATTAATAAAAAAGAAGCAGAAATAGTACGATATATTTTTAGAAGGTATATTGAAGGTGTCGGTGGAATGGTGATCTCCAGAGAACTGGAAGAACGAGGCTATTTATCACCAAGAGGATATAAAAGGTGGACTGAAACAACGGTTTTGGGGATTATCAAGAATGAGAAATACAAAGGTGATATCCTTATGGGAAAAACCTTTACGGTTGATCCTATTTCGAAAAGGCGATTGGATAACTTTGGAGAACAAGATCAATTCTACATAGAAGATCATCATGAACCGATTATTTCTGAGGAAGATTTTGAGAAGGCGCAGAGTATAAGACTAAGACGGGCAAAAAACAGAAATACTATAGCTAATAGTGAAGGAAAACGGGAAAAGTACTCCAGAAAATATGCTTTTAGCAGTATGTTGGAATGTGGATTTTGTGGTCATTATTTGACTAGACGGAATTGGCATTCAGGATCAGAATATAAGAAAGTAGTGTGGCAATGTGTAAATGCAACAAAAAATGGGAAAAAATATTGTCCGCATAGTAAAGGAATTGAAGAAGAAGCCATAGAGAAAGCTTTTATGGAGAGCTATAGACAGGTATGCCATAATAATGTAGACGTAACAAATGAGTTCTTAAAGACAGTTGAAGAAGAATTAAAAGATAATACTCTGGCGAAGGAATTGAAAAAAATAAGTAGTCAACTGGATAAAATTCTAAAGAAGGAAAAAGAGCTTGTTGAGTTAAGGCTTAGTGAATCAATCAGCCTGGATGTTTATCAGGAAAAATATAACGAAATAGCATTAAGTAAAGAGAAGTTGGTGGAGGAAAAAAGAGTTTTAGAATTAACTTTACAAGATGAAAAGGCTTTAAAGGTAAGACTTGAAGGGTTTAAGAAATTGTTGGAGTCTAATAAATATCTTGAAGAGTTCGATAGATCTGTATTCGAAAGTATTGTAGATAAAATTATAATTGGAGGTACTAATCCGGATGGGGAGATTGATCCTGCATTGATTACGATTATCTACAAGACGGGAACGAAGGATTCACAAAGCGGGCAAGAGTTTAAGGGCAGAAGAAAAAATGCAAAAATGGTTGATGAAATGAATAATAAATTGTATCCTCAATCAAGCAACGAGGTTGAAACTTTGTGTTCCCATACTAGCGACAATGAATGTTGAGGCTGTATGCTTACTGGAAAGCAACTGTGATTCTCAAATTGATTAAGTAAAGGAATATTATAAAGGATAGAGAGAGGAGTAAAATGGAAGAAATACATAATGAAGAGAGAGGCGAGAGAAGAAATTCGAATCGATCCTATAAAAGGAAGAAGCAAAGTATTGTTCATTATCTGATTCCTACTGTGCTATTTATTTCCATGCTTGTATTCGGCGGTCTGTTTCTGCGCGACTTCTTAGAGTATAAGGCTGCAAATGATGAGTATGCACAACTGGAAGAACATATCGTTGTGGAAGAAGAACCGAAAGAGGATAATAAGGGAGATGCAACGCAGGAGTCGGAAGCGGCAAAAGAGAAGATTGATTTTTCTCATCCGAAGTTTCAAATTGACTATGATGCTTTGACAAAGATTAACAGTGATTTTTCCGCCGTGATTTATATTCCTGCACTGGGCATTAATTATCCTGTAGTACGCAGTAAGGATAATGAGGATTATCTTCACAAAACTTTTGAAGGAAAGAGCAATTTTGCCGGTGCCATTTTCTTGGATTACAACGCTAACGGCAACTATGACCAGAGTAATACCTTCATCTTCGGTCACAATATGAAAAATGGATCGATGTTCGGTAAGCTGAAGTATTTCCTGAAGGAAGAAGGTTTGGTAAATACAAATCCCTATATCTTCTTGTGCAGACCGGACGGTATTTATCGTTATCGTATCTTCACTTACTATTTAACCACAACCTCGAGCGAAATTTACAATGACTTCGAGGGAGATGACGGCTATGACAGCTATATCCACTTGGTAACGAGACTCTCTTCTTATAAGGATTATCAAGAAGGAATTGTAGACTTCTCGACGCGTCCCAAGCTTTTGACACTTTCAACCTGCTCAGGACCGGCCGGTGGACAGCAGCGTTTTATAGTACAGGGTGCTTTGGAAGAAATTTACTAATTTTTGTATTGGTATAAATGAGAATATAAATATTACTCAATTTTTAGTAGATTTCTTAAATCTTCTTATTTGCTTTATTTTTCAGGGAAATGTACAAATAAAGAAAAGGTCCATTTTTAAAGAAGTGATTTTTAAAAAGAATGTTTAAATTTATAGAAAGATAAGTGGGTATAGAATAAAAACCATAACAAGGCATATAGAAAAAGGAATTAGACAGGCTTCAAAAAGACAGTTATAATCCCCCAATATTCACAGTATTTCCGAGTGTACTAAGAGACTGTGAGTAGAGAGGGATTATTTTTTGGGGAGTGTTATGGTCTTTATAAGAGGAAGACGCTTTTAAAGGAAGATGAAAAAAGACCGGACAGGAAGACAGTATAGATAGAGCCGGAGGAAAAAATGGCCATTATTGAATTAAAAAATATAATAAAAATCTTTCCTTCGGAGAAAGTCGGGGAAGGCGTTCACGCAGTTAGGGATGTCAGTGTAAGCATTGAGGAAGGGGATATCTTCGGTATTATCGGATACTCCGGCGCGGGTAAATCCACCTTGGTTCGTTGCATCAATCTCTTGGAAAAACCGACAAGCGGAGAGGTTATCGTAGAAGGGAAAAACATTACCGGCTATTCGGAAGTAGAGCTCAGAGCTGTACGACGAAGAATGGGTATGATTTTCCAGCATTTCAACCTTTTGAATTCTGCGAATGTGTTTGAAAATGTAGCAGCACCGCTTAAAAATCAAAGAAGATTCAGTAAAGAAGAAATAGAGGAAAAGATAGCAGAACTGAAAAAAGATTCTTCTCTTTCTCAAAAAGAAATCAAAGAGAAGGAAAACACCCTACTTAAAAGCAATAAGAAACTTTCCGGAAAAGAAATAAAGGAAAGAGTGGAGGAAATGCTTCGACTGACAGGCTTGGAAGACAAGGAAAAGGCCTATCCCTCACAGCTATCCGGAGGACAAAAGCAAAGAGTGGCCATCGCAAGAGCCCTGGTGGGAAGACCTAAGATTCTTCTTTGCGATGAGGCAACTTCCGCATTGGATCCGAATACCACAACGCAGATTATCGAACTGCTCCGCTCCTTACAGGAAAAGCTGAAGCTTACGGTAGTGATGATTACGCACCAAATGGAAGTGGTGAAAAGCATTTGCAATAAAGTAGCCGTGATGGAGGAAGGAAAGATAGTAGAGGAAGGAAGCCTTGTTGAAGTATTTTCCGAACCGAAGTCCAGTATCACGAAGGAGTTTCGTGAGAAAACACTTTACCGAAAGGAAGCGATTGCCCTTGCGGAGAAGAACAAGAGAAATCTCTATGAACTTACCTTTATTGGAGAGAAGGCCAATGACCCGGCTATCATGGATCTGGTTCGAAACTACCCCGTGGAAGTATCCATCCTCTTCGGCAATATCGAAATTCTTTCGGGTGTCCCCTTTGGAACTCTTACGATCGATATGAAGGGAGAGGGGAAAGGACATTTTGGACGCGGTAGCCTATCTAAAGAGCAGAGAAATCAAGGTAGAAGAGCTTGGCGGGCAAAAGCTTGCAGGACAAAAGTTTGATGGAGAACACCCTTTGCAAGGGGAGGGACCTGTTAGCAGGCAGAGTCCGGATAACGCTCTAAAGCCGGAGGAGGAAAATAAGGAGAGAAAGGAGGACAAAATATGGAATGGCTAAACAGTATATTTCCGAATGTAGCAAAGCTTTGGCCCTATATTGTGAAATCCTTGAATGAGACGCTTATCATGGTCAGCATTTCCGGTGTCTTTGCGGCACTGCTCGGTGTTCCCTTGGGCATCGTCCTTGCGGTAACAAAGAAGGGAGAGCTTTTATCCTTTCCGCCGCTTTACTCCATTCTTTCCAAGATTGTGAATACGGTGCGTTCTATTCCCTTCGTCATCTTGATTGCATCCATTCCCTGGCTTGTTCGTGCCATTGTGGGAACGACAATAGGAATGAAGGGTGCTATAGTCCCCCTAATTATTGCCTGTATCCCCTTTATGGCGAAGCAGACGGAGCTTGCGCTCCAAAGCATTGACAAGGGAGTGATTGAGGCATACCGCGCAATGGGATTTTCGGAAATCGCTATCATTTTCAAAGTCATGCTGAAGGAAGGATTTTCCGCCATCATTCAGGCGGTGACCATTATGCTGGTCGGTCTTATCAGCTATTCGGCGGTAGCCGGATCGGTAGGCGGAGGCGGACTCGGAGACTTTGCTATCCGATACGGTTATGGGCAAAATAAAACCGATGTTATGTTTTTAACGATAGTCATCATGCTTGTCATGGTGTTCTTCGTACAATGGGTGGGAGACAGCTTAAGTAAGCTGGTAAGCCATCGATAACTAAGATATCCGACATTTTCGATAGGAGAAAAATTTACTTTCTGCAAGCTGTTTCTAAAACAGGGCAGATTTATGCAGAGAAGTAAAAGCTTATCGCGGATGAAGATATAGAATACAAGTTTAGAGGAGAAAATTATGAAAAAAAGAATTTTGGCATTAGGACTTACCGTAGCACTTGCTGCAGCATCTTTAGCGGCATGCGGCGGTGCAAGCACAAAGACTACAGAGAAGGCAACGGAGGCAGGAACAGAACAGGGCAGTGAGAAGGCAACAGAAGCTGCAAAGGAAGAAAAGTCGGATTCCGGGGAGCTTCGCACCTATAAGCTCGGTGTAAACGGTTCCGACCATGAGGAGTGGGAGAAGGCAAATGAGCTTCTTCAGAAAGACAATATTAAGCTTGAGATGGTAGAGTTCAGCGATTACGTTAAACCGAATGAAGCTTTGGAGGATGGGGAAATTGATTTAAATGCTTTCCAGACCGAGATTTATTTCAATAATTTTGTGAAGGAAAGAGGCTATACCGACTTGGGTGTTCTTGCCTATACTCAGGTTGCGCCGATGGGCATTTACTCTTCCAAGTATAAGAGCTTGGATGAGGCAACAGGCCATTTGATTATCGCAATCCCGAATGATGTAACTAACGGCGGAAGAGCACTGAAGTTCCTCGAGAAGAACGGTTTCCTGACCTTGAAGAAGGAAGCGGGACTGACTCCGACCGTAATGGATATCGAAAAATACAACAAGGATGTGGAGATTGTGGAAATGGTAGCTACCCAGATTCCGGCTTCTCTTCCCGACTTATCCTTTGCCTGCATTAACAACGGTGTAGCGAAGGACGCGGGCTTAACTCTTAAGAACGATGCCATCGTTTATGAGGATTACAAAGAACCGGATATGAAGAATTACTGGAACATCATTGCGGCTAAGAAGGATCGTATTGAGAGCGAAGACTTCCAGAAGATTAAGAAGGCTTACAACTCCGATGAAGTAAGCAGGTTGTTTTAGAGCACTACGACGGACAGTCTATCCCGGTTTGGGACTAAGAAGAAATTCTATGTTTAGAGTATTGAGGGTTCGATGAAACCTGAGGAGGAGCTTTGCTCCTCCTATTTTTAAAAGAAGAAACGGAGGGAAAAAATATGGGAAAGCAAGGAATAGAAGAAGCGCGGCTTTCGGATAGGGAAGAAAAAATTGCAAAAAAAGTAGAGAAAGAAGGGAAGCTCTTTCAGGACCTGGCACTGGCTATTCACAAAAAACCGGAGGTTAGTAACTATGAGTTTTTTGCGTCGGAAGAGTTGTCGAAGACGCTTTCCTCCTTCGGTTTTTCTGTGGAGATGCCTGCAGCAGGACACCGGACCGGATTCGCGGCAAGTTATAAGAGTAAGAAAAAGGGACCGGTTGTAGCGTTCCTTGCGGAATATGATGCCTTGGAGGGCCTGGGACACGGTTGTGGGCACAACCTTTTCGGAACGACTGCCTCTCTTTCCGCTGTTGCTCTTAAAGAAGTGATTGACGAAGTGGGCGGTGAAATCCGTGTTTACGGGACACCTGGAGAAGAAGGAGGCGAGGAAGGCTCTGCAAAAGGCTCTTTTGTGAGAGAGGGTTATTTTAAAGATGTGGATTTCGCTCTTTGCGCCCACCCGGCGGATGAGCACAAGAGGACCGGAAGAAACCTGGGCTGTGTTCCGGTGGACATCGAGTTTTGGGGAAAGTCCGCCCATGCGGCAGGAGAGCCGGAAGAGGGAATCAATGCCTTGGATGCACTCATTCAGACCTATAATTCCATCAATGCTTTAAGACAGCATTTGACCGATGATACCCGAATTCATGGCGTTATTCTTTCCGGCGGTACCGCTCCGAATGTCGTACCGGACTATGCCCATGCGAAATTTTATCTCCGCACCAGTGCAAAGCCGAGCCTTGAGGCCTTATATAAGAAGGTGGAAAATGTTGTGGCCGGCTCCGCCCTTTCTATGGGAGCGAAGGGAAGGATGAAGGCTTATCAGAATTGGGTGGAAAATATAGTGCCTACCCCTTCCTTTGATGACCTCTATGAGAAGCATTTGAACCGCTTTGGTGAGAAGTTTACTCCCTGTGATTGGAAGGCACTGCAAATGGGATCTTCCGATGTGGGAAATGTTTCGCAGGTGGTGCCTACCATCCAGCCGAGCATTTGCATCAGCAAAAAGAAAATTCCGGCACACAGCCCCGAATTTGTGAAGGCATCCTGCTCGAGCCTTGGTCTTGCATCTATTTTGCTCGGTGCCAAGGTCTTGGCCTTTACGGCTCTTGAGCTTCTGGAGCAGCCGGAGATCTTGAAGAAAATCAAGGCGGAACATAAGGAACAGGTAAAGAGACAGCTGGAGTTTTAGGAGGCTTAGGATATTTGTTATGCTATTTTTCTAAAAAGAGATGCTAAAGAGATACTACAAAGATATTAGAGACATACGATTCTTTTCTTAGGGTTATAGGACAAAACGTGTTGATGAAAACCGCTCTACAGCTAGATAAATAAAGGCTGTAGGGCGGTTCAATCTTTTTCAAAACAACTTTAAGGGTGGACAAAACGTGTTGATAAAAATGCTGTAAGTCCTTGTGCAGTAACGAGTTATGAGGGTTTAATCTTCCTTGAAACCATACTCCTTGGAGGAAGATGAAATGAATCAAATAAATTGCCCTATTTGCGGAAAGAGATGTGTTAAATCAGGAAAGACCAATGCCGGCTCTCAAAGGTGGTTATGCAAAGCATGTAAGAGTTCTTTCACGCATAAGATTGATAATAACTCAAAGGAATTGAAGAGCTTTTTAGAGTGGCTATTCGGCAAAGAGGCACAATCCACCATGCCTGGAGAAGGAAGGAGTTTCAGAAGAAAAACTGCTAAATTTTGGGATATATGGACAATGCCTCCTAAGATAGAAATCTCCGGGGATGTCTTATTTTTAGATGGTATATATCTTGGGCGAAAGGCATGTATACTCATTTGCTGTGATGAAAAAAATGTGCTTGGATGGTACCTCTGCAGATATGAACATGCAGGTGCATGGATCGCTCTTATGAAGCGTATAGCAGAACCAAGAATGGTTGTTTCAGACGGGGAACCGGCTTTGGAAAAGCACTAAAGCAAATATGGCCTAATGCCAAGCATCAAAGGTGTATATTCCATGTGTTCTGTCAGATAAAGCGTTATACAACTTCAAGGCCAAATACTATGGCGGGTATAGAACTTTATTCTTTGGCTAAAGATCTCTTAAAAAAATAGAAAACAAAAAAACGAAGGTGGAAACTGGGTGAAACGCTTTGTGGACTGGATTAAGAAATACCGAGAATTCCTTTAGTGCAATGACTATAGATGAGTATGGGAATAAAAAGACCAACACATGAAAGACTACTAAAAGCAGAAAGGTCCTTACTAAGACTCATTCGAGAGAATACTCTATTTACATATCTTGATGATGAATTAACTACTAGTTTTTCTACGCCATCAACGAATAATAGAATAGAGGGTGGCATTAATTCGCGTCTTAGGGAAATGCTAAGAAATCATAGAGGGTTATCGATAGAAAGAAGAATAAAAGCGGTCTTCTGGTGGTGTTATATGCACTCTCCAGAGCCGCTTTCTTCGACTGAAATATTAAATATAATGCCAACTGATAAAAGCATTGCAAGGCTTTATAAAAAGATGAATGAGAAACAGAGGTTAGAAAAAAGCCTTTCCATTTGGGGTGATGCTATTGTGTGGAGCGATCTCCATAACGAGAATAAAACATTCATTGATTGGGATTAGCCATCAACACGTTTTGTCCTATAACTCTTTTCTTAGAAAGAGAGTCTTTTACCTAAAAAACACTGTACAATCCCAATAAACAGGGAAGTACAGTGTTTTTTACGCGTAATCTGAGCGAAGCACATAACATCTTATTCTGTATGCGTAATGGGAATACTGCCTGTGATGTCTTATTTGCAACAGGTAAAATACGAAAAGATTATATTCTTTTTTCAACTTATTGTCTTCACTTAAATTAACTGAAACTCTTTCAAGAGAGATTTTCTATAGGATTTATCTTTGGAAGCTTTGGCGAGGTCATCGATACGTCCTTCTTCGACCAAGATTCCCATCAATTTAGCCATGGTGTCCTCACTTTTTTCAAGTCCTTCAGCTAGACCCTTAGCCATTCCTTCCTCTGTTCCTTCTTTTTTCCATTGTCTCTTTAAACGATCATAGTATGTAGTCATGACTTTTTCGTCTCCTTTCTCTAAGTTCTCTGCAATTTTTAGCTTTGAAACCCTCTTGGCAAGTATTTTTGAATGCATTTTTTTAGGATCCGCAGTATAAAAATCTTCTATCAACTTACCTAGCTCATTACTGCTACTTTTACTGGTATTCACATAGATAATATTTGTTTGGTCCGGAAAAACTGCTCCGGATTCTTTAATGATTCTGGAAATGTGATAGATTTGTTTATTCCCTTTCAAAACATCTCGACTACAAATAAATATAACATAGCTTTCCGGTAAATAATCAAAAGATTTTCCTTTTTTAGAAATATTCATATCAATAAGTCCGGAATGATAGCGTGCTCGTTTTGGACTGGCACCTAGAGAGTCATTTTGCAGTTCAATATTGTAAATGGTTCCCTTTTTATCCGTACAAAGGCAATCAAGAACCAAAGAGCGTCCTTCCAAGTTCTTTAAATCGCTTTGAATACTTTGGCTTTTCACCCTTAGTTCCGGTTTTTCTAAAATGGTTTGGAGAATAAATTCCGTGCATTTTACATCCTTTAAAACGACTCGCATAAAAATATCATCCATAAGAATGAGTTCGGCTAAGAACTTTCGCTTCAAATCCAGTTCTGTGGAGAATTTTAAATTGCTACTTTTTTTAGACATAGAACAGCTCCTTTCAAAAAGGATAGAATGAGAATGGTGGTAGAGAAAATTGAATAGTATAGAGCGATAGAATTCTTGGTATTCATTATACCAAGGGTGTTAGTAATCTCCTATACTCCATATTCGGATATGGTTCTGTACGAAGAGTTGAGGAACGACGGAAAAAACAATGAAGAGGCTCTTTGCTTCTTCTTGTTTGAATTGTAAAAAGTGCTATAATTATTCCAAATATAAACAAAATAATAATGAAAAATGCATAAAAAACAATGAGTATGCAACTAAATTAATAGGGTTGCTTATACTGAAACAGAGAACAGGAATTTGTAGAATTATGCGGAGCGGTTTAGAACTTTGGGCGAAAAAGAAAGAAAAGGATGGCATTTTTTACTGGCTGTCTTTAAAGCAACATCTGGAAGACACAAGGGAGATAATGGGACTTCTATGGGAACACTGGCTTTCAGAGGGACAAAGAATATATATTGCCAATTCCATGAAGATAGAAGAAGATGCCGCTAAATCCTTGACCATGTTTATTGGGGCAATACATGATATCGGAAAGGCTACCCCGGCATTTCAGATTCAAAGAGGATTTCAAAATTCTGAGGATCTGGACCTGCTTTTGATGGAGAAGTTGGAACGTGAAGGTTTTTCTGGAATCAAAGGTTTGGAGCTAACCGATCGAGGGAAAACTCCCCATGCCTATGCAGGAGAAGTGATTTGCCGTTTAGCGGGTATCAACAGAGGAATTGCCTCTATCATAGGATCCCATCATGGAGTTCCTATGAAGGAAAACTATAGTCTTAAGTCCTATGTTGAAGCTTATACCGCCAACTTTTATCAGGAAGAAAAAGAAGATTCTCCAATATACAAAAAATGGAAAGCGACACAAGAGGAGCTACTTTCCTGGGCATTAGAGAGCTGCGGTTATCAAAATGTAGAGGATATTCCTAGATGTTCCAAACCGACGCAACTCTTACTTTCCGGACTTTTAATTATGGCGGATTGGATAGCCAGTAATGAGGAATATTTTCCTTTATTTTCTTTACAGAATGAAGTTGATCATGAGTTGGATGATGCTACAGTAAATCAAGAAGATAGGAAGAAAGAAGGAACACAAATAAGTGAGAGGGTGGAATCGGCCTGGCTAAAATGGACGCAGAATCAAACATGGGAAGCGAAGCAGCTTTTTGATGCGAATCAGTCTTATCAGAATTCCTTTCACTTTATGCCTAGAGACTTTCAAGAAAAAGTTTTTACAGAGATTGCCGGGGCTGAGGACATCGGCTTAGTGATTCTGGAGGCTCCCATGGGCTGCGGAAAAACAGAGGCAGCTTTAATGACTGCGGAACAATTGGCGGGAAAGCAGCAATGTGCCGGAGTTTTCTTTGGACTTCCTACACAAGCCAGTTCCAACGGCATTTTTCCGAGAGTGGAGTCCTGGGTAGATTCCCTTGGGCAAAAAAATCAAGAGAAATTATCTCTTCGCCTATCTCATGGAAAGGCAGCTTTAAATGAAGAATTTCAAACATTGTCCAGAAACTACAGCGAGGGAATAGATCTGGATGGGGAAAAAACGCAGTATGTTTATGTGAATGAATGGTTTTCCGGGAGAAAGAAGGCCATGCTGGATGATTTTATAGTAGGAACTGTAGATCATTTACTCCTTATGGCTTTAAAACAAAAGCACCTTATGCTCCGACATTTGGGATTTAGCAAGAAAGTTGTCATCATTGACGAGGTTCACGCCTATGATGCTTATATGGGGCAGTACCTCTACATGGTTTTACAATGGCTTGGAGCCTATAAAGTGCCAACCATTATCTTATCCGCGACTTTACCTATAGAACGAAGAAAAGACTTAATGAAGTATTACTTGAAAGGAAGAGGCATTAAGGAGAAAGAAATAGGGAACTTTGATTTCCTTAAGACAGAGAAGTATCCCCTGCTTACCTTTAGTAAAGGAAGTGAGGTTGAATCTTTTTCAGACTTTCAAGAAGAGACAGAAAAAGGATTGAACTTTATCCTTTGAACGATGAAAGTTTAGTAGATACCGTAAAGAGTCTTAGTAAAAATGGAGCGGTCATAGGCATTATTGTAAATACGGTTGGCAGGGCGCAGAAAATCACAAGAGACTTATTAGCAGCTTTTCAGGAGGAAGAAGTCCATCTATTGCATTCTCGATTTATCGATACGGATCGCATCAAAAAAGAAGAGGAATTACTCAAAAAAATCGGGAAAAATGCAGAGAGACCTAAGCGTTTTATCGTAGTAGGAACCCAGGTAATAGAGCAGTCTTTAGACATTGATTTTGATGTAATGATTAGTGATTTATGCCCTGTGGATCTTTAATTCAGCGAATAGGCCGACTTCATAGGCATAAGATAGAAAGGCCTAAGGAACATAGTGAAGCGAGACTTTATCTTATGGGAATAAGTGAGAGCTTTGACTTTGAAAAAGGATCAAGGAGGGTTTATGGAGATTATTTACTCATTAAAACTCAATGTTCTTTAGGAAATAGCATTTCTATCCCAAAGGATATTTCTCCCCTTGTGCAGGAAGTATATGGAGACAAGGATCCTGCTTTAGCCCCTGAGTTACTGAAGAAATATGAGGAGAGTAAAAAGAAACAGAAAGAAATCTTAGACAAGCAAAAAAGAAAAGCTGAAGGATTTCGCTTAGATAAGCCTAAATTGGAGTGTTCGGAAGAAATTAGCTTAGATGGATTATTGGATAATGATTTCCCTATAGATTCAGAAGAACTATGTCAGGCCAAGGTTCGAGATATCGGTTCTTCCATAGAGGTGATAGCAGTAAAGAAAATTGGTGCAGGATATGGATTTTTTCAAGAGAGAAAGGACATTTCAGAAGAGCTTTCTAAAGCATCTATTGCAAAAAAGCTGGCTAGCCAAACTTTAAGACTTGGAGAGAGTATTATTCATATGGAAAGGGAAAAAGAAGATGACAAAGAAGAGGGGCTCATCCGTTATTTAGAGGATTATAACAGACGGGAACTTCCGGAGTGGCAGAATGAAGCGTGGTTAAAGGGAAGTTTAGGCTTGATATTTGACGAGAATAATAACTTTCCCTTAAAAAATATCGTTTTACATTACGATGAAAAATTTGGCTTGCAGTGGCATAAGAAGGAGGTGTAAAGCTTGAGCCGATTTAATTTATTAGAGGAAAACTGGATTCGAGTTTTGGAAGAGGGGGAAATGAAAGAAGTATCCCTCATTACCCTTTTTGAAAATGCGGAAAAGTACCGTTGCTTGGCAGGGGAGATGGCGACGCAGGATTTTGCAATGCTGCGATTCCTATTAGCGGTATTGCATACCGTGTTCTCCCGGGTAAATGCGGATGGAGAAGCCTATGACTTTTTAGAAATTGACGAGAAATTTCGACAAAAGGAGGCCGTTTCCGAGGATGACGAAGAGGAATATAATGATGCCCTCATGGAAACGTGGAAAACTCTGTGGCAAAGAGGCAAATTCCCTTCAGCAGTTAGGAAATATTTGGAGGCTTGGAAAGATCATTTTTACCTGCTGGATGAGAGATATCCTTTTTATCAGGTGACGAAGGAAGAGATTTTATCTAGAATGAAAGGCGGTAAAAATCCCAGTTCTATTTCCGGTAAGAATCTGAACAGAAATATATCAGAAAGCGATAATAAGGTAGCTTTATTTTCTCCAATGACTATTGAATACAAGAGTAAAATGAAGGAAGGAGAGTTTGCACGATGGCTTCTTATGCTTCAAGGCTATATTGGTCTTTCCGATAAAGCAATCGTTGGAGAGGAAAAGTATAAAGCATCTAAAGGGTGGCTATTTGATATTGGCGGTATTTTTCTGAATGGAGACACACTGTTTGAAACCCTAATGCTTAATCTGAAAATAGTAGTAAAATCCGTGGGAGATATATTGCCGATACAAAGGCCTTGCTGGGAGTATTCCGGAGCAGAAATATAGATAGGAGCTTCCTGGGAATAGCAGATAATCTTGCAGAACTATATACCAATTGGAGTAGGGCATCTTTGCTTCATCCAGCAATAGATTTTTCGAAAGATATTAAACTTGACATTGTAAAGCTTCCGGAGCTGGATCATAGAATGACGGAAATAGAGCCAATGACTTTATGGAAATATAATGATTCAGGAGAAAATAAAAACTTCTATACACCGAGAAAATACCGTCCCGGTCAGGCTTTATGGAGATCTTTTGGTTTAATTACTGTACCTTCAGATTTATCGGAAAATGGTAGGGAACCGGGAATTATTACTTGGCTTTCAAAGATAGAAAAGTATATCCAAAATCCTCGAGTTAGAATTTCTGCTGTCGGAATGCAGGATGATGGAAATGCAACTTCTTGGGTACCGGTAAATGAAATGATAGATGACCTTGCTTTGCATGAGATTGTATTATTTGAGAAAGGAAAAGAAGGCTGGGTTATGCGTATCAAGGAACTTGTGGAAGATACGAAGGAAGTAGTTGGCTTTATCTACAAGGGGTTTTTAAAAGATATGTATGATATTAGAAATACAAAAAAGTCTGTAGAGGAAGAATTAGAACAAGCTTATTTTGGTCTGGATAAAGCGTTTAGAGATTGGCTTAGTGGAATTGATGAGTCCAGTTCTAAAGAAGATAAGATTAAGGAGTGGAAAGAATTACTATTCTTTTCCATGAAAGAACGAGCCCTTGAAAAAGTAAATGAATGTAGGCAAAGGGATATTAAAGGAATATATGAGGAAAATGCAAAAGGCGTTAAAAATATCTTTACTGCGTATGAACATTTTCTCATTAGACTAAAGAAAAAATTAAATCAAGAATAGGAGGAACTATGGATGAAGAAAGAAAATCAGTAGATGCGGTGATGAGAAAGATCATTGCAGAAATTGAGCCTATCAAAACCCTTGGAAGTGGAAAAGCCATATTGGCAGGAATTAGAGATTCAATAGGAAAAGAACTGACTAATGCTCCACAGGTTTGGCCCTTGCTTTTTGCAAATCTCCCAGAGGAATATCTGGGGGATAAAGCGAGGATAACAGCAGAGGAAAATGCGATTTATTTAAGTTTACAAATTTATGCTTTAATGCAGCAGGGCTCCTCAAAGTTGGAAAGAGGAGAGGAAAAATCTACTAGAAATATCGGAGAAAGCTTACGGGCTCTTCGTGGAGATGAAAGTAAGACAAAAGCTATGGATGAGCGCTTTAATACTATGGTTACAGCCGGAAGTTTTGAGGAGTTATCCCACTACCTTAGACAAATGATAAAAATTTTAAAGGCAAATGCAGCAAATCCATCCGTGAATTACCCTAAATTGGCAAATGATTTGTTCTGGATGCAAAAAGGTAAGCAGGACAATATCCTGATGGATTGGGCAAGAGCCTATTATCAATCATTTCAAAAAAGTACTGTAGAAAAGGAGAACACAAATGAGTAAAGAAAAGTTATTTTTAGACATCCATGTAATTCAAACCCTTCCACCCTCTAATATCAATAGAGATGATACAGGTAGTCCCAAGACGGCGGTTTATGGAGGCGTAAGAAGAGCAAGAGTTAGTTCCCAGTCATGGAAGAAAGCAATGCGAGATTACTTTAAGAAAAACGGAAATCTATCCAATGTGGGAGTTCGTAGCTTGGATGTAGTAAATTTTCTTGCAGAAAAAATCAGAGAACTTAAACCGGAACTTTCCATGGAGGATGCAGTCAATAAATCTGTAAAGACTTTTAATGCAGCAGGAATTTCCACAACGAAAGATAACAGAGTAAAAGCTTTATTTTTCTTAGGGAAAGAACAGGCTGATAATTTGGCAAAAGAAGCCACTAAGGACAATTTAGACAAGAAAGCACTTCAGGAGATCTTAAATAGTAATATCGCTGTTGATATTGCCTTGTTTGGTCGAATGGTAGCAGATGATGCAAGCTTAAATGAAGATGCTTCTGCTCAAATTGCCCATGCTATTTCTACCCATGGAGTACAATCTGAGTTTGATTTTTATACAGCTTTAGACGATTTGTCAAAAGAGGATCAGTCCGGGGCAGGAATGTTAGGTACTATAGAATACAATTCTTCAACCTTATATCGATATGGCAATGTTGCATTACATGAATTTTATCGTCAATTAGATAAAAATAAAGGTCAAACCATTGAAGCAATTAAGCTATTTGTGGAAGCCTTCTTAAATTCTCTTCCTACAGGAAAGATTAATAGCTTTGCAAACCAGACAGTGCCGGCTTCCGTTGTGGTATCCTTAAGGAAAGATCGCCCGGTAAGTTTTGTTAGTGCGTTTGAGACTGCGATTAAAACAAAATTATCGCAGGAAGGCTTTGTGAATGAGTCTATAGAAGCTATGTTTAAAGAGTATAAGAACGTGCAACGATTTGTAGAAAAGCCGGAAATGTCGTTTTACCTCAACTTATCTGAGGGGCATTCCTTAGAAGGTGCAAAAGAGGAACTTAGTTTGTCTGATTTGTTACATGATTTAGGAGAAGAATTAGATAATCGTTTATAAGGAGAAGAGGATGAAGACTATTTTGCTGAAATTTGCAGGACCCCTTCAGTCCTACGGAACATCTTCTCATTTTGAGACTCGTTATACTGAATACTATCCGTCCAAAAGCGCAGTGATAGGGCTATTGGCAGCTTGTTTAGGCTATAGACGAGATGAGGCAGAGAATCTAAGAGAGTTATCTAAACTGAAATTTGCAGTACGGATAGACCAAGATGGGACTTTATTGAGAGATTACCATATTGCTAGATCCCATAAGGACACGGGAGCTGAATTAAGAACATACGTAACAAACCGTTATTACTTGGAGGATGCTCTGTTTGTTGTTGCCCTTTCCGGTATGGATGAATTGATAGATACTCTTACAAAAGCCATCAAATCCCCTTATTTTCAGCCTTTTATGGGGAGACGATCCCTGCCTGTTCCAGTAGATTTTTTCTTAGGAGTAAGTGCAGAAGATATTCTGGATAGCCTTAGAAATTTGCCTTGGCAGGCGGCTCCTTGGTATAAAAAAAAGAAGAGAAAGCAAGGCATTGGAGAGAAAATTTCTCTGGAAGTTTATGCGGATGAAGAGATATTAAAAGATGAAAAAATTTCCAGGTCGAAGCTTAGAAGGGATATTCCTATTTCTTTTTCGCAGAAGGGAAGACAGTTTGCCTTTAGGCAGGAAGCTTGTATTTCTATCGGAGTTTTAAGCGGGATAGAGAAAGACTTAGGAGTAGGAAATACAGAACATGACGTTTTTTCAACATTGGAGGGGGCATAATGTATCTTTCAAGAGTGGAAATAGATAGAGAGAACCGGAGAAAAATCCGAGACTTGACCCATTTGGGGGCATATCATAGCTGGGTGGAAGATTCTTTTGTAGGACAAATTTCGATGTTGGAACGCTCAAGAAAACTATGGAGAATCGATAGCATTCAGGGAAGACAATATTTGCTTATTCTAAGCGAAGAAAAGCCTTCCTTAAAGGCTTTAGAAAAATATGGTGTGGATGGTAGTGGGGAAACAAAATCCTACGATTCTTTTTTGGCGAGTATTCAAGAAGGGAAAAAGTACCGTTTTCGTACCACTTTAAACCCGGTTGTAGCGAAGCCTATTGAAGGAGAGAAACGCGGAAAGCCTGTACCCCTTCTCACCATTGAAAACCAGAGTCGGTTTCTCTTAGATAGGGCGGAAAAAAATGGATTTTCTTTGAATTCAGATGACTTCGTGATTAAGGAAAGAAAGTTTGAAACGCTGAAAAAGAAAGGAATGAAGGATACGCCTATTTCTCAAGTAAGCTATGAAGGAATCCTGACCGTTATTGATGCTGAGCAATTCAGGAAGGCATTATGTGATGGTATTGGAAAGAAAAAGGCTTATGGTTGTGGTTTATTAACTGTGATACCGGTATAAAAATATGAATAAGAATCGTGATGTGTATGTAAAGAAAGTAGAGTTAAATGAACTTCCCAGAATTGGAGATCGTGTCAGTTTTATTTATGTAGAGCATGCTAAAATTCACCGTCAAGATTCTTCTATTACTGTTGCAGACCAGCATGGTATTGTTCGAGTACCGGTTTCTATGATCGGCATTTTTATGCTGGGACCGGGAACGGATATCTCTCATAGAGCAATGGAGCTTTTGGGAGATACCGGTACCAGCGTTCTATGGACAGGAGAAAGAGGAGTGAGACAGTATGCCCATGGGAGGGCTCTGTCTCATTCCTCTCGTTTCTTAGAAAAACAAGCCGGTTTGGTGAGTAATACACGAAGCCGATTAGAGATTGCCAGAAAAATGTATCAGATGCGCTTTGCAGGAGAAGATGTTTCGAAATTAACCATGCAGCAGTTACGTGGTAGAGAAGGTGCCAGAATCAGAACAGTTTATCGAAATATGTCCAAGGAATATCATGTGTCTTGGGATAAAAGGGATTATGATCCGGAGGATTTTTTTGATGCAACACCGATAAATCAAGCCTTATCAGTTGCTAATGTTGCATTATACGGATTGGCTTACAGTGTGATTGTTGCCTTGGGACTTTCTCCGGGATTGGGATTTGTGCATACAGGACATGACTTGTCCTTTGTATATGATATTGCCGATTTGTATAAGGCCTGGACCTCGATTCCGGTAGCCTTTCAGACAGTTTCAGAATGTTTGGAAGAAGAGGATCTTCCACGAGAAGTTCGCAAAAAAATGAGAGATATTTTTACAGAGACGAAACTATTGGAACGAATGGTTAAGGATATTCAAAATTTGCTGGAGGTAGAAGAAGATCAATTCTTTGAAGTTGACAGTATTAGTTTATGGGATGATAAGGAAAGGCTTGTTTCTTACGGGGTAAATTATAGTGAGGATTCATCATGCCGATGACAGTGATTACTTTATCCAAGGTCAGTAATTCTCTTAAGGGAGATTTATCTAAGTGGATGCAAGAAATTGCTACCGGAGTTTATATTGGAAATTTTAATTCGAAAATAAGAGATAAACTGTGGGAACGAATTCAAGATGCTGTGGGAAGCGGAGAAGCAACGATATCTTACCCTATGAGAAATGAACTTGGATATACTTTCAATACCTTAAATACCAGGAGAGAAATATATGATAGTGATGGAATACCATTGATTTGTTTTCCCTTGGAAACAGATCCGGAAGGAGATAATGAAGGAATAAAGGAAGGTTTTAGTAATGCCAGCAAATACTATAAAGCCAGAAAATTTGCGAATAACCATAGTGGCGAAAAGAAAGAGTGCTATGCTTTTCTGGATTTGGAAACAGATGGTTTAAATGAACATAGCAATAGTATTATCGAAATAGGGGCAGTAAAAGTAATGCAGGGTTCCGATATTTTAGAATACCATTCTTTGCTGGAATATGAGGGAGAGCTACCAAATGATATTACAGGATTAACAGGTATAACTACAGACCTTTTAAAAAGGGAAGGCAGAAAAGTTGAGATTGTATTGAAAGAGGTATTGGATTTTTTAGAAGGGGCAATTATTGTCGGATATAACATTGCCTTTGACCTTCGTTTCTTGAATGCTATTTTACAAAAAAATGGTATGGAAAACTTGCATAATTCTTCTATTGATTTAATGAGGATAATAAAAAAAGAAAAGCCATTTCAGAAAAACTATAAGCTGGAAACTTCGCTACAAAGTTATGGCATACAAAATGAGCAGTTGCATAGGGCCTTGGAAGATGCTAAATTGACTTATGAATTGGCAACAAAAGTGAATGGATTTTGTCAACATCTGTCGTAAGGCTCTTTATTTTAGGGGATCTTTAAGTATTTGTCCCGCGTATGCGGGGATGATCCTGCCATAGTGCACTACATGACAAAGGGCGATACATTTGTCCCGCGTATGCGGGGATGATCCTCAAGGCAAGGCTTAAGGACTACGGGCTAGATGATTTGTCCCGCGTATGCGGGGATGATCCTAAAAAATTCCCTGAACGCTGGCACGTCCAAGGATTTGTCCCGCGTATGCGGGGATGATCCCTAATTGCTAAAGGATTTAGTTATCTAAATTTGATTTGTCCCGCGTATGCGGGGATGATCCCTACGGTACTGGACAATGCGAATAAGGCATATCATTTGTCCCGCGTATGCGGGGATGATCCTTGTTAGACCGAGAAACTGGCGAGATTATTTGGATTTGTCCCGCGTATGCGGGGATGATCCTCGGTTACGAAGAAAAGGCTACACCACGAAACTATTTGTCCCGCGTATGCGGGGATGATCCTATTGCGTAAAGCACTCGGATTTTAAAAACGGTATTTGTCCCGCGTATGCGGGGATGATCCCTCATGCTTTCCACCTTTCTTTTATAGTCCTTCATTTGTCCCGCGTATGCGGGGATGATCCCCACACCACTCCACTTTAGAAACAGGTATGTTAATTTGTCCCGCGTATGCGGGGATGATCCTAAAGAGCATAGCGAAAGCGCTCCGTATGTATGATTTGTCCCGCGTATGCGGGGATGATCCTCGGAGTCGTTGCGTTGTGAGTATTTAAGTTATATTTGTCCCGCGTATGCGGGGATGATCCCGTGGTTATCACAACAAGCAAGACTTTTAAAAAATTTGTCCCGCGTATGCGGGGATGATCCCTCTGTCAGAACCGAAAACAGTGTGATATTCTGATTTGTCCCGCGTATGCGGGGATGATCCCATTTTACGTCATTTATTGCATAGGTTATTAGTATTTGTCCCGCGTATGCGGGGATGATCCCAGTCCATCACTTCACCTGACCTATCTACCTTCATTTGTCCCGCGTATGCGGGGATGATCCCATTTTACGTCATTTATTGCATAGGTTATTAGTATTTGTCCCGCGTATGCGGGGATGATCCTGATAATAGCGACATCATGAAATATAATTATATATTTGTCCCGCGTATGCGGGGATGATCCTAGTCATTTTGAACGGCTTTATCCAACACCCAAATTTGTCCCGCGTATGCGGGGATGATCCTGTCCTTGCCGTTCTCAGCCATAATCTTGTCAAATTTGTCCCGCGTATGCGGGGATGATCCTTTCAGAAGGTGGTTCGATTCTGTGAAACAAATATTTGTCCCGCGTATGCGGGGATGATCCTGTTTCAGAGTTTAATAAGATGTTGGCGAAAAAAATTTGTCCCGCGTATGCGGGGATGATCCCAATTGTATCATCGTTGATTTTATTTACACTGGATTTGTCCCGCGTATGCGGGGATGATCCTGCCAGGACGAAAAAAGCCCTAGAATGCGTTTTATTTGTCCCGCGTATGCGGGGATGATCCTAAAGTGTGGGGTGGTTAAGCCCCACATTGGACATTTGTCCCGCGTATGCGGGGATGATCCCAGAGATTAAGAAATCTGTGGAGGAGGCTGTAAATTTGTCCCGCGTATGCGGGGGTGATCCCATCTGGCACCAGTATGCACCGTTTAATCCATAATTTGTCCCGCGTATGCGGGGGTGATCCTGAGTAGAGTCGAAAAGAGAACGCTATAGTTATATTTGTCCCGCGTATGCGGGGATGATCCCACGCCAATCGAGGGAAAAACAATTACACCAAAATTTGTCCCGCGTATGCGGGGATGATCCTATGGTATAGAATGTTAAATATGTTCGAGTTCTTCGGACATACAATCAAGAATAGCGTAGTCGCTTTCTCCCCCTATCCCTCCTTCAATCTTGCCTCTATTATCAGCCTCAACTACAAAGCACTGTCTTTCCCCTTGTTGGGTTACATCAACAACCACTCCAGTAATATTCTTCTTTTTTACTCTAACCTTATCAAATAACTTAAACATTCCATTAACCTCCTATCCTATAAGCGGTTATAAATCTCGGCATAGCGCCACTCTTGTCTATTCTCCAAACAGTTCTAAACATCCTTTTTTTTTTTTTTCTACCGACGCCAAGCATCATTGGGATTGTATACTGCTGTCCTCCTTCTGGCAAGACTTCCGTAGTTTCTATTTTGATTTGTCCCGTGTATGCGGGGGTGATCCCACTTTCTCCTTTCAATATCGGGACTATATGAGAAAGATACGAAACCGTCAGCTTGAACGTGCTGAAAAACTTGTGGAAAATCCTTCTTCTCTAAACAAAAAACTGCCGAACGATCCCAAGCGTTTTATCCGTCAAGACCACTGTACTTCTGACGGTGAGCTTGCAGACAAGATGATTCCTTTGATAGATGAAGATGTTGCCACAGAGGAGGAACGCTATGACGGTTTCCATGCCATATGTACAAACCTAGAAGATGATGTAGCAACGATTATAAGTATCAATCAAAAGCGATGGCAGATTGAAGAATGCTTTCGGATTATGAAGAGTGAATTCCAAGTCAGACCCGTATATCTTAGCAGAAAAGATCGAATCACAGTACATTCCATTACCTGCTTCACTGCGCTGATTCTTTATCGTATTCTGGAGAAGAAGTTAGGTGAGAGTTATACCACTGAAAGCATTATAAGAACACTGAAAGAAATGAACATGCTGATAGCTTCCGGGGAAGGATATATCCCGGAGTATACCCGAACCGACCTTACAGATAAACTCCACGACACATTTGGTTTCAGAACGGATTACAAGATTGTACCTCAAAGAGAAATAAAAAAATTTTGACCGTAACAAGAAAGTAGAAATATTGCTAGAATTCAGAAAGAAAATAAGAGTTCATAAATGGCGTTATTACGCCGTTTATGAGCCCTTGAATCTTGATAAACTGTCGAAATTAGAATTGTATCTCACCTAGTACCACTTTACAACATCAACTTACAAAAACCCATCTTTCTCGAATCAGTCTATTTTCGTTATAAACTCTGAATGCCATGGAGAAATTTGTTCGGAGTATGCTGGGTGATTTGCATTCTTATTCTTAACGAGTATCGCTCGTATAGCGTGTGGTATCTCGTTTGTACAAAAGATAGATATTAGTAGCAGTATTATATCTGAGAAGTTTTGATGGTATACTGTACAGATAGTAGTAAAAAGTGCTATTCGAGTTGTTTATCAAGGAGGAGCATATGACGAAAATGGAAGTAAAACAGAAAGTGGAAAAGTTGCTTACGGCCAACAGTCTTTGTCCGGAAGGCAGAGAAGCGGTGCAAGCCTATCTGGAGGCCTATGGAACTGCGGACGAAAAGGGTAAAGTAGAAGCGCTTTTAAAGGAACTGGAAGAGGACATCACAAGCATTGATGATTTAATTGCTTTTGCGGGAAGCGAGCATGGAAGGCAGATTTTTGGTGAAGAGAAGGCCGCAGCCATTTTGAAGGCTGCCAAGGAAGCAAAGGAAAAGGGCGAGGAGACTTGCATTTGCGAGGCGTGTCAAATCGCTAAGCTAATTTTAGCTAATAAGACTGCATTGCTTTCCTAAAAAAGACGCTGCAACCCCGATGCCCATTGCAAAATGCGGTATCGGGATTTTTTATAAAAAATTGTAGTTTGTTTCTATATAAAAAGTCCTTGAGAAAAAAATACAAATCCTTGCTATATTGTGTTGGTGCCAATTAACGGACACAAGATTTTGTATTTTAGGGGGATTCCTTCCGTATTAAAAAGACACCCTTTTACAGCCCTGTTTACTGCTTAAAGCTGTATTTTTTTTGCCATTCTACCCGACTTTTAGAAAATATTTTTTCAAAAAAACTGCTTGGTCTGTTGAAGCAGAATAAGTATTTTTAAAGTAATTGGGAGGGGCGAAAAAATAAGGCAAGGAATACTGCACAAACGCGCATCACCGGAAAATCGTAGGCAAGCGTAAAGAATGGATTACAAAATCGAGTGTACATCAGATAAAGAAAGCGGTTTAAATGAAAACAATCATTAAGAGGGGACTCGGAGAAGAGGATTACAGAGGAGAGAAGATTGAAAAAGCTATGGAGAAGGCCTTTCTCTCGGAGGGAATTAAAGTAGAGGCGGAGAAGCTCCATTTTCTTTTGGGAAAGGTGGAGGAGGCCTTGGAGGATAAGTTCCGTGTTTCTGTGGAGGAAATTCAAAATGCGGTAGAGGAAGCCCTCATGCAAAACGGGGACTACCGTGTAGCAAGAGCCTATATCCTCTATAGAGAGAAGCGAACTCTCCTTCGCCATTTAAGGCAGAGAATCAAGGAAGAAATCGGAGAAGAAGGCATTGAGGAAGTTTAAAGAAGATCCAGAAGGATTTTCCGGATTATGACCTCTCCCGTCTTTCCGCAAAGTATCTTTCCTTAAGTAAGGGAGAACAGGAAATTCCGAAGCGCCTCGCCCTTCTTACAAGAGCGGCGGCAGAGCTTACCACACAAGAAGAGCCGAACTGGGAGAAAATTGCGGGGAGACTTCTTTCCTACCATTTCCATAAGGAATTGAAGAGGACGGAAGAGAGTCGTGCCCTTCACGGCTTCTATGAGAAGCTTTGCTATTTAACTGAGCAGGGACTTTACGGAAGCTATATTTTGGAGGCTTATACGAAGGAAGAAGTGGAAGAGCTGGCAAAGGTGATTGACGAGGGAAGAAATGACCTCTTCACCTATTCCGGATTGGACCTTCTCCTTTCCCGCTATGTGATACGGGATAGACAGCATATTGCGCTCGAGTCTCCGCAGGAGATGTACCTCGGTATTGCCATGCACCTTGCCATGAAGGAAGAAAAGAACCGTGCCTTCTATGTCAAGGAATTTTACGACATTATGAGCTTGCATCAGGTAACCATGGCGACGCCGACGCAGTCCAATGCCAGAAAGCCTTACCATCAGCTTAGCTCCTGCTTTATTGATACGGTTGCGGACTCTTTGGACGGCATTTACCAGAGCATTTCCCGTTTTGCCGATGTATCCAAGTACGGTGGCGGTATGGGAATGTATTTCGGAAAGGTACGCTCCCGCGGCGGAAAGATTCGCGGTTTTGAGGGGGCAAGTGGCGGTGTGATTCGTTGGATTCGTGTTGTCAATGACACCGCGGTTGCGGTAGACCAGCTGGGAATGAGACAGGGTGCCGTGGCAGTCTATCTTGACGCATGGCATAAGGACTTACCGGAATTTTTACAGCTTCGTACCAATAACGGAGATGACCGTATGAAAGCACATGATGTTTTTCCGGCGGTTTGTTACCCGGACCTTTTCTGGAAGAAGGTAAAGGAAGACTTAAATCAGGAATGGTATCTCATGGATCCGCACGACATTTTCCTGATTAAAGGCTACTGCTTAGAGGACTTCTACGGGGAAGAATGGGAGAGCCGCTACGAAGACTGTGTGCGTGACAATCGAATCAGTAAGAGAGTTTACGTGTTAAAGGATATCGTGCGCCTGATTTTAAAGTCCGCGGTGGAGACCGGAACCCCGTTTGCCTTTTATAGAGACACGGTAAACCGCATGAATCCGAATAAGCATAAGGGCATCATTTATTGCTCCAACCTCTGTACGGAAATTGCGCAGAATATGAAGGAAGCGGAGATTTTGGAGCGGAAGGTCATTACGGAAGAGGGCGATGAGGTCATTGTCAGCACCGTAAAGCCCGGCGATTTTGTGGTTTGTAATTTGGCTTCTCTCTGCCTTGGAAATATTGATGTGGAAAATAAGGAAGAGCTGCAGAAAATCACGAAGACGGTTGTTCGCGCCTTGGATAATGTAATTGACCTAAACTTCTATCCGGTTAAGGAAGCGGAGCTGACCAATAAGAAGTATCGTGCCATCGGGCTCGGTGTTTCCGGCTATCACCACATGCTTGCGAAGCACCATATTGCGTGGGAGTCCGAGGAGCATTTGCGCTTTGTGGATACCATATTTGAAAATATTAACTTTGCGGCAATTAAGGCGAGTGCAGAGCTTGCCAAGGAGCGCGGAAGCTATAGAGAATTTGCCGGCTCCGAGTGGGAAAGCGGAGAGTATTTCCGTAGAAGAGACTATAGTTCTTCCGAATGGAAGGCGCTTGAAAAGGAAGTGCATGAAGGAATCCGAAATGCCTGGATCTTGGCAACAGCACCGACCAGTTCCACCTCTATTTTGATTGGAACCACAGCGGGACTGGATCCGATTATGAACCGTTTCTTCTTAGAGGAGAAGAAGGGAGCAATCTTACCGAGAGTTGCTCCGGAGCTTTCCATGGAGAGCTATTGGTACTATAAGTCGGCGCACCAGATTGACCAGACCTGGTCGGTACGGGCTGCAGGACTTCGCCAGAGACATATTGATCAGGCGCAGAGTGTGAACCTCTGGATTACCAACGATTACAAGATGAGTGAGCTTTTAAACCTCTATACTTTGGCTTGGGAGTCCGGTGTAAAGACGATTTACTATGTGCGTTCTAAAGCATTGGATCCGGATGAATGTGAGTCTTGCTCCGCATAAGGGAGTAATCGATTTTTAGTTAAGATGTTTGAAACCGGCTCTATAGCCTCTCTTTAAAAGGCGCTCTCGCTCGACTCAGACGTAGCGGCACTAAGCATCAAACTTCGCTAAGGCTCGTTTTCTGCAAGTGCCGACGTCTTCATACGCTTTTTCAGAGAGGCTATAGGTGCCGTTTCTATATATTCATTATGGATATTGAATGAAAAATCCCTTATGTAGAGGGCTTTTCAAGGTATGTGCATTATAAAGCGTAATAAGTTACTCCTTTGTACGAAGAACAGTTTGGGTGACCTTAAGTAATTCGGATTGAACGAGTCGCCTCTTATGAGTGAAAGTATTGATAGGCAGATTGTGTAATAAATTTTGGAGCACCTAGGCTTCCCGTCTACACAAGGAGAATTTAGCAGATAATTGTGATATAGTTTTTAGGGACTGAAAGAGAGAATCGACGGAGCTACTGCTTTAATGCGGTAGGAAAGGAAAGTTACAATGGAAGAGATTAAGCGTAAGCCTTTATTTAACCCGGAAGGGGATATTGATGTTCGGAATCGTAGGATGATCAATTTCAACACGACAAACATCAATGATTTTAACAATATGAAGTACGAGTGGGTTTCGGACTGGTATCGGCAGGCGATGAACAATTTCTGGGTACCGGAGGAAATCAACTTGAAATCAGGATAAGAGTGATTATCCGAATCTTACTGCTCCGGAGCGGACGGCTTATGACAAGATTTTAAGCTTCCTCGTATATCTGGATTCCCTGCAGTCTGCGAATCTGCCGAATATTTCGCAGTATGTTACGGCAAATGAGGTCAACCTCTGCCTTTCTATTCAGACTTTTCAGGAGTGCATCCACAGCCAGAGTTACAGCTATATGCTGGATACCATTTGCAATCCGACCGAGAGAAATGACATTCTTTACCAGTGGAAGACGGATGAGCACTTGCTTCGCAGAAATGAATTTATCGGAAACCTCTACAATGAATTTGTAGAAACGCAAACGAAAGAGAGCTTCCTCCGCGTCTGCATTGCAAACTTCATCTTAGAGGGAATCTACTTCTACTCCGGATTTATGTTCTTCTATAACCTCGGAAGAAACGGAAAGATGCCGGGTTCCGTGCAGGAAATCCGTTATATTAACCGTGATGAAAATACACACCTTTGGCTGTTTAGAAACATTCTTCTGGAGCTGAAAAAGGAAGAGCCGGAGCTCTTCGATGAAAAGCATATCGAGCAAATCACCGCCATGGTAAAAGAAGGTGTAGAGCAGGAAATTGCCTGGGGACAGTATGTTATCGGAGAAGCCATACCCGGCTTAAACGGAAAAATGGTGGAGGATTACATCAAGTATCTGGGAAATCTACGCTATAGCTCCCTAGGCTTCGGAACCCTTTACCCGGGCTATGAGAAAGAGCCCGGAGTCCATGAAAGTGGGTATCCCAGTATGCCGATGCCAATATGGTAAAAGACGGACTTCTTCGAAGCACGCTCCACCGCTTACGCAAAAGAGCACCGCAATAGAGGATGATTTGTAAAACAGGATTAAGACAAAAAAATCTGCTGCAAGCTAGCTTGTAAGCAGATTTTTTTGTCTTAATCCGCAAATGCATGAGCAACGAGCGAAGCGAGTTGCGAATGCAGTTTGCAGGACGCAGTCCATGTTTTACAAATTGGCAATCCCTTTATACAATCCGGGAATTCAGACGATAAAAAAATTTAGCTACATTTTTTTATCGTGAGAAAGGATGGTTTTTTATTGACTTCATTTTTTTGTAAAAAGGAAGAAAAAAATGCAGGCAAGTTCAGGAAACAAAAGAGAAGAAAAGATATTTATCCATAAAGATAAAATCAAGGTAGGTATGCAACTTGGTCAAAGCATTAAAGACTCCATGGGAAGAGTAATGATTGAAAATGGAGTATTTTTGGATGATTATCAAATTCGTTATATCAAAGAAAAAAAGATGTATCCGAGGGATTTATACATACAGAGATATAGATAACAGTAGGATCCCCATTCCGGAAGCAACCAAAAAAATTATTCGAAAGAACAGGAAGCCGGATAGAGCAAAGATATGGCTTTCTACAGAGGTAAAAGCGCCAACTGGAAACCAGAATGGAACATATCTTCGGCCATACGGAAGACGCAGACTTTACCTCGAGCTCTTTGGATATTTTTTTAAGGAGCTGGAAGCTGCTATTTTTTTAAAAAAATGATGCAGTGGCGATTGATGTGAATTTGATAAAAAGTCAGTGATGAGTATACCTTTAAACATAGTGTGGATGTTGCGGCCATTGCCATGATGATTGGAAGAGAGTACGGATTATCCAGAGATGGAATCCATCAGCTGGGTATTGCGGGCTTACTTCATGATGTTGGAAAAGCCAAGATTCCGAATGAAATACTAAATAAACCGGGAAAACTGACAGACGAAGAATTTGAAATCATTAAAAATCACAGTCTTTATGGCTTTGAAATACTAAAAGAAAAAAATTGCTTTTCTCCCCTCATTTTGGACGGTGTTTTGCATCATCATGAAAAAATGAATGGAACCGGTTATCCGGATTGTTTGAAAGATGAACAGATTTCTCTTTTTTCAAAAATCCTGTCGGTTGCGGATATCTATGATGCCTTGGTAACAAAACGTCCTTACAAAGGACCAATCAGTGGAAGACAGGCTTTGGAAATGGTACTGGCTCTTGGAGAAGAGTTGGATAATAAGGTGATTCAAAGCTTTGTGGAAAGTGTCATTTTGTATCCTGTGGACTCCATCGTGGAACTATCCAACGGAGAGATGGCTAAAGTTGTGGAAAATAACAAGCGTTATCCGATGCGTCCGAAGGTTGTAGAGATTCAGACAGGAAAAATTTATGATCTTTGCAATGACCATCGTTATAACAACATTGTTGTTTTATAAAACTTAAAAAACAAGGAGGAACAAAGAGTATGAAGAACAGAATTTTGACATTTGTGGGAGCTGTATGTATTTTAAGCACTCTCATGATCGGAACGGCATTTGCCGGCGGTTGGAGACTGGGAAGTAAGGGCTGGTGGTATGACCTTGATAACGGTCAGTACTATGCTGACGGCTGGTATTGGATTGATGGAGATCAGGACGGTATCGCAGAGCGGTATTATTTTGATCACTATGGATGGATGTACCAGAACAGAAGTACCCCTGACGGATATATCGTTGATGACCGCGGTGCATGGACTATGCATGGGGAAGAAGTGACAAAGGGCATTGAGGAAATCTATGAAGTGGAAGAAGTAATTCAGCCACAAGCCTAAAAACAGCAGATTTCTTTGTATTAAAGAAGCAGGAAAATGGGAAGCAGGCTCGACCTTTGAGAAGATAGAAATCTATTTTTTCGCCTTCCGTAAGAGCGGGAAGCGGGAATAGATTTCTTGTATTTTTAACGAATATAGCTCGCAGAATGAAGTATCTCGTTTATGCATTGGGAATTGTAGTAAGATATAGAGAAAGGAATTGCAATGTACAGCAGGACAGTAACCGAGTATTTGAGATCAAAAGCTGTAGAAACAGTATCCGGATAAAGATAGCAGTGCAGGACAGTAAACGGAGTTTAAGTTTTGAGAAGTACAAAAAGAGGCTATGCAGACTGGCAACGCTGATTTCTCAATATGGCTTTATTCAAAAACGACCTATTGCAATTTTTACTGGATAAAAAGTACGGAGTGCTTTTACTTCTCTTTTGAATTGCCTATAGTGGGAATTATTATACCATTATTGATGTGAAAATGCCGGCGGAACGGATTCAAAGAATTTTGAACATTCTGTCCCCCGAGATGATTATCACGGATGAGGCGCATAAAAAACTGCTGGATTCCTTTACGGGGAGTTTTAAGACTGTTGCGATAGAAGAAATTCATGCTACGGAAGCGAAATTTGAAAAAATAAAGGAAATAGAAAAGCATATTATTGATACGGATATCCTGTATGTTCTTTTTACTTCCGGTTCCACAGGGGATCCCAAAGGAGTTATCATTTCTCATCGAAATGTCATTTGCTATATGGAATGGAGTAAGAAGGCTTTCCACTTTGACCAAAATACGGTTTTTGGAAACCAAACACCATTTTATTTCAGTATGTCGGTTTTGGATATTTTTCAAACGGTTTGCGTCGGCGCCCGCTTGGTTTTAATACCGCCTCAGAAGTTTATTATGCCGGGAGAACTTTTAAATCTGATTGAAAAAGAACAGATTAATACTCTTTATTGGGTTCCTTCTGCCCTTTGTCTTCTGGCAAATCTCGGTGCCTTAGATAAGGATAAGCTGAAAAGTATAGAGAAGGTTCTTTTTGCGGGAGAAGTTATGCCGGCAAAACAGCTCAATATGTGGAGAAGGGCTCTCCCGAATGTGATGTATGCCAATCTTTACGGACCGACGGAAGCGACGGATATCTGTACCTATTATATTATTGATCGAGAGATAGAGGACGATGAAACAATCCCCTATTGGAAGGTCTGCAGAAAATATGGATTCCTTCATTGTTAAGGATGATGGAACTATAGCAGAGGGAATGGAAGAAGGAGAACTTTTGGTTCGAGGCTCATCTTTGGCTTATGGCTATTATAATAATCCAAAGAAAACGGAAGAAGCTTTTGTGCAGAATCCGCTCCAATCTGCTTACCGGGAAATCGTCTACCGTACCGGAGATTTGGTACACTATAATGAACGTGGGGAATTGATTTTTATTTCCAGAAAAGACTTCCAGATTAAATTCATGGGATATCGCATCGAGCTGGGAGAAATCGAAGCAGCAGCTTCCTCTCTGATACAAGTTGACAGAGTCTGCTGTGTGTATGATACGGAGAAGTCAGAAATTGTTCTTTTTTATACAGGAAAGATGGAAGGCAGTCAAGTAGAAGGGGCTTTACGGAATAAGCTTCCAAATTATATGTTGCCGAGACGTTATATTAAGCTGGTGAGTATGCCTCTGAATTTAAATGGGAAAATAGATCGTAAGCAACTAAAACAACAGCTGTACATGCGTTCTTCCGGATAAAAGATTTCGTAGGAAAAATGATAAGAGTTTTTGTATGTTTTGCACAGGATACTCATAAAGAAAAAGCACTCGGGCAAAATGTACCGACCCCCAAAAGTTAGACCTAAAATTCTAACAATTGGAGGTCGGTATTTTTATGGCTAAATACAGCTATGAGCTTAAGAAAAAGATTGTTGATGCTTATCTAAATGGTAAAGGCGGCTATAGATATCTTTCGTCTATCTATGGTCCCAATAGAAGCGACATACAAAAATGGGTTGCTAATTACCAAGCCTTGGGAGATAAAGGATTATTTCGTTCTAGACAGCATGAAAAATATTCTTTCGAAAAGAAACTTTCTGTAGTAGAGTTTTATCTATCAAGTGAGATTTCATATCGGGAGCTGGCAATTCAAGAAGGCATAACGAATTCTAGTATGATTGTTGCATGGGTTAGCCGTTTTCGTTCTGCCGGTCCTGAAGCTTTGAGACCTCACAAGAAAGGTCGGAAGAAAACTTTGGACAAAAAAATAAAACAAAAAAATCAGAAACAAGAAATTAAAGAAAAAAAGTTGTTGATACCAGTGCTGAACATGTCAAAAGAATTAGAAGAGGAACTCCTTAAACTAAGAATTGAGAATGCATTTTTTAAAAAGAACTGAGGAGGTTGCGTTTAGAAGACGAGGTAAAAAAATGAGAGAACGGCGCTCGTCATCAACAGCCTCCGAGGAGAGTTTAAGCTAAAAGACCTTCTCTCTTATACAGGCATACCTAAAGCCACATACATGTATTGGCAAAAAAACGTCTTGATAGAGAAGACCCTGACAAAGAAATCGAAGAAAAGATTCTTTTTCATACGAGTGACTAATAAGGATTATGGTTATCGTCGTGTATTAGCCGAACTAAGAAATCAGGGATATGTTGTAAACAAGAAAAAAAAGTGCAGCGTATAATGCAGAAGCTTGGGCTGCAAGTTACTTCTTTCACACGTAAGAGCCGCAAATACAGTTCATACAAAGGGCCAAGTAGGCACAGTAGCTCCTAATCGCATAAGAAGACGTTTTAAAACTCATATTCCTCATCAGAAGATTACCACAGATACTACAGAGTTTAAGTATTATGAAATCGATGCTAAAGGCCATATGACAATGCGCAAACTATACTTGGATCCATTTATGGATATGTGTAATGGTGAGATTATCAGTTACGGGATAGCAAAAACAACCATCTGCCCAAAAATATAATGAATGCATTGGAACAAGCGGTAAAGGTAACATCTGATTGCCCATATCGCAGAACATTCCATTCGGATCAAGGATGGGCATATCAGATGAAAAGCTTATTCTCATCGACTTAGGGAAGAAAGAATCTTTCAAAGTATGTCCAGAAAAGGGAACTGTCATGATAATTCAGTTATGGAGAACTTTTTCGGTTTTGCTTAAACAAGAAATCTATTATGGCATTGTCTATTATAGTTATGAAGAATTAAAGTCAGAAATAGAACGATATATAAGGTACTATAACGAACATAGAATCAAGGAGAAACTAGGATGGCTAAGTCCTGTTCAATACAGGCTTCGCCTCTTGGCTGCATAAAAATAGCGTAGCAGCCATAAAACTGCTACGCTTAAAAAGTCTAACTTTTTGGGGTCACATCAAAATCGTTCCGAGTGCTTTTTTGAATCTGTTCTTTATTATTTTGCAAGATAAAGGTATTCTATTCCGTCAACAAGATTGTTGGTAGTAAAAATATTCAACTCGGAATTTCCGAGGTTATAGATATAGACACCTTTATTTTCTTTACAATCTTTCCCGTATATCCTTAGCACATCCTCTTTACTGGATCCGATACTGATTCCCTCAGGAGTGGAGACAGTCTTGTCCAGAATATAGACGGAAGAAATAATATCTGTACCCTTATCCTGGATAGTGGAAACTTCAAAACCTTTATAACTATAGGTTTTCAACTTTCCCTGACAGGCACAGCTATTTACTTCCGATTCTTTTTCCGCCTTTCCAAGTGCAGTAAGAATATCTTTTGCGGCAGCCCCCATGTTTACAGCTGTATTTCCGCTTTTGAAGCTGTACTCTTTCGGTTTACTTTCTTCTTGAGCAAGTTTTTTTGCCTGCGGCTGTTGCTTCCCTGCGTAAGCCGCGATAGACATACTGAAGATACTGATACCCAGTACCAAAGCCATTGTTAGCATCCTGCTAATTTTTTTCATGAATAAAGCCTCCTTATGGTTCATCTGAAAATTGTTTGAGATACCCATATTCCGAAAATTCCCGTTCCTGCTCATCGCGAGCCTTTTCGTAATACTCTACTTTTTCTGCCCAGATTTTCTGTAACACTTCCTCTCCTCTGTGATCCGGAAGAGCATAATTTTTTATCAAATCCTTGCCCAGAAAATCGGATAACTTTTCTGCTCCATATACATTCATATGGAGCCCTCCGTCGTAACTGTCATGCTGAAAATCGAGACCTATCTCCGGAATACAATCAATGGCATTCAGATAATGGAGCCTATGCTTTAAGGCATAGTTTCGAATTTGTAAATCCCGCTCCTCATACCAGCTCGGATAAAGAGAAGGCGCTTTCATCAGCATAAAGGGAAATGCCTTTTTTTCTTCACACAGTTTTCGTATTTTATCCAAGTACTCCATGCAGACGGGGTCAAAGTTATAATCGATTATCCTCCGTTCTCTGGGAAACTCCATTAAAGGACGCACATCTGCACGAAGATAGTATCCGTTATGAGAAACTCTCTTTTTTTGAAAAAAATAACGAAAATCGTCCGCTTCCAGTTCCTTCCAACGGGAATGAAAACGGAACAAGGGAAAAAGGTAGTCGAGGAAATGTTCTCCTTCCATTGCACTTGCGCGGTAGGCCATTATTTTATCCATGCTCCATCGCATTCCGTCTAAAACCATTCGGTTATAGCTTTCATTTGTCTGCGCAGGGTATTGCATGGCTGCAATGCTTAAAATCACCAGCTTGGGAGTTTCCGTCTTTAAGCTGTCACGGAGAAGATAGTAGGACTGTGAAAGCAGTTGGGATGCATTTCCGCGAATGTAGCTTGTGATTCCGTAGTTTTTCCATAGCGTAATCGGGGAAATGTTTTCATAGGCTTCGCAGTCCCCAAGAATCAGTACATCATGAGGACTGATTTCCTGATAATATTCTTCCGTAAAATTTCCTTCTACAACCCTCCCCATATACTTCGGCACAAATAGCCTTTGCAAGAAGTAGAGAATCAAAAAAAATATCACAGGGTATATAAGATAGGAAATGTATTTTTTACGCTTTATCTTTTCTCCCCCCATGTTTTCCACACTCATGTTCTCCCCCTTTTTTAAAATTGATTGTAAATAAAGCTGCCGGCATCATAGCCCTGTCCATATATTCCTAAAAGAAGTACGGAAAGGAAGAGTAAAAAATACAAAGTAAAACGAAGCGCTTCGGGCTTTTTGGAAAGCCTTTCCCTGACGCTTCCCTTTCTTTGCAAAAGACTGATATAGAGCATCAAGAGTACTCCAAGGAATACCACAATCCAATCGGATAGACTTAAGCCTAAAGTGCTAAAACGTTCATCATATAAGTCCTGTATATGAAAGTTTGTCAGCATATTGAAAGACATACGGAAAACATTTACAAAAGAGTAGTATTCAAACATTTCGATAAAAGAGAACAAAAGGAAGGTTCGAATCACTTGAAAAGCATCATAAACTCTTCCTCTGCACTTGGGAAAATGTTTGTGAAAGACTCTATAGAGCGGTGTCATTTCCTGAGAAAGCAAAATGACAAAGCAGTTTACCAGCCCCCAGGCAATGTATTTCCAAGACGCTCCATGCCATAAGCCGGTAATAAACCACACGGAAATGGAGGCGACATATATCGGAAAACGCGAAGCTATAGCAGGGAGATTTTTAGAGGAGAAAAAGTTCATCCCGGAAATACAGAAGCGACTTCCGGAAAGCGGGTAGAAAATATAATCTCTAAACCACTGCATAAGCGTCATATGCCATCTTCTCCAAAATTCCGCCAGAGATTTGGAGAAGAAAGGACGGTTGAAATTTTCGGGTAGACGGATTCCGAGGAGCTCTGCTGTACCCAGTATGATATCCATTCCACCTGAAAAAAATCGGCATACATTTGGAGAGTGAATCCTATCATGCCAATCAGTACATAGATACCGTTAAAGGTTTCCGGATCAGAAATAATCAAGGAGACGGCGATGGAGAGCCTGTCTGCTATGACCAGCTTTTTGAAAAAAAGCCCCCAGAGTATGCGAGATGCTCCAAAACGAATATTTTTTAAATTGAAAAGAATGCCCCGTAAACAATTCCGGGCTGAGATCGCTATAACGACTGATTGGACCGAAAACGAGTTGCGGAAAAAACACAAAAAAAGAGCAAAACAGGGGAAGACTTTTTTTCTGCAGAGCTTTTTTTCCTCTGTAGAGGTCTATCAGATATCCCATTGCCTGAAAGGTATAGTAGGAGATTCCCAAGGGGAAAAATCCAGTTCATCATAGAAAATTGCTGCTCGTTCCCACTGTGATAGAGAAGAGCATTTACGTTTTTCGATTACAAAATTGGTATATTTTTAGGATAGCTAAAATGCCAAAAATTAAAGAAGAGCCCTATAAGAAGGATTCGACTTTGTTTTTTTCTTTAATTCCTTTTTTTAGGCGTTTTTTTCTTCTTTCTCCAAGACTTCTGTATGAAGCTTGTATTTTGTCTTTTCCGCCACGCAATCAATCCATTTTCCTAAGAAAAAAGTACTGAGTGTTGTCAGTAAAATAAAGACAATATAAAAGGAAGTTCCGCTAAACAGATAAAATACAAAAACTTGCAAAAAAAGCAGAACTTTCCAGCGAGAAGCTTCCGCTGTGAAATAATACAGCGGAAGCAACAATGCCAAAAAAATATAAAAATAATGCTGAGAAACAATAGACATATTATTCTTCGTCTTCCAGTTTTTGAATTAAACGATACATAGCTTTAGCAGAGTTGAAATTTTCCGGAACCATTTCCTCCGGCGGTATAGACAGGTCGAATTTTTGCATAATCTGTGTCATAATCATGACCATATCCATAGAATCGAGGGTGCCATTACCGATTAAATCCTCACAATGCTCAAAGTCCACATTGGGACGAACACTTTTTAAAATTTCTAAAAGCTCTTCCATCGCTCTCCTCCTTATGGTGTTCTGGGATAAAGAGACGCATCAAAATGGAAACAGCCCTTATGCCAGTTTGAAAATGCATTCATCTGTGCATCAGTCCAAAGGCAATAATATCCGCCTACGGAACGCGGAGTAGTATCAAAGTGATACCAGTTTCCGTCTACCCTAACCAGATTCCAATAATGATCTGCATCTGTACTGCGAATCACTTCTATACTGGGGATTCCCGCCCGAGAAAGAAGCGCATTGGCTGCGGAATAAAAAGAAAAGCAGTCTCCATGATGACTTCTTAGGCTTCTATAGGCTTCACTGGGCCAGTCACGGCTCGCGGAATGACCTGCGTAGCGGAAGTTTCCGCGTACCCATGCATAAATGGCTTCCGCCTTTTGTCTCTCCGACATGGCTGCGTTTGTAATTCTGGACAAAATGTCGTCAGCAATGGCATCTACCTGACGATGAATATCCGATTTTTCTTCTTCCGGAATTATGTTGTTGGGCTGCTTTACGCCCTCCGGTAAGTCAAAGACCTGTACTTCAGTCAGACACTGTCCGTCGTCGGAAAATTGGTAGTCTCTTCCTTCAATGGTAAGACTTGTATTTTTAGCCATGGCGCCGCTTTCGTTTAGATAGTAGCGGGCTCCATTATCGTTTATCCATCCGGTTTGCATATAGCCGCGGTCGTCGAAATGATACCATTCTCCTCCGACCTGCTTCCATTCGTTCTGCGCATATCCGCCATTTGGCTGTGGCATCCACCATCCGACTTCATCCTGCTTCCAGCGTTCAACTCCCGGACCGCTTGTAGCGTCAGAATTTTCTTCCCCGTAAGCGGTGAAGGGAAGAGAAAAAAAGAGCAATACTGCTATTGAAAAAATCCATCTGTTTTGTTTCAACTCCTTTGCCTCCTTGCACTTTTCCTATTTCCTTATATAAACAGAGTAAAACTTCATCTTTTTGTTTATCGACTTGTAAGAATGAGAATATAACTTAAAAGGATAAAAATTCTTATTTTGAGTCATGAGAACGTAGAAAATAGAAGGAATACAAAAACCTTGGAATCCCTTCTGTGAGAATCCCTTTTCTCTTGTTATGCATCTCTATCTATTGTAAAATGTTGCAAGAGCAAATTACGGATAGTTTATCCTGTCCGTGATGAGTGACATGCGTATATTCCGGGATATTTTTTTATCATAGAGAGTAAGAGTATAGTGTAAATCAATGGGTTTAGAGAGCAGGAGTGTGCTTTGGAAAATATTGTTGTAAAAGATGTGTCTTATCAATACACGAGGCGAAATGAAAATGATGAGGTGATTGAAACCTTGTCTGCTCTTTCCGCACTCAATTTTTCTATAGAGGAAGGGAGTTTCGTCTGTATTCTGGGGCATAACGGTTCAGGAAAATCGACTTTGGCGAAGCTTTTCAATGCCTTGCAGCTTCCGACGGAAGGTACGATTCTGGTTTCGGGAATGGACAGTCGGGAGGAGAAGAACATTTTCCCGATCAGAAGAGAAGTGGGAATGGTCTTTCAGAATCCGGATAATCAGATTATTGCGTCCGTTGTGGAAGAGGATGTCGGCTTCGGGCCGGAAAATATCGGGCTTCCCACCGATGAAATCTGGCAGAGGGTAAACAACGCCCTCTCCGCAGTGCATATGGAGGCCTACAGATTAAAGTCTCCGAACCACTTGTCAGGGCGGACAGAAGCAGCGTGTAGCGATTGCAGGAACTCTTGCCATGGAGCCCAAAACCATTGTGCTTGATGAACCGACTGCCATGCTCGATCCGAGCGGAAGAAAAGAGGTTTTGGAATCGGTTTTAGAGCTGAAGCGGAAGAAAGGCATCAGCATTATTTTGATTACGCACTATATGGAGGAAGCGGTCGATGCGGACCGGATTCTCCTTATGGACAGCGGAAAGCTTGTGATGGACGGAAGTCCTAGAGAGGTTTTCCAAAATGTGGAGCGCTTAAAGGAATATCGCATGGATGTGCCGATTATTACGGAGCTTGCGCATAAATTACAAAAAAAAGGTTTCCCAATTGAGAAGACCATTCTAAAAAAAGAGGAGCTGGAGGAAGAGCTCTTTAAGCTGGATAAAGAAGGCTTTGTCTTGAAAGAGGAATTCCTTAAGCCGGATAAAGAAGGGACTGTCCCGAGTGAAGAGGATGCAGAGAAGGAGAAGATGGCTACAGAAGTGCTTTCTAAGGAAGAGGAAAATCCTTTATCGAAAGGTCGAAATATAAAGTTAGATAGGGCTACGAGCCAAGGGGAAGACGAGGTAGGCCCGGCGCAGAATGAAAATGTAGCTCTTTGCGATTATATTGTCGAAGTCAATCATCTTTCTGCGATTTTTCAGGCAGGCACGGCTATGGAAAGCTTTGCCCTAAAGGATTTAAGCATGAAAATACGGCGGGGAAGTCTCACCGCGGTAATCGGGCACACCGGCTCGGGAAAGTCTACGCTGGTGCAGCACTTAAACGGGCTCATTAAGGCGAAGTCGGGAGAGATTTTCGTTTCCTTCCGAGAGAATCCGCCCCTCGTGAAGAGTGGGAAATCCTTCCTCTTTTTCAAGGGGAAGAAGACGGTTATAGAAAAAAAGGGAAGACTTTCTCTTTCGGAAGAAGGCTTTGATTATCGTGCGCTCCGCTTTAAGGTGGGGCTTGTTTTCCAGTATCCGGAGTATCAGCTTTTCGAGGAAACAGTCTTAGCTGATGTTATGTTTGGCCCCTTAAATCAGGGAAAGAAGAGGGAAGATGCAGAAGTTCTTGCGAAAGGTGCCTTGGCAAGTCTTGGAATCGGGGAAGAGCTCTATGCAAAGTCTCCCTTTGAGCTTTCCGGAGGGCAGAAGCGGAAGGTTGCGATTGCGGGTGTACTTGCTATGGGGCCGGAGCTTCTTATCTTGGACGAGCCGACAGCCGGGCTCGACCCTGCCGGAAGAGATGAACTTTTTGAAGAGATAGCAGGTCTTCGGAAAAACTATGCGATGACCATTCTTCTCGTCTCCCACTCCATGGATGATGTGGCGCGTTACGCGGATGAGGTCTTGGTTTTGCATCAGGGAGAGCTGAAGACTGGAAGGAACTGTGGAAAATGTATTTTCCAAAAAGGAAGAACTGGAAGCTATGGGGCTTGGTCTTCCGCAGATTCGCGCGCTTCTTTTTGACCTAAAGCGGAATGGCATGAATTTGCAACTTGGAAATACCGTGTCGGAGGCAGTATTTGCCCTTTCCCACTATTTTATAGAAGAAAAGAGGAAGGGGGTAAGCCATGCTTAGAGAAATAACCTTAGGGCAGTATTATCCCGTAGACTCCTTTATTCATAGACTCGATCCGAGAGTGAAGCTCGCAGGAACCTTTCTTGTTTTCTGATTGCCCTTTTTGTGGTGAATTCTGGACGGCGTATGGCATTGTTGGCTCTCATTCTTTTGCGGGATTTATTCTACTTTTCGAAGGTGCCCTTTCTCCTTTATGGTGAGAGGCTTAAAAAGCGTGCTTTTCTTACTGTTACTTTCCGTAAGTTTTAATCTCTTTCTTACACCGGGAGAAGAATTGTTTCGGATTTTTTTCTTGAAAATGACAAAGGAAGGTTTGCGAATTGCAAGCATGATGGCCTTTCGTCTTGTGATGCTGGTGCTTTCCAGCTCCATTTTAACCCTGACGACTACGCCGAATTCTCTCACGGACGGTATGGAAAAGGGGATGGGAATTTTTCAAGGTTTTTTTCCATTTTTCCGGTACATGAAATTGCGATGATGATGTCTATTGCTCTTCGTTTTATCCCGATTTTAGTGGAAGAGACGGATAAGATTATGAAAGCGCAGATGGCAAGAGGCGCAGACTTTGAAAGCGGAAGCATTTTCGATAGAGCAAAGGCCATGGTGCCTATCCTTGTACCCCTTTTTGTCTCCGCCTTCCGAAGAGCCTATGACCTTGCGATGGCTATGGAGGCGCGCTGCTATCAGGGAGGAGAGGGAAGGACCAAGATGAAGCCCCTTCGCTATACCGGGGCGGACTATCTGTCCTACCTTGTATTGTTCCTCATTTTGGGACTGGCTATCGGAAGTCGATTTATCAGTCTTCCCTAAGTGGGATGCGATGAGATAGAGTTATGATTGGAGTAAACGATCTGTTAGGGATAAACATAATCAATAGATCATAAGAAAGAGGTGCATCTTGCATCGTTTTGTATTGAAACTGGCCTATGAGGGCACAAATTATCATGGATTTCAAAGGCAGGAGGAGCTTCGAACGGTCTCGGGAGAGGTAGAGGAAGTGCTTTCGCGTATTTTCCCGGGGGAATGCCAAAACTTTATCGGGGCGAGCCGGACAGACCAAGGAGTCCATGCTTTGGGGAATATTCTTTCCTTCGATACAGAAGCGGAGCGAAATCCGGAAAACTATGAGAGAGCTTTAAACAGTTATCTTCCGGAAGATATTCGCGTTCTTTCCGCTTGGAAAAAGACGGAGGACTTTCACCCTCGTTTTACAAGACATACGAAGGAATATCGCTACAGTATAGATAGGGCGAGAGTGGAAAATCCGCTTTATCAAAGGCTGTACTATCATTACACCTTTCCTCTTGATTTGGAGATGATTCGAGAGGGAATCGAAATTTTAAAAGGAGAGCACGACTTCACTTCCTTTGCAAACCCTAAGGCGCAGACCCTCTTACAGGGAGGCTCCGCGGTGCGCTGTATCACGGATTTTCACCTTGAAGAAGAGGGGGAGTATCTGCATTTTACGGTAAAGGGAAACGGTTTTCTCTATCACATGATTCGTATCCTTTGCGGGACACTCTTGGAAGTCGGAAGAGAAAGGATTTCGCCTTCTGCACTTTCTGAAATTCTTGCCGGAAAAGACAGGCGCCTTGCCGGCCCGACAGCTCCTGCAAAAGGGCTTTGCCTACTGCATTTAGACTATGGCGATGCTTTGTAAGAGAAAAAGCTAAATTTTATGAAAATGATATCTTTCTTTTATTTTAGATATCATTTTCATAAATATCCCTCCTATGCCCTATTCCCAATACTAAAACAATAACTTTGTCCTCCTGAATTTCTGCAATGATTCTATAATCCCCTACTCTATATCTCCATTGTCCGCTTCTATTGGCTGTTAATCCCTTTCCATGCTTTCTGGGATCTTCACAGCCTTCTAAGTTTTTTCTAAGCCAGGCAATGATAAGAGAAGCTGTGTACTTGTCCAGCTTTTTCATCTGCTTTAATGCTTTATCGGAAAATACAATTCTAAAACTCATTGTAAGCCCAGTTCTTTCTCTACCTCATCAAGAGTATAGGTAATAGGATTTTCCTTATATTCCGCTAAAGCTTTTTCATAGGCCTGCAAATCATATTCCTCTTCAATATGTTCAAGAACTGAGCGTCTAACCAATTCTGAAATACTAATTCCATTCATTTCCGCATATTTTTTGAAAAGCACAGAGTCTGTTTCACTTAATCTAAAAGAAATCGTCATCCTATCCCTCCTTTCATGTGCAATATATTGTATTACATATTGTATAATGCGTCAATTTCCTCTGCTATCCTAAATGAAGCCACTATAAAAAGTAGGCCCATTCTGTTCCAGTCTGAAGTTGTAGCAGTTTGTAATGATGTACCTTCTGAGAGAGGATTCCAGATTGCAAAGGATAGGCATGGCATTTCATTGCCTTTTCACCCGCTAAGGGATATACTGACAAGGATTTATTGTATATTTCTTTAGGAGAAAATTTTTGAATACTATAGGGATAAAAGATTGCACTTTACAAATACATACGAAGGAATGAAAATGATGAGGTAGTGGAGAAACTTTCCGCTATTTCTCCTTGGGGTTCCATGATGGAATAGGGAAGCTTTGTCTGTGTGCCGGGCCATGATGGTTCCGGATAATCCGCTCGGACAAGGCTTTTTATTGCTTTATAGAGTAAGAGTAAAATAGGAAAAGATTAGGAGGAAGTAGTAGATGAAGAAAAGACTAGCGGACTACATTGCGGAAAAACTGGTGGAAGCGGGGATTTGCCGCTCCTTCTCCGTCGTAGGCGGAGGCGCAATGCACTTAAATGATGCGCTTGGACACAACAAGGGGATTCAAACCCTCTACCAGCATCATGAGCAGGCCTGTGCTATGGCGGCTGAAAGCTATGCCAGAATCCACAATGTTCCGGCCCTCCTTTGTGTGACCTCCGGTCCCGGCGGAACGAATACGATTACCGGTGTCTTGGGAGCATACCTGGACTCCCTCCCCATGATTGTTTTATCCGGACAGGTGCGGCATGACAATACTGCCCGCTGGTCGGGAAGAGCGCTCCGTGCCATGGGAGATCAGGAGTTTGATATCCTTCAGTCTGTATCCTGTATGTGCAAATACAGCGAGATGCTGATTGACCCGTATCGTGTGCGCTATGCAATCGAAAAGGCGATTTACCTAAGTCAGACCGGTCGTCCCGGCCCCTGCTGGCTGGATATTCCTGTGGATGTGCAGGGCTGCATGATTGAAACCGAGGATTTACTGGGCTTTGATGTTTCCGATTTTGAGAATGGAGGAGACGGCTGGGAAAAGAGAGAAGTGGAGAACAAGCATCCGGAGTTTGCGACAGCGTGTCGAAAGTTCTTTGCCGATGAGGAAGAGAAGAAAGCCCTCCATGAGCTGTATGAAAAGAGAGAGAATCCGCATGTCTTGGGAGAGGATTTAGGAAGACAGGAAGACCACGGCTTTACGCACTGGGAGGACTTCCTTCCGCTTGCCAAGCAGGTTTTAGAGAAAATCAGAGAAAGTAAGCGTCCCATTTTCTATACCGGAAACGGGGTTCGCATTGCCGGAGCGGAGACGATGTTCTTAGAACTTTCCGAGAAACTCGGCATCCCTGTGGTTCTCGGCTGGAATGCACCGGACATTTTCCCGACCAAGCACCCCTTAAATGCGGGACGCCCCGGAGGACGAGGTGATAGACCGGGAAACCTTGCCGTACAAAATGCGGACTGCATCTTAAGTATCGGATCAAGACTCAATATCCGTCAGGTGGGCTATTCCTTCCGTGACTGGGCGCCGGAAGCCTATGTGATGCAGAACGATATTGATAGCGAAGAGATTGCAAAGCCCTCCGTGCACTGCGATTTACAGCTTCACGGCGATGCCAAGGCTTTGATTCGTGCATTGCTTGAGCTTTTAAAGGAAGAAAAGAGTCTTCCCCTCTTTAAGGGCGGAGAAGGAATAGTTCGTGCGGAAGCGCGGAAGTTCATTCGGGAAAAGGCGGCAGAGGCAGTCTTGGAAGAGGATAAGAGCGAGCGGCTCACTTGGCTTGATACTGTGCGCTTCTATCAGGCAAATTATCCGACGATTCTTCCCGGAATACCGTTCGGAAGAGACTGCGGAGTGCAATGTCTATGCCCTTGTGGAGAAGCTTTCGGAAAGAGCGGAGGAAGACCAGATTACCGTTGTAGGAAACGGATCTCCCTGTGTTGCCGGCGGACAGAGCTATATCATAAAAAAAGGAACCCGTTTTATCAGTCAGGACGGTGTTGCATCCATGGGATACGGACTTCCTGCCGGAATCGGTGCTTACTATGCGGCAATTGATTTCACAAAGGCTGAGGAGGAAAAATTAAAGCAGACTCCGTACTGGCAGGGGAAGGAAGAAAGCTATCCGCCTTACCGGGAAAAGGATATTATCGTTTTAACCGGAGACGGCTCCATTCAGATGAACCTGCAAGAGCTGCAAACTATCATTCATCACAAGATGCCTTTAAAGATTTTTGTGGTAAATAACGGTGGCTATCATTCCATTCGTCAGACCCAGAACAGCTTCTTCGGAAAGCCTTTGGTGGGAATCGGTGTGGACTCCGGTATGGACGGAGAGGGAACGGATCTTTCCTTCCCAAGCCTAGAGAAGCTCGCCCATGCCTACGGCTACCCCTATATTTCCATTCACAGCAATAAGGAGCTTTCCGAGGGAATCGAGAAGACCTTATCGCAGGATGGCCCGGTACTTTGCGAAGTCTTTGTAAGCCTTACACAGCAGTTCCTGCCGAAGTCCAGCGCAAAGCGGGACAAGGACGGTAATCTCTTTAGTCCGCCTCTTCAGGATATGGATCCTTTCCTTCCGGAAGAGGAAATGGAAATGCTTATGCTTTTAAAAAAGAGGCAGTAAATGCGGATACTGATTAGCGGGATTACAAGCTTTCTAGGAATTAATACAGGAAAAGCGCTTTTAAAAAAGGGATATGAAGTCTACGGGATTTTGCGTCCGGAGAGTCGGAATAAAGAAAGACTTAAGGGAGAGAAGGGAATGCAACTTCTCTCCCTTAACATGGAAAGCTTTCTTCTTTGGGAGAAAGAAAATGGAATAGAAGCGGAATATACCAACAGTACTACGGAAGGTGGCATCACTACAGAAAGTAACAGTACTACGGAAAGAGGCATCACTACAGAAAATAATAGTACTATGGATAGACATGCTATTGATAATAGCCTTAGTCTGCCTTCCCTAGCGAGGCTCCACTTTGATGTCGTTTTGCATTTTGCCTGGGACGGTGTAGGCTCTCTCGGGCGTTCGGATGTCGCGACGCAGGAAAAAAATCTTGCCATGAGCAAGGCTTTTTTTTCCTGGGCTAAGGCACATGGCGTAAAACGCTTTTTCTTTGCGGGATCACAGGCGGAAATGGGGAGAGGAACAAGAGAAGAGCCTCTTCCGGCAAGCCCCTACGGAGAGAAGAAGCTCGCCTTTTCCGAATATGGCCTAAAAAACCACGGGGACATGGAATTTATCGACCTTCGAATTTATTCTATCTACGGAAAAGGGGATCATGAAAGAAGCCTTGTAAAGACGCTTGTGAGAAACACCTTAAGAGGTACGGAAACGGAGCTTGGAAGCGGAAATAAAATTTGGAATTTTATGGCGGAGGAAGATTTCGGGCGTGCACTGGCCTTTCTTACGGATTTGGTCGTTCCGACGAGGAAGGGAGAAAGCAGAAGTCAGAGAAGTAGTAAATCGGAGGGCGAAAACCTAGAAAGAGAGAATAATGAGAAGCAGCTTGACTTAGCTTCGTACGGACAGAATAAAGAATGCGGTAGCTTTACGATAGACATCTGCAGTAGAGAAAGTCGTCTTCTTTCCGACTATATTAAAGAAATCGAGCAAATAGGCTTCTCCTTCCTTAAGAAAAAGGGGCTTAGATATAGCGAAGCAAGTCTCCTGCGCTTTGGTCTTCGTCCGCCCAATGTGGAGGGCGATTATGACTTTACAGCGCATACGAAAGAGCTTTCCGCGCTGGGATTTGAAGAGAGAGTCAGCTTTTCTCCCGGAATAGAAGAGTTATATGAATTTATTTATGAAGAGGAATTCCTGAAAGCGTAAAGCTGCTGTTTCCAGAAAACAACAGGATAGATAGGCAAAGTAAACCTTAGGAAGAAGTTAAACTTTTTTAAAGAAATTAAGCTATATCAATCAAGCTATATCAAAATATTTAAAGAATAAGAAAGGGGAAATCGATGGCAAACTGTATCGTCTGCGGAGAGAAGCTTTCCGAGCTTGCCGTTTTTCATAATATGCCTGCTTCTGCGCAGGATTTTCCGAGAAAAGAGGATTTAGAGCGGGAAAAGCCGGTGGATTTACCGCTTTGCCAATGCCTGCACTGCGGTCTGGTGCAGTTTGATACCGAGCCTGTCCCCTATTATAAGGATGTGATTCGTGCAGGAGGCGGAACAACAACCATGCGCCGTCTTCGAGAGGAAGAATACAGAAAGCTTCTTTCCTATTTGCAAAATAAGGGACAGAAGGGAGCCCGTGATCTTGGAGCTTGGAAGCGGGCAGGAGAGTTCCTTAAGATGTGGGAAGGTGTGGAATGCGGAGCTTTGACTCCCTACACCTTTGGGGATAGAGCACAAGAAGAGTCTTGTGAAAAAGGGGAGGGCTGCAGGTCTTCCTCTCTATGAAGGCTTCCCGGAAAGAAGACTTTTTCCTTAAAAGGGACTTTACAGCTCTTTCTCCGGACGGAAAACAGGAAAAGGAAGTCGGAGAAGAAGTCGATGCCATGGTGCAGTTTAACTTTCCTCGAGCACCAGAAGGACCCGAAGGGGATGCTGGACTACGCGTATACGCATCTTCGGGCGGGCGGCATTTTCCTCCTCACGGTACCGAGCTTTCATTATATTTTGGAAAATAAGAGCTACTATGAGCTGCTCCGTGACCATATCAGTAATTTTACGGAAGAGAGCCTGCAATACCTTTCTCAGGAAGCCGGTTTTTCTCTTCTCGAGAGTCGCGTAATCAATCGGGATACCATTGAGTTTGTTTTGCAAAAAGGAAGCGAAGGAGAACTTAAGCATTTTTCGCTATAGCGGCCAGAAAATCGACATTTCTCCTCTTCTTGAAAATGAAAAGGAGATTCAAGAGGATGTAGAGGCTCATATCGCAAAGCTAAAGGAAAAGGGAGAGAGGATAGCTATCTGGGGTGCGAGCCATCAGGGTCTCACCCTGCTTTCCACAACGGCGCTAAAGGATGTAGTTTCCTATATCATTGACTCTGCACCCTTTAAGCAGGGGCTGTACAGTCCGGCTTCCCATGTCTTGATTGTGCCGCCTGAGCATTTTCAGGAGGAGCCGGTGGACGAAATTCTCATCGTGGCACCGGGCTATACGGATGAGATAGCGGGGATTATCAAACGGGATTTTCAACCCTGTCCGCGGATTTTGGCACTTAGGGGCGAAAGGATAACGGAGCTTTAGGGGTGAAGGGAATCGCCTGTAGGAAAGCAATAATCTGGCAAAGTGCGAAGTTGTTTGCTACGAGGGTAGAATAGAGACTAAGACCTTTATAGAATGATAATCAATCATAATCCGCTGAGCTGCAAAGTATTTTACGAAAAAGGAAAGGGAGTCGCTGTGCGAGCATTTGTCTTAGAGGGAAGAGGAAAAGTGAAATGGATGGAGAAGGAGAAGCCAAGAATTCTTTCGGAACACGGTGTGCTCATCATGCCCCTTCTTCTTGCGCCTTGCACAAGCGATGTGCATACGATTTGGCAGGGCTCTCCAAAGAGAGAAAGTCTCACTCTGGGGCATGAGTGCGTGGGGAAGATTATAGAGAAAGGCAGTGCGGTAAAGGATTTTTCCGTGGGTGAAATTGTGGCGATTTCCGCCATTACCCCGAACTGGGACAGTGAAGAAGTTACGGAAAATGAGTCCCATGCAGACTATCCCTTTTCCGCCCATTCCCTTGGAAAGTCCATAGACGGGGCTTTTCAGGAATGCTTTTATTTACCTCATGCGGATAAAAACTGCGGAAAAATTCCGGAGGGGACTTTCCTTAGAAGATGCGCTTTTATGCACGGATGTTTTGCAAACCGGCTTTACTGCTGCAGAAGAAGGAAGAGTGGAGAGGGGAAATACGGTTTGTGTACTGGGGATCGGGGCTATCGGCCTTGCGGCGATTTTTGCCGCGCAGTATTTCGGCGCAAGTCGTATTTTTGCCGTGGGAAGTCGGGAAGAGAGCAAAAGACTGGCGCTTAGTATGGGAACAAAGGATTGCCCGGTGGAGGTTTTGGATTATAGAGAGCTTAGAACTCCCCTACCGGAAGGGAAGCATCCTCTGGCAAATTCCACAAATTCTCCCATTGTCAATGAAATCTGGAATCGGACGGGCGGAAAAGGCGTGGATCGTGTTCTCCTTTGCGGAGGAGACGAATATGCCCTTTGCGAAGCCTCCGACATGGTAAAATACGGGGGCGGCGTGGTCAGCAATGTGGCCTATTTCGGGGCGGATGAGGACATTGTTACGGAAGAGCTTTCCGGAAGACCGTTCCGCTATCTTATTGATGGGGAAGAGAGAGAAAAGAAGGCGGTAGACGCCCTCTTTTTGCCAAAATTTTCCTTAGGAAAGGGTATGGCGGGAAAGAGTTTCGTCTTCTCTCTTTCTAAGGGCGGAAGAGCACATCTTGAGAAAATTATGAATATTGTCCGGGAAAAGGATTTTCACCCGAGTGCATTTTTTACGAAAAGCTACTGCGGTATGGAAAATATAGAAGCGGCACTGTATGATATGAAGAACAGAGAGGCTGTAAAAGTCTTGGTATATACGGATTTAGAAAGATAAAAAGCCGTAAAAGTCTTGGTATATACAGATTTAGAAGGATAAAAAGCCGTAAAAATTTTACTATGTACCGATTTAGAAGGATAGAAAAGAGGTTGGAATTTGAAGAAGACCATCAGTATCGTTATCCCCTGTTATAACGAGGAGGAAAATGTTATTCCCCTTGCGAATGCACTTAGGACTTGTTTTCAGGAGAAGCTTAAGAATTATCATTATGAGCTTCTCTTTATTGACAATGACTCACAGGATAAGACGCGGGAGAACTTAAGAGCGCTTTGCCAGGGAAGATAAGGGCATCAAGGCGATTTTTTTAATGCGAAGAATTTCGGACAGTTCAACTCTCCCTACTACGGGATGCTGAACAGCACGGGGGATGCAACCATCCTTATGGCGGCGGACTTTCAGGATCCGGTCGAAATGATTCCGAAGTTTGTGGAAGCTGGGGAGAGGGCTACCGCATTGTAATCGGTGTGAAGACAGAGAGTAACGAGTCGAAGCTTATGTACGCGCTTCGTGGCATTTACTATAAGCTTATCCGGAAAATGTCCTCGGTGGATCAAATCAGCCAGTTTACGGGCTTTGGCCTATACGACAAAGGCTTTATTTCGGTAATGCAATCTCTGGACGATCCCACTCCCTTTCTGCGCGGTATTGTGGCGGAGCTTGGTTACAGAAGAAAGGATATCCCCTATACGCAGCCGAAGCGTCGGGCGGGCGTGACACACAACAACTTCTATACCCTTTATGATGCGGCTATGCTGAGCTTTACCAGCTATACCAAGGTGGGACTTCGCTTGGCGGTATTTTTGGGCGGTATTTTTGCGGGAATCAGCATGCTGGTCGGCCTCCTATATCTCATTATGAAACTGATCTGGTGGGACCGTTTTCCCGCAGGTATGGCTCCTATGCTGATAGGAATGCTTTTCCTGGGCTCTGTGCAAATCTTTTTTATCGGACTTTTGGGAGAGTATATCCTTTCCATTAACCAAAGGGTCATGAAGAGACCGCTCGTGGTGGAGGAAGAGAGACTGAATTTTTCGGGGCAGGCAAGCGGTGAAAGCGATTCTCCGGAACAAACAATAAGTAAAGACAGTTCTTCGAAACAGCCGAGGCAGGATGTCTGTGAAAGCAGTTCTTTAGAACAGCCTGCACAGAATGACAGTTCTTCGGAAGAGGTGTAAGAGAAAATGAGAGCAAAGATTGATATTGCCTTAGTAAGAGAAGGAAAACTGCATATTCAGGGCTGGGCCTTCGGAAGAGATCCGAAGACTCCTGTGAAACTGTCCGTTCAGGGAAGACAGGGAGAAAAAAGAGAGTTTTCCTATGAGGAAGTGGAGCGGGAAACCGTAAATGAAGCTTATTTTCCGAAGTACGAGGAGGAAAACGGGAAGAAAATCAAGAGGAAGTTGGGATTTTCCTTGGACACCCCTTACGAACTGGGAAAGGGCGAAAGGGTGGAGCTTTTGCTTCAGGTGGATCAGCAGATTCGTCGTTTTAGTTTTGATGATAAAAAAATAGAGTCCTTTAACTCCCACGCCCACAAGAAGATGGAGAAGTTCTTGGCTCTTTTCCAATGGGAAACCGTGGAGGCAGTGAAGGATACTTTGAAAAAGGGTGGACTTTCCACTCTTTGGCATAAGAGTGTGCGAAAGCTAAAGAGCATTGAAGAGGACTACGACTATAATGAGTGGTACAAAAAAGAGAAGACTGGAGCAGAAGAACTTTCACGGCAAAGGGCGGAAGTTTGGGAGAATCCCCTGCTTTTTTCCATTGTGATTCCGGTATACCGTCCCAAGGAAGCATTCCTACGAAGACTTTTAGACAGCATTTTATCCCAGACCTATCCCCATTTTGAAATTTGCCTTGCAGATGCTTCCGAGCTTTCCGGGGATACTTTGGAAAATGGAGAAAAGTCCCCGGTTTCGGTTTTACAGGAGTATCAGGAGAAGGACAGCAGGGTGCGTTTTACCGCCCTTCCCAAGAATCTGGGTATTTCCGGAAATACCAATGCCGCTATTGCCATGGCCAAGGGGGATTTTATTATTTTTTCCGACCATGATGATGAGCTCACGGAAGATGCCTTATATACCATTGCAAAAACCATTAAGGAGCATCCTAAGGCGGAGCTTCTCTATAGCGATGAGGACAAGATTGACTTTGCTTCCGCCTATTACTTTGAGCCCCACTTTAAGCCGGACTACAGCCCGGAGCTTCTCCGCAGTGTAAATTATTTCTGCCATCTTCTGATTGCGAAGCGTTCTTTGCTGGACGCGGTAGCGAAGGAGGGAGAAGAGGGAGAGAAGATTTACGAGCAGAAGGAATATGACGGTGCGCAGGATTATGACCTGATTTTACGTCTATGCGAAGAGGCGGAAAGAAGAGAAAAGGCGGCAGGCCTTAGCGAGGAAGAGCAAAAGGAACAGGAAGAGGCGCTCTTTACCTCTTCCACCATTATCCATATCAGGAAGGTGCTCTATCATTGGCGCTCTCACCAGCTTTCCACGGCCCAGAATCCGGAGGCAAAGCTCTATGCTTTCACTGCCGGAGAGTGGGCGGTTTTCGACCATGCAAAGCGCCTGGGACTTCCCATTGAAAAGGTGGAGCGAGGCATTACCTACGGCTATTATCATTGCCACTATGCCTTGGAGAAAAAGGATGGGGAGCTTCCTCTTATTTCCGTGATTATCCCGAGTAAAGACCATAGTGAGGATTTGGATCTGGCCATTCGCTCTCTCTTTGCCGGAAGTTATCCCTATTTGGAAGTGATTGTGGTGGAGAACAATTCCGTAGAGGAAAAGACATTTTCCTACTATGAAAAGATTCAGGAGGAATTCCCGGCAAGATACGGAGAATTCCATACCAAGGCGGTACGGGTGGTGCGCTGGGAGAGAGAGTTCAACTACTCCGCGATCAACAACTTCGGAGTGGGATTTTCCCACGGAGAGTACCTGCTCTTTATGAACAATGACATTGAGTGCCTAAAGAAAGATTCCTTGGAGGAAATGCTTCAGTTTGTGCAGCAGGAGGAAGTGGGCATCTGCGGTGCAAGACTCCTGTATCCGGATAAAATGATTCAGCACGCCGGTGTGGTGATGGGCTTTGGCGGCATTGCCGGAGCGAGCTTTATCGGTACCCACGAAACGGAAAACAGCTATATGCATAGGGCGGCCTGCATTCAAAACTATACAGCGGTTACCGCTGCCGTTTTAATGACCAAGAAATCCCTCTTTGATCAGATGGGCGGTTTCCGAGAAGAGCTTGCGGTAGCTTTTAATGATGTGGATTTGCTTGAAGATTCGCGCCCTTGGTAAGCGGGTGGTTTATACCCCTTATGCCCTTTTTACCCACTATGAGTCCAAGTCCAGAGGACTGGAGGATAATCCGGAGAAGATAAAGCGTTTCAATGGAGAGATTGTGTGCCTCGCAAAGCATTGGCCGGAGATTTTGAGAAAGGGAGATCCCTACTATAACCCGGCACTGACGCTTAGGAAGTCAAACTTTACGCTAAGAGACCTTTCCGTAGAGAAGGTGGGAGAGCCGTTTCCTTTGGAGATACTGAAGGATATTGTGTAGATGAGGATACGATGCTTCAGCCATCTCCTCTTTCAAAAAGACGCTCTCGCTCGATTCGCCTGACTGAGCAGTGGTTTTGTGAACCACCGCTCACTTTGCTTCGCAAAGCAAATTCCTTCGGAAGCTGGTCTTGTACAGGACAACTTTTCTGATGAAAAGTTTGTCCTTACGTAGCGGATACTAAGCAGAAAACTTCGCTGTGCTTGTTTTCTGCAAGTACCGACGTCTCCATACGCTTTTCGTAAGAGGGGGTAGCCTAAGCATCTGTATAATGGTATTTTTTTCGATTCCAAAGCACGAACCGATTAAGAAGGTATATGTAGAAATGGTGCGGCAGATTGTAGAAAGTGAGGCGAAAAATGATGAAGACGCTGAATGATTATTTGGCAATGTCTTATCGTATGGAAATTGTAGAAGATAAGGATGAAGGCGGATTCGTAGTTTCCTTTCCGGATTTACCCGGTTGTATTAGCTGTGGTGAGACAGTAGAAAGTGCAGTAGCGAATGCGATGGATGCAAAAAAAGAATGGCTTGCAGCAGCATTGGAAGAAGGTGTGAAGATTCATGAGCCGGATAGTCTGGAAGACTATTCCGGACAGTTTAAATTGAGAATTCCCCGGAGCTTGCATCGATCCTTAGCGGCGCATTCAGAGAGAGAAGGAATTAGCATGAACCAGTATTGTGTATATCTTCTTTCCAAAAATGACGCCTAGTACAAAAGATGAATGGATATAGAAGGAAAGGAAAATGAATTATGAAGCTGAGTGAATTCCCTTATGAGAGGGTGGATTTTACAAAAATGGAAAAGGAGCTTTCGGATTTAACGAAGGCCTTGGATAAGGCAAAGTCCGCAGAGGAGGTCTTTGCCATTCATAAGAAGTATTACAAGATGCAGGACGATGTGATGACGGCCATGGTGCTTGCAAATTTTCGGAACAACATCGATATGACCGATGAGTTCTATGAGAAGGAAAAGGACTATTATGATGAAAAGATGCCGGGCTTTTGGAATGCGATGGTGGATTACCAGAAGAAGCTCTATCATTCTCCTTTAAAAAAAGAGATGGAAGAGAAAATCGGGCATGTTGCCTTTAAGAATATTGAACTTGCGATAAAGGGGGATGGACGAGAAGCTCATTCCCCTTATGCAGAAGGAAAATGAGCTTACGACCGCCTATGGAAAGCTTCTCGGTACGGCAACGATTGAATGGGAGGGAGAGGAATTAAACCTTTCTCTTATGCGCCCCTATATGACAAGCGTGGACCGTTCTGTCCGGGAAAGAGCTTGGGAGAAGTACAGTGCTTTTTTTGAGGAGCACAGGGAGGAACTGAATTCCCTCTATGATGAGTTGGTAAAGAACCGAACTGAGCAAGGACGCCTGCTTGGCTATCCTGATTTTACCGAACTCGGCTATGCACGGATGAATCGTAATTGCTACGGTGAGAAGGAAATTGAAAGCTTCCGAAATCAGGTGAAGTGTGACCTTGTTCCCTTCGTGGAAAAGCTGCATGAAAAGAGAAGAAAGAGACTGGGACTCGACCATCTCTACTATTATGATGAAGATGTTTTCTTCCCGGAGGGAAACCCTGCTCCGACCGGAACCCCGGAAGAAATCATGGCGGCCGGAGAGAAGATGTACGATGAACTTTCCCCCGAGACCTCTACTTTCATGCGAAAAATGCGGGAAATGGAACTCTTTGATGTCCTTGGCAGGAAAAATAAGAGTACCGGCGGCTACATGGATATGCTTCCGAACTACAAGATGCCTCTTGTTTTTGCAAACTTTAACGGAACTGCAGGAGATATCGATGTGATTACCCATGAGTGCGGTCATGCCTTTCAGGGCTATTTGACTGCGCATCTTCCGATTAGAGAGCATAATGACTTAACTTCCGAAACAGCTGAAACCCATTCCATGTCTATGGAATTTTTTACCGAGCCATGGATGGAGCTGTTCTTTGGGGATAGAGCAGAGGACTACAGGGAAATGCATTTTGAAGATACGCTGATGTTTATTCCCTACGGCACCATGGTCGATGAATTCCAAAATATCGTCTACAAACATCCGGAAATGACTCCGGAAGAGCGAAACGAGCTTTGGAAGAAACTCGAGAAGGAATACAGACCGCACCTTGATTATAAGGACAATCCATTCTTAAATGAGGGAAGACTTTGGCAGAAGCAGAGCCATATCTATGAAAACCCCTATTACTACATTGATTACTGTCTTGCTGCGGTAAATGCTTTGCAGTACAAGGCTTTCATGAAGCGGGATTTCAAAGAAGCCTGGAAGAGCTATATGGAGTTTTCTCATCTTTCCGCATCCCTTTTCTTTACCGAACTCGAGAAGAAGGCAGGACTTATGAGTCCCTTTGAGGAAGGAAGTATTAGAAAACTCGTTGAAGGACTTGAAGACTAAGGTCACGGAGAGGAAAGACTGAAGACAAAAAGCCTCTTAAGAGAGGCGAAAACATAAAGAAAGAGTGGTGTATTTAGGGGAGGGTAAAACATGAATCCATTTTTATTGGTGGCTATTAAGCTCTTAATCGGGTTTCTGGCCTTGGTATTGATTATCAACATCACAGGGAAAGGCAACTTGGCACCGTCATCTGCCAGTGACCAAGTTGTGAATTATGTACTCGGTGGAATTGTCGGAGGAGTGATTTATAACAATAGTATTAAAATCTATGAATTTATTGTCATTCTGGGAATATGGTGTCTTCTTGTGCTTGGTCTGAAATGGGTTAAGAATCATAATGTAAAGGCGAAGCAGCTAATCGATGGTAAGGCACATATCATCATTGATGACGGTAAGATTCTTATTGAAAATTGCAAGAAAGCCGGCTTATGCGCTCATGATGTGGCCTTTAAACTGCGTACCAACGGCATTTTTTCCTCCGATGATGTGAAAAGAGCTATAGTGGAGCAAAATGGACAACTGATTATCATTCGCTCCGGTGAAGAAAATCCAAAGTTCCCTATTATTACGGATGGTCAAGTACAGCATGATATTCTTAAAGTAATCGGAAAGGACGAGGAATGGCTTCTTGAGGAGCTGAAAAAGCAGGGAATTGAAAAGTATAGCGATGTATTTTTAGGCGAGTATGTTAATAAGCAATTGAAATTAACGACTTATTAGGGTGGAGATTAAGATGGTATATCCTCGTAGAAATCTTATGCTTTTACCGATTGTTTTAGATTGTCATTTATGAATTGGAGGAAAGCTTTATGAGAGAAGAAGGGAGCGCCTTGGATGGATTTATTCTTCGGTACGCGGGCAAAGGACTACCTTTCTATGCATTTTGAAGAGTTCCTGATGTTTATCCCCTACGGCACCATGGTGGATGAGTTCCAAAACATTGTGTATAAGAATCCGAAAATGACTCCTAAGGAGAGAAAGCTGCTTTGGAGAACCTTGGAGCAGGAGTATAAGCCACACTTAGATTATGCGGACAATGCCTTTATGGAAGAGGGCGGTTTCTGGCAGAAGCAGCACCATATTTATTCTACTTTATTCTATCACCGCTTTTGGCTTATGTCCTGCTACCAAAGCTTAGTTTTCTTTTTTTACGAGTTCCAAATATCTATACATACTGGCGGGGGAGCAGGACAGTCTGCTCCCTACTGTTTTAACAGAACCCTTCATAGAGAAGATGCCTTTTTGATAAAGCTGTCGTATGATATCAAGCTTTTCGGAATGGTTCAGTTTACTAAAGGGAAGAGACTTGTTTATTCTATGTAATATTTCATCTATTGTATTGGAAATATTTTTCCGAAAAAGATTGTCTGTTCATCATTTCCTTTTATTTCTATGGAAATATTTTTTTGGATACATAATGATCCGGATGGCATAGAGAAAAAATAAGATTGGACAGCTCTTTGTAGCGGTTGTCATCAAAGTTTATATTCAGCCCGCCTAGGGCTTTACCGCTTTCGTCCTTTATAAAAAGGGTAGAGCACCTTAGAATCTTTCCATTGGCGGAAAGCGCTCTATAATTTGCCTGCCATTTTTTTCTTTAGCGGACTCCTCGCTTTGTAAAATGCTTTTTCATGGTGGGACTGAGCGGATCTCCATTTTTTTCTGCCACTGATATCACCGTTAAGGATATATAGAATCTGCTTTAGATCATATACTATAATTTCGTAATCAGGACCCAATACTGAGCCTAAAAAATCAGAAAGATCCCTGTATCGTTTTAAATCTTGTTCATTCATAATCCCTCCAAATTCTATTGGTATCCTCTCAGCACACAAAAATTTTAGGAAATCAATCTAATGTATTATAGCAAAACTTCATGCTCTTAAAATCGGCATTTAAGCAAAATCACCAAAATAACAATTTATGGCCTTAGAGGTAGATAGAAAAAGTTGAGAAAAAAAATTCTCAGATAAATTCTCAAATTTTATTTGTCTTAAAGAGATGTAGGAAAACAAAGGATTTTTTTACTACACATTAGTGTGAGTATTATGTGTAAGGGCAAAGAAAAACTCCCATTAAATTTATCAAAGAGCAATTTCTTTGTTTTTAATATTTTATCGCAGAATACGGGATTTGTACAAAATGCACACTTTTGCACTAAATTCTTGCTTTAAATACACATTAAATTAATGATATTGACGGGGTGCTAAAAGGATGATAAATTATTCTCACATCAATATGCATATAACAATACATTTTTTTATATAATTTTTAGAAATTAAGAGCATGTTGGCGCAATCTGTAGAAGAGTATTTATATTTTTGTTTAAAGGGAGCACAATACTGTCCGCCAGTCGTTTCTTACGATGACCGGGGTATCAAAATATATTTTTATATATGGAGGTATGAAAATGGAGTACGAGAAAATGTTAGGCGTAGAGGCACCAAAGTCATGGACTCATGTAGTGAGAGAAGTTCCCACAGTTACCCAGGAGCAGAGAAGAAAGGCTCTGGAAATGACGCATTATAATGAGTTTGCTTTTCCGGCAGGTCTTTTATACATTGACTGTCTTTCCGACTCCGGAACTACATCTATGACAGACACACAGTGGTCTGCAATGTTCCTGGCAGATGAATCTTACGGAAGAAATAAGGGATACTATGTTCTTTTGGATGCATTCAGAGATGTATGGGAAAGAGGAGACAATCAGAAGAGACTCATCAACTACATCAAGGAAGGTGTAGACAAGGATGATGTTGAAAAGATGATGAATGAAGTCTATCTGGTGGACTATGAGGGCGGATTTATCAATGGCGGTAAGTACCAGCTTTCCAGACCCAATACCTTTATCGTTCCCCGTGGACGCTGCGCAGAGGCACTTTTTGTTTGATGTATTAAAACCCTTATTTGCAAAGAGATGGCCGGGTAAAGTCTTCACCATTCCTTCCAATGCTCACTTTGATACTACAGAAGGCAATATCAAGCAGATGGGTAACGTACCCAGAAACCTCTTCCATAAAGAAATCTTATTTGAGGTACCAAAGAGCGGAAAATATGAGAAGAATCCTTTCAAGGGAGATATGGACATTGATAAGCTCAACCAGCTTATTGAGGCTGTAGGCGTAGAGAATGTTCCGCTGATTTATTCTACAGTTACCAATAACTCTGTATGCGGACAGGCTGTTTCCATGAAGAACATCAGAGAGGTTTCCCAGATTGCCCATAAGTACAATATTCCCTTTGTTATGGACGGTGCAAGATGGGCAGAGAACTGCTACTTCATTAAGATGAATGAAGAAGGCTATAGGGACAAGTCCATCTGTGAAATCGCAAAGGAGATGTTCTCCTACTTTGATGTGGTTTCCGCATCCCTTAAGAAAAACGGACATGCCAATATGGGTGGCATTTTGGCCTTCCGTGACAAGGGATTATTCTGGCAGAAGTTCTCGGAGTTCAATGAGGACGGCAGCGTAAAGACAGATATCGGACACCTTTTGAAGGTTCGCCAGATCTCCGCTTACGGCAATGACTCTTACGGCGGAATGTCCGGACATGATATCATGGCGCTTTGCCAGGGTATGTATGAAGAGGCAAGATTTGACTATCAGGACGAAAGAGTAAGACAGTGTCAGTATCTGGCAGACGGCCTTACGGCAAATGGTGTTCCTGTAGTACAGCCTGCAGGAGGACATGGAATTTATATTGATGTGGATAAGTTCTTTAACTATAAGAGAGGCCATGAGAGCTTTGCGGGACAGGCCCTTTCTTTAGAGATGATTCATCGTTACGGTATCCGTTGTTCAGAGCTTGGGGATTTCTCTATGGAATATGATCTGAAAACTCCTGAGCAGCAGAAGGAAGTATGTAATGTGGTTCGTCTGGCCATCAACAGAAGTCAGTTCAGTAAGCAACACATGGACTATATTATTGCAGCCTTGACACAGCTTTATAAAGACAGAGATACGGTTCCCAATCTAAAGATTACCTTCGGACATACTTTGCCAATGAGACATTTCCATGCATGGGCAGAGCCCTACGCTCCATCTAAGGAAGAAATGTGTGAGGAAGGAAATTACAAATATTGGGAAAAATAAATGAGATATCGTAGGATATGCCGGCGATACTTGTAAAAAAATAAAATATCTTGGCGTCCGGTCTTGTAAAGACCGGACTGCTATCCACAAAGGGACTTACACTTTTTAGTAAGATGGAGGAAGCTTATGGGTTCAGATAGTACCGCTGTAAAGCAGGATGGATTTAACTCACAAATAGGTTTTATTATAGCCTGTGTAGGTTCGGCTGTAGGTATGGGAAACCTGTGGAGATTTCCGGTGCTTGTATCAGCCTGGGGAGGCATGACTTTTTTGATTCCCTACTTCTTATTTGTTATCTTGATCGGTAGCACGGGAGTGGTGGAGGAAATTGCACTGGGAAGAAGTACGGGGAAAGGTCCTATAGGAGCATTCGGTGCTGCTATGGAACATGCCGGAAAAAGCAGAAAACTTGGTGAGAGCATAGGAATTATACCTACAATCGGTTCTTTGGCTCTCGCAATAGGGTATTCCTGCGTAGTAGGTTGGATCTTTAAATATGTTGTCATGGCCTTTACAGGTCAGCTTTTTGGAATGGGTAGCAACATGGATCTTATTGGCAGTACTTTCGGATCCACAGCTATTGCATTCGGTAACAATGCCTGGATTATTATCGCCCTCGTTGTAAACTTTGCTATCATGGCCTTTGGTGTTGCAGACGGCATAGAAAAAGCCAATAAGTTTATGATGCCGCTACTTTTTGTTATGATGATCGGACTTGCTTTTTATATAGGCATACAGCCGGGGGCAGTGAACGGATACAAATATATCTTTACGGTTAATCCTGAAGGACTAAAGGATGTAAGACTTTGGATATTTGCATTCGGACAGGCATTTTTCTCCCTTTCTATTGCAGGAAACGGTACGGTTATTTACGGTTCCTATCTGAGTAAGAAAGAGGATATTCCCTTCTCTGCAATGAATATCGCCATATTTGATACTCTTGCGGCACTTCTTGCAGCATTGGTGATTATCCCTGCTATGGCGACATCCGGTGCGGAGCTTAGTGAAGGCGGCCCGGGACTCATGTTTATTTACCTTGTCAATATCATGAATCAAATGCCCGGTGGCATGCTTGTAGGAATTATATTCTTCGTATGTGTTACCTTTGCAGGGCTCAGCTCCCTTGTGAACCTGTATGAGGCGCCGGTAGCTACATTGCAGCAGCAGTTTAAACTCAGCAGAGTACAGTCGGTAGGAATTATCGGAGTCATTGGTGTAGTGGTTGCAGTATTGATACAGGGAATTGTAGGCAACTGGATGGATGCGGTATCTATCTATATTTGCCCTATTGGTGCGGTACTTGCTTCGGTAATGTTGTTCTTCGTATTTGGCAAGCAGTATACCATGGAGGCTGTAAATGCCGGTGCAAAGAAGCCTAAGGGAGATACTTGGTTCTTCTTGGCAAAGTATGTTTATACAGGCCTTGCCTTACTTGCTCTTATTGCAGGTGCATTCTATGGCGGAATCGGATAATCGAACTATAGCAGAATAAGAAAGCCTTTTCATACAAAAAAGTCCCTTTCCTAGAGAATCATTGCTAAGGAAGGGAGATCGTGCATTCAAAGAGAATGCAATATGCAAATGAAAAAATGTCCGAACCCTGCGGCTCGGACATTTTTGTGATTCTTAACAAGTATTGTTTGCAAAGCACGTGCTGTTTAAGCTCTCTTTTTCTTTTCCTCTAAAGCCCGGAATAGAAGTCCTGTAGCACTTAGCCCAAAGAGGGAAAGCGCGAATGGATTTGCTTGATCGGCTGTATGGACAGAGCCTCTTCTTGTTGCACCAAGAACTGTAGGAGCATTTTCCCTTACAGCCCCTAAAACCTCCGGTTCTGCAGGAGAAGGATCATTATCTCTACTTGCAGAAAGAACTGTGGGAGTTTCTCCTTCGTTCACAATCGGAGTACGGGGGCCTCCGTTTCCGCCTCCGCCATTCCCTCCACCACCATTTCCACTGCCGGGATTAACAGGGTTTACCGGATTTACAGGATTAGTCGGATTGTTCGGTGTTTCAGGCTTTTCAGGATTAGTAGGATTGTTCGGTGTTTCAGGCTTTTCAGGATAAATCACCTCTCCCCCGCAAAGGTGGGCGCTTTCCAATCTATAAATTGGAAGGTGGTCTCCGTAATCAGGTTCCGGCTCAAGCTTTCCGGTAACGTAAACGGATATCTCTCTAGTAGTCCCGTCAGCAAAGTGAAGTGTGGCTTTTACATATTTATCTGCACCGTCATCCAAAGAAACTTCATTTGGAAGATCTACAGATTGTAAAGTGTCTCCCAGTTGTGTACGTAGAACTTTCTCGATATCCTTCTTATCTTCTTCCGTAATAAGAATTCGGGGTAATTCATCTTCTGTTACAGTTTCATCATAGTGGATATGATTTAAATGAATATACATATGGTAGTGCTGCTCTTCAGACATTTTATCATTGAGATTAATCTTCAGGGTCCGCACTACGACTTCATCTTTAAGGACAGGATAGAGGATTTCTTTGTTATATCTCTCGTTGTCTCTTTCTCTTATCTTTAATTCCGGATTACCGAGACGTTCTCCGCTGTTAAGCAAAGAATTAAGATGGGTTTTGAGGGATTCTCCACTGCCATTTCTATCGTTAAAGACGAATTTCTTGTCTTTTGAAAGAGAGAGCTGTTCTAAATCGGCTTCTTCCACAGGGAGAACGGAGTTTACACTTAATTCTTTTGCAAATGTCACCGGAACAACAATTTCCATATCCCCATGCTTTTCGGTCTTTACCGTCAAGCGTACTCCATAATCGCTGCTTTCTCCATGTCCAAAATCGAAGATGGGTCCCTCTATCGGATGAACAATTTCCCGATTCACATCCACATCCAAGATGCCGGTTAAAACATTGTTTTTTATGCGGGAAAACAGAGCCTTGATATCGGCTACTTCTTTATCCGTTAAAGTAGTATTTTCATCAAAACGTCCTTCTTTAAAAGGGAAAATAATGTTTTTGCCGATGAAAAGTGTAAGTTCAGGCTCCATCCCTGTAATATCCTGATCACTCATTACATAGACCTTGGTTTTTACGGATTCTCCAAGTTCAGTGGTGTATTCTACATTATAATAATAGCGCTTTGCAGTATCCTCTCCTTCGGAGTGTACATTTCTGTCCGTAAATTGAAGCTCTTTTACTTCCGGATGATATTTTTTTAAGAAGCTAATGATTTCCCCCATATTGTGGTCGCAAATAGCTTTATTTCGCGGGAGATTGAATAAATTGACATTTCCGTTCACAAAGAAGCTGAAAGTTAGGATAGCAGTTCCTTTTAAGGGGATTAAGACTTTGGGACCTTCGCCATTAAGCTGCCATACGACATAGGCCAGCTTTTCCCCATTGTCAAATTTCTTAAAGCGGATACCGACGGGAGTCATATCGCCTCCGGCCTCTCTAAAAGGTAGAATACCGCCATAAGCTTCTTCATCCGAAATGTTACTTCTATCTGGGTTTTTTCTGAGGGCTTGGGCAATGATATTCAGAATCTGTCTACTGGGATTCTGCGGATTCAGTCCGTAAACAGCAGGATTATCTGCTCTATAATATTTTTCCTCACCCAAATATTCCGGAACTTTCACGGGATCAAGGATTTCGTCAAAATAGGCATAAAACTCATCTTCGTTTTGGATACCTTCAAACGCGAAAAGCGCATCCAGAGAAGGATAAAGACCGTCTTCCTCCTGTGCATCCTCTCCGGAAAAATGGTCTTCCGCAGCTCTCATTGTGCTTATATCAGCGGATTCCTCTGCTTCGGGATTGTTTATAAGAGAAGCTTCATTTTCTGATGTGAAATCCTCGGATAAGGATAAGGATGAGGATGAGGTAGAGACTTCACTTACGCTTTCTTCTTGAGTCGGAGCGGCAAAACCAAGGACAGAACTGCTTAAAGAGACCGCCAGAAGCAATGGAATAAATCGTTTCTTTTTCATACATTTTCTCCTTTATTACTCTAATTTTTTACATACAAAAATGCTTTCGAAAAGGAAAGCATTTTGCATGGAATAATCTATATTTAGTCTGCTCCGAAGAATCCCATAATTACGATGCCGATAACCGCCAGGGCAACTGCAAAGTACTGCTGTTTACTGAGTCTTTCCTTCAGGAAAATATGTGCCCAAAGTGCGGAGAAGATGCAATAGCTGGAAATAAGAGGCGCGGAAGCCACGGCATTTGCGGCAAGGGCCACAATGTATGCAGCTTGTCCTGCGGTCTCACTCATGGCACCAAGAAGCTTTGCTCCATCATAGCCCGGGAAGAACTTGGTCTTCTTTACGAAAATTAAGTAAATAAGAGTAATGATACCCACTACGAGGAAGGTGTATTCATAGGCTACATTTGCGGAATCTTCGGAAAGACGATGCACGAAGATGGAATCCATAAGGGTTCTTTCTGCAGGATTATCCGATATCGGGGACAAAACCACTGCATCCATAAAAGTGCCGAGCCCATCAATAATGCAGTAAGCGATAGAGAAGAAGATAGCGAGGAAGCTGTTCATATGCTTCATGCCGGGCTCTTCACCGGATTCTTTCAGCTCCGCTTCTTCTTTTTTCTTCTGAAAATAGGAAAGAAGAACAATCGCAACAATAACAAGAACAGTTGCGATAAGTTGCGGGAAGCTTAAAGTCTGCTTTAAGAAAAGGAATGACAGAAAAGCAGCTACCGCTCCGGATGTGTTACAAATCGGAGAAGTAATGGAAAGCTCTATATAGCGAAGTCCGATATAACCAAGGAGCATGGAGCTAATATAGAGAAAGGATACAGGGAGATAAATCCAAACTGTTTGCAGGTTGAAAGTCACTCCCTTTACAAGAACCTGATAGGTTGCGTGAGTTCCCATTACAAGACCTACGGCAACAATCATCTTAAGATGGCTGTTCTTATCTTTTTGCGGAGAGCCGAGTTTGGAAAAAAGTCGGATCCGGACCAGAAAAAGACAGAAACCAAAGAAAGTACAAACCACATAATAACCCCTTCTAAAATAATAAATGGAATTGTTACAAAATGATTCTCTACAGTGTATATAAGATGAAATATTCTTAGAGTCGAAAGCCGTCCTTTAAGGGAATCGGATATAAGACGAACGGAAAATTCCAAAAAATTAATACAAAATTAAGTCTTCCATAAAAAATCACGCATAATATAACATGAACAATTTATATTTGACAAGCAAGATATTTTGAAATTGGGAGAATACGGTATAAAAGCCACTAAAAGCAAGGGATTTTAAAAGAGAACTTTGGGAATGGCATCTTTAAGAATTTTATCCAAAGAAGGGGAAAATGCTGCATTGGAGACAATGCAGGATAATTTATCAAAATCCGAAGTCTTAAAAAAGCCTACCGCATTTTCTTTTGTGGTATCACAGAGGAGTATGGTTTTGTCCGCATTTTCCATCATGGACTTTTTGACCAGTCCTTGGGAATCGTCACCTTCAAATACTCCATTTTCCCGAATCGCCTTACAGGAAAGAATGGCAAGTTCCGCATGGAAGTTTTTTTGATAAACTCGAGGTGAATTCCCCGACGATGGAAAGACTTTGGTGCTTCAGTACTCCCGGACAGAGAAAGCAAGTCAGGTTTTGGGCATGAGAAAGCTCGTTGGCAATATTGATGCCATTTGTGATAACGGTAATATTTTGCTTTGTCTTTAGAATAGGAGCAAGCTGACAAACTGTGGAAGAAGAATCCAAAAAGAGCACCATACCGTCTTTGATTAAGCTATCCGTCTTTCTGGCAATGCTTTGCTTCTTATCTAAATTCTCAATTTGTCGCATACCGATCGGGCTTTCCTTAGCGGATTTTACATTTAGAGAAACATAGCCGTGCGATCTTTTCAGAATGCCGTCTTCTTCCGAGGAAAGCAAATCTCTTCTTATAGTAGAGCGGGAGGCATAGAGCTTCTTGCAAAGATAGTTCATGCTTGCAATACCATTATGCTGGTTCAACTGTTCTACAATTTCCCTTTTCCTCTCGTGGATATCCATCGTGTATCTCCTTTAAGTCATAATCGTTGTGTTGTCAGAGCCTCTGGCCTCTACGTTTACAGGAATATCCTTTCCTGTAAAACATTTGAAATTTGGACAAAAATGTTCAAGCATGAACAGTATAACACGAAATAGGGAATTAATTTCAATCATTTGTTCAAAGATACAATTTATTTAGTTAATATGCTATATTTTCATTGTTAAAAAAACGTGGAGATAGGCAATATGAAGAAAGTTCTAGCTTTTGACATGGGTGCAACTTCCATAAGAGGGATAGTTGGCTATGTAGAGAATGGGCAATTCTGCACAAAGGAAGTTATGCGGATGTCCCACAAGATTCAAAATAAAAATGGAAGACTTTATTGGGACTGGGAGAGTATCGCAAAAAAGATTGAAGAAACGATTTTAGAGAACCCCGATGTCTCTACGATTGGAATCGATACCTGGGGTGTGGACTTCGGTGTAATCGATAAAGACGGAAATCTTTTACAGGCGCCCCATTCCTATAGGGATGAGAAATTTTCCGAAGGAAGAGAAGAAGCAAAGGCATTACTGGACGAATTTGAACTTTTTCAAAACAGCGGAAACCAGATTATGACCATCAATACGGTTTATCAGCTTCTTGCCTTAAAGAAATTTGACAAAGAAATTTATGATAGAGCGGATAAGCTTCTTATGATACCGGATCTCCTTTTCTACCTCCTAACCGGAGAAAAAATCGGAGAAGAGAGCATTTGGTCCACAACAGGGCTGTATGACTTATCAAAAAAACAAGTTTCAGAGCATTTGTTCGAGAAACTAAAGCTCAATAAGGAACTGGTTCCACGGATTGTGCGAGCAGGAGAGTGCAAGGGAAATACAAAGAATTCGAGATTGGAAAGCTTAAGAGCCTTATCTATCGACGTCATTCCGGTTTTGGGACATGATACGGCAAGTGCACTTCTCATGATTGAAGATACAAAGGATTCGCTTTTCTTAAGTTGCGGTACCTGGTCCTTAATCGGTACCTCTGTACCGGAAGCGAAGGTGGGTAGAGAAGTTTATGAGAAGAACCTTACGAATGAACTTAGCTACAAGTCCGAGACGCTGTTCTTTAAAAACATCACCGGTCTCTACCTATTAGAAAAGTATAAGGCAGAGTTGGAGGAAAGACTCGGAAGAAAAATAGCCTTCCAGGAAATAACCGACTTTGTAAAGAAAGACAAAGAAGCCGGATTCCTCCTTGACATGGATGCGGAGGTTTTCGGAAGAGAGGGAATAGAGGTAAAGAAAGAAATCGATGCCTTTATCCTTTCCCGCGGTGGAACAGTACCGAAAGAGGTTTTTCCTACTTCACCCTGATTTACGAGAGTATGGTGGAGAAATACAGAGAGGTAAAAGAGGATATTGAAAATATCTTGGGAAGAAACTTCACGAAGCTCCACATGATAGGGGGAGGCGCAAGGTCAGAGGTTCTCGCGGAAAATATTGCGAAGAAGCTGAAGGTTCAGGTCAAGGCCGGTCCCTATGAGAGTTCCGCACTGGGAAACATTCTCCTCTGTCTCCTTCATGAAAAGGAAATCGAGAGTATTGAAGAGGGAAGGAAGCTTATTTATGCGGCTTCGGAAGTAAAGGACTACTCCTAAAAGCGGAAGAGTTCAATAAAGGAAATTCCTTCATAATAGAAGGCTTTCAAGAAACGGAAAAATCGTTTTAGCTGGCAGTTTCCAAGCATTTTGCTTGAAAATCAAAAAATATATTGGGGTTTATGTAGATAAAGGAGGAAGTATGAATCATCCAAGAATTGGTATCAGACCGACAATCGACGGAAGATGGGGAGGAGTAAGAGAGTCATTAGAAGAGCAGACCATGAATATGGCGAAAAGTGCTGCAAAGCTCATTTCGGAGAATCTTCGTTATCCTGACGGAGAGCCTGTAGAGGTTGTGATTTCTCCGACAACCATCGGCGGTGGCGGAGAAGCGGCTATCTGCGAAGAGTATTTTTCCAAGGAAAATGTAGTAGGAACTCTTACCGTTACTCCTTGCTGGTGCTACGGCACAGAGACCATGGACTTAAATCCGAATACCATTAAGGCGGTTTGGGGCTTTAACGGAACAGAGAGACCGGGTGCAGTGTATCTTGCAGCGGTTATGGCGGCTTATGCACAGAGAGGCCTTCCTGCTTTCTCCATCTATGGAACAGAAGTACAGGATAAGGACGAAACCAGCATTACGGAAGACGTGCAGAAGAAGATTTTGGACTTTGCGAGAGCTGCAGTCGGTGTAGGAATCATGAAGAATAAGTCCTATGTAAACATCGGTGCAGTTTCCATGGGTATTGCGGGTAGTGTGGTGAATGTAGATTTCCTCCAGAAGTATCTCGGTATGAGAACCGAGTGGGTAGATATGACAGAGGTTCTCCGCAGAATCAATCTGGGAATCTATGATCCGGTAGAGTATGAGAAGGCTTTGGCTTGGGTAAAGGAGTATTGCAAGGAAGGCATGGACATCAATGCCGGAAAGAACTTCCCCGAGGTTATCACAAAGTCCAGATTTGTTCCGGATGACAAGCAATGGGAGTTCTGCGTAAAGCACGCTATCATCGTAAAAGATATTCTCTACGGAAATCCGAAGTTAAATGAACTTGGCTGGCACGAAGAGGCGCTTGGAAGAAATGCCATTGCCGGCGGATTCCAGGGGCAGAGAATGTGGACAGACTGGCTTCCGAACGCAGACTTCACAGAAGCAATTATGGCTTCCGGTTTTAACTGGAATGGAAAAAGATGCCGACTCCCTTTGCAACGGAGAATGACACCTTAAACGGTGTGGCAATGATGTTCGGATGGCTGTCTACAGGAAAGGCTCCTATCTTCTCCGATGTAAGAACCTACTGGTCTCCGGATGCAGTAAAGAGAGTCAGCGGAAAAGAGCTTAGCGGATACGCAAAGAATGGTATTATCCACCTGATTAACTCCGGGGCAAGCTGTCTGGATGCCAGCGCTGCGGCAAAGGATGAAAAGGGCAACGGCACCATGAAGGAGTGGTGGAATCTGACAGAGGCTGACATTAAGGCTTGCTGTGAGGCTACCGACTGGTGCAGAGCGGACTATGAGTACTTTAGAGGCGGCGGATTCTCCTCCCACTTTAAGACAGCGGCAGAAATGCCTGTGACCATGATTCGTGTGAATATGGTAGAGGGAGTTGGACCGACCTTACAGGTTATCGAAGGACACACCTGTGTACTTGACGAAGATGTACATAGAATCTTAGATGAAAGAACCAGTAAGACCTGGCCGACTACCTGGTTTGCACCGAAGATCGGCGTAGGTGCTGCAGATTCCGTTTACAATGTGATGGCAAAGTGGGGAGCAAACCACGGTGCAACGGTAGAAGGACATGTAGGAGACAGACTCCCTTACCTTGGCTTCCATGCTGAGAATTCCGGTAGCTTTCCATAATGTAGAGGAAGAGAGAATCTTCAGACCTCACTCCTTTAACGGCTTCGGCACAGCGGACTTAGAGGGACAGGACTACAGAGCTTGTGCGTACTACGGACCTTTATATAAGTAAATTTAATTAAGCGGGAGGCTCCCGAGCGAAAGGCGAGGGAGCTCCACCTTATAGAGAAAAATGAAGTGATATGTCTATAGAGAAATGGATTTTTAGAGTTTTGTAGAGCAAGTGGAAATCCTTCTCATGTATTTCAGTAGGAAAAGAGGAAGACTTATGTTAATGGAAAAGGAAAGACTGCTTCTTATCGAGTACGGAAAGAAACTGGTAACAGCAGGACTTACCAAGGGTACAGGAGGAAACTTAAGTATTTTTGACCGGGCACATGGCCACGTAGCCATCACTCCTTCCGGAATCGATTTTTTTGAGATTCAGCCGGAAGACATCGTAATCATTGACCTGGACGGAAAAGTGGTAGAGGGAAATCGTGTTCCTTCTTCCGAGTGGGCAATGCATATCATGCCTTATAAGTACAGGGATGACATTGATGCAGTCGTTCACGCTCACACCATGTATGCTACTGTTTTGTCCTGCTTAAGAGAGGATCTGCCCGCTACACATTATATGATTGCAGTAGCCGGACCGACCGTCAGAGTGGCAAAGTATGCGACATACGGCAGCAAGGAGCTTGCGGAAAATGCCTTTGAAGCCATGAAGGACAGAAAGGCTGTAATTCTTGCAAACCACGGTATTCTTGCAGGAGCGAAGGATATTCTCAACGCTTTCAATATCGTTGAAGAGATCGAGTATTGCTCTGAGGTTTATACCAAGGCAAAAGCCATCGGAGAGCCGGTCATTCTTCCGAAAGAAGAAATGGAACTTATGGCGGAGAAATTCAAGACCTACGGGCAGAGAGTGAGCACGAAAAAAGACTAGGGGGAAGATTATGGAAGCTTTATTATCAATGAAAAATATAAAGAAATCTTTCTCCGGAGTAGCAGCACTGAAAAATGCCGAGTTGGACTTATATAAGGGAGAGGTAGTGGCTCTCATGGGAGAGAACGGTGCCGGAAAATCCACCCTTATGAAGATTCTGACAGGAATATATTCAAAGGATGAAGGAACAATTCACTTTGAAGGGAAAGAAGTAGAATATAAAAATGTTTCCGAGTCGGAAGCGGCAGGAATCGCCATTGTCCATCAGGAATTAAATATGATGAATGATTTGACGGTGGCACAGAATCTTTTTATCGGACAGGAACGCATGAACGGCTTTTTCATCGATGATAAGAAGATGGAAAAGGATGCGGAAGAGCTCTTTAAAAAGCTGAATGTAGATATTAAGCCCGGTGCAAAAATCGGGGAGCTTACCGTAGGAAAGCAGCAGATGGTTGAGATTGCAAAGGCGATATCTACCAATGCGAAGGTGATTGTTTTTGACGAGCCGACAGCGGCCTTAAGTGCTTCCGAAATTGAAGAATTATTCAAGGTTATCCGTGATTTACGGGAAAAGGGAGCAGGAATCATTTACATCTCACACAGAATGGATGAAATCAATGTTATTTCCGATAGAGTTACGGTGATGCGTGACGGTGAGTATGTAGGAACCCTGATTACAAAAGACTGCACGAAGGACGATATCATTAAGCTCATGGTTGGAAGAACCGTATTTATGGAGCCAAAGACACAGTCTGCGGTTCCTAAAGACGCGGAAGTGGTTCTAAAATGTGAGAATTTGAGTCGAGGAAAGGCTGTTAAGGATGTTTCCTTTGAACTTAAGAAGGGAGAAATCTTAGGCTTCTCCGGCCTTATGGGAGCGGGAAGAACCGAGGTGGCAAGACTGCTGTTTGGAGCGGACAAGAGGGATTCCGGAAAGATTTATATTCACGGCAAAGAAGTGGATATCCAAACTACGGAAGATGCGGTAAAGGCAGGAATCGGCTATCTTTCCGAGGATAGAAAGCGTTACGGACTCCTGGTTGATAAGTCCGTAGAGGAAAATACCTGTCTCGCATCTCTGGAAAAATTTCCCAAAGGATTTTTTATTGACCAGAAGAAATGTAAAGAGGTTAGTGAAAAGTATGTAGAGGAATTAAAGACCAAGACTCCCGGTGTTTCTCAGGTTATCAAGAAGCTCTCCGGCGGAAACCAGCAGAAAGTGGTTATTGCGAAGTGGCTCTTAAAGGATTCGGATATCTTGATCTTTGATGAACCGACAAGAGGAATCGACGTAGGAGCAAAGAGCGAAATCTATGAGCTAATGGAGAAACTGGTATCGGAAGGAAAATCCATAATCATGATTTCTTCGGAATTACCTGAAATTTTTAAGAATGAGTGACCGAATCATCGTTATGTGTGAAGGAAGAGTGACAGGTTGCTTGGATATTGCAGAAGTCAATCAGGAGACCATTATGACTTGTGCAACAGATAGACAGGGGGACTAAAGGTGAAGATTAAGAAGATTTTTTCAAACCAGCAGGCAGTAGTTATTGCTGCACTCATCGTAATATGCGTGGTTTTTCTCGCTACTGACAGACAAGTTTTTTTACAGGGCACCACCTTTACCAACATTTCCAAGTCTGCCTATTATGTAGCATTTATGGCAATCGGTGTAACTTTCGTTATTTCTACAGGAGGAATTGATTTATCCATCGGTACTGTAGCAATCTGCTGTGCCCTGATTGGCGGAACACTCATGGAGGGGGGCTTAGCTATGCCTCTTGTACTCCTCGTGATTCTCTTATGCGGTTCCTTATTTGGCTTAATTAACGGAATCCTGGTATCTCGCTTGGAGCTTCCCGCGTTTATTGCGACCCTCGGAACCATGATGGTATCCAGAGGTTTGGGTTCCATCGTTTCAAAAACAAAGACCATTTCCTTTCCGCAGGGAACGGCAGAGGGTGCTTGGTTCAGAGAGATTTTTATGGTTACAAAGGAAGGGGGACTCTTCCCGAAGAACTTCCCGACAGGTTTCCTGCTTCTTGCTATCTGTGCGGCAGTCATGGCAGTGGTTTTAAATAAGACCAAGACGGGAAGATACATCTTATCCATCGGTTCCAATAAGGAAGCAACAAGGCTTTCCGGAATCAATGTAAAGAAGTATGAAACTCTGGCTTATGTATTCTCCGGATTTTTTGCGGCACTGGCAGGTATCGCGTATGTGGCAGTATTCTCCACAGCGCAGCCCAATACCGGAAACGGATTTGAGCTTGATGCTATCGCCGGCGTGGTAATCGGTGGAACATCTCTTTCCGGAGGTGTAGGTTCCATCTTGGGAACCATCATCGGTGTTTTCATCATGACAGTTTTGAAAATCGGCTTCCCCTACATCGGGGTACAGTCACACTACCAGCTCTTTATCACAGGAATCATCTTGGTGTTTGCTGTGTATATGGATATCCTAAATAGGAAAAGAAAGGTTTAAAGGAGGAAAAAAGATGAAAAAAAGAATTATGGCAGTTGCACTGGCGGGCGTAATGGCTCTGTCTCTCGCAGCATGTGGAGGTTCCGCAGCTAAGACTGAGGGAACAACAGCGGCAGGAACAACCGCTGCCGCTCAGGAAGAGAAGAAGACAGAGGCTGCTGAGCAGCAGGCTGATGGCGAAGCAATGAAGATCAATGTTATCGCTAAGGGCTTCCAGCATCAGTTCTGGAAGGCAGTTGAGAAGGGTGCAATGCAGGCGGGAAAGGAACTGAATGCAGAAGTTTCCTTCCAGGGACCGGATAACGAGTCTGCTATCGCACAGCAGGTTGAGTATCTTGATGCAGCTATCGCACAGAAGCCGACAGCAATCTGTCTTGCAGCGCTCGATACCAAGGCTTGTATCGGTTCTATCCAGAATGCTATGGATAAGAATATTCCTATCATTGGATTCGACTCCGGTGTTCCTGATGCTCCGGAAGGCGCTATTAAGGCAAACGCTTCCACCAACAACTATGAGGCAGGAAAGCTTGCTGCAAAAGAAACTTATGCTTTAATTAAGGATAAGGTTGAAGGTGCAACAGACGTTGTAAGAATCGGTGTAGTGGCACAGGAGTCCAACTCTCAGTCTATCGTGGAGAGAACAAAGGGATTTGTTGAGGCTATGACAGAACTCATCGGTGCTGATAAGGTATCCGTAGAGGGACATGACAGCTTAAAGAATGAGAAGTCCGGTGCGAAGGTGATCATCGATGTAGGTATCCCCTGCAGAGGTTAAGGATGCAGACGGAGCAGCAGTTGCTTCCGCTATCTTGGAGAAGTCTGACCTTATCGCTATCTACGGTTCCAACGAGTTCGCAGCAAACGCTATTATCACAGCTAACGAAGGTCTGGACAAGATCGGCGAGGGCAAGGTTGTAGCAGTTGGTTTTCGACGCAGGAAGCAAGCAGTTACAGGCTATTAGAGACGGTTTATTCGCAGGTTCCGTTACACAGGATCCCGTACAGATTGGCTACAAGGCAGTTGAGCTTGCAGTTAAGGCAGCAAAGGGTGAGTCCGTATCCGATGTAGATACAGGCGCTCTTTGGTACAACAAGGACAATATGGCAGACGAGAAGATTGCTCCATGTCTTTACGAGTAAACAAGCTGTCTCAGGCTTCGACTGTGCTTCTTGTTAAGAACGAGATAACGTGCGTTTTACGAGTAATGCTCGTTATAAATGAAATATCGCGTACGTATCACACGATATTTGAATAAGAGTACTTTCCAAACGAGGTATTACATTTCCGTGATACCTCGTTTGTCAAAGGAAAAAAAGGAGATTATAAAATGTTAAAAGGGATACCTGCTATTCTTTCTCCGGAATTGCTGAAGCGCTTATGTGAAATGGGGCATTCCGATAAGCTTCTCATTGCTGATGGGAATTTTCCGACGCATACAGTAGGTGCTGACTCCCACATAGTAAGAATGGACGGCCATGGTGTATGTGAAATTTTAGATGCTGTACTGCAGCTTTTCCCGCTGGATACTTACACAGAGCGTCCGGTGAGCATTATGGAGAAGGTACCGGGAGATACGGTGGAGACACCAATCTGGGATGAATTTAAATCTATTGTGGCAAAAGCATGATTCCAGAGAAAATGTAATCGGAAGCATTGAACGCTTTGCTTTTTTATGAGGAAGCGAAGAAGTCCTACCTGATTATTGCAACTTCGGAAAAAGCACTTTATGGCAACATTATGTTGCAAAAGGGTGTTGTATAAGATTAAAAAAGGAAGATATATCGGCTCTCACCCGAGCAGATTGTGATGGACCGATTTAAAACAAGAGAACTTAAGGAAGTTTTTATTTATAATGACTGTCGTTGTCTAGCAAGCGACAGCCCTATACAAGGAGGTAAGTATGGCTAATAGAATCGTGTTGAATGAAGTATCTTATCATGGAAAAAGGGGCAATCTTAAGTGTCACAGAGGAGGCAAAGGGTCGTGGTTTCCATAAGGCTTTTTGTTTGTTCCGATCCGGATTTAATCAAGTTTAATGTAACGAAGAAAGTAACTGATTTACTGGATAAGGAAGGCCTTCCTTATGAGATTTACTCCGATATCAAGGCTAACCCAACCATTGAAAATGTGCAGAACGGTGTAGCAGCATTCAAGAAGTCAGGAGCGGATTATATCATCGCAATCGGCGGAGGATCCTCTATGGATACCTCCAAGGCTATCGGTATCATCATTGCAAAACCCGGAGTTTGAGGATGTAAGAAGCTTTAGAGGGACTTTCTGCAACAAAGAAGCCGTCTGTTCCAATCTTCGCTATTCCGACAACAGCAGGAACCGCTGCAGAGGTTACCATTAACTATGTTATTACTGACGTAGAGAAGAAGAGAAAGTTCGTTTGTGTGGATACTCACGATATTCCTGTTGTGGCTTTCGTAGATCCCGATATGATGTCCAGTATGCCTAAAGGCCTTACCGCATCTACCGGTATGGATGCGCTTACCCATGCTATCGAGGGATATACCACAAAGGGTGCAAATACCATCACCGATATGTTCAACTTAAAGGCGATTGAACTCATTGCGAAGTCCCTGCGCGATGCAGTGGATAATACTCCGGAAGGTAGAGAAGGAATGGCACTTGGACAGTACCTTACCGGTATGGGCTTCTCCAACTGCGGACTCGGCATTGTGCACTCCATGGCACACGGCTTAGGTGTCTTTTACGATACACCGCACGGTGTAGCTAATGCTATCATTCTTCCTACTGTTATGGAATACAATAAGGAAGCTGTAGGAGAGAAGTTAAGAGAAGTAGCCAAGGCTATGGGTGTTTCCGGTACGGAGAAAATGAGCAAGGAAGAGTATCAGAAGGCGGCAATCGATGCGGTTAAAAAGCTTGCTGAGGATGTAGGAATTCCCAAGGATTTAAAGAATATCGTAAAGCCGGAGGATGTAGATTTCTTATCTCAGTCCGCTATGGATGATGCTTGCAGACCCGGAAACCCTGAGAGATCCGAAGTTTGAGGAAATAAAAGAGCTCTTCCTAAGTTTACTGTAAAGCGGAACAGGAGTAAGGCGTAAGAGCCGGAAAGTACAGCTTATTGACCTTGTTCTTTATAGCGAATGAGACAGGGAAGTTTGCGAAATTCACTTATAAAAGATAGAAATGCAAAAGAGAAGTCGTATGGTTTTTCTATGGCTTCTTTTTGGATTTCACATATACAAAAATTGAAAAAAATTATGATAAACTAGATTGTAAATATTTACTGCATTGCATTGAAATAATGTGGAGGGCAAATGAAGAATTATGATGTAGCCATTGTCGGTGCGGGACCCGGAGGAATTTATGCGGCTTATGAGCTGATGAAGAAGGACCCCGCTCTTTCTGTTGTGGTTTTAGAGGCAGGACACAGTCTGGAAAAAAGGCATTGTCCGATTGATGGAAAGAAGATTAAGACCTGTATTTCCTGTAAGAGTTGCTCGATTATGAGCGGATTCGGCGGAGCAGGTGCATTTTCCGATGGAAAATACAATATAACAAACGACTTCGGCGGCACCTTATATGAATATATTGGAAAAGAGGAAGCTCTTGACCTGATGAAATACGTTGATGAAATCAATATGGAAAACGGAGGAGAAGGCACAAGGCTTTTCTCCACAGCGGGAACTAAGTTTAAGAAGCTATGTATGCAGAATCGTTTAAAGCTTCTGGATGCTTCCGTTCGACACCTGGGCACGGATATCAATTATGTAGTTTTGAAAAATCTCTATGCAAAACTGAAAGAGCAGGTAGAGTTCCATTTCGATACTCCGGTGGAGAAGATAGAAATTGTAGGAAGGCGAGAAGCATTCGAGGAAATCAGGGGAGAAAAAATCTGTTAAAACGGACTGTGACGGCTTTATTTTGCATACAAAACAGGAAGATTTTTCTGCAAAAAAATGTATCGTTTCCGTAGGACGCTCCGGCAGTAAATGGATGGAGTCGGTTTGTGATGAGCTGGGAATTCCCACCAAGTCAAATCGTGTGGATCTTGGTGTAAGAGTGGAGCTTCCGGCTGTGATTTTCTCTCATTTAACAGATGAGTTGTATGAGAGTAAGATTGTTTATAGAACGGCACTTTTTGAAGATAATGTGCGTACTTTCTGTATGAACCCGAACGGGATTGTGGTAAATGAAAATACGAACGGGATTGTAACCGTAAACGGCCATAGCTACGAGGGAGAAGAGAAGCATACGGAAAATACCAACTTTGCGCTCCTTGTGGCAAAGCATTTTTCCGAGCCTTTCAAGGACAGTAACGGTTACGGAGAAAGCATTGCCCGCCTTTCCAATATGCTTGGCGGCGGTGTGATTGTGCAGCGATTCGGAGACCTCGTAAGAGGAAGAAGAAGTAATCATAAGCGTATCGAAGAAGGGATGGTACAGCCGACATTACAGGCTACACCGGGAGACTTGAGCCTGGTACTTCCGAAGAGAATTCTGGATGGCATTATGGAAATGATTTATGCCTTGGATAAGATTGCTCCGGGTACAGCCAATGAAGATACCTTGCTCTATGGAGTAGAAGTCAAGTTCTACAATATGGAAGTAGAACTGGATGAACATCTGGAGTCAGGATGTAAGGGACTTTATGTAATCGGAGACGGATCCGGTGTAACTCATTCTCTTTCCCATGCTTCGGCTTCCGGCATCTTTGTAGCAAGAGAAATTGCACATGGAGTAAAGTGATAACGAACAGGGGAGTAAAAAAACCATTAAAGGTATAGAAAAAGCAAAGGCACAGAAAAAGCAAAGGCACAGAAAAAGCAAAGGCACAGAAAAGTAAAATAACAGAAGTGCAAATGGCAATGGAAACAATAGAAATAATAAAAAAACAACGGAAAGGAGGAGAGGGGATTGTGCGGATTTATATAGCCAGACATGGGGAAACGGACTGGAATGTGGAACGACGTATTCAGGGCAGTACGGATATTCCGCTAAATGAAAATGGAATCCGACAGGCGTATTCGTTAAGCAAATATTTGGAAAGGCAGCTCAGCCTTTGAAGAGCGCTCCCTCTCCTCTATCTTTACCAGCCCGCTTAAAAGAGCAAAAGAGACGGCGGAGATAGTGGGAAAGCAGCTACATCTCCCTGTAAAAGAAATTTCCGGCTTGGAAGAAATGAGCTTCGGAGTTTGTGAAGGGAAAAGCTGGTTGGAGGCAAAAAAAGAATACTCGAGAGAGCTGGAGGAATGGGAAGAAAATAAACGATTCAGAAGAATTCCGGGAGGCGAATCCTATCAAGAGGTTTTAAACCGTTTTTTTTCTGCCTATTCTTTAATACAGAAGAAACTTGCGGAAGAAAAGCCGGATGTAAAGAAAGAGAAAGATATCCTGATTATTACACACGGCGCAGTCATCATGTTGCTTCTTTCTTTAAAGGAAGGACATTCATTTCAAGACAGCTTTGTTCGCGTAAGGGTGGAAAATGCCCGTGCCTATTTCTTTGAGGAGGATGAATTAGAAGCTATACGTGCGAAAGCCCTAGTCTGATAGGGAGTAGTCGGTAATATATTTGATACTGGATTTGCGAGTGGATGGAAGTGATGGGCTTGGATGAGAAATCCGAGATTGCAAAAAAGCATTCTAAATTGAAAGAGACATGGAATAGAAAGAAAATTCGAAATTGACGGAGAAGCTCGAAATCGAAAGAGGAAAAGAAAATGAGTAAGAAAAAAATCATGGAAGAAATTTTGCAGGAAAATCGACAGGCGAACCGCAATTTGATTCATTTAGGAAATATGACCGGTCTTCTTCTCTTTATGGAAGGGATGAAAGAGGCAAAGAAAAACAAAGACAAGGGTGCAATCTTCCTTGCTAAGTGCGGACTTCTTATTGTTGCAATCATAGAAATTTTTCTGACTGCAGTCAATGTCTCCGAACTGCTGGAAAAAAGGAAAGAAGAAAAAGCGGAAAGAGAAGAAGAGGAAGAATAATGATTTCGGGTATGGATATTTCGGTAGGAGGCTTATATTTTATTGTAATCAATCTCCTTACTTTTCTTCTCTACGGTCTGGATAAATATAAAGCGATTCGCCAGGAATGGAGGATTCCGGAACGAGCCTTACTGCTCATGGCATTTGTGGGAGGGGCTTTTGGAGCGCTTTCCGCGATGAGGATTTTTCGACATAAGACCAGGAAGGGAAGATTCAGGCTGATGATTCCCCTTTTTTGTCTTCTCTGGGGATATATCATTGTGCACAAAGTACTGGAGATAGCTTAAAGCGTGTTCTCCGGCTTTTTTATTCTTGAAAATTCTCTTTTTAACACGATAAAAAAAGAAGTTTTGCATAAAATGCACAAAAATTAATTTTTTTAATAATCCCAAAAACTCTATAAAATTGCATTAATAAAAAAATCTTGATTTTGAAATAACATTACAATATACTGGATTTGTTTTCTGGTTTTTTACAAGGATTCGGCAAAGATGAATAAGTTGTTAGAAAAGGTGATTTTGAGGAGGAGGGGCACTTGAGTGTAGCAATTTCTATTAAAAATGCAGTGAAGAAATATGGGGATAGTACGATTATTCCCGATTTGAGTCTGGATATCCGAGAGGGAGAGTTCTTTACTTTACTGGGTCCCTCGGGCTGTGGAAAGACCACACTTCTTCGAATGATTGCCGGCTTTAATTCCATTGAAGGAGGAGATTTTTACTTCAATGATAAGAGAATCAATGATTTGGATCCGGCGAAAAGAAATATCGGAATGGTATTTCAAAACTATGCCATTTTCCCGCATTACACAGTAAGACAGAATGTGGAATTCGGTTTAAAGAATCGCGGTGTTCCAGCACAGGAACGTAGAGCGAAGAGTGAAGAGTTTTTGCGTTTGATGCAGATTGAGAATCTTGCAGACAGAAAGCCGGACAGAATGTCCGGAGGACAGCAACAGCGTGTGGCTTTAGCCAGAGCCTTGGTCATCCAGCCGGATGTACTTTTGATGGATGAGCCCTTGTCAAACCTTGATGCAAAGCTTCGTGTGGACATGCGTAGTGCAATCAGAAGAACACAGCATCAGGTAGGGATTACTACGGTGTATGTGACACATGATCAGGAAGAGGCAATGGCTATCTCCGATCGTATTGCGGTTATGAAGGGCGGCGTTTTACAGCAGGTTGGAACACCGAAGAGTATTTATCAGAGACCTTCAAATCTCTTTGTAAGCAGTTTTATCGGTCGATCCAATGTAGTGGAAGCGGAGCTTGTTGTAGAAGGCGGAGAGACATTCCTTTCTTTTTCTAATGGAAAGAGAGCGGAAATCAAGAATATTGAGGAATCCTTCAAGAAGAATCAAAAAGTGAAGTTAAGCGTTCGTCCCGAAGAGTTTATTCTTTGTGAAAAGGAAGAAGAGCTGATTCATGCCCGCATTACGGAAAGCATTTTCCTGGGACTCAATACCCATTATACCGTAGAGCTGGAGACGGGAGACCGCGCTGAAATCATTCAGGAATCCACCATCAGCAATATTTTAAATGTCGGTGAAGAAATTTCCTTAAAGATGAATATGGAAAAAGTCAATGTATTCACGGAAGACGGAGAAAAGAATATTCTTGCGGACGCATGCAATGCAAAAGGAGTTTAGGGATGATGAAAAGAAAATTGGAGATATGGACTTTTTTCACCTTCGCCCTGCTGGCACTCTTTTTGGTGTTTTTGATTTATCCGCTCTTCGGTATTCTGCAGCAATCGGTGATTGATGATAACGGACGTTTTACCTTGGAGCAATTTCATAAGTTCTTTACGAACCCGTACTATAGCAGTACTATTTTGAATAGCTTTTCGGTAACCATTGCCATTACCTTAAGCACCTTGGTTTTGGGCATTCCCTTCGCCTATTTTTATTCCTTTTACCAGTTAAAGGGTGCAAAATTCCTCTTTGTTGTTAGTATTCTTTGCTGTATGTCCGCTCCCTTTATAGGGGCATACGCATGGATTATGCTTTTGGGACGCTCCGGCGTGATCACACAGGGACTGGCTAAAATAGGCATCAATATAGGCAGTATATACGGCTTTAAGGGGATCCTTTTTGTGCAGGCTTTAAAGCTTTATCCGTTGGTGTTTATCTATATGAACGGAGCATTTAAGAACATTGACAATTCCCTTATTGAGGCATCGACCAGCCTTGGCTGTAAAGGAATCAATCGTTTCTTTAAGATTATTCTGAGCCTTTCCATGCCGACTATTCTAGCGGCATCTTTGTTGGTATTCATGCGTTCCTTTGCAGACTTCGGAACGCCTTTGATTATCGGAGAGGGCTTCCGTACCTTCCCGGTGGAAATCTATAAGCAGTATATCGGAGAAAATGGAACAAATCATGCCTTTGCCGCAACAATTTCCGTGGTGGCAATTCTGGTTACCGCATTGGTTTTCCTGATTCAAAAGTGGGCGGGAAAGAAGTTTACCTTCTCTATCAATGCCCTGCATCCGGTAGAAAAGCAGCGACCGAAGGGAATCATGGGCATCTTGATTTATCTCTTTACCTACGGATTAAGCGGAATCGCGATTTTGCCGAATGTTTATATCATTTATCTGTCCTTTAGGAACTGCGACAGATCGGTGTTTAAGCCGGGGTATTCTTTGATTAATTATACGCAAGCGGCAAAAAAGCTCCTTGTACGTTCCATACAGAATACCTTCCTATTGGGATTTTTGTCTCTGGCATTGATTATTTTGATTTCCATCATCATAGCTTATCTTGTAGTGCGTAGAGGCAATTTCTTAAACAATGCAATCGATACTCTTTCCATGCTCCCTTATATTATTCCGGGATCGGTAATCGGTATCGCGCTTGCGGTGTCTTTCTCAAAGCCGCCTATCGTGCTTGTAGGAAGCCTTTGGATTATGGTGCTTTCCTTGGTTATTCGGCGAATGCCCTATACCATACGTTCTGCAACCGCAACTTTGGTGCAGATCCCCTACTCTATAGAGGAAGCGGCACTGAGCTTAGGCTCATCTAAGCTGAAGACCTTTACAAAGGTAACGGTCCCGATGATGGCAAACGGAATTCTATCCGGTGCAATTTTGAGCTGGGTGGCCATTGTTACAGAGCTTTCCAGTGCCATAATCCTGTACAACAATAAGACAATTACTCTGACGATGTCGGCGTATGTGGCAATTTCCAGAGGAAACTACGGTATTGCAGCAGCCTTTTCTGCGGTGCTTACCATTTTGACCACGATTTCTCTGATTATTTATCTCTTTGTAAGTAAGTCTGAGGATGTTAAGGTTTAATTAAATAATAGATTGACACCCCCCCTATGGACTAGTAATCCTTTTGGGAATATAGTCATAGCTATGAAAGTTTTTGTGCATAAAACAGAAATGTTTTAGCGATAGATTAAGGAGGAAAAAAATGAAGAAAAATCTAATGAAGTGGCTTGGTTTAGGCCTTCTCACAGTGAGCCTTGCGGCTTGTGGCGGTGCGAAGAGCGGCGGAGACGATGCAAAGCAGGAAAGCACTGCTCAGACAGGGGCAGAGAAGGAAGAAAGCAAGGCGGAAGCGGAGAACACAGAGGATCTCGGGGATAGTCTTACTCTACTGCTCTATGACAGATGATGATGTTGATACCGTATTGAAGGCTTTTAACGAGTTGTATCCGGATATTACGGTAGAGGTTGTAAACGGTTCTGCGGGAGAGCTTTTTGCAAGACTCAAGGCAGAGTCGGCCAATCCGCAGGGAGATGTTATGCTTGGCGGCATGAACCAGGCTGACGGAGACAAGAATAAGGATATTTTTGAGCCCTTTATATCCGTTCATGAAGATGAGCTTCCGGAAAAGTACAAGAGCAACAACGGATTCTACAACTATGATCACCTTTCTTCCGTAGTATTCTGTGTGAATACCGATTTGGAGAAGGAACTTGGTTTGGATATTAAAGATTACAAAGATCTTTTGGATCCGAAGCTGGAAGGAAAGATTGTATTCTCCGATCCGAACGAGTCTTCCGCAGCTTGGAACAATATCTCCAATATTATGGCTGTTTATGGAAATGACAGTGATGAGGCATGGAGTATGATTGAAGGCCTGATGAAGAATAAGATGGTTATCCAGGGTAGCTCTTCCGCTTGTTTTAAGAACGTGGCCGATGGTGAATATGTAGTAGGTCTTACCTATGAAGACGGTGCTTCTACTCTCTTAAAGAGTGGTGCAGAGAACATTAAGCTGGTATATCCTGCATCCGGAAGTTCCAACTTTGCTTTCGGTTGTGCAGTGGTAAAGGGTGCTCCGCATATGGCTGCTGCGAAGGCTATGGTAAACTTCCTTATGTCTGCAGAGAGCCAGACTGCAAGAGGAAACGCTCTCGGAACTATCCGCCTGACCAATCCGAACGCAAAGATTGACTACAAGTACATTCCGAAGGATGATGAAGTAAAGTGGGTAGATAGAGACATAGAGTGGTTGATTAATAACAAGGACCAGGTATTAGAGCACTGGAACAAGCTCTACACCGAGTACTACAAATAAGATAAATCTGAAAATCGATTTAAGCTTATAAAATAAAAGAGAAAATGTAGAAAAAGGAATCTTCAGATGAATTATTCATGGAGATTCCTTTTTTGAAAACTATGAAAAAGGGGGCGTGACAAACGAATGCTGGAAGCTTTAAAGGAAGAAGTTTTTCAGGCGAATCTGGAATTAAAAAGACAAAATGTGGTGATTTATACTTGGGGAAATGTAAGCGGCATTACGGAAGACAGAAAATATATGGTTATTAAGCCCTCCGGCATTGCCTATGAAAAGTTGCAGGCAGAAGATATGGTTGTGTTGGAGGTAGAGAACGGAAAGAAGGTGGAGGGAGAGTGGAATCCTTCCTCCGATACGGAGACCCATCTTGTTTTGTATCGTCGTTTTCCGAAGCTATTCGGCATTGTTCACACCCATTCCACTTATGCTGTGTCCTTTGCGCAGGCAGGAAAAGCCATTCGGGCTTTGGGAACCACGCATGCGGATTATTTTTATGGAGATATTCCCTGCACAAGAGCCCTGAGAGAAGAGGAAGTACTGGATTCTTATGAGAAGAATACAGGAAAGGTGATTGCGGAATGTATGGAAGAGCTTCGGCTTGATCCCCTGGATATCCCGGGAATTCTAGTGAAGAACCATGGTCCGTTTACTTATGGAACTTCCCCTAAGAAGGCCGTGGAAAATGCGGTAGTTCTTGAAAAAATAGCGGAAATGGCTTTTCGTACCTTACTTTTAAATCCCGAGTCTTCTATGGAAAGCTATATTTTGGATAAGCATTATTTTAGGAAGCACGGTAAAAATGCTTATTATGGACAAAAGAAGTAAAATGACTTATATATCCTCTCTTCCTTGTCGAAAGAATAAATAGCTGGAAGTATCGAGGGAGCATGATGAAAAACATGATAAAAACCATGGTGGGAATAACTCATCTTTGAGTTGTTTTTTCATATATAGTCATTTTTACCTCTGAACAAGAAGAGCCATCAGGCGGTTTTATCCGTCGATGGCTCTTCTTGTGTTTTTTAAAGATAGGTATTTATACAAAATAATAGTCAAATATCGATGTCAGATATACTAATCCAGTTCGGAATAGCAGATTTTATAGCCTTTTCCGACAATCTCCACAACCTGTTCGATTTCCCCGTCGGGATTTGTAATATGGAAGGAATTGGAACTTCCCTTATCGTCCTGGAAGAAATGCACTGCTGTTCCGCAGGAAGAGCTTAGGTCTCTGGGAACCGGCTGCAATTGAGCATTGTTCCCTTCCTTTAATTTTGCTTTCTGAAAACGCATAGCCCCGAAATGGCTGTGAAAAGTGGCAATATATTCTCTTATCATTTTAATCCTTTTTCAGAGTTACTAAAAACTCTTCGTCATTTTCCTTTTTGAATGTTGCTGAATAGCCTGCAGACTTCGCAAAGCGGGAAACATTTTCCACACAGGCCATATTGTCGGTTAAAAGAGTATACTCCGCTTCATGGCTCTTATCTACTGCGTTTTTGATGAGAATAACCGGCTGCGGGCAGGAAAGTCCTCTTGCATCAATCATCTTTAGCTCCTCTCTGTCCCTGTGGACTCTTTTTTGGAAAATGTATTTACTGCAGCGATGATGAATAAAACGACTAGCCCGATGATTACCGCAACTTTGCCGTTCGGAGTCGGACCTTTTCCGGATGCGGCAAGGCCAAAGTTATGGCAAAATGCTGCACCGACCAATAGACCGAGGTAAGTGATTGCGGAGTCCGTATTTCCTTCTCCTGCCATAACCATCTGGCGAAGAGGGCAACCCCGAGAAGACAGCAACCGAAGCCTGCAAGAAGCATGCCGAGGAAATTCCCATAAAGCATCATTATGGGCAACCGGCTGCTCTAGTAAAAACCGAGATTGAACTTTCCTGAAAACAAGGGTTTCCGATGAGGGCGGTAACAAAAATCATACAGAAACCGATTAAGAGCTTCGGCTCAGCGGAATAGAATCATGTCTCGGAATCCGCCGACCATACAAAGTCTGGTGTACTGTGCCAAAGCACCTACGATGAGTCCGCCTGCAAGAGAAATGATGATAGCGGCGTGCTTTGCTCCGGGACCTTCTGCAGTAAAGAAGATAAAAGCGGGAGCGGCAACTACAAGAATAAGAAGTGCAATTTGTACTACAGGGAGTAAGATTCCTTCGCCCTGTCCCCTGCTTATAGGTTCTCTTTTAAAGAGTAGCCTCTCTTTAAGAAGAAAATGCCGACTACGATGCCGGCAACAAATCCGACAAAGGCCTACAACGGCATTGAGATCTCCTCCTGCAAGACGAAGCACCATACGGAAGGGGCAACCGAGAAACATCAGGCAACCGATCATAACAAAAAATCCGAGGAAAAACCGAGTTACGGGAGAGGAACCTCCGCGAGGGGAGAATTCTCCTCTTGCCATGGATAGTCCCATAGCACCGAGAATGAGTCCAATGATTTCCGGACGGATATACTGCACAGCCTCCGCTCTATGTAAGCCCTAAGCCTCCTGCTGTATCTCGGATAAAACAAGCCAGACAGAATCCCATATTTGCAGGGTTTCCCATGAGAACCAGTGCCACGGAAATGATTCCGATGATTCCTCCGGCAATGGCGATGTTGATACGCTCCGCTTTAAAGTTCATACTTCCTCCTTCTGTCCGTACTTTACGAAGATTATATTATTCTTCGATTCTTCGATATTATAGCATGTAAAATTGTGCATAATTATTGAAAAATCCGAATAAAGGAGGCATTTATAGATAGAAGTGAATAAGCACTTTCCTAAAAATAAATTTAAACTGTAAAAATAAAATTATAGATAAAAAGTTTAATTGACGTCAATTTATTATTGTGTTAAATTTCAGCTATGGCAATTTTCCGAAAATGTGTTTACTGAATGGGCAGGCTGCGGAAATGCTCTTTTTCTTTATATTTAAACAGTTTTGTGTAGCTCCATGTGATTTCACGTGACTTGCTTTAGTTTCGTGCGATTTCATGTGAAAGACTGTTTTGGTAAGTTATCCAAGGCTTTCCGTGAGACCTCAAGATAGAAGGAAAAGGAGCGCGCAATGGGGCTTATGAAGGGACAAATAGAGATATTTTTAGATAGCCTTAAGGAGCGGATATATACCGAGTTCGAGCAGGTTTCTTTTTGTTATACCGAAGATAAAGAATATCGAGAGACGGATACAATAGTTTATGAAGAGAAAGACAAAAAGGACTTTCTGTCTTTTCGTACCTGTTGGACGGTACCCGAGTCCTTTGCAAAGAGAGTCTTGGCATTTTCTCTGGAAATGAATGCGGAAGAGGAACGGGTTTTTCCCGGCTTTTCTCTCTATGTGAACGGTGTGCTTCTTCATTGTATGGACAGGAAACACAGAGACTGTGTTTTGACGAATTCCGCTGAGGAGGGAAAGGTTTATCACCTGCAGCTTTGCTGTCCCAGAAGGAAAGAGTGTACGGACTTTGATTTAAGAGGAGTTTCGGGTTTTGGAGTCTAGGTGGAAAAGCTCTGTCATGATTGTTAAGACCCTTTGAAACGATGCGGTTATCGGGAAAATTCAGAGGAATACAGAGTTACGGAAGAGGAAATCCAACGCACCATGGATTTGGTTGATTTTAAGGAAGTCAGGAAAAAGTCTTTCTATGAAGATGTAGAAGAAGGAATCGCTTATATTCAGGACAATTTTTATCGAAGATATATTCTTTATCCAACTGCGATTATTCCGATTCGAAAAAGGTATAAAAGGGTATTTTGGTTTGCCTAGGAAATCCAGAGATATAAAAAGATGCCACAGATTGGTTTAGGTATTGTCGCCAATCATTAGATCGAAAGTCTGATGATTGGCGGTCGGACTGCTGTGGCATCTTTTTAGCTTTTTATTAACCTGGCTCGTTTCTTTTTACAAGGCAGAGCCTTGCGTGATGGTTTTCGAATTACGGGTATGCCATAAGGACAAAGTAATAAAGGTCAATCCCCATGGGTACACCCATTTCATGGAGCTTTGTTTCATTTTCCAAAGACGCTTTCCAGCTTCCTGCGCACCAATCGGTCGTGAGTCCCGATGATGGAAGAGAGGGTTTCAAAGACTTTTCCCCTGCAGAAACCACGTGATAACCGCCCTGCGAGCGAGATCCAGCTCATTTACCGCAATGCTCTATGTCGAGGTCTGGAATCCCAACCACGATGATGTTATGAGAATCATGAGAAACGGAACTTGCTACCGCACCCTGATGAATATTGTAGCCCTGACAGATTGCCACAGCCATCTTTCCGCTACCAAGATGCCGTTCTATCGCTGCAATCTTTTGGTATTCGGGGTATTCTGTAGGATCAAAGTTGGAAGAGCGTCGGAAAGAGACCTGCAAACGTTCGGTCGTTATCTGGCCCTCCATGATACCAATGACATTGCTGATTCGCCGAAGTACCGGAAGGTGAAAGTCTTCCGGCCTCGTAGGACTGCAATGAACGGTTTTTTTCAGCTCTTTCGGACAGCGGGGAATGAATATTTTTTCTTCTTTTTCTACAAGTCTTCCCTTGTGATAAACCTGCATTATATCGACCTTCTTCGGGTCGGAAATAAGGACGAGGTCAGCCTGCTTTCCGGGGGCTATGGCACCGAGGTGATCTAAATGATAGCAGTTCGCGGAATTGATGGTCGCCATCTGATACGCGTCTTTTACGGACATACCTAGAGAAATTGCTTTCCTGATGGAGTGACTGATATGCCCTTCTTCCAGGATATCTTCTATGTGTTTGTCGTCCGTGCAAAAGGAAAAACTGCGAGTATCCATGCCTTCTTTCAGGATACCCTTTACTATGGCTTCCAGATTTCTGGCAGCGGACCCCTCCCGCACATGAACGTGCATACCGCACCGCACTTGTTCCAGAGCATAAGAAAAATCAACCGCCTCATGATCTGTTTGTATACCGGATAGGGCATAGGACTGCAGTGCCTCTTTTTCCAAAAATGGGGCATGTCCATCCAGTATTTTTCCGTCCATACTTTCCAGCTTGTCCCACATTCCCGAATTGATACGAAGTACGCTCTGGGCATCCATGACTTCTCCTAATCCTAAAATGCGGGGATTATTGAAGTATGGGTTCATATCCTTAGCGAGGAAGCTTGCTCCGTTGTCGTCGATTTCCGTAGCGGGAACACAGGATGGGAGCATAACATAGACATTGGCGGGACTCTTTTCGCTTTGCTGTAAAATATAATCAATGCCGGCGGCTCCGGAGACGTTGCAGGCTTCGTGCGGATCCACAACAAAGGTCGTTGTTCCGCAAAGTGCTGCGGTACTGATCAATTCATTCGGAGAAACCATGGTTGATTCGAGATGAAGGTGTGCGTCGATAAAGCCGGGAAAAAGGTATTTTCCTTTGCAGTCCACAGTTTTATTTCCGATATAAGCGCTTCCGATTCCGACAATATAGCCATGCTTTACAGCGACATCCCCCGTGTAGAAGCTGCCTGTATAGACATCGAAAATATTGGCATTCTTAAAAACAAGATCTGCAGGACTTTCTTTTAAACAAACTTTAGACAACTTGCTGTAGAGATTCCTGTTCATACCGCTACACCTCGTAAATTTTCACAAAAATATTGACTAATAATTATTTTACTATATATTATTACACAAAAGACTAGTTTTATCCAGCATATGATCCTTAAATATATATAATACATAGTTGAAAAGAAAATAGAAAATTTTGTAGAAAAAGGATGGTTCTGAAAACAGAATCTGTTTTCTTTATTAATGTCAAAATAAAATTTCTATTAAAAAATATAGCCTTTTTCTGTTTGATGTAAAATAGCCATGTTATTCGTTCTATACGAATACGGTAAATTTCAGTTTGAGAGCAACAGGGGATAATGCAGGAGTATATTCAATCTCGTTGAATCCCGACAGGTACAAGTCGTGAAGTCTATGTCGGTTTTCATATACTGTCTATTTACTTTTTTTAGGGGGACGACAAATGGAAAAATTCTTTAAACTCAAGGAACATCAAACCGATGTAAAGACCGAGTTCATAGCGGGTATTACCAGCTTTATGACTATGGCTCACATCCTAGCGGTGAATCCGAGAATCCTTTCTGCAGCCGGAATGGATGCAGGAGCGGTATTCACGGCGACAGCGGTAGCTTCGGCAATCGCCAGCATTATGATGGCTCTTCTTGCGAACCTGCCCTTCGTGCTTTCGGCAGGAATGGGACTCAATGCCTACTTTGCTTATACGGTAGTCCTGAACATGGGATACAGTTGGCAGATGGCTCTTGCGGCCGTTTTTGTAGAAGGTATCATTTTTATCGTTCTGTCTCTTACGAATGTTCGTGAGGCAATCTTTAACGCGATTCCGCCGACCTTGAAACTCGGCGTATCGGTAGGTTTCGGTCTGTTTATTACCTTTATCGGATTACAGAATGCACACGTTGTTGTAGACGGTGCAACACTCGTTACTTTATTTTCTTTCAAATCTTCTTTGGCAAACGGAACCTTTAATTCCGAGGGAATAACCGTTGTTTTAGCCATTCTCGGCGTTTTAATCACCGCTGTTTTGGTTATTAAAAATGTTAAAGGAAATATTCTTTTCGGTATCGTGATTACCTGGCTGCTTGGTATTCTGTGTCAGCTTGTAGGGCTCTATCAGCCGAATCCGGAAGCAGGTTTTTACAGCCTGATTCCAAGCGGCATCAGCGCATGCTGCTTCCGTTGCACCAACCTTTATGCAGCTGGATCTTTCCCGGGTTGCCAGCCTTGAATTCTTGGTTGTTGTTTTTGCCTTCCTTTTCGTTGATGTATTCGATACCCTGGGAACTTTAATCGGTTGAGCTTCCAAGGCTGATATGTTGGATAAAGAAGGAAAGCTTCCCGGAATTAAGGGAGCACTGATGGCGGATGCGATCGGAACAACCGTAGGAGCAATCCTTGGAACATCTACCATTACTACATTCGGAGAGTCTGCATCCGGTATTGCAGAGGGTGGAAAGACCGGACTTACCGCGATTACGGTAGCGGTGTTTTTCCTTCTTTCTTTGTTCTTCTCTCCGCTGTTTCTTGCGATTCCTTCCTTTGCAACTGCTCCGGCACTCATCGTTGTAGGCTCTCTTCATGATGCAGCAGGTGGCAAAGCTGATTGAATGATATGCTTACCGCAATTCCGGCATTTATCTGTATCATTGCTATGGCATTTACCTATTCCATTTCTGAGGGTATTTCTTTCGGTATCATGAGCCACAGCATTATCCACCTGGCTACCGGAAACGGTAAGAAAGTCAGCATTTTGATGTATGTTTTGACAGTGGTATTTATCTAAAGTACATCTTGACGTAAGTTTGTACGGAGGATTGCAGCTGTTTGAAAAGATTTTCATAAAGTTTTTCAAAAATAATGACATATGTCGGCGGCTCAATCTCGCGAGCATTTCTTCTATAAGGAGGGAAAATGGAATATTTGGTACATGGAGATCTCTGTTTCAGTGTTGATGCAGAGCATATCGAGACGAAAGAAGATGCCTACCTACATGTAAAGGACGGAAAATGTATTGCTTCTTATGGTAGTGTTCCGGCTGAACTTTCCTCCTTGGAGATAAAAGATTACAGCGGGGATTTGATTCTTCCCGGCATGGTGGACTTACACCTTCATGCTCCGCAATATGCTTACCGGGGAAACGAAGATGATTTACCGCTACTGGACTGGTTAAATATCAATACTTTCCCCGAGGAAGCAAAATATCAGAATGTGGACTATGCCAAGGCAGCTTACGAAAACTTCGTCGAAGATTTAAAGGAGAGTCCAACCACTAGGGCCGTAATTTTTGCGACTCTCCATAAAGATGCCACGCTTTGCCTTATGGACTTACTGGAAAAGACGGGGCTTAATACCATGGTGGGAAAGGTCAATATGGACCGGAACTGCCCGGATTATCTGACAGAGCATACGGCGGAAGAGTCACTTGATAATACAATTCATTGGCTTAGGGAGATTCCGGAGAACTGTGAGCATTGTCGTCCGATTCTTACCCCGCGTTTTACCCCGACCTGCTCCGATACCCTCATGGAAGGACTTGGGAAAATCATGGAGGAGAAGAGGCTTCCCCTGCAATCGCACTTATCTGAAAATAAGGCGGAGATTGCCTGGGTGCAGGAGCTTTGTCCCGATACAAAAAACTATGGTGAAAGCTATGATCGTTACGGTTTACTGCAAAATACGGTTATGGCGCATTGTGTCCATACAGAGGATGACGAATTGGAACTTCTCATGAAGCGAGGATGCTTTATCTGTCATTGTCCCCAGTCTAATACGAACCTGCAATCCGGCGTTTCTCCGGTAAAGCATTTCTTAAAGAAAGGGGCTAAGCGCGGACTCGGAACGGATGTGGCAGGAGGAGCAAACCTTTCTATGTTTAGGGCGATAACGGATGCTATACAGGCTTCCAAGCTTCGCTCCTGTCTTTTGGGAGAAGATGCCGCAATCACCCTGGAAGAAGCCTTTTATATGGCGACATTTTCCGGCGGACGCTTCTTCGGAAAAGTAGGATCCTTCCTGCCGGACTATGATGCGGATTTTCTGGTTTTTGAAAGAAAGAGAAAGAGTGTTCGAAAGGAAAGTCTATTGGAACGTCTGGAAATGTTGATTTATACGGAAAAGGAACTCTTTGCGTTAAAGGCAAAGTTTGTGCAAGGTAGACAGATTCTGTAGAGTATATTCGAGATAAGCAGGGAAGACGGAGATAATGAGTGGGGGATAGGGTGAGACAATGGAAGAGAAGAGAAGGAAGAAGAGAGTGACTCTGGGCTTTGTGGTTATGGCATCCGGATACAGTCGACGCTTTGGAAGAAATAAGCTTGGAGTCGATTGCCGGGAAGTCTGTGACTTTCCTATTGTTTTCGGAACCTTTCTGCACTTTGTTGAGATGAATGCTATAGGCTCACTTTCGGAAACGATCCAGGAAAGTGGAGGAAAGGAAAAGAGACTAGGGCTGAATTTGGCACAACCTCTTGTCGTTACGCGTTATCCGAAAATACAGGAACTTGCTACGGGGTATCAGTTCCAGTATTATGCACAAATGAAGGAGGAGCAGTGATACGGTAAGCGATTGCTTTGTCCGCGCTGAAAAGTAATTGGCTGCTGTGTGTTCCTCACGGAGATCAACCTCTTTCCAAGGCGATAGTCTTTGTCGGATGGTAAAAGAGTTCGCCATGCATCCGGAAAATGTAATTCGCTAGCTACCGGGAAGAAGGGAATCGAAGATTCCGGGAAAAGTATTTTGATGCCTTAAAATCTTTACAGGAGATCATGGAGGAGGTTTTTCTTACAGGGTGGTGCGCTTTTATCGGCATCATTAAACTTCCGCGAGAGAGAGCTTTGAACTTTTGGGATGGGATAGTGAAGAATCTTTTATAGTGGAGATACTTACATCTGTCGAAGACAGGCATATTCTGTGCTATAAGCCGTTTTTCGCTCTAATGAGTAATCTCCCGCAAAAGCGTGTATCATCGAAAATTTGCTTTACACGAGATTAAACCGGCGATGCTTTTTAGTCGGCTTCTTTCGCATCGTCTTTTCATGTTTAGGATTGTCGAAAGTTCGCTTTTTCCTTTTGCTGATGAAGACAATATTCTACGTGCGCTTCAAGCAGTTCTAGTCTCTGTTTTTGAAAATATTATAGGCATAACTGTAATGAAAAGTATGGACTTTCCTTTCATGAAGTTCTCCTTGTCAGCAGTGGCTGTATCTCGCCCACAAAGAGAATGTCCGTGTCATGTCCTTATCCTTTAAGAGCAGGGAAAATAGTTTGTTTTGAGAGAAGATTCCTCATCCTTTTCTCGCTCTATGTCTCCGGAGAGCTTTTCGGAAAGAGACGGTAGGATTCCTTTTCTTCCATGTCGTTTTTACTGCCAAGAACGGTAAATAGCAGACTTTCCAGTTCTTCCTCCTTGGGGAGTTTGCTCAATAAATACTGCAGTGTGAAGAGGAAAACGGAAAGGAGAGCTCCAAGGAAAAGCCCTAAAATTGCCTGCTTCAAAATTCTCGCTTTGGAGGGTTGTGCATTGCTGCTTTCTGCCTTGGAGAGTTCTTTTTCTGCCTTTTCCAAATCGGAAATACTCTTCATAAGGCTGTCAATTTCACTTCTTTTGGCATTTTGTCGGAGGAGAATACTGCTTTCCTTAGAGATGGAGCTTACAAAATGAGAAGTCATTCCCTTTGCGATTTGGTCATGGACCAGATGAAGGTCATGCACGGCTATTGTTCCCCTGCAAGTCATTTTTCAAATTTTTAAAATATAAAATAGCTGCATCTCCCATCTTTTGCACGTCTTCCTCACTTGCTCCGGAAAAACAGAGACTGATGGTTCCGGCTTCTTCGTTCGTGCGGAAAAAGAGGATGTCCGGGATATCGCTTCTTTTTATACTGCCCTGCGCTGTAGCAAGATTCTCAGCTCTTTCCCGACTGAAAAAAGAGAACTGTAATTTTTCAGCTAGGTAGCTCTTTTCCGCATTTTTCCAGTACGATTTTCACTTTTTCGTCCGCTATCCTCCGGTAGGAATGTTACGGGATCCAAAACTTTGACGTATAGATCTATTTGTCTTTCATAAACTGCAGTCGGATCCAGTGTAAAGATAAGAATTCTCGGTTTTGTTTCAGAGAGCAGTCTTTCTTTTTCTGTTTTGATTTGGATATTGTAGGTAGTTTCTTTACTGATTCTGCCTTTTTCTTCCAGTTCTTCCGCTGAGCTCTTTTTCCTGCGCATCCGCTTCTTGTGCTTTTATGCCGTTTGTTGAGCTTGTCTGTTCAGGCATTGCCCGTGGTTTAGTCAAATGCTCCTGCGAAAAGCAGGCTGATTGAAAACAATCCGAAAGCCCTCTTTCGTAAGTACAGGGCAATCAGTTCCGCAAAAATCACTTCTATTCTTTTGCAGTTCTCTTTCCATTTTTACTCCTTTTTAGGTCTCAACTAGGCTGTTTTATGTCTCGCTATACTGTTTCATGTCTCAACAATGTTGTTTTATTCCTCAACGATCTTGTTATATTTCAAATCCCAGCTGGAAAAATGCAGTATAGCTTCCAAAACACCACCGCCGATAGCCCTTGCCTTATCCGATATATTTTCAAACTCTACCGCCTCTCCTCTTGGATCGACATCTCGATTTTTCATCCCGGAACAAACGGAGATTCCTTCTTGCAGCATCCCTCTGAGCCGTCCGGAAATTTCGGTAATTACCGCTTCACCACTTACCCTTGCACAAACATCACCTTTTTCTACGAGACTGCCGAGGGGGAGTGTTTCTTCCATGACTCCGGCACATGGAGCACGAAGTACTCGTTCTACCCCATATCCCCCTATGATTCCGGGGATGCCGGTATTCGGGATGGCTGAGTCCTGAAGCAGTACTCTGCCCAAATTATGTCCTCTTTTTGTTTCCACAACCGCATGACAATCCACACCGGCTGTAAAACCGGGGCCAACACCGATGACTACTTTTGCATCCGTGATTGCAGTCCCCAGATTTTGCTTTGCTAAAATGGCATCCACAAGTGCATCAGGCTTTAAACTCTTCATGATTTCTTTGCCTTCATCGATTACAACGGGGATTTTCTTTTCCTTTATAATAGACCAAACCTCTTCCGGAGTTTTGGCGAGGACAGCTTCAATTCCCTCAACCTCGGTTTTTCCTAAGAGTACTGCCTCGGAAAAAGCTACATTTTCTTCATTTGGACAGCGGGTAGGTGCCAACTCACTATGACATACCTGCATTCCTGCTCGAAAGAGCCGAGCGGAGATACCTGTTGCGAGATCGCCTGCCCCGCGAATAAATACAAACATATTGCTTTCCAACTTTCTTTTTAGGGTAATAGATAGCTTTACTTCGTATCACAATGAAGGTATTGTACCATAGAGAGGAAAAAGATAGCTCTTTTTCTTCTTTAGTTTGAAAAAAGTTTGTAAAAAGTCTGTAAAAAGTCTAGCAAAAAGTCTGTAAATAAGTTCTGTAAATATAGTCAAATTTGGTCTATAAAGGAAGCCTCAGAAAGGAGGATATGAAAGGTAGAGAAAAAGCTTCAAGAAGCGGGAACCACAGCAAAATTAGAAATGAATACTGAAATGAAGTTAGAAACGGATGAAGAAACAAAACAGGCGCTTTTCTGCCTCTTGGAACAAATTCAAGGAGTGATTTCTGTAATCTGGAAGCGGTGGAAACAACTCTGATTGAGACTCTTTCTTTACTTTTATCAAGAAGAGGGAAGGTTCTGATAACGACCACCACTCATATTTTACCATTTTCACATTGCAAAAATATTCTGCCGGAGAATAGGGAGGAAGAAAAGGATATTTTAGTTTCGCTCAGAAAGGAATTTCAAAAAGAACAGATTTTATGTATGGCTGTACCGGGAAAAGACGGAAAATTAGGAAAAGCCCCTATTCTCTGTGAAAAACAGTTTGATTATATCCTGGTGGAGGCGGATGGCTCGAAGCGTTTGCCGGCTAAAGCGCATAATGAAAGAGAACCGCAGATTCCGGAAGAAACGAAACTTTCCATTTTGGTGTTTGGAGCCTCTGCTCTTGGAAAGCCGATAGAGGATGTTGTACATCGGGTTGAACTGTTCCAAGGCCTGTTCACACCGCCCCTTAAGAAGGGAACTGTTCTTTCCAAAGAGATTTTGGCGGAGGCACTGCAAAAGAAAGGCTTGAGACATTCTTTTATCAATCAAGTGGATGTATGTAGAGAGAGCGGGAAGTGCCCGCTCTTTTCTGGAAAAACTGTCTAAACAAACCGGTTTTGCTAGCTTCTCTATTAGTTTGAGCTCTGGTGCTCTTTGTTAAAATCGGAAGCGTTTACTTCGCCTGCCTTTGGCTTAGCGCCATTTCCCTGGATAGCTCTTGGCTTGTAGTTCTTCATTACACCGTTTTTCTTCTCGGGAACAACTATCTTCGGCTTTTTCTCATCGATAGCTGCCTGCTCTGCCTTCTCGAGCTTTACTTCTACTTCCATTTCTTTAACACCGTTGTCCGGGTCGCCCACGTACCATGCACCGTCTGCATTGACTGTGTAACCATCCGGAGTGGTGGTGTCGGTTAAGAGCCAACCGGCATCATCAAAATAGTAGCACTCGGCAGTACCGTTTCTATCCCCATCAAGCCATGCCCACCCGGACTTAGCATAGTTTCCGTCTTCATATCCATACCACCAGCGTTCGCTGTTTTCGCCCTGGCCTTTATTCCAGTTTGCCATAGCGGGGATGGACGCTGTAATGCTCATTGCCAGTACAAGAGTGCAAAACAATTTCATTTTCTTCATAATTTTAACCTCAACTCATATTTGATTTTGCTCAAAAATCCATAAACTGGATTTATTTTACTAGAGAAGAGAAATAATGCAATAAAGAAAATCTTAAGGATAAGTTGTTTTTCCTTACTTCCTTAAACTTTTCGTAGCTGAGTATTCTTTGCAACTTTACCTATCTTCCAAGAAATAGTATAATCATGGGGACTGTCTTTATAGGACGAAAAGGAATTCATAAGGATAGTTTTTATCTTGAAGTTTAGAATGTGCTTTTAGATTGATATATAGTTATGCAAAACAGTAGATTTTTACAAAAATCGACGAAAGAGGACTCATGAAAAAAAGAAATACAAAGCCGGGGACCATAGACCTCTATCTTAGAGCCCCCCTCTACTTATCTCTATTGTGGCTTCCGATTCTGTTTTTGGCTTTCTTCCTGGAATTGAAGTACATGCTTGTTCTTCTTTTCTGTACCATTTTATATCTTTGCTTTGCCATTTTCCTGTATCGAAGCAGAAGGACTCGTCTTATGTCGGCTCTTTTAGACTTTTCTTTACGGGCAAATGAAAACAAAGCCAGACTTTTTGAAGAGATGCCGACAGCCTATTGTATAGTCGGAGAGAATGGAGATCTGTTATGGGAGAACAAAGCCTTCCATAAAATCTTGCAAAGGGATGAGAAGATTGAACGGAACATCTTCAATATTTTTCCCAATATGCAAAAGGAAATGCTCAAGGAAAAGGAAGCTGTACTGGAACTGCACTCCTCCTTTATGGAAAGAAAATACTGTATCGACCTGATTCGTCTGGAAGCTTTGGAGGATGAAGGGACGGAGACATTGCGAGGCCTTTCGGAAGAAGAGGATCTTGTTGCGGTTTATCTTCGCGATGAAACAGAAGAAGTGGAATTGCAGCAAAAGCTCGATGAAGAACGAGTGGTTTTGGGACTTGCCTACATTGACAACTATGAAGATGTTATGGAGCAGATAGAAGAGGTGCGACGCTCCCTTCTTATGGCTCTTATTGACCGAAAAATCAACCGATATATCAGTTCTTCAAACGGTGTAATTAAAAAAATTGAAAAGGATAAGGACTTTTTTCTCTTAAAGCAGGCTGCCTTGGAGAAAATGATGGAAGATCGCTTCTCCATCCTCGAAGAGGTAAAGGAAGTGGATATGGGCAACGAGCTTGCAGTAACCTTAAGCTTGGGCGTCGGATATGGCGCCGGAGACTATTCTCAGAATTATGAGTACGCCAGGACAGCAATGGATATGGCGCTTGGCCGCGGAGGCGATCAGGCTATTGTAAAGAACCCCGAAAAACTGAATTTTTACGGTGGAAAGAGCCAAAGTACGGAAAGAGTAACCCGTGTAAAGGCCCGTGTAAAGGCGCAGGCTTTTCAGGAACTGGTCGAGTCAAAAGACAGAGTCCTGATTATGGGGCATCGAAATGCCGATATGGACTGTTTGGGTTCTTCTGTCGGAGTCTATCGTATGGTCACGGCAATGGATAAGAGAGCCTATATTGTGCAAAACAATGTTACCTCCACTATTCTCCCGTTAAAGGAACGTTTTTTAAACAACTCCGACTATCCGGAGGATATGTTTATAGACGGAGAAACGGCAAAGGGCTTGGTAGACAGCACAACCATGCTCGTTGTTGTAGACTGTGATAGACCTTCTATCATAGATGAGCCGGAGCTTTTGAATATGGTAAAGACCAAGGTTGTATTTGACCACCATAGACAAAGCTCGGAAACGATACAAGGCGCAGTTTTAAGCTATTGTGAGCCCTATGCTTCTTCCGCATCGGAACTGATTGCGGAAATGATGCAGTATATTCAGGATGGGGTAAAGGCGAGACCGCTGGAAGCGGATTGTATGTACGGCGGAGTGGTCATTGACACCAGAGAGTTTACGAATCAAACCGGTGTACGAACCTTTGAAGTGGCGGCATACTTAAGACGCTGCGGTGCGGATATCACTCGAATTCGAAAAGTTTTTCGAGAAGACTTTAGTGATTATCAGGCAAAGGCGGATGCTATAGGAAGAGCCGACATATACCGGGACTACTATGCAATCAGTACCCTTGGGAAGCAGGGAGAAGACAGTCCTACCGTTCTTTGTGCAAAAGCTGCCAATGAGCTTTTGAATATTCGCGGCATTAAAGCGAGTGTTGTGATGACCAAGGTGGAAGACACCGTATTTATCTCTGCCCGCTCTATTGACGAAATGAATGTACAGGTACTTATGGAGAAGTTGGGAGGAGGCGGACATCGTACCGTTGCCGGTGCGCAGATGCAGGGCATGGAAGTGGAAGAATGCATCGAAAAGGTTAAGGGAGCTATTGATGAAATGATTTTAGAAGGAGAAGTAGCGTAATGAAGGTAATTTTGTTAAAGGATGTAAAGAGTTTAGGGAAAAAAGGGGAGATTGTAGAGGTTAGCGAGGGCTACGGAAGAAATTTCATCATTCCTACCAAGGCGGGTGTTTTGGCCGATGCCAAAAACTTAAACACTTTGAAGCTGCAGTTACAAAATGCGGAGAAGATAGCGGAAGAGAAGTTGGAAGAAGCGCAGGAATTAAAGAAAAAAGTGGAAGAAGTAAAGCTTGTTTTCCATATGAAGGCGGGTAAGGACGGAAGAGCATTCGGCTCCATCTCCACCAAGGAAGTTCAGGAAGAATTGAAGAAGCAGTATGACATTTCTATTGATAAGAAGAAAATGGAATTGGATGTGCCCATGAAGAATTTCGGGGGCTATGATATTAAGGTGAAGCTGCATAAGGACGTGGAGGCATGCCTTCATGTCAGTGTACAGCCGGAGTAAAGCATGGCAGAACAGGATGAGAGGCTGCTTTTACGTACCGTTCCCCATTCCAAGGAGGCGGAGTCCAGCGTAATCGGCGCCATGATAAGAGATGGAGATGCCGTACTTGTCGCTCTGGAGATACTTAGACCGGAAGATTTTTACAGCAGACAATATCAATTGCTCTTTGCTACGATGAAAGAAATGGCAAGAGACGGTATCGCCATTGACTTTGTAAGCTTACAAGACAAATTAAAGGGGAAAAAGGACATCCCCGCTGAATTTGTATCCTTAGAGACCTTAAAGAACCTGGCTATGGATGTGCCCAGTGTGGCCAATATCCGTATTTATGCCGAGATGGTTCGCTCTAAGTCTGTTCTTCGTGCCATGATTCGTACAAACGAAGAAATTGCGGACATGTGTTATAAGGGAGAGGATGAGCTGGAAATCATCTTGGAAACAGCGGAAAAGAAGATATTCAATCTCCTCTTGGAGCGAAACAGCAGAGAGTTCGTTCCGATTTCCGAAGTGGCAATGAATGTGCTGCGCAAAGTCGAAGAGGCTTCCCGGCAGAAAAATGCCATTACAGGCATTGCATCCGGATTTTTGGATCTGGATTATCGTACTGCAGGCTTCCAAAAATCAGACTTGATTTTGATTGCGGCAAGACCATCAATGGGTAAGACTGCCTTTGTCTTAAATATCCTGGACTATGTAGGGGTAAAGAAGCACGAGCCTGTCATGATTTTTTCCTTGGAGATGTCGAAGGAACAGCTGGCAAACCGAGTTCTTTCTTTGGAAACGCAGATTGAAGCGGATAAGCTTCGAAAAGGTACGCTTACCGATGAAGAGTGGGGAGATCTGATTGAAGGCGTAGACAGGCTGTCCAGGGCCAATGTCTTTATCGATGACACGCCGGGAATTACAGTCAGCGAGCTACGCGGAAAGTGCAGAAAAAGAAAGCTGGAGTCAGGACTTTCTCTGGTGATGATTGACTATTTGCAGCTTATGAGCGGAGAAAAAGGAAAGCGTTCTTCCGAGAACAGACAGCAGGAAATCTCTGAAATCTCCCGTTCCTTAAAGGCGCTGGCAAGAGAACTGGACTGTCCGGTAATTGCTTTATCTCAGCTTTCCCGTGCTGTAGAGCAGAGACCGGATCATAGGCCCATGCTTTCCGACCTTCGTGAGTCGGGGGCAATCGAGCAGGATGCGGATATAGTGATGTTCTTATAGAGAGATGACTACTATAATAAGGATACGGAACATCCGAATGAGGCGGAAGTCATTATCGCAAAGCAAAGAAATGGTCCTATAGGCACCGTAAAGCTACTTTGGCAGCCGCAATATACTCGTTTTAAAAATGCGGAAAAAGAGCGATAAACTGTATGAAAACATCATGATTTTATGGAACAAGCTGTTGCTGTATTGTACTCTAAAAAGAGAATGCAGTACACTGAAATAGTCTTTTAAAAAAACTGTCGTATAAGTCTTATGCGACAGTTTTTTTGGCAGGATAGATGGCAGTATGTGTTAATCTTTGCTTATGTCAAAAAATGATTCTTCTTGCAAACGATTTATTTCTCTTTTACAGGAAAAAAACTGAATTTGCTTTTATGGATGTGAAAAATACATATTTATAGAAATACATATAAACTATCTTTATATAAAATATCATCTAAAAATTATTATAAAAACCCGCATAAGAAAATTACCAAATCATACGATAAAATAGTATGATGAAACAGTCAATAAAACTTTTTTGTAGGGAGAAAGGATTATTGATAAAAGGAGGAGCCATGAAAATCGAGAAAATTGATGACAACTCCATCAAGTGTACATTATCCAGCTTAGATTTATCTTCCAGAAATTTAAACCTAAGGGATATGACCTATGGCTCTCAAGCTGCTAAAAGGCTTTTTAACGAAATGATGCAAAAGGCAAAGGAAGAAGTGGGATTTTCCATTGAGAATACGCCACTGATGATTGAAGCGGTTCCTTTGCAAGGTGGTGCGGTACAACTCATTGTTTCTAAAGTGGAAGACCCCGAAGAGTTAGATACACGCTTTTCTAAATTTTCCTCAGCTAGCAGTGGACAGAACGGCTGGATTTCCGAACTTGCAACTCAGATACTAGAGGGTGCACAGGGCTTGATGAAGCAGTTGAACGAGGATGAAGGGACAGAAGCTGTTACAGAAGAATTAAAAACAGACAAGAAAGAAGAAGGGATTCGCCTATATCGCTTCCATAGTTTAGACCGTGTAATTGATGCCGCAAAGGCAGTGGGAAACTATGATTTGGGGACGAACAGTCTCTATAAGGATGGTGGAAATAAGGCGTATTACCTGTGTCTTCATAGCAAGAATAAAGATTTGGATACTTTGAATCGCGTTGCCAATCTTTTGATGGAATATGGAGAGAGAGTAAAGGGTGATTCAGCAAATGAAGCCCATTACAGAGAACACATGGAACATCTGGTTCCAAAGAATGCATTGCAAAAACTGAAAACGGTATAGTTAATGAAGTGGCAAAGGATTGAATTATTCCCTTACAAAGACTAAGCTAGAGACTGGATAAGGAGGAAAGTTATGGCTGATATTACAAAAGACATGAAAATAAGCGACATTATGGCGTTAAATGAACTGATTGCCCCGTTTCTTATGCAGAATGGTATGGGCTGTGTGTCTTGTGCAGCCTCCCAGGCCGAGTCTTTGGAAGAGGCGTGTGAAGCACACGGTATCGATGTGGATGACTTGACGGAAGACTTGAATGATGTTTTGCGAGAATATAGAGAGATTCTGGAAGCCTCTCAAGAATCCTAAGAATCAAGACAAACAGACATAAAAGACAGTTAAGCGGAGGAGCGATGCTTCTCCGTTTTTGATTCTTCAAAACTGCTGTATTGGAAGTCCGGCAAGAAGCGTGAAAAAATTTTTGAAAATATGCAAAAATATTGTTGACAAGGAGTTTGAGTTAGTGTACTATAACTACAGTTAGATAAAACTAACCGGTTTGAATATTGATTTTTCAGAATTCATAACCAAAAGCTTTGTCGTGTCCTCCTGACCATAAGCACGGCGAAGTCAAAAATCTCCTGAAATAAATAGACTCAACTTAAGTGTTCACTCGAAAGAGTGAGAAAAAAACAGAAGCTTGCTCGGCTTCTGTTTTTTTTTGCTCTCATTCATAATTAGGGTTGCGGAAAATATTCTATGCACTCTTAAATATTTCTTATTTTTTGTCGAGATATAGTATAATCAGTATAAGTTTGTTTTGTGCTCGGTTCTATGGATTAAGATGCATTTCCTCATTTGTGAAACAAGAGAATACGGATTTATACGGGTTAAGTGAAAAAATTGATTTTGAAGTTTATCCAATAAAGACGGATGCCTTATGAGACGAACCTTTTCCTTATTTCTGGCTTTACTCATCGTATTGCAAAGTATTAGTGCCGTGGGCGAGGAGCAGAGTCCTGCGCTGAAAAATCCCGAGGATAATCATAGCTTTGTATTGCCCTCTTCGATTGGTGAAGAGAGAAGCGGAGAAAGCTTTGTTGGAGATAAAAGAGATGGAGGAGCTGAATTTTCCTTTAGTGGAAAGGAGAATACTTCCGGGGAAAGCGGAGAATCCTTTACGGAAGAACTCTATCAGGGAATAGATTTGGAAGAAGAAAAAGAGGGGCAGAAGGGTGCGGGAGAAGCTGCATCCGACTCGGAGTTAAATCCGCCAGTCCTTCTTATTTTGAAGTGAATAAAAAGAAGGTATTTAGCTATTCGGATGAAGAAGTTTCGGTAAAAGCTATCCTTTCCATACCGGAAAGTCTTCCCAAAGGAATTGTCTTTTTGGTGCGCCCGATTCTGGAAGAAGAAAGGCCGGAACAGACGGTGCGTATGGAAGCATTAAAAGAGCATAAAGAAAACAGACATAAAGCGGCAATATGGAGGAAGAGAAAGCGAGTTCTTCGGAGGAGGAACCCGGTTTTCTCCCGGAAGAGCTCGGTTATACGATATCGGCTGCGGAAGAAAAACGAAGAATATCAGGAAATAGAACCGAAAATAAGGGTAGTGTTGCAATTGATTTACCTTAAAAGCCCCTTAAACGAGAGGGAGAACTACAGGCTGCACATCCTACCCATCAAGGAAGAGAAGATGGAATCAGTACGTGCTGGATATCCTGGATGTACGAAGGGAGGATGTGGAAAGTGAAGAGCTACTTGTAAGAGAAGGAAAGAAGGCCATTAGAGTAAAAGAAGAAAGACTGGAATTCAGGTTTGGATATTCTTTGGCTATCTGGAAAGGGAAAATGACCGGAGCGGACAGAATGAAGCAGGAGCTTGATTTTTCTCTGGGAGAAATCAAGGGTTCTTCATTGGTGGCAGTGGATAGTGAAATTTTTCCAGCCTTTTCGGCAGATGGAAAAGAGCAAAAAGTGGGAGCTGAATGGAGCGCATATTCTCCTCTGATTTGGAAAAGCTCAGGATGAGCTTGGTATGCAGTTAGGATTGGCCCAGAACAGTAAAGGAGATAAGATTGTCTTTTACATTTCCGAACTCCCTTAGCTATTGTTGGAAATGATTTTTCAACAGCAAATCTTCCGGAAATCAAGTATAGCTATCTGGACGGTATAAAAGTACGGATGAAGATAAACTTCTTTGGAAAACCAGCTTTCGTAACAATGCGGAAGGCAGGGCGGAGCTGGAAATAGAATTGGGTAAGGGAATAGAGGACCCGGACCTGGATGTGGATGAGGCTCTGGCAAATATCTTCCTGCACTTCAAGTTTGATCATAGTAAGTGGAACGAGGATAGTGACGGATTTTCCTCTGAAATTGACCTACCTAAGATAAAACACAGCTTACATTTTCCAAAGTTTCCGGAACTTATATCCGGGGTAAAGAAGACCGCTATTCCCCATTTGGATCGTGGAAAAATTGAGTGGAAGATAGGAGTTGGTACGGAAAGCAAGGGAGTCAGATTAAACGGACTTACCGTAACGGATTCCTTTGATGAAACAGAACAAAAGCTGATATCCGCTAAGTGGAACAGTACATCGGTTTTAGATATTAAAAATGAATTAGTCAGAACAGAGTCGGGAGGAAGAACGCACTATTCCTATACCTTTCCGGCGGCATCGGACAGTATTATCAGGGCACCGCAAACCCTGACTTTTACTACGGGTTTAAAGAGAGCGGTATTTGAGGATCCTTATCCTGCCCATATCCAAAATGCGGTTCGTTTGAGGCATGAAGATCCTACGAAGATGGATCCGGATCCCTTAAAAACCGCTACTACTGCAGAGCAAATAGTAGAAAAGGTGATCCTGAGAAAAGAAGGAGAGCAGATTAGCGAAACCCATGATGGAAAATCAATTTCAGTAAAAATAATGCCCGTGTATATAAGGCGACAGTTGTGGATGAACTGAGCAGCGGGCTTACTTTAGATGAAGATAAAGGGATCACGATAGAAAATCTTGGAGATGGAATTGAAGAAAAAGTAAATTTAAAAAGCTCCAGTCCTTCAGCAAACTTTACCAAATTAGAAGGGGGAGGAGCGCAAACGGTAAGCTATGAGCTGGAAAATACCGCTTCCGGTTCCAATATAAAGATTCATTTTGCAGAAGACTTCCAACAGGCTTATCAGATTCGCTTTGAGACAAAGGTGGACGAGTCGAGTCCCTTGGTTCCGGTAGGAGGAGGCTCACCAAAAAGGGTGTAAAAAATACGGCAAGGGTAAAGGTTTCCTACCCTCTCGTAGAGGGAGAAGGACCTTCTGAGGTTCCGATACCTCCTTCCGTAACGACCGTTCCGTTTGAGACGGCATTCTTAGAGAAAAAGACCTATGGCGTAGATAAAGAGAAGGCTTTACTTTCCTGGGTCTTGGAAACATCGACAAAGGGGGATGACTACGAAAAAGCAATCATTGAAGATACGATTGCTTCGGACAGTAATTTGTATGACCTGGATATAAAGTACGGTAGTAATACGGAGATTTTTTCAGGAAGACAGAATGCCTCTTTTTTTACAACAACGAAGACAGAGACGATTTTTGGAAATGGTCATCAGCCTATGGCGGACATCAGCGTCCAATATTTTCCCAATGCCATAACGGATGGGGGAAAATTGCGGATTGAGATCATCCGACGTCCTGAAAGAGGTGAGGACTTAAAGCTGTCTAATTTGCATATTGACTATCGAACCAGGGCGGAATATTACATTGGTCACAATGAGAATCATAACTATGTAAATTCCGCGACAATCAAACTGTATGAGCATGAGACAGATCCTGACAACCACCCACTGCATGAGAAAACAGTTTCGAAGATGCAATCTCTGCAAAACAATCTCTTAAAAAAAGAAGTGAAGAGCTTTTACAGAGATGGGGATAAGAGAGCATTTTTCCATTTTAAAATTACGGCAAACGGAGATCAATTCGATAGCCTGGCGAATGTGAAGTTGGAGGATGACTTAAACGGAATCTTCTTTTATAAAGAGGGAGATGTCATTAAACCCTTGGATTCCCGATATTTTACCATTACGGACGGCAGCGACCCGGATCATCCTACAGGGGCTTTGATTAAGGGGGCAACAGATACCGCTGTCCCGGCTTCCCGAAATGACTATTGATAACACGCATCACAAGGTGAAGGTAGAGCTTGGAAGCAGTTTAAAAGATGTTTTGGAACTGAATATTTATGCCTATTTAAATGCAGACGGGCAGGAATTGCTTTTCAAAAAACCGATTACCAGTGTAGATGATCTGGAGTCGGTAGAGATATTCGTAAAGAACAAAGCGACGCTGGACTCCACGACTTTCCCGCAATCGCAGGTTCCTCCCCATGAACCTACTACTGTTGTCGTGGAAAAAGAAGGTGTCGGTAGCGCGGAAAATTTACGGAATGAGATTCTGAAAAAGAGCGGAAAACAGGGTGAAGGAGACGAGGCGAACAGCATTGAGTGGTCGGTACTCATTAACCCGATGGGCGCAAAGCTAAAAGACAGGGTGGTTTTAGCGGACGTCATTCCGGATGGTCTCTATTTGGATTACTCTACAGTAAAACTCTATAAAACGACGCATAAGCCGGGAAGTACGGAAATTTATGAAAATGCTTCCGACCCCGGTGTCGTTGAATTGCCCGTGGCTCCGGAAACGGATATTACAGGCTGGTACAAGCAAAGATTAAGGAGCTTTGTTCCGGATACGCTGCATCCGGGAGAACCCGATAAACTGCAGACCACATTAAAAGTTACGCTTCCAAAAGATACAAGCGATACCTACCTTTTAAAATACACCACGGTCCTTAGGGTGAACAATAGAGCGGAACTGAGGGAAACAAAGAATACGGTTTCCGTAGAAGCCGGAAAGAGCAGCAGCAGCTATATTGTAAAGGTAGAAGATTTTGAATTTACATCCGCAGGCAGTCGAGTCCGCTTTAATATGAAAAAAGCGGATGCCTTGTCCAGAAATGTGGTACTTCCGGGTGCCAGATATGGACTCTTTTTGGCGAGCGATAAAGACAAATTAACAGAGACGGCGACCGTGGAACAATTGCAAGGTCTGGCTGAAGACCTCCAGATCAGTAATTCCAAGGGAAATATTCGTTTTATGGGGAAGCGAAATGAAAACTATTATGTTATGGAAATATTGCCCCCCAAAGGATATGCCCGAGATACTACGGTTTATGGGCCATATTCCATAAAGGGAAGTGAAAGCGGAACCAAAAATATTGTGCCCATGGTCGGTGAAACAAAGAAGGCGGATATCTTTATCGATGTCAGAGAGCAAAGAGGGTATAAGGTTGGTACACTGAAGGTCAAAAAGATTTTTGAGTCTGCCAATTCGGATTTGACCAATCCCTATCGAAGGGGAGTAAGTGCGGGAAATAGGGACAACTTAAAGGCGGAATTCAAGTTGTTCATTTACCCGGATGGCACTATTGATGACAAAAAAGCGGTACAAGTTAAGCTGAGAGCAGGATTAACAGAAGGTACTTATATCTATGACGGAAAAGTAGAGCTGGACGCAGATAAGAAAAATATTTCTACGGCTCCTTCCGCTCTGGGAATAGCAGGGCTGGAAGTATCGGAGCTTCCATGGGGCATGTATAAACTGGAGGAAACGGCTACTGCGGAAGGCTACTTCATTATGAAGCCTTCTTCGATTACATTTGAAGTAAAAAAAGAGAAAGACACAAGCGGAACGGGAAGTCCGGCAGACCTCCTTTATACCGGAACCATGGACGGAGAGAAGATCGTTTTAAAACAACAAGCCGACAATCTTTTCTGTTTCCAAAAAGCAAATTGAGACGGCAGACAGTCTTAGCGGAAGTAAGTTCCGTCTATATGGAAAGAAGGAGATTTCTTTAGGGATACGGTGAAGGGTGGCTTTTTCGGGAAATAGCACACCTAGTATAGCTTGACAGAAGATGGAGAAGAAGCCTATATCCTGATTACCGGGGAAGTACTGGAATCGACTACCGGCTTTAGCTTGGAGGCTGTATTAAAGTCGGGCTACGAATACAAACTTATAGAAGAAAATGCTCCCAAAGGCTATCAGATTGGTGTAAAAGCAGGGCGGTATTTTCAGGCTCAAAAAAGATGGAAGCGGGCTGGAATTTGTTGGTGCAGGCGGAAATGAGGGCGGTATTTTTGAAATAAAGCTGATTGGAAATGTCGGTACTCTTATTTTAAAGAACAGCCCCACAAAGTTTACATTCACGGAAGTGGATCAGTATGAAAATACGGTTTTGCATTCCGAGTTTAAGCTGTATGAGGCAAATAGTGACGGAGATAAATTAAGTGCTACAGCAGCTCCTATTGCAACCTGGATCAATACTGCCGCCAATACCCATGAGATTTCAAAGCTTCATGCGGATGCATACTATCGACTGGAAAGAACAAATCAGTCCGTTCTCTATGAAAAAAATCATCCGACAAACGACTATTATCTGTTCCAAATCAGTCACGACGGAAAAGAATTGAAGGAAGTGTCGGGAATCAGCGGAAAAAAGAACATTTCAGGAGATATCGTAAAAGAGGGAGCGAATAAGAATAAAGAACTAAAGATTAAGGCGACCCGTATTCTGGCACACGCCAGCTTGATAAAGCAAGATAGAGAACCGAAGACAGTCGGCGGAACGGACTATGCGAAGCTAAAAGGAGCAAAGTTTAAGCTGTATCAGGTAAAGGATTCCGGGAAATATGATAAGGCAAAGGCCTTGGATGTGCATGCCAATAAACTGAAGGATTCCGGTGCACCGGACTATGATTACACTGCCTTGGACAATAGAGCAGAGACGGATGATATATTCCTTGCAGAACTTATCAGCGATGAAAATGGGATTCTTTCCACAAAAAACATTGCGGCAGGTCTGACTCATAAGACCTATAGCGAGGCGGGAAACGAGGAGCAGAGGAAGAAGGAGAACCAAAAAGTATCTCTTCGTGACGGTTTAGCCTTAGGCGTTTATTATTTTGTCGAAGAAACTCCTCCTACAGGCTACACTATCGAGCAGGAAACCATCGCCGGTGTAAAGAAAAACAAAAAATATGTCTTTGTGATTACTAAGGATGACTTGGCGGGGGGCGGAGAGAAGAAGACAGTAAAAGCCTGTTCCTTTACAGAGAAAATAGCGGAAGAAAATGGAAGCAGTCCGGGAGCAAGCGGAGATGAGGTAGGGATTGCAAAAAATAGCCGTGTTCCGGGGAAACTGAAGATTCTAAAGGTAGATGACTTTGATCATACCATTCTGTTGAATGGAGCCAAGTTTGGTCTGTATAAGGATAGTGCGGCAGGTACTCCTGCTGTAGAAGGAATTACCGGAGCAGGAGGACAAGCGGGCGAATTGGTATTTGACGGGCTGGACTGGTATCAGGACTATTATATTAAAGAGTTGATAGAACCCCTTGGATACTTGTTGGATCTAAACGATGACGGAACGCCGAGTGTTTACGGCCCCTTCCGTTTCACTTCGGAAAAGACGGAAATTGCAGAAACACGTACCAATGCCGTAAACGGTGTTCAGGTCATACACTCTGCAATCGACCCCCTGCTTTCCCATAGTGCAGAAGATAAGAAGAAAGAGCATTGGGAAAACAGGGAGAAGCTCGGCGGACAAGAGTTCAGCATCAGCGGTATTTTTAATGGAACGACTGCGGAGAGCACCAGGGATTATACTGCCGATGCCGATGGAAAAAAGTTGATTTCGGGAGAGTTTCTCGCCGGAAAAGTATACACCATTAAGGAGGGCACTAATCTTCCGAACTCACTTCGCCCTATGAAGGAACTGAAGTTTAAGATTAACAATAAGAATCAGATTAGCATCCTTTCTCCTGTACCGGAACAAAATGTTTTCAAGGTAAGTGGAAACAATTTGGAACTGGCAAGAGAGCGGACCGCCTTGCAGTTTTCCGTTCAGGCGGAACATCAGGAGAGAAGCGGAAAGAAGGAGAGCCTCCCGCTTTACGGAATGTCCTACCTGATTTCCACCGATCCTGCCGGACTACATCCGATTTCTGCAGGAACGAAGCTTACCGTAAACGGAGATAGGGTTCCTGCGCCGACACACTGGACAAGCTATAAGGTGGATTCCTTTGTGAATGCGGGTAACCTGCGTTCTAAAAAGATTAACGGATATCGCCCCTATTATGAGGGGGATATCAGTATCTTCGGTCTGGAACGGGATAAAACCTATTATATCCGGGCAAAAGAACTTGTAGAGGATCAGGAGCTTAGAAAGAACTTGGAGCTTTCACCGAGTCAGTTGGGAGTCTACAAGATTACCGTGGCATCCGACAGCAACATTACAATGACAAAGGAAGTTTCCGGAGTGATAGAAGATTTCCGTTCCGGAGCACATCCTACATTTACTTACCGACTGAAAACGGGAGCACTTTCTTTCCATACTACAGATTTTGAAACAAGGAAGAAGGACATAAGCGGGCCGAAATATGCTCTTTATGCAAAGAAAAACTGGCGTTTATCGGAACTCTAAGGAGAAACGAGAGGATGACAGCTAGAGCAGGCGTCGGAATACCCTGAAAAAGAAACGCAAAAAGGAGATCCTGAACTATCACGGAAGGAATATCTTTTACAGGAGATTTTTGAAAATGACAGTGACGGAAATCTGGATATAGATAAGTTAACCCTTTCGCAGGACTATCTTCTTCTGAACATCACGGAGGAGAGAGAATATAATAATCCGAAAAACGAGATGGTTTTTAGACTGGTGGAAGAGACGGATGGAACGGGAAAATTCGTGTGCTGTCTTATGGAAGAGATGCAAGGAATTCTTCTCGTCCAAGATACCAGACAACATTTTTAAAGGGAGAGGACTTGCATATCCGGGAGGCCATCGGATGAACGCTGAAAACTGCCGTCCTATGAATAAGGAAGGTATTGGGAGAGGGAGAATTTACGGAGCTTCCCGTACTGCAATGGCTCCTTTATCCAAGAGAATCTTCGGGCGGTATAGGTAGCGGTTTAGGAGGAAAAAGAAAGGGCATCATCCCGGGTGGCGGCAGTTCCGAGATTGGCCCCGGAATCCCCATTTTATCGGGGAGAAACAGGCGGATCGGGGAGACGGGACGCCTAAGTCTGATAAGGATTGACAAGGCGGAAACCCTATTCGCATTGACAAAGCAAAACTACTCGGGAAATAGTAAAAGTATATTGAACGTTATGGTGTTCGAAATTGTATTCAGGAGAGAAGAAAGAAAATTTGGAGAGGATTCGGAAGAAGGGAAAGCAAGCAGGCGGCTATACAAAGAAGGAGCTGGAAGCGCGTCTTGCAGAGCTGCTCGCAGAGAATCGGGAACTAAGCAAGGAAGATTTTGAAGAACTCAAGCTGATTGGAGAACTGCTGGGAGCAATGCGAAAAGGAAAGATGGATATCTACGGCAGAGTTATCCCGACAGGAGACAATAGCAATATACCCGGGAACTTAAGCCTCTTTCTGCTCAGTGCTATTCTCTTAGAGGAGTAGTGGAGAAGAGATAGAAAGGGGAGGAGAAGACTGAGAAGAAGAAAAACGAGCAGATAACGTCAGAAGCTTCGTAAAGGAAGCCTGCTAGAGGAGAATGATAAAAGGGTGACAAATTGTCACCCTTTTTATCATTATATATTTCTCGCTTCCCCATCCCGCGGTCCTTTGCAATCTGCTTTATTGCATCTTTTTCGCTAAAGCCCTCTTTGATGTAGTGCTCAAAATGTTCTTCCGGTGTGAGTATTTCCCATTTTGCTTGTTCTTCCAGAAGCTTTTTCTCGAGAAGCTCCTGCAAGAACCAAAACATATTCGCCTCTTGGCTCTTCTTCCCGGTACTTCTCAATCGCCTCGTCCAAAGTAAAGTATAGAACCTCCTCATGTTTTTTTGTCAGCTCTCTTGCGAGGCTCAAGGGCTCGATTTTTCCTGAAAAAGTCTCTCGAAGATCCTCCAAGGTTTTCCTCAGATGATGTGGAGCTTCGTACAGGATGATGGTTCTTTCCTCTGTAGAAAGACTTTCCAAAATTGCCTTACGCTCTTTCTTATTGCTTTTTTCCGTGGGGAGAAAGGCTTCAAAGACAAAGCGTCTTGTGCTTAAGGCAGATAGAGTAAGTGCAGTTACAAAGGCGGCAGGTCCGGGAAGACTTTCCACGTTTATACCGGCGTCAATCGCCTGCCTTACGAGTTCTTCGCCCGGATCACTGATGCAAGGAGTACCTGCATCGGTAATGAGCGCAATATTTTCTCCTTTTAAAAGACGCGTCACAAGCTCTCTTGCTTTTTCGACCTTGTTAAATTCGTAGTAGGCGGTCATCGGTGTCTTGATTTCAAAGTGATTGAGAAGCTTGATGGAATTCCTTGTATCCTCAGCGGCAATACAATCCGCTTCTTTTAGTGTGCGGAGTACACGGAGGCTGATATCTTCCAGATTACCTATGGGAGTGGCACAGAGGCTTAATTTTCCGCTTTCCATGGTGTAATGGTTCCTTTCTATATAAAATGAAAAAATATATGGCAAAGACTTTCAAGCGTAAATTGTATTTTATTGAAAAACAAAAAGCTGATTTTGAATTCTTGATTTGTGTTTCATGTACAGGAAGAATCTTACTACAGATGAGGAAACTTTCCCAGTAAATCATAGGAAAATACGGGAACGCAAAAATTTACGCAAAAAATCTTGACAAAGAAAATGTGTGCCTATAATTAAATTGTAAAACAATTGAAAATACGCTTTACTTTTTAATCTTTTTGTGATTTCAGTACAGAATGTAAAGAAAAAGATGAACCGATTATGGATGAAAGAATCGGGAAGAAAAAAGGAGGAAGAAATGAACATTTATGATTATTCAGTACCCATGGTAGGTGGAGGAGAGCTTTCTTTGGGAGAGAATAAGGGTAAGGTGATGCTGATTGTGAATACGGCGACCGGTTGCGGTTTTACCCCGCAGTATGAGGACCTCGCAAAGCTCTATGAGGAATATCATGAGAAGGGCTTGGAAATCATTGACATTCCCTGTAACCAGTTTGCGGGACAGACTCCGGGAACAGATGAGGAGATACATGAGTTTTGTACTTTAAACTACAATACCAAGTTTCCGCAGATGAAAAAGTCCGATGTAAACGGTGAGAATGCACTTCCTCTTTATACTTTCTTAAAGGAGCAGAAAGGCTTCAAGGGCTTTGGATTTAGTCCGAAAGGACTTGCTATGGCGGCAATGCTTCTGACAATCGACGTAAACTACAAGAAGAATCCGGATATCAAGTGGAATTTCACCAAGTTCCTGGTAGACAGAGACGGAAACGTGGTAGAACGTTTTGAGCCGACTGCAGATATGCAGGATGTGGCTAAGAAAGTTGCTGAGCTGATTTAATCAATTTTTTTTATCTCTAGCGGTAAATCATCGAAGAGAGCACCGATTCTATAGATAAAAGCATTTTCCTATGTTAAAATAATAGCTGTATTCCCTGCAATGGGAATACAGCTATTTTAAAGCGGTGAAAAAAACAGATTCCATTGCATTGACAAGTGTGCTTTCTTAATAAATAGATTGTGTTTTGAAAAGGATTCTAAGTACAGTATGGTTTGGTTATGCGGAAGGGGGAAATGATGAAAGAAGAGAACAGATCCAATCTCTCTAATTTGCATTTTCCCGTTTTGTTCAGCAGTGTAAGCGGAAAAAGAGAAAGACTTGCCGTGGAAGCGGAGTGGCATGACTATGATGAATTGGTTTATTTTCAAGAGGGCGAGTTTCAGCTTTATCTGAATCTGAAAGAAAAACTGGTGAAAGAAGAGTGTCTTTATTTTATTCCCAAAGGTTGTTTCCATCGTATATATGCAACTTCGGACAAGGCAGTAGAAAATTCTCTCTGCTTTAAGCTCGAGGATTTTCGCTTTTTGGAAAATGATTTTTTGGAGCAGAAATTTTTCGCTCCGTTAAGGGAAGAAAGGCATTTTTTCCCTGAGGAAATCAGCCTCAATGATATGGGGTTTATTGATGCAGTACAGAGTTTTTCACGCATGGTACAATATTTTCATAAACATGCCATAAAAGAGGACAGCATCGAGTCCTGCAAAAAATACAGTCTGCGAGGACTTGCAGATCATATGCATATGCGTGCGGAGATGTTGCATCTTTTTGCCACTATGGAAGGCATGGGTTTGATTCGGGAGAAGTGTTCGACAGAGGAGGGCAATAAGGCCGAACTTCTAAAAGAGTGTATCTTGTACATGGAAGAGCATTATAAGGAAAAATTGTATATTCATAATCTTTCCTCTCTTTGCCGGTTAAATGAGCAATACTTTACTCGGTTTTTTGGAAATCATGTGGGGCTCCCCCCTTTGGAGTACCTCAATCGCTATCGCGTGAAAAAGGCAACGGATCTGATGATTAAGACCGAGGAAAAGATAGTGGATATCGCAAAGAATACAGGTTTCCATAATCAAGGTAACTTTATTAAGACCTTTAAAAACCATTATGGAGAAAGCTGAACCAATATAGAAAAGAGAATGATTGGGATAACTGTAAGAGACAGGAATGCAGCAGTACTTATCTTTGTGTATCTTTGAGGGAGAAAGAGTGCTATAGAAAGAAGGACAATAAATGACGTATTATTATCCGGCAATTATCCGGAAAAAAGACAGAAGGCTATAGAGTGGATGTGATTGATTTGGAAGGTTGCTTCGGAGAAGGAAAAAGACAAGCAGGATGCCCTGGAAGACGCAAGACGCGCAGGAGTAAACTGGCTCCTTGTGAGTCTGAGGACAGCATGAACTTCCCCAAAGCAGACACACTTGGATGATATAAAACTGGAAGAAGGAGAGGAAAACCATGCTCGCCTTCCTTATGCCAAAAGAAGGCTGGGATGAATGAGGGGCAGACACTGATTTCTGTCAGAAAATGTCGCTCGCCGCTATCGACCACGTAGCCGAAAACGGGGTGTTAGCTTTGCGAAAGCACAAAGTTTGTTTCAGACTCCTCCTAGCTGAAACAAAGTCCCAGAAATTTCACCTTGTCACCCTTATGCTCATACTCTTTGCAGACATTTGGGCAGGATAGGAGGACAAGGTGCGTAAGGTACTTGAAAAATGGCTATGTGTATACGAGAGAAGGAATCGGGAAGGCGGATGTATTGCTTTCCGGAAGACAGACTTTTTCTTGATTTTTCTGAAAATGATTTAGATGATACTATTATTTATAATTTAAATGGAAAATTAATTGTTCCGGGCTTTGTAGATGTTCATGTGCATCTCAGGGAGCCCGGTTTTTTGTATAAAGAAACAGTGGAGAGCGGAACGAGGGCAGCGGCGCATGGAGGCTATACCGCTATCTGTGCTATGCCGAACTTGAATCCACCGCCATCGACTAAGGAAAATCTCTCCTTAGAGCTTCAGGCAATAGAGAAGGATGCACTTATCAAGGTTTATCCTTATGGCGCAATTACCCGGGAGCAAAAGGGACGAGGAGCGCTTTCCGATATGGAGGAGATTGCAGCAGAGGTTATCGCTTTTTCCGATGACGGAAAGGGCATGCAGGAAGAAGCACTTATGCGTGAAGCCATGAGGAAGGCGCAGGCGCTCGGAAAGACCATTGTTGCACACTGTGAGGATGAGAGCGAATTAAAGCCGGGCGGCTGCATCATCATGACGGAGACTTTGCAAAAGCCCACGGCTATATCGGAATCAACTCGGCTTCGGAATGGAAGCAGGTGGAAAGAGACCTTCGGCTGTCGGAAGAGACAGGCGCACAGTATCACATTTGCCACATTTCCACAAAAGAATCCGTAGAGCTTCTTCGAAAAGCGAAGAAAAGAGGAGTGAAGGCGACGGGAGAGACCGGGCCGCATTACCTCATGTTTACGGACATGGACTTGGAAGAGGACGGAAGCTGGAAGATGAATCCCCCGATTCGTGCGACAGCGGACAGAGAAGTCTTGATTCGGGGAATACAGGACGGCACGATTGATTGCTTAATCACGGATCATGCGACCCATAGTGCGGAAGAAAAGAGTAAGGGACTGTCCGGATCTTATTTTGGAATAGTCGGACTGGAAACCGCCTTTCCGGCCATGCTCCACAATATGGTTCTCCGGAACCCCCTAGACCGGGAAGAAGAACGCGTAGATAGACGAGAGGCAAAGGTGAACGCTTCGGAGATTCTCGCCGAGGGAGGAAAGACGGCATATGGCGCGATTTCTCTCTACAGACTACTGGAGCTGATGTGTACTAAGCCAAGAGAAATCTTTCCGATTAGAGGACCTAAGTATATCGAAGAGGGAGCGGACGCGGATATTGCCGTTTTAGACCTTAACGAAGTATATAAGGTCGATCCGGAAAGCTTCTACACAAAAGGTAGAAGTACGCTCTTTTCCGGGCAGGAGGTACAGGGCAGAGTGCTGAAAACCTTTTATCAAGGAAGAGAAGTTTACGACAGTGAAAAAGGAATTTTAGCGGGGGATAAGCACAAGGAATAAGATTACAAAGAGTCTTTTTTGAAAGGTCCTCTCCAAAGAAGAGAGAGACAGACTTAAAGAACCTATAAGAGGGTAGATTCCAATGTAAAACAGTTGAGTAAAAGTAAGGAGAGGAGAAAGACTGCATGCAAGAATGCGAGTTTAAGATACTGGAAAACAAAATGATTGCGAAAGAGGTATTTCTCATGAAACTGGACGGAGACTGCTCGGACTTTACTGCTCCGGGACAGTTTTGTGAGATTAAGATTCCGGGAAAATATCTCAGAAGACCGATTTCCGTCTGTGATGTTTCGGAAAATACTTTAAGCCTCATTTATAAGGTTTTGGGAGAGGGTACGGAAGAGCTGTCCTGCATGGAAGAGGGGGAATACCTCTCCATCTTAACAGGACTTGGAAACGGCTACAGCGTGAAAGACGCTCCGACAAATCCGGTGCTCTGCGGCGGTGGAGTCGGTGTACCGCCTCTTTACAACCTTTTGTAAAAACTGGTAGAAGCTGTAAAGCACCCCTATGTGGCACTTTGGCTTTCGCTCGAAAGAGGATGTCTTCTTCGAAGAAGAGTTTCGCGCCTCGGGGTTCCCTGTGAATGTGGCAACAGAGGACGGGCAGCCATGGACAGAAAAGGGCTTTGTAACCTCCTTACTCGGAAAATCACAACTACGCCATGGTCTGCGGGCCGGAGCCGATGCTCCGCGCCGTGCATGAGAAGGTAGAGGGCGGACAGTTCAGCTTTGAGGAGCGAATGGGCTGCGGCTTCGGAGCTTGTATGGGGTGCAGCAGGAAAATGAAGTCCGGCATGAAGCGTATCTGCAAGGACGGACCGGTATTTACATGGGAGGAAATCGAATGGTAAGCATCAAAACAAGGCTTTCGGGAATTGAACTGGACAATCCGATTATTCCCGCCTCCGGCACCTTTGCTTTCGGAGAAGAGTTCAAGAGTCTCTACGACTTAAATATCCTCGGCTCCATTTCCTTTAAGGGCACAACGGTAGAGGAACGGCCGGGAAATGCTCTGCCCCGAATTGCGGAGTGCCCGAGCGGTATGCTGAATTCCGTGGGATTGCAAAACCCCGGTGTGAAAAAGGTCGTGGAAGAGGAGCTTCCGCGCCTTGGAAAGTTTTTCAAAAAGCCCTTGGTAGCAAACATCTCCGGTTTTTCTCTGGAGGACTTTTCCATCCTCTCTGAAGAGATGGATAAGGTGGAAAATGTCGGCATTTTAGAAGTAAATATCTCCTGCCCGAATGTGTCCCACGGGGGTATGGCTTTCGGAACGGATGCAAAGTCTGTGGAAGCGGTTTGCAAGGTGGTAAAGGAGAAGACGAAGAAGCCGGTTTACATGAAATTGAGTCCGAATGTGACCGATATTACGGAAATGGCGAGAGCTGCGGAGAGCGGCGGTGCAGACGGCCTTGCCCTTATTAACACGGTGCTTGGCATGCGGATTGATATTAAGAGAAGAAAGCCGGTGCTGGCAAACAAGGTCGGGGGCTATTCCGGACCGGGCATTTTCCCGATTGCCGTTCGTGCAGTCTATGCGGTACATCAGGCAGTGAAGCTTCCGCTTATCGGGATGGGCGGAATCAGCCGTGCGGAGGATGTCTTGGAAATGATGATGGCGGGCGCAAGTGCGGTGGAAGTTGGGGCGGAGAATCTTGTGAATCCCGGGGTGTGTGAGGAAATCATCACGGAGCTTCCGATACTCTGCGAAAGACTGGGGATAGAGGATATACAGGATATTATCGGCATTGTTTAGTGAAAAGCAAAAGCTTTTGGTTCTATAGAAGGAGATAAAAAGCTGATTCGGAAAAACATAGAAGGCATAAAAAGGTCGAGATTCAAGATGAAATCAATGAAAAATATAGATAAAAATGGGAAGGAGCCAAAATGGGAAAGGATGTTATGGTGGCGCTGGACTTTCCGAGCGGAGAGAAGGCCTTAGCGTTTTTGGATTTATTTGCAAAGGAAGAAAGAAAGCCCTATGTGAAAGTGGGAATGGAGCTTTTTTACAGCGAGGGACCGGAGATCGTCAGGAAAATAAAGGAGAGAGGACATCAGATTTTTCTGGATTTAAAGCTTCATGATATTCCGAATACCGTAAAGGGCGGAATGCGCTCTTTAAGAGACCTCGGTGTGGACATGACGAATCTGCACGCGTCCGGAGGAGTGGAAATGATGCGACAGGCACTTTGCGGTCTTTCCTTCGAGGAGGGAGAGAATGAAGCTTGTGCTTGCCATGCGGAAGAGGAGAGCTCAAGCTCTGAAAAGCGGAAAAATCGTCCGCTTCTTATTGCGGTAACACAGCTTACCTCTACAGACCAAAGGTGTATGGAGGAGGAACTTCTCATTAAGGAAGAGCTGAAAAAGGTTGTGCTCCACTACGGACAAAATGCGAAGACGGCAGGGCTCGACGGAGTGGTTTGCTCTCCTTGGGAAGCAAGAGAAATCCATGAAAAGCTGGGTAAGGACTTCCTAACGATTACTCCGGGCGTTCGTTTTAAGGGCGGTGACATAGGGGATCAAAAGAGAGTCATGAGCCCGGCAGATGCGAAAGACGCGGGATCGGACTACATCGTTATGGGACGCCCCATTACGCAGGCGGAAAATCCGGTGGAGGCCTATAAGAGAAGCGGTAAGACAGTTTTGCGACTAAACTTCCTTTCTAAGATAATGGGAAGGCTGAGTTTTATGAATAAAAGTAGAGTTTTGTGAAAAGCCGGAATACAGCTGCACAGTAAGGATAGTTTAATACGGTACAAAATTAGTTCAATAAGTCCATATAGCAGGAGGGAAAAGATGAGAAAAGAAGAAATTGCAGAAGGTTTATTATCCATTCAGGCGGTATTTTTAAGACCGAAGGACCCCTTTACTTGGGCATCGGGAATTCATTCTCCCATTTATTGTGATAACCGCTTGACCCTCTCTTTTCCGGAGGTGAGAAGAAAGATTGAGGCGGGGCTTGCCGAGCTTGTGAAGGAACATTTTCCGGAAGCAAAGGCGCTTTTCGGGACGTCTACGGCGGGGATTGCGCATGCCGCTTTAACGGCGGAAATCTTGGACCTTCCTATGGGCTATGTGAGAGGCTCTGCAAAGGATCACGGAAGACAAAACCAGATTGAAGGAAAGCTGAACCCGGGTGAACCCGTTGTTGTGGTGGAGGACCTCATTTCCACCGGGGGGTCGGTTATCGACTGCGTGAAGGTCTTGGAGGAGAACGGAGCCAAGGTACTCGGCGTGGTGAGCATTTTCACCTACGGAATGGAAAAGGGAAAGAAGAGACTGAGCGAGGCAAATGTAGTAAATCACTCTCTCTGTGACCTGGATTCTCTCTTACCGGTAGCGGTAGCAAAGGGCTATATCGAAAAGGAAGAGGAGGCAAAGCTCCTGCGCTTTAGAGATAATCCTCCGATGAGTCATGGATGAGTAAGTAGGGCTTGAATTTCTAAAGGAGTCCGGACGAGTGAGTAGGGATGAATTCCTGAAGGAGTCCATGAGGGGCTAAGAACCGGAAAAAGAAAGTCAAATCCTGAAAAAGGATTCTCTATAGATGATGTTTGAATATAAGAAAGGGAAAAAGGATGGAGAAGAATCGTAGTATCATTAACATTTTGGATCTGAGTATTGAGGAAATTAATGAGCTGATGGCTTTGGCGGATAAGATTGAAGCGAAGCCCGAAGACTACTGGGAGCGATGCAAACATAAGAAGCTGGCGACTCTGTTCTTTGAGACCGTCACAAGAACCAGACTTTCTTTTTGAGGCGGCTATGCTGGAGCTCGGCGGTTTCCGTCCTCGGCTTTCGCAGGAGCTTCGAGTTCTTCCGCTGCAAAGGGAGAGAGTGTAGCCGATACGATTGAGACTGTTTCCAACTATGCGGATATTATTACCATGAGACATCCGAAGGAGGGGGCACCGGTTGTGGCTGCAGATCATACAACGGTTCCGTTCATCAATGCCGGAGACGGAGGACATTTTCACCCGACACAGACCTTGGCGGACCTTCTGACCATTCATAGAACTTACGGAAGAGTAGACAACTTATGCATCGGTGTTTGCGGAGACTTGAAGTTCGGTCGTACCGTACACTCCTTAATCGATGCCATGCTTCGCTACCCGAATAACCGCTATATCCTGATTTCCCCTGAAGAGCTGCGCTTGCCGGAGTATGAGATTGAGAAGTTAAAAGGAAGCCGGTGCGGAGTTTAGAGAGACCACAGATCTGGAGGGTTCCATCCCGGAGCTTGATATCCTCTATATGACGAGAGTTCAAAGAGAGCGTTTCTTTAACGAGGAAGACTATCTCCGTTTAAAGGATATCTATGTACTGACTCCGAAAAGCTGAAAAATGCAAAAGAAAGCATGGGTATTCTTCATCCGCTATCCCCGTGTAAACGAGATTTCCGTTCAAGTAGACAAGGATAAGCGCGCAAAGTATTTCTACCAAACACTTTGCGGAAAGCAAATGAGAATGGCGCTGATTTTGAAGCTTCTCGGACTGGATAAGTAAAAATGGATTTATCAATAAGAAATACTTATTCCGTACTCTTTTTCCTAGGTGCTTTCGCTCGATTCCGACAGAGCGGCACTAAGCATCGAGCGGCGTTTCACTTGCTCTCTGCAAGTGCCGGCGTCTCCATACGCTTTGGGAAAAAGAACGAAATAGTATTTTCTCGGAAAAATAGAAAAATGCATTTTATGTGGTAGATACAATTGTGTAGAATAAGGAAAGGAAATCATTATGAATATAGATGGAATTGAGAATGGTATTGTTTTAGATCATATTAAGGCCGGAAAGAGTATGCTTGTTTATCGCTATCTGGGATTACAGAACTTAAACAGTCCGGTGGCACTTATCCAGAACTGTTCTTCCGGGAAAATGGGAAAGAAGGATATCGTTAAGATTGCGGAAAGTATCGATATCGACTTAAATGTACTCGGTTACATCGATCCGGGTATCACGGTAAACTATATTCGGGACGGAAAGAGAGTGGATAAGGCAAATCTTTCTCTGCCGGAAACCTTAAAGGATGTGTTGCACTGCAAGAATCCGCGTTGTATTACTTCGACCGAGCAGGAGCTTCCGCAGGTATTTAAGAAAATTGAGGGAAAAAAGAGGCAGTATCGCTGCATTTATTGTGATACAATTGCGAAGAACGATGAATTTGAATAAACTATGTTTTTAGAGGGATGGTTTTCATAGCGGAAAAGGCTATGGTCATGTTGTAATCGTATTCGCTTAAGTCCACTTCTGAAACCGTAGTTTTGGAAGTGGATTTTTTATGTGAGGAAATGTCTATGAGTGGTTTTATTTTAGAACGGAGAAGGGCGGGGATTTTGATGCCGCTGTTCTCTTTACCGGGAAAATACGGAATCGGAAGTTTTTCAAAGGAAGCAAGAGAGTTTGTCCGCTTTTTAAAGGAGGCCGGGCAGAGTTACTGGCAGATTTTACCTATGGGACCGACAGGCTACGGAGATTCTCCTTACCAGAGCTTTTCGACCTTTGCGGGAAACCCTTATTTTATTGACATCGATACTTTGGTGGAAGAAGGACTGCTTATGGAAGAAGAGCTTTCCGACCTTTCTTTTTCCGATTCGGAAGAGTCTGTGGATTACGGGAAGCTCTACTAGCTTCGTTTTCCCGGTACTGGAAAAAGCGGTAAAGCGTTTTTAGAGAAGCTGGATGCAGATGCGGCATCGAGTGGAAGTGCAGAGAAATGAGTGATGTATGCAAAAAGGCAGACTGCAAAAAGGAAAAGAAGCCTATCCGTCATTTCTTTCAGAAAATGCGCATTGGCTTTCGAGCTATGCCGAGTTTATGGCGAAGAAACTGCCCTATTCCGCTGACTTTCATAAGGTTTGCCAGTACCTGTTTATCAAACAGTGGAAGAGCCTAAAGGACTATGCGAACAGTGAAGGAATTCAGATTATCGGGGATATTCCCATCTATGTTTCCTTGGATTCCTCCGATGTGCTGGATCACCCCTCTCTCTTTCAACTCACGGAAAACGGAGAGCCCTCCGCGGTCGCCGGCTGCCCTCCCGATGCCTTTGCGGAAAATGGACAGCTTTGGGGAAATCCGCTTTATGCCTGGGAGAAGCACGAGGAAGAGGGCTACAAATGGTGGATTTCCAGAATGAAGCATTGCTTTTCTCTTTATGACATTGTGCGTGTAGACCATTTCCGCGGCTTTGATGAGTATTTTTCCATTCCCTACGGAGATGAAAATGCAAAGCGCGGACACTGGGAAGTGGGGCCGGGTATGAAGCTTTTCAAAGCAATGGAGCAGGCTCTTGGAAAGAAAAAAGTTATCGCGGAGGACTTGGGTTTATGTCACGGAGTCTGTGAAGAAGCTCGTTAAAGACAGCGGCTTTCGGCATGAAACTGGAATTTGGCATTTGACTCGAGGGAGAGCGGAGATTATCGTCCGAATACCTGGACAAAAAACACGGTCTCTTATACGGGAACTCATGATAATCAGGTCTTAAAGGACTGGTTTTTGGAAATCCTTCCGGAAGACCGGGAAATGGCGGCTGACTATAGCGGTAAGACGGTAGAAGAGCTTCTTCAGATGGACTATGTCGACTTCTTTATTAAAAATGACTTTGGACTCGGTTTCCAATACGGCGATTATCCCTATGCAGGACTATTTGCATAAGGGAAGAGAAGCGCGAATTAATACGCCATCGCGACTTGGCAATAACTGGAGTTACCGCTTTTCGAAGGAAGATTTTTCCAAGGATGCAGCGGAAAAGATTCGGAAAATGACAGAAGAAAGCGGCAGACTTAGCTAGAGTGGCATTTTAGGAAAATGCGTTTTTGCGTAGCCGTATGTCTTCAGAGGATAAGCAATAGAGAGCTTACAGAAAAAAGGTTTAACGATGTTTAAGAATGCTTTGTATTATCAAGAGGAAAAAGAGTTATAAGGCAAAGGTTCTGTCCTGTCTGTCCTTATACGGAAAAGAAAAGGAAGCATGGGAGAAGAGAGTGGGAAAAAGCTTTCCTGCTCTTTTTCTTCTGCGGCTTTCCGAAGAGCCCTTTTATCCGGAGGGAGGCGGGCAGGCACCGGATAAGGGAACGATAGACGGCGCGGAGCTTCTCTTTGCGGAAAATGTAGAGGACAAGTATATCGTGCATCTTCTTGCAAAAGAGATTTCGGAAGGAACAGAGGTGCTTTGCAAGGTAGACTATGCCTATCGAAGAAGACAGTCGGAAAATCACAGCGGAGAGCATATTTTGCAGGGCTTATAAATCGAAGATTTGACTACAGCAATGTCGGCTTTCATATGGAACTCACTGCAGAAAACCCGCATGTTACCGTGGACTTTGACGGAGAACTTTACGGAAGAGGCTCTTTCCGACCTGGAATCGAGCTGTAAATGCAGTGATTCGAAAAATCTGTCAGATGAGAGAAGTACCTGGAAGATGACTTCGGGAAAGAATTTAAACTGCCCGAAGAAGCAGAAGACGGGAGAGAAAAGGAGGAGCTGGAGACAAAGTCTAGGAACAGCTGTCAGTAGAAAAGAGCCTGGCGAAGGCCTTGAACAAGGGCAGAAGACAATAGAATTTCCGCCAAAAGAGCCCTTTCCGGTGCGATTCGCGTAGTCAGTATGCCCAGGGTGGACAGCTGTGCTTGCTGTGGAACGCATGTAAAGAGGACAGGAGAAATCGGACTCTTTAAGGTTCTATCCTTTGAGAAAACACCGAGGAGGAACAAGAGTTTTTCTGCTTTCCGGGGAGCTTGCTTTTTGGACACACAGAAAAAGAAAAAGGTACTATTGGAGCTATCCGTAACTTAAGTACCGACTATCAAAGCCTTTCTGAAACGGGTGGATAAGCTGAAGAAACAGCTGGAAGAAGAAAGAGGAAAAAGAATCGCTCTTTCTATGCAGGCGGTAGAACTGCTCGGAAACATGTATAAAAAAAGAGCTGTATATACAAGATAAAACTGTTTTTCAGGAAGGAGAATGAAGGACGAAGCAATAAAGAAGATGCAAAGGAGAAAAAGGAATATCATATTGGGGAGTCCTCTTCATGGAGGGGGATAGAGATACTACGGAAATGAAAAGCTTGCCGCCTTTCATTTTCCGGACTTCGAATGATCCTTCTCAACAAAAGCCTGCGGGAGAGCTTAAAAATCCTGCGTGGATACGTGACTTCTCTCTGGCTTTCTGCAAGAGAGGAGAGCAGGGTAGGCGGTTTGCGGGAGCCAGACAGGCAGGAGTTTTGAGAACGGCTTTAAGAAATGGAAAGAGGCAGGGCACTTTCTTCCGGAGGCGGAAAAGAAGAAATGTGCAGAAAGCGCTTTCCTGGGAACGGAAAGAGGAGAACTGAGATAGATGGATGAGACGAGTGCAAGATAATCGGCACTGTCTTATTTTTAATAAAAATAGACGATAAATCATAAGATGTATTTTTAATAAAAATACCTCAAAAATCGAATAATTGAAAACACCAAAAATGGAGTTCAGGAAAAGTTTTAAAAGATTGTACAAAGGAGTGAGAGCAGACGAAGAAATACACAAGCTGTATAGGGAAGACGAGCGCCTAGAATCAGCTAAATGAAGGGCGAACAGTAAGTATGATGATAGTGCATCTAGTCAATAAGGAGGATGAAGACATTATGAAAGAAGAAATGGCTAAAACGTCGAACCCACGTTGTCTACATACAAGAGTAAGGTGGTAAGAAAGAGAAAAAAGCCTGAGTCGATCTCTATCCAGCTTTTTTAGTGGCTATCTGTTTGCCTTAATAATTGTATTTTATGTTCAGGAAAGGCCTTTGGGGAAGATTAGACATGATTCCCTCTATGCTCTAACAACTTTAAACACATAAAGAAAGTGAAATCAAATTGCGGACACCACAAATCATTTTGACCAATGCCTTGCTTCACAACATGGAAAGATACGACGACATGAGAGGAGAAACCTGGTACGGGAAAAGCAAAAGTCGAGTTCGAGGACAGCTTAATTGAATCGGAATACGGAAAAACTTTAGATACAATTCAAGATGCTTTATCCATAGTCAGTATCGCCGGTGCAGGTCTTTCTTCGGGAACCGAACAGTTTCTTCCTCAATAAAGGACTATGCCTTTTCGTACAGAGAAAAAAGGGAGACTGAAAAATACGAGAGATTTTAAATGTGGATATAAATCATAGCGGCGGAATTATGGAGACTCTTTAGTAAAAATAGAACAAAGGCTCTTTACAAGTCTTCGCTTTGACGGTGATTTTCCGATGAAAATGTTTTGTTGTGGCGAAACCGATTTTTTTAGAGACCGTTTATCGGTGCGGTAGTCATTGACCTGAAAACGGAGGTCTTTTAACTGAACTGGATATGAGCGATTTAAGGAAGACCACTCGTTCTTTGATGTCATTACCTTAAAACGGAACTTGTATTCGGTAATAATCAACGGAAGCCGCCGGAAGAATCTGAAGCGACGGATCCGGTTGCAAAACATCTGATTGAACTGATGTCAAAGAACAGACATTCTTTGATCGGGATTACCGTCTTGTTCGTGCTGTTCTCTTCATGACGAACAAGTGGTGGGCCTGAATGCCATGAGCGAAGGAACCTGGTCACAGATGCGGAATCTGCAATATATGATGGTAATAGCGGAGTTCATATTGTTCCTTGGAGTACTTTTGTCGTACCATTAGTATCAAATTATCCTTAAAACCTTTGTCAAGCATTGCGGAAAGCGGCGAAGACTTACCAAAGGTAATTTGATGGTAATCAATATTCTCATAATGATGAAATCGGAGAAATTGCCGGGTTGCTTTCAGCTATTGTAGAAACCTGCAGAAAATCATCTTGATTTGCAGGGCTGAATGCTATTTCAGAAGGAGATTTCAGCGTAACAGCGGTAATATTGAAACTAGCAGGAAGTATGCACCATGGCAAAAGCAGTATCATAAAAATTCAAGGATACTTATCAAAACTATAGAAAGGAGTGAGAGCTGTTCCACAGAGGTAAGAAACGAGTCTCATAGCTTTCTGAAAGTGCAACCCACTCTTTCTCCAGAACAGCTGAGCAATCATAGACAGTGAACACTCTTTCTGTTGTTCAATATGGGTGGGAATTTCGAAGGGTGTGGAAGAAAATGCGGAAATGGCAGACCATGTAATAACCTGCAAGGAGAACTCGGGAGAGCTGTATTACGCAGCAATGAAAAGATGCATGTGATATGCAGAGACAATGTGGAAGTTTACCCATAAATCCAATGAAATCAGTAAAATCATTAAAGACCATTGATGACATTGCATCTAAACCAATATTCTGTACTCTTGAATGCGGCGATAAGAAGCAGCAAGAGCCGTGGTTCAATGGAAAAGGCTTTGCTGCTGTGTGCGGATGAAGCAGGGAGAGACTTGCGCAGAAATCGGCGACAGCTGCTACTGAGTACAGGCGTCTCGATAGAAGAGACAATCGATGCGGTGAGGAAAAGGTGCTCGTATTACAGAGAGCAACGCAGAAGCACTATCCATTGTGGCAAGAAGCAGCGAGAAAGGTGAATGAGACTGATTTCCAAGATATCCGGGTTCCTCCGAGCTGGAGGCCGATGCAATCACGAGATATCAAAGACAGTATTCATGTAAATCGCACATGGTAGTCCAGAATACCGCAACTGCAGAAGAATCCGCAGCTCGTGCTCGGAAGAACTGTCCGCACAGGTTCATACCTTGAATGACTTAATGGATAAAGTAAAGGTATAGTGCAACAATGGCAGTGGACTAAGAATAAGCAAGCCGAGGAGTCAGGAATAGAGGAAGAGGCTGTATAAAAACTTCTTTATGCTGTGGAGGGCCACTTAGCACTAAAAGCGTCGTTTTGGATACAGCCGCTTTGTTGACATGCCTTTTTATTTTAGCTGCAGCAAGCTTAGCCGACATAGATCAGCTGCAGCTGAGAGAGCTCTTCGGCATCGATACCATTTACTTTTTGTGGTCCAGCTTTCTCTGTCTCTTTCAATTTGAATCCGATAGCAGTTTCCGTCATATTGGAACTGGCTGAAATCATTGAGATAATAGCTGTTGCCGTATTCACCCTCCGCTGACTGTATCCACATATTTTACATCAAAATGATTCGCATTTCCACTTGGTGGCTTTCATTGTCAGCGTTGCACATCCAGTCAGAGATGATAGAGCCGGCAGGAATAGTTCCGTCTCTGCAGAGATATCCCGTTTTGATCTCTTCTTGCGCAGCATATCCTGAAGAGGCCCGTAGACACGATTACTGGTTACTCTGTAGCGGTTTTCCGCAGGCTTCGGACAGCATTCCGCTCAATAAGCCAATCTATTTCACGGTATTGGTACTAAGGATTTCATTCCCTTCTCCTCCGCAAAATCCGGCGGCATCTGTAAAGCTCTCTTTGAATATAATGTTGTTTATCCACATTATCGACAGTTTTCCAGTAGTATTCCTTGTTGGAGAGGTCAACAAACCAATGCTCATCGATTTAATTTCCACAGTAGAGAGGTTAATTCGATAGAGGAAAGTTACGCCGTCGTCTTCATCTTTAAAAAGGTAGAGATAGTACTTTCCGGATTTTTTGAGAATATAAGTCCATCCGTCCAGTCCTTCTACTATGCCGCTTTCCCTACCATTTGCCACAACCGACATATTCATATAAAAGTTACCGTCTAATGCCTGCCTTTTTAAGTAAACAGGCTCTCTCTTTCCGTCCCCGTCCAGATCGATATTCAGATGCTTCCTTTGTAACAAAGGCAGAACATAGTCTTCCTCCGTTTTTGTGTATTTTTCGTTAAAAAGATCCTCCGCCTCGTTAAAATACACGGTAAGTACCATGGGATCTTTCAGGGATTGACCGGAAGCACTGAAGTCATAATAAATGGAAACACCCTCTGCATTGACTGTCCAGCATAGGTTTTCTCCCTGTTCTTTTACTTTTGCAAGGAAATCTACGGGAAATGCCGTATCCATATCTGCAGACTCTTTTGCTCTGTTTTCCGCAAGGGTAAAGAAGGTTTCTGAATCCAGAACAACATCGGAAAAGGCGAGTCTTTTTCCACTTTCCGAGTCAAAATGTACAGCACTGTGAACATAGCTTGTTTCGTTTCCTGTGTAATTTACAGACTTGGTCTGAAGGACACTTACGATACTCTTATCGGACCGTATAATAAAGCTGTTGCTGTCAATTTCCGGAGTACTGCCGGTAAAGTTTGCTACATTTCTTCTCGCTTCTTCCGAAGAGCTGCTGATTTTCACCAATTCTGCAAAATCTTTTTGGTATACTTCCTCCACTTCTTTGTTGTATTCCGACAAGGCATCTCTTAGTGCCGTGACTTCACTTCCTTCTTCTTTTAAGAGCAGCTTGCTGTATCCACCTTGATAAAAATAGTGGTAGTCGGAATCTCTATGGGTTTCTCCATTTTTTTCAATCAGTAAATGGGGAAGTCCCGGGAGTTCCGCGTTTTCTGCCTTTTTCTCTTCACCCGTTTCCTCTCCCGACTTTTCTGTCTCGGCATTTCCTCTGCCGCTCTGTTCCTCTGTGGCTTTATTCTCCGTCTTTCCGCAAGACAGCAGAATGAAAGCAAGCAGAAGGAAGATGGTTAAAACCCTGTTCTTTTTGCCTTTCATCTTTTCCTCCTTCAATCGGCTTTTAATAGAATTAATCTTATCAATCAATGCTTCTATAGACTGCTCATGAATTATAATTTACACTATCTTATCTGTTTTTACTCTATTTAAAACAGGGTTGGCGGTGCCAATCCCTGCAAATGATGTTTCTCCTCCCTCAAAAAAAACAGAGGTAGTAAATCGAATACTTGTAAAGGAAAAATCCAATTTTTTCCAAAGGAGTAGCGGTCAATGTATAAAAAATGGAAATGAATGTTGTCAATCGCGCTGTACATTATATAAAGCCTTCTTTCGTTTTAGATAAAGTATACTATTATTTCCTATTTGGTTTTGGAAACGAAAATGAAATTTTTGCTAAAGAGTCAAAGAGCCGTATAAAGAATTTCGTCTTGCAAATTAAAAATTATAAATATAATGAATCACAGTAAATGAGAGTGAAAAATAAATTTCGATTTTCTTTTGAAAAAGAGATTTTTACTTTGGTGTTTATTCTCAAGGAGAGTTAAAAATAAATAGGAGAAAGGAGTACTCCATGAATGATCGAGTAAAGAAAAGATTACATGGAAAGTTGATTGTTTGCGTCGAAGCTCCCTTCCGGAAGAGCCTCTGCACTCTTCCTTTATCATGGGAAGGATGGCAAGGGCGGCCAAGATGGCCGGTGCCGGAGGGATTCGGGCGAACACGAAGGAAGATATCACAGAGATTCAGAAAGAAGTGGATCTTCCGATATCGGAATCGTAAAGAGGGGATTATCCGATTCCAAGGTTTACATCACCCTCACGATGAAAGAAGTGGATGAGCTTATGAGTACGGGGTGAACATCGCGATGGATGCCACCATTTCGGATCGCTCCGGCGGAAAAACTTTGCAGTTCTTTGAGGTGAAAGATATCCGAATCAACCTTTATGGCGGACTGTTCCACAGTGGAGGAAGCCTTGGAAGCTGACAGACTGGGCTTTGATTTTATCGGCTCCACCATGGTCGGCTATACCGAGCAGTCCAAGGGAGACCGCATTGAAGCGGAAGATTTTTTGATTCTTCGGAAGATGATTGAGGGGGTTAAGCACCCTGTTATCGCGAAACATCAACACACCGGAAAAAGCGAAAAGGGTGATGGAGCTCGGTGCATTTTCCGTGGTGGTCGGATCTATTATTACAAGGCCGCAGCTTATCGCTGTACCTTTTGTAAAAGCATTAAAAGAATGGGAGGAACACAAATGAGACAGATTGCCCAGGCATGGCTGCAGTACTTCTGGCATCCCGCCTGGCTGCTTGCGGTGGCTAAGAAAGGAGACTACCGAGCGCGAAAGAGACACAGGCGGCAGGAGGAGAGCAAGGAAAATGCCGATGAAAGGAGGGCGATGCAAGCCCTTTGAGGCAGACCTTAAGCTTTTCACCTATCCTATCGGAAAATGGGGCGACAGCGCATCCGTTGACGGTTTACTTGAGAACTTCAACAAGAAGTACCCGAACATCCATGTAACGGTAGAGTATCTGGATTACACGAACGGTGATGATCAGGTCAATACCGCTATCGAAGGAAATGCGGCTCCGGATCTTATTATGGAAGGACCGGAAAAGACTCGCTGCAAACTGGGGCGCTAAAAGGGACTTACGTGGTTGACCTTTGCAGACCTGTTTGAGGATGAGGATTCCAAGGATATTTATGAAAATGTAACGGCTGCCTGCAAGTCTTCCGACGGAAAAATACTATGAGTATCCGCTGTTATGATTGCACAGTGTATGGCGATCAACAAGACCGTATTCGAGAAGGCTGACGCTCTTCAGTATATCGATGAAGATACCCATACCTGGACAACAGAGAACTTCTTCAAGGCTGTAGAAGCGATTGAGAAGAACGGTCAGGAAAATGTTCTCGCTGTTTACTGCGGCGGACAGGGTGGAGACCAGGGTACACGTGCACTGGTAAACAACCTCTACAGCGGAACCTATACCAATAAGGAGCACACCGAGTATACCGGTGCGGAAGAGCAGAATGTAAAGGCTCTTGAGGCTCTTAAGGGAGCAAAGGGAGTAAACTTTGATCCGGCTTTAGTTGGTGGAGATGAGATTACCTTATTCAGAAACGGAACTTTAGCAATGTCTCTTTGCTGGAACTCTGCTCAGCAGAACAACAAGGATAACGGCGAGGCAGGAAAGACCAACAACGGTGATGAAATCATCCCGATGCTTTTCCCGACAGATGACGGAAAGACAGAGCTTTGCGGTGGTATCTGGGGATTCTGTATCTTTGATAACGGCGATGGAACAAGGTTAAGGCAGCTAAGGCTTTCATCCGTTTTATGGCTAACGATCCGGAACAGGCAAAGATTTCCGTACAGACAACCGGATTTTTCCCTGTACATGAGAAGCTGACCGGCGTATATGACGGAACAGACAATGCGGAAACCATGAAGATGTTCACAGAGAAATTTATGCCTTCTTTCGGAGATTACTATCAGGTAACTCCGGGCTGGGCACAGGCAAGAACCGAGTGGTGGAATATGCTGCAGAGAGTTGGACAGGGCGGCGATGTCAAGACAGAGCTTGAGACCTTCCAGAACAATGCTAACGCAGCAGCGAAGTCCTAATATTTTCGCTCCGGAAGAGGCAAAAAAGCTCATTCCGGAGCTTTTTTTGCAAAAACTGTCGTCTACAAGCTTGCTGCAGCTTGTTTTAGACATTATCGGTATAGGATTTTAGACTAGAGTAGTTTAGAACTACAGTTATTAGACTGTAGCGGTATAGGACTACTGTTTTAGACTGTAGAAGTATAGGACTATTTATTTTGGACAAAAGCAGCGAATGTTTTAAGCGGAACGAAGGAGAACTTTATGGATACCATTCAAACGAGCAGAAGTAAGATTCTTGTGCAGAGAGAAACGCGCTCTGCTTATTTGTTTCTGCTTCCCAGCCTTGTTTTCTTCCTGGGATTTGTTATTTTCCCTATGATTTTATGCGTTTACACCAGTTTTTGATGCCACCATGGGATCGTAGCGGATAGGTTTATCGGCATACAGAATTATGTTGAGCTCTTCTCGGACGGCATTTTCCAAAAGGCACTAAAAAATACCTTGATTATCGTGCTGGTTTCCGTACCGGCAGTAGCGATTTTCTCTTTATGGGTGTCTTCTCTGATTTACAAAATGAAAGGCCCGGTACTTGCCTTCCGCTGTATCTTCTACCTTCCTGTAGTAACAGGTTCGGATGCGGTAACCGTGGTATGGAAGTGGATGTTCCACAATTACTACGGTTTATTTAACTATGTGGGAACCCACACGGGAATGATTGAAAAGAATATCAACTGGCTCGGTGATGCAAGATTTGCTTTGCCCTGTATCATTCTGATTTTATTTACCACCTCTGTAGGACAGCCCATCGTACTCTATGTTTCCGCTCTTGGAAATGTAGATCGATTCCACTTGTGGGCTTGGCAGGTGATGGTGCTACAAAGCTACAGCCTGGAAAATCAAGTGGCCGCAGATTATGCCTACCACTTTATATATCTTGGTTATCACCACCATTAACAGTTTCCAGTGTTTTGCACTCATTCAGCTTTTGACTTCCGGTGGACCGAACCACAGTACCGATACTGTAATGTATTACATCTATTACACCGCCTTTAAGCTCTATCGCTATGGCTACGGAAATGCTATGGGTGTAATTTTAGCCGTGATTATTGCCTTGCTCTCTGCTTTGCAATTCCAGTTGGCGAAGGAAAGTAGGAGGAAAAGCATGAAAACGAATAATAAATCAGTTTACAGTATCATCAGTGTCATCATTCTTCTGATTTTGGCATTTTTCTTCCTTTTCCCTCTGTATTGGATTATCACAGGCTCCTTTAAAACGGCGCAGTCCATTAACGGCACAAGTCCGGACTGGTTTCCGAAGGAATGGGTAATGACCAACTATCAGAAGCTTTTTTCCAGACAGCCGACAGCATTATTCAGCTTCACACTGCCCGGTATGGGGAAGGCTGCGATTTCCTTCGGCCCGAAAGTGCCCGGTGCGGTTCGCTGGCTCTTTAATACGGTTGTGATGTCTCTTTCCGCCATGGTTTTAACCTGTATTACGGCATCCATGGCTGGTTATGCACTGGCAAAAAAGCGCTTTAGAGGAAGAACTCTTTTATTTACCTTGATTGTTTGTGCTATGGCACTTCCGAAACAGGTTATTCTGATTCCGTTAATCAGGGAAATGTCCTTCTTAAAGCTTTACAATACACTTTTGGCAGTTATATTCCCGACCGTCGGCTGGCCCTTCGGTGTGTTCCTCATGAAGCAGTTCTCCGAGGGTGTTCCCGGAGAAATGCTGGAGGCATCCCGCATTGACGGCGCCTCCGAGGCAAGAATCTTTTCGCAGATCGTGCTTCCCATGGTAAAGCCGGGAATCGGCGCACTTGCGATTTTTACCTTTATCAACAGCTGGAACGATTACTTTATGCAGTTAATTATGTTAAGCAGTACCGAAAAACTGACCATTTCCCTCGGTATCGCGAAGCTCCAGGCGGAAAACGCCACGGACTTCGGAATCATTATGGCGGGAGCAGCCGTAGCGGCAGTCCCGATCCTCATTGTATTCCTTATCTTCCAGCGCTACTTCACACAAGGCATCGCCATGGGTGCTGTTAAGGGATAACTTTTCATAAAGAAAAGTTATCCCTGCAATCAGACCACAGCCCCCTTAGGGGGTGTGCTTTGCGAAGCAAAGTTTGTTTTGGTCCACCTTGACCAAAACAAAGTCAAGGGCTAGAGTTTTCATAAAGAAAAAGTTGATCCCTGTAATCAGACCACAGCCCCTTTAGGGGGTGTGCTTTGCGAAGCAAAGTGAGCAGGCGAGCTACAAGCTCGCGCTCAGTCAGGGTTAGAAAGGACCACTATGAAAAACACAGAAAAATACGCAGGCATCACCCCTGCATTCTACGCTTGTTACGACGAAAAGGGAGAGGTTTCTCCCGAGAGAGTGCGTGCACTCACAAGATACTTTACGGATGCCGGTGTGCAGGGACTCTATGTAAACAGCTCCTCCGGAGAATGCATTTATCTTTCCAAAGAGGAAAGAAAGTGTATTCTGGAAAATGTTTGTGCTGAAGCGCAGGGAAAGCTTCGTATTATTGCCCATGTAGCCTGCAACAATACGCGTGATTCCGAGGAATTGGCTGCGCATGCCGAGAGCTTAAAGGTGGATGCGATTGCTTCTATTCCGCCGATTTACTTCCACCTGCCAGCATACAGCATTGCCGAGTACTGGAACAAAATCAGTGCGGCAGCACCGAATACCGACTTCATCATCTACAATATTCCGCAGCTTGCAGGAGTCAGTCTCACAGCGGATCTTTGCAAGGAAATGTTAAAGAACAAGAAGGTTGTCGGCGTGAAGAATTCTTCTATGCCTGTACAGGATATTCAGACCTTTAAGGCACTGGGTGGCGAAGACTTCGCCGTTTTCAACGGCCCGGACGACAGTTTGTTGGCGGACGAGCTATGGGTGCTGTCGGCGGCATTGGCGGAACCTACGGCGCGATGCCGGAGCTTTTTGTAAAAATGAACAAGCTCTTCGTGGAAAACAGAATTGCAGAAGCAAGAGAAATCCAGATAAAGGTGAATGAGATTATTGCTCTTCTTTGCAGCGGTCATGGCAATATGTATGCCATGATTAAGGAAGTGCTTCGCATTCGTAAAGGGCTGGAAATCGGCTCTGTCAGAAGTCCTTTAACTCCGCTTACAGAAGAGGATAAGAAGATTGCAGAGAAGACAGCGAAAATTATTGACGACGCAGTAGCTCATTTTTGCTAATGCATATATTTGCACTCATAAAAAAGAATGCCCCGCTTAAAAGAGATGAATAAGGCGGGGCATTCGCTTATATATATTTACGAAGATAGAACTTTGTTTTATCATAAGCGTATAGCGAAAACGGTCAATACAGTTTATGCTGCACTGTTTCGCAAGAGAATTTAGAAGGGTAGATAGGATATGGAAGAAGAAAAAATCATAGTTTGTTTTGGAGACTCCAATACACATGGATACGATAATAAAACAGGGGGACGTTTTGATAAAAATACCCGCTGGCCTATGGTTTTACAAAAGCTCTTGGGAGAGGGAGTATTTGGTTCGGGAAGAAGGTCTTTCGGGAAGAACCACAGTCTTTAACGATCCGCTTCATGAATCCCTTTCCGGAGTGGAAGTCATTCGCCCGATTCTTCTGACCCATGAGCCCGTCTCACTCCTCATCATTATGCTGGGGACCAATGATGTAAAAGAGCGCTTTGCTGCCACTCCCGAAAATATTTCCCGCGGACTGGATAGATTGATTAAGAAAGCACAGGATGCGGAAGAAGCTTTTTTAGGTGCCAAGCCGAATATCCTGGTGATTGCACCTTACCCGATTGATGACGAGTATCGAGAGACCGCGATAGGAAATGATATGGGGGAGGGCTGTGCGGAAAAGTCGAGAAAGCTCCCTGCACTCTATAAAACGATTGCCGAGCAAAACCATTGTCATTTTCTTTCTGCAACGGATATTCCGGGAATGGAAAACTATCCCTATGACTATATGCACTTAAGTCCCAAGGCACATCGTGCACTTGCGGAAGCCTTGGCAGAGAGAATGAAGGAATATCTTTCATAGAAATAGAAAATCATCCGGACTTACAGACAAGGATTACTTCGATTTTAACAAGGGGGAGAAATTGGAGAAACGATTTTTAGCGATTGATATAGGGAGGAACAACAACCAAATTTGCACTCCTTACTGCAGAAGGGGAAATTCTTTCACAGGGAGAAAGAGCGACAGAGGCAGAACAGGGCGGTCCGCATATCGTGGAAAGAATAAAAGCACTGATTCGGGAACAGGAACTTCCCTTGGAGGGAATCTGTATTTCCACTGCAGGGATTGTAGATGAAGAAGCAGGCGAGATTATCCATGCGGGACCACAGATTCCAAACTACAAGGGAACAGAGTGGAAGAAGCTCGTTGAGGCGGAGTTCTCTATTCCTTGTGAGGTGGAAAATGATGTCAACTGCGCAGGTCTTGGAGAGGCCTATTTCGGTGCGGCAAAGGGAAAGAAATCGGTATTGCTTCTTACGATAGGGACAGGGATTGGCGGTTGCTTTTTGCAAAATGGAGAAATTCAGCACGGAACTTCTCATGCAGCGATGGAAGTCGGTTATATGCAGATCCCCGGAGGAGAGTTCCAGAATCTTGCCGCGACATCTGCCTTGGTTCGAAGAGTTGCGAGCCGAAAGAAAGAAAGTCCGGAAGAGTGGAATGGAAAACGGATTCTTTCCGGAGTAGAAGAGGGGGACAGAATCTGCGTGGAAGAGCTGGATCGTTTTTGCGATACCCTTTCCCTTGGAATGAGCAATCTTTGCTATGCTTTTAATCCTGAAATTTTTATCTTGGGGGGAGGTATCATGGCAAGAAAGGATATTTTACTTCCAAAAATAAGAGAACATCTGCAGGAACATCTGATTCCCTTGATTTTCGAACACACAGAATTGGATTGTGCAACGATGGGAAATCAGGCCGGTTTTTTGGGCGCATTCGTGCATTTTCAAAAGAAACAGGCAGAGAGGCTTGGGAAAGTATAATATAAAGATGAACATCATGTACTAAGAGGAAGACTCATGAAAAAATACAAGATATTTGCAGAAGACAAAAAGTTTTACTTGGGAAATATAAACTGTTCGGAGGACGGACGATTTTCTTCTGTACACCTGGAAGAAGAGCTTACGGAAGAGGAAGCCTTTCAAAGGGAAGAAGATTTCCTGATCCCCGGGCTCATTGATATTCATTTTCACGGCTGTCTTGGGCAGGATTTTTGTGATGGGACGAGAGAGGCTATAGAAAGCCTTGCAAAGTATGAAATAGAGCATGGCGTTACCGGGATTTGTCCGGCAACACTAACTTTGGCGCTTGATGATCTCGATGCCGTACTTTCTCTTGCAAGAGACTATGCGGAAGAAGGAGAAAAAGAGGGAAAAGCAAGGCTCCTCGGCATCAATATGGAGGGTCCCTTTATCAGCCATGTGAAAAAGGGAGCGCAGAACGAAAAGTACATATTGCAATGCGATGAGAAAATACTCAGTCGTTTTATCGAAAGCTCCGGAGGCCTTGTCAAGTTTGTGGGACTTGCTCCGGAGGAAAATCCGGATTTTGAGGAGTTTATTAAAAAGGCAAAGGGGAGAGTGAAGATTTCTCTGGCGCATACCAATGCGGATTTTGAAACGGCTCTTCTAGCGTATCGTGCCGGCGCAAGTCATGCAGTGCACCTCTTTAATGCCATGACGGGACTGGATCACAGAAATCCCGGTGTTGTGGGAGCAACGGTGGAAAGTAAGGAAGTCTATGCAGAACTGATTACCGACGGCATTCATGTGCATCCCGTTATGGTGCGTGCGGCATTTGCGCTTCTTGGAGAAGATAGAGTGGTGCTGATCAGCGATAGCCTCCGCTCTACCGGTATGCCGGACGGGATTTATGATTTGGGCGGACAGAAAGTGAAGAAAGAGGGGAAGCGTTGCACCTTGGTAGAGGGGGGAAATCTTGCAGGCTCCGTTTCCAATGTCTTTGATTGCATGAAGACGGCTGTGCAGCTGATGAAGATTCCTTTTAAAAAGGCAATTCTTGCATCAACCATAAATCCTGCAAAGTCTCTTGGTGTGGAAAAGGAACTGGGTAGTATTTCCGTTGGAAAGAGAGCAGACTACTTGATTTTGGATAATGATTTAAACCTGAAAGCGGTTTATCAGTCAGGGAAAAAGAGATTGAGAGAAAAATAAAAATAAGTACATTTTACAAAATTTTATTTTAAAAATATATTGCAGAAAGAAGGAATCGTCTAGAGTATCAAAAGGCATTGGAAGGCAGTACAGCTTTTCCTAAAATATTCAATGAAAAATAGGAGTAGACGATGAAAGGTTTTTTAAAGGAGTTTAAAGAGTTTGCATTAAAGGGAAATATGATCGATTTGGCAGTAGGTATGATTATCGGTGCAGCTTTTACCGCATTGGTAAACAAGCTGGTAAGCGACCTCGTTATGCCTCTCATTTCTCTCATTACCGGAAAGATTGATTTTGAAAATATGTTCATTCCTCTTGCCGGACAGACTACAAAGGTTTATAGCGAAGCAGTTGAGCAGGGTGCTGTATTGGCTTACGGTTCTTTCATTACCGCTGTAATTAACTTCCTCATCATGGCATTGGTGGTTTTCATTTTCGTAAAGCAGATGAATAAGATGAAGAAGGAAGTACCTGCTGAGCCGACAGACAAGGAGTGCCCATACTGCAAGAGCATGATTCCAATTGAGCAACTCGTTGTCCTCACTGTACCTCTAAGCTTGCAGGATACGCAGAGGCGGTTTAAGAGAGTTTTCAGAAGGATGCAGAACTGAACGAACAGAGAGTATGCATCTTACGAAGAGCTTTTTATGAGCTTTTCTTATAGATTCTTATAAAAAAGAATAGGTATATCTTCGTGGGTATTGGAAAATAAGGCTTTTGGCTTTATAACGATAGTCGGAAATAGGGACTGTTGTTTGATTTTTCCGATATCCACGTTTCCGTTTTATATTTACAGCATAATAGGGAGGAAAGTATGCAAGAAAGAGAGCGCGAGAGTATTGCAACAAGGGCAGCGATAATCGGGATACTGGCAAACCTTTTTTTGTTTGTCGTAAAATATTTGCTTTCCCTCTTACTTCACTCCTTAAGTATCGGTGCAGATGCCTGGAATAACTTATCGGATATGGGAAATTCCCTCATCAGCCTTTTTGCGGGAAAAATATCCGGAAAAAAAGCGGACAAGGAGCATCCCTTTGGCCATGGAAGAATGGAATATCTTGCGGCTTTTTTGGTCAGTACCTTGATTATTCAGCTGGGGTTTCAGACAATCCGTTCGGCTCTCTTTTCCTTGGGAAAGAAAGAGGAACTTTCGTTTTTTGCCCCTGCCCTTTGGATTCTTGGCTTATCCGTCCTGATTAAAGTCCTTTTGTTTTTCTATTTTCGCTTTGTGGGAAAGCAAATTGCTTCCAGCCTTTTCAAGGTAACGGCAATGGATGCTTTACTGGATTCTCTAATGACGCTTTCCACCTTGTTTTCCACCTTTCTTTACTATCAAAGCGGTTACAATGTGGATGCGATACTCGGCCTTTTACTGGGAGCACTTATTCTTTTTAACGGGGTAAAAATGGCGAAGGAGACCATTTCCGAGATTTTGGGAAAACCGATTGAGGAAGAGCTGTATGAGAAAATCCGTAAAACAATCCTTACGGAGGAGGAGTTCCTTGCAGTGCATGACTTTCTTTATCACCCTTACGGCGCACAAAATGCCATGGGAAGTATTCATGTTCAGTGTGATGGAAGAAAAACAATTGCCTTTATCCATGAAAAAGTAGATGATATGGAAAGAAGAATCAAAAAAGAATTCGGTTTTTCCTTGCTGATTCATGTGGACCCCATTGTATCGGAAGAAGTTGAAGCTTGGCTTTCCCAAGTTGTAAAGCAGGTTTTGGCAAAGTATGGAGTAGAGGGAAGCTTTCACGATATTCAGTTCAAAAAAGACAGAGAAGAAAAAGCACTGTACTTTGACCTTCTTTTACCCTATTCTGTAACAGAAGATACGGCTTCCCAAATTATGGGGGAATTAAAAACATTGGTAAAAGAGGAAAAGGGAATAAACTGCGTCGTGGAATTGGACCGTCCTATAGTTGATACGACAAAGGAAGACTAGATTTCTCTATAAGGATTCTCAGTATTTAAAGAATAGATAAGGAAAAGACACTGTAAAGTCATAAGGGAAAAGACAAAGAGAGGGAAGGGCAATGTACGAAATAAAGGAACGTGTGCGTTATTCCGAGGTACGCGAGAACGGAAAAATGGACCTTTTGGGGGTGGTGAATCTCCTGCAGGATTGTTCTACTTTTCATTCACACGATGTGGGGATGTCCATTGAAAAAGTATTGGAGTTAAAGAGAGCCTGGCTTTTGAGCGCTTGGGACATTCGGGTATATGTTTTTCCTGCGCTTTATGAGGAAATTACGATCGGCACCTCTCCTCATTTATTCCGCGGTATTTTTGCTTATCGAAATTTTTGGATTAAGAACAAGGCGGGAGAGTATCTCATCAAGGCGGACAGTGAGTGGTTCTGTATTGATACGGAGAAGGGCAGACCGCAAAAAATCACGGAAGAACTGGTGGCTCCTTTCGGCGAGCCGAAGGATGAACTCCATTTGCCTCCCTTGCAGAGAAAAATCAGTTTTCCTGAGGACTGGGAGGAAGGAGAAGACTTTCCGGTACCGAGAGAATATCTGGATACGAACCACCATATGAACAATGCTCGCTATATTGCTATCGCTGAGGAAATACTGTATCAAAAAAGCGGAGAGCCCGCCTTTTCTTTTCCGGAGCATTGTGAGAGGGATACAAGAGAAAATTTGAAACAAGAAAAGGAAAAGAAGGAAGAGAGTTTGTCTTTCGGGATTCGCGCGGAATACCTGAAAGCCTATACATACGGGGATCATATTTTCACGAGAATCGCGATAGAAAGCAATCGAAAATGTGTCGCCTTTTATAATCAGAATAAGGAGCTGTGCTGCCATGTTGAAATTAGGAAAAACCCAGAGCTGTAAGATTCTTCGCGAGAAGGACTTTGGTGTTTTTGTGGGAAACGAGGGAGAAGAAGGGATTCTTTTACCCATTCGCCAGGTTCCGAAAGGAAAGGGTGTAGGAGATGAAATCTCCGTGTTTGTTTATAAGGATTCTAAAGACAGGCTGATTGCCACTACAAGAAAACCCTATATTGAGGTGGGAGAAATCGGGAAACTCAGAGTCAGCGATGTAAACGACATCGGTGCCTTTATGGATATCGGACTGGAAAAAGATATTCTGCTACCCCATAGAGAGATGCGTTATGCCTTAAAGAAGGACATGGAGGTGGAAGTCTATCTCTACATTGATAAAACGGAGCGTCTTGCCGCAACCATGTATACAAAGAAGAGAGAAGATGCAAAGCATATCAGTCAGGAAGAGGTCAATACTTCTCGCTATGAAAAGTGCGGAGAGCAGATTGAGCATATTTTAGAAGAAAAATTTGAGGGACATATTCCTTATACCGATAAGACGGTAGACCCGGAGCAGGTGAAGAAGGACTTTGGAGTATCGAAGGCTGCTTTTTAAGCGGGCAATCAGCAAATTATTAAAGGAAAAATAAGATCAAAAATCACGAAAACGGCCATCTTTAAAATTTATAAAGAGGATGAATAAAAAACTTTTAGACTTATTATTTAAGAGAACTTGTCGTTTTCCGACGAATTACAGGGGTAGAATCAGCAAAAAATTTAGTTAAATTGTCTATTAAATATCAAAGACCTTATAACTTGTACAAAATTTGGCTCCGAATTTCGGAACTACGTCAATAGTCAGGAAAAAAGAAAGAATATAGAATAACGATAGTCTTCGAAAGGAAGACTGGTATTTCTATTATTTATACTGGATAAGAAAAGCATAAATTATTTTTATTCGGTTAGAAAGGAGAATAAGCATGGCTAGTGTTCAGCTTAAAAATGTAGTCAAGAAGTATCCCAACGGATTCGTTGCCGTAAAGGACTTCAACTTGGAAATTGAAGATAAGGAATTCATCATCTTTGTAGGTCCCTCAGGATGCGGAAAGTCTACAACTCTTCGTATGGTTGCAGGATTGGAAGACATTAGCTCCGGCGATTTGTTTATCGATGGAAAAAGAATGAATGATGTGGAGCCGAAGGATAGAGATATTGCCATGGTTTTCCAGAACTATGCTTTGTATCCGCACATGACCGTATATGATAACATGGCTTTCGGATTGAAGCTTCGCAAGGTTCCGAAAGATGAGATTGATAAGAAGGTGCATGAGGCTGCAAGAATTTTGGACCTTGAGCACTTACTGGATCGTAAGCCGAAGGCTCTTTCCGGAGGACAGAGACAGCGTGTTGCTATGGGACGTGCTATCGTACGTCGTCCTAAGGTTTTCCTTATGGACGAGCCTCTTTCCAACCTGGATGCAAAGTTAAGGGCACAGATGCGTGTTAGAGATTGCTAAGCTTCACAAGTCCTTAGAGACGACTATCATCTATGTAACCCACGACCAGACCGAGGCTATGACGCTCGGAACCAGAATTGTTGTATTAAAGGACGGCTATATTCAGCAGGTGGATACACCGGAGAACCTCTACGATACACCGTGCAACAAGTTCGTTGCAGGCTTCATCGGATCACCGCAGATGAACATGATTGATGCGGAGTGCACAGAAGAGGGCGGTGCTGTAAAGTTAAGCTTTGCAGGAAATACCATTACCTTAAATGAGAAGAAGGCAGCTGCCTTAAAGGATAAGGGATATATCGGAAAGACTGTGACTCTCGGAATTCGTCCGGAAGATCTGCATGATGAGGATGATTATCTTGCAAACCATGCTCAGTCCGTTATTTCCGCAGAGATTCGTGTATACGAGATGCTCGGTGCAGAGACACTGCTTTACTTTGATATTGCGGATGCGTCCTGGACAGCAAGAGTGAATCCGAAGACCAAGGCAAGAACAGGTGATACCGTTCGTTTCGCACTGGACGAGAACAAGATTCACATTTTTGATAAAGAGACAGAGCTTACCATTACCAACTAAAATGGAACTTTGTGGATAATTCATAAAAGCGAAAAAACGTTTTGGAGAAAAAGACAGGAAAGAAGCGATTTCTTTTCCTGTCTTTTTTTAAAAATGCTTGAAAAGGGATAAAAAACTGATTATAGTAAGCTTAAGACAGGGTATTATGCAATATTTAGAGAATAAATGTGCATGGATTAGGGCGTAGAGGACATATAGAGTAAGACTGAGGAGATATCTTGCCCTTCCGAAGAGATTTAGTTGATGAAAAGGATGGAGTAGAGATGATTTCAAATCAGGTTTTACAGAGTACCATTGATTCCTTAAAGGGAATCGCAAGGCTGGATATAGCTATTGCCGATATTGACGGAAAAGTTCTGGCCACAACCTTCTTGGAAGACAAAGATTTATCGGATATGGTGGTCTCCTTTGCAGCATCTCAGGCTGATTCACAGGCAGCCGGCGGCTATCAGTTCTTCAAGATTTTTGATGAGCATCAACTGGAATTTGTACTGATTGCACATGGAGATACGGATGATGTATATATGGTGGGAAAACTTGCCGTATTACAGATCCAGACCCTCCTTGTAGCTTACAGGGAGAAGTTCGATAAGGACAACTTTATCAAGAATCTTCTCTTGGACAATCTGCTCTTGGTGGATATTTACAACAGAGCGAAGAAGCTGCACATCGAAGTTGGCGTGCGGAGAGTAGTATTCCTCGTAGAGTCCCATGAAAATATGGACGGCACGGTACAGGAAGCGCTGAAAGAATTTTTCTCCGGAGAGGGAAATGACTTTGTAACAGCGGTAGATGAGAAGAATATCATTGTCGTAAAGGAACTTGCCCCGGACGATGGCTACGAGCAGGTACAGAAGATTGCGGACAGTATGCTGGATATGCTTTCTTCCGAAGTGATGCTTTCCACCCGAGTTTCCTATGGTACCATTGTCAACGAAATCAAAGAAGTTTCCCGTTCCTATAAGGAAGCGAAGATGGCTTTGGAAGTGGGAAAGATTTTCTTTGTGGAAAGACATATTGTGGCATACAATGCGCTTGGAATCGGAAGGCTCATTTATCAGCTTCCCATCCCGCTTTGCAAGATGTTCATTAAGGAAATCTTTGCCGATGTTTCTCCTGATGATTTTGATGAAGAGACATTGGAGACGATTGCGAAGTTCTTTGAGAACAATTTGAATGTTTCCGAGACCTCAAGACAGCTTTTTATCCACAGAAATACACTGGTATATCGTCTGGATAAGCTGGATAGAGCACCGGCTTGGATTTAAGGGTGTTTGATGATGCCATTACCTTCCAGATTGCCCTGATGGTTGTGAAGTACATGAAATATATGGAAAGTCTGGATTTCTAAAAAGAGATTATTTTAAAGAAAGAAGAGGCGGAGGCGAGAGTTTCCGCCTTTTCCATTCTTTTAAACGGGGAAGGATAGCTTTGTATATCTTGAAGATTGAGGTAAAAGAGTTTCCGAGGGAATAGAGAGGATAGATAGAACTATGAGTGTAGAAGAGAAGGAATATACTGCGGAAGAGAAAAGGCAATCCTTTTCCGAAGCGGAGCGTCAGGATTCTCCGAAAGAGAGCACAGAGCATGCAGAAGAAGAAAAACGGTATAAAGAAGGAAGTGAAAAAGAGTATCCTTCCGAGATGGAAAAGGATAAGAGGAGAGCAGGATTACGAAATTACAGTGTGGAGCGGAGTAGGCAAAATGGAAAGATTGCTCTCTTTGTTCTCTGTATTTTTGCAATGCTCTTTTCCTTTGTTCTTGGAGGAGCGGCCGTTTATCTTTATTACTTCAGTACTCCCGCCGTATTTTCTTTACGGAATACGGAAAAAGAGACAGGTAAGGAAGAAATTAATCTTTTTCGTGTGAGCACGAAGCTGAAAGATTTACAGGAGCTGATTAAGGAAAATTATCTTTATACGGAAAATGCGGAAAAAGCGGAAGACGGAATCTACAAGGGCTTTTTAAACAGTCTTTTGGATGAAGACCCGTATGCGGCATACTATACAAAAGAAGAGATTGAAGAATCTCAGAATCAGCAAAAGGGAATATACCAAGGTATCGGTGCGGAAGTCACGGAAACGGATGAAGGAATCAGAATAGAGTATGTTTATCCGGATTCGCCTGCGGAAAGGGAGGACTAAAGTCCGGGGACATTGTTCTTCGTGTAGACGGTATTTCTGTGAAAGACTTAAGTTTGCAGTATATCGTCCAAAATCTTATTCAGGGAGTGGAAGGCAGTTCTTTGGAAATGATTGTACTACGGGATAATGAGGAGGTAAGCCTGCGCTTAACCCGCGGAGAAATTGTAATTCCACCGGTAGTGAGCGGAGATGCAGCGAGCATGCTGCAGGACTCTACAGTTCCGGAGGGGGAAATCGGCTACCTCTCCTTGCGCGGCTTCTATGAGGAAGCGGCTGATGAGTTTATTTCCCGGTATGAAAAGGAAATAGAGGGAAAAAAGAAGGGCCTGATTATTGATCTTCGAGGAAATCCCGGAGGAGATGTGGAGGCGGCGACTAAGCTTTTGGACTATTTTCTTCCGGATGATTTGGCACGACCGAAAGCAGTCGTAACGGAGAGTTCCGGAGCGATTCAATCCAAAACCACAAGGGATTTTTTGGAAGGAGTGACTCTTTTACTCTATACAGAGGATAAACATGGATATGGAAAAGACTGGTATACGGATGACGGACATGAGGTTGATATGCCAATCGTCATTTTAATGAACCAAAATTCGGCTTCGGCTTCCGAACTTTTTGCCGGAGCTATGCAAGACTATGGAAGAGCCATTGTTATGGGGACACAGTCTTATGGAAAGGGAATTGTACAAACCATTCGTTCTTTTATAGACGGTTCTGCAGTGGAATTTACTACACACACTACTACTTTACCCCCGCCGGACGAAATATTCATAAAAAGGGCATCACCCCGGATGTGAAAGTGGAAATATCCGAAGAAGACGGACAAAGCTATATTCAGGATAGAACGAAGGACAGCCAGTTAAGAAAAGGAGCAGAGACTCTTTATACTAATTTTATACATGGCTAAAGGGCACTATGCTATACTCCGATATAGAAATATTCATTACTGAATTGAATCATGCGGTTTGCAGAGAATATCTTTAGTATACGATTCGGAGTGCCTGATGCTTTATTTTATTATTAACCCTCTGGCCGGTAGGGGCCAAGGCTTGACAGTTTGGAAGAAAATAGAAGAAGAAAGCCGTACTTTCTTGGAGAAAGAAGGCTATCGTATTTTCTATACAGAAGGCTGTGGAAACGCAAAGGTCATTGCTCGTCAAATTACGGAAGATTCTCAGGAAGAAAAAAAGATAGTGGTGATCGGCGGTACCGGTACCTTAAATGAGGTGGTGGACGGGGTAAAGCTGGATGGAGATAGGGTTTCTCTGGCTTTTCTTCCGGTTTGTAAGGAAAATGACTTTGTGCGCGGTCTGGATAAGAGTTATAAGACTCCTGTCAATATTCAGGCGTTATTGGATAATAAAGAAAGAAAAGTAGATTACGGAATTGTAGAGGGGAACACAAGACATCGTCGTTTTGTAGTGGGAGCAGGTATGGGCTTTGATGCCGCTGTCCTGAATGAGCTTTTGGCTGTGCGTTCCGATATTTGTCCGAAAGAAAAAACGATAGCGAACGGAGAACGGAGGGGATTTTTTCGCTTCCTCTGCAAGAAATCCGGAACACTGGCGTATATCTATGCCTTTTTAAAAGGACTTAGAAGAGCTAAGCAATGTAAAGGAACTATCCTTTTGGACGGAGAGGAAAGGCTCGAATTCAGCCATATCTTGTTTCTTTCCATTCACAATCATCCCTATGAAGGTCGATATGTTCTTGGTAAGGGTGCTTCTGCGGAAGATGGATACCTGGATTTATGCCTGGTAAGTACAAAGTATAAATTGCGTCTCCTCCGCATTATGCTGGCTTCCCTTTTTGGGATTCACCGGTATCTTCCCGGAGTGCACTGCTATCGTTTTAAAACGGCAGAGATTCATATGGAGGAGCCCCTGCCTCTTCACATCGACGGGGAAAATATCGGAAGGCGAAAGGATATTAGCATTTCCTGTCGTCCGAGAAGACTTAGAATTCAGATTTGATGAGTTGCGAAAATTAAGTGAGGAGACATTATGCGTGTAGGCTTAGGATATGATGTACATAGACTGGTAGAGGGAAGAGAACTGATTCTCGGAGGGGTGAAGATTCCTCACGAAAAAGGACTTTTGGGACATTCCGATGCGGATGTTCTCTTACATGCATTGACGGATGCGCTGCTTGGTGCAGCGGCAATGGGAGATATAGGGAGACATTTTCCGGATACGGATGAACGGTATCGGGGGATTTCCTCCCTTATTTTGTTGGAAAGAGCCTATGCTCTAATCCGGGAGCAGGGATATAGCTTGGGTAATGCGGATATGGTTCTTCTTATGCAAAGACCAAAGGTAAAAGACTTTATTCCTCTTATGGAAGAAAATATTGCGAAGGCACTTTCCTGTGAGAAGAATAGGGTTTCTGTAAAGGCCACAACAGAAGAGGGCTTGGGATTTACCGGCATGGAAGAGGGAATTGCAGCCAAGGCCATTGTTCTTTTGGAGAAGATTTCCTAGCGAAAAAATAATATTTATTAAGGATAAGTCACAAAGTTGACACAAAATTTTTATACCATTTGCCCGAAGGAAAGGGAGGTATCATGAAACGAATTATTGGAGTGATTTTTTCTGCACTGCTTTTTGGACTGGTTGCAGGCGGAATGATGGTAGGTGTAAATTATATTGCACAGGAAAGAAATATTTATTCTATTGTGGAAGAGGCACAGCCAAAGCCGGAAGAAAAGCAAGAAAGCAGCTCTTCTGAAATTGTGGAAACGGAAAAGAATAATAAGCCTTCCGATACGGTCATTGCTTCTACGGGAAGCGGAAAAACCGTTGCAGAGGTGGCAAAAGAGACTATGCCCTCTGTTGTGGCGATTACCAATATGATGCGGTATCAGGAAAACGGCTTCTCTATCTTTGGTGAAATTCAAAGAGAGACGGAGCTTCCTGCCAGCGGTTCCGGAGTAATCGTGGGACAGAACGATACGGAGCTTCTCATTGCGACAAACAATCACGTGATTCAGGACTCCAACTCCCTTACCGTAAGTTTTATCGATGAAAGTACGGCAACGGCCCAGGTAAAGGGAACCGATGTAACGGTAGACCTTGCTCTTCTGTCCGTGAAGCTTTCCGATATTTCTCCGGAAACGAGAGAAAAGATTAAGGCGGTAGAGATTGGTTCTTCCGATGATATGGAAGTTGGTGATCAGGTTGTGGCAATCGGAAATGCCTTAGGCTATGGACAGTCTGTTACAACCGGTATTATTTCTGCCAAGAACAGAGATGTACAGACAAAGGACGGAGTGTCAAAAGGACTTATGCAGACCGATGCGGCAATCAATCCCGGAAACTCCGGCGGTGCACTCCTCAATATGAAAGGCGAGCTCATTGGTATCAATGTAGCGAAGTATGCGGATACTGACGTAGAGGGTATGGGATATTCCATTCCGTCTTCTGCGGCGGAGACCATTCTTTCTTCCTTATCCACTTTGACCACAAGAGATAAGGTGCCTGAGGCGGAGCAAGGAGTACTGGGTGTTCAGGTAAAGGATATAGATGCACAGACTGCTGAAAGCTTTGCAATGCCGAAGGGAATTTACATCTTTAAGGTATTGGATGACACCGGTGCGGATAACAGCCAGATTCAGGAAAGAGACATCATCACGAAGCTGGATGGACAGGGTGTGTACACCACTGCGAACTTGAAGGCGCTCCTATCCAAGTATAGAGCAGGAGAAGAAGTGAAGCTTACCCTCATGAGACAGGATGGAACCGGAAAGTACAATGAAGTAGAGGCAACGGTTATCCTTGGCAGATCTCCTGCTTTAAATGGAAGCGGGAATACCGAAAAAAACGGAAACGCTTCGTCCGATAACGGTGTGGGAGGAGCAGAGGAAAATCCTGCAAATGATGGAAATACAGAGGATCATAGCGGAAATCGAGAGGATAATAATCGTAGTGGAAATGACAGAAGCGGAGATAACGGAGTAGAGGAAAATAATCCTTTCAAAAGCTTCAAGGATTTCTTTAACGAATATAAGAGATAAGAAATTTGCGTCGAGTCAGTTTGGAAGAGACAGCGGGTAGGAAATGCCGATGCTATTCCGAAAAAACGTTCGTACAACGCATTATGAAGAAGAGCTTCCGAAGGATTTGGCCTTCGGAGGCTTTTCCGTTTCTTGACTAAAATAGGGCGAAGAGATAAACTACAAAGAACGCTAAAGCTTAAGAAAAGAGGAATTTATGAAGATTTATAATACCATGTCAAAGGAGAAGGAAGAGTTCGTTCCGATTGAGGAAGGAAAGATCAGAATGTATGTCTGCGGGCCGACCGTTTATAACCTCATTCATATCGGAAATGCGCGTCCTATGATTGTATTTGATACCTTTCGCCGTTTTATGGAGTACAAGGGCTATCAGGTAAAATATGTTTCGAACTACACCGATGTAGACGATAAAATCATCAAGGCTGCGGTGGAGGAAGGCGTAGACTGCCAGACTGTCACCGAGCGTTATATTGCCGAAGTCGAGAAGGACATGGCGGATCTCAATATCGAAGAGGCTTCCGCTCATCCGAAGGCAACGGAAGAGATTGACGGCATGGTGAATCTCATAGATGAATTGGAAAAGAAGGGCTTTGCTTATGCCGTAAACGGTACGGTTTATTATGATACAACCGCATTTAAGCCCTACGGAAAGCTTTCCCATAAAAATATGGAGGATCTCCAGTCAGGACTTCGGGAACTCAAGGTTTCCGGTGAGGAGGAGAAGAAGAATCCGACCGACTTCGTGCTATGGAAGCCGAAGAAGATGGGAGAGCCGTATTGGAAGTCTCCCTGGAGCGAGGGAAGACCGGGCTGGCACACGGAGTGCTGTGTTATGGCACCGAAGTACTGCGGAGGAGCCTTAGACATTCATGCGGGCGGAGAGGACCTCATTTTTCCGCACCATGAAAATGAGATTGCCCAGTATGAGGCGGCACACGGAGAGCAGTTTGCCCGCTACTGGATGCACAATGCCTTTATTAACATTGACAACAAGAAGATGTCAAAGTCGCTCGGAAATTTCTTTACCGTGCGGGATGTGACATCCCAGTTTGATCCGATGGTCCTTCGTTTCTATATGCTTTCCGCGCACTACAGAAGTCCGCTGAATTTCTCCAAGGAGCTGATGCAGTCCGCGAAGGCCTCTCTCGACAGAATCTTAAGCTGTATCTGGAGACTGGAAGACTTGCTTCCCCGCCTTTCCGAGAAAGGTATTTCTTCGGAAGAAGAGGAAGTATTAAAGAAGGTAGAGGAGTACACTGCCCTTTTCTGTGAGAAGATGGAGGATGACTTAAATACGGCGGATGCCATTACGCAGATATTTGAGCTGGTGCGTCTTGCGAATTCCACAGTAAAGGAAGAGTCCTCCAAAGACTTCGGCTCTATCATGAAAGAGGCTATTGCTGTCTTAGTACATGTACTCGGTATTCGCACGGAGAAAAAGGAAGAGAAACTCGACGAGGGACTGGAAGAGCAGGTTAATGCACTCATTGCAAAGAGACAGGAAGCTAAGAAAAATAAAGATTTTGCCGAGGCGGATCGGATTCGTGATGAGCTCCTCAGTATGGGTATTGCCTTAAAGGATACCAGAAACGGAGTAGAATGGCAGAAGATCTAAGGGATAGCCTTGCGATGCAAATCCCCCCATTAAGCCTAGCTTATGTGGGGGATTCTATTTATGACTTCTTTATTCGAGACAGGCTGATTCGGGACTTTTCCGGCTCTTTAAACAAGATTAACAGCAAGAAAAAGAATTTCGTTTGTGCAAAAGCGCAGTCGGATATTATGGAATTTTATTTGGAAAAAGAACTCCTTACGGAAGAAGAGCTTTCCGTATACAGGCGGGCAAGAAATCATAAGTCACAGAGCCGCTCGAAAAACTCCGATATCGGAGACTATCGCCGTGCCACGGGCTTTGAGGCGGTGCTTGGTTACTTACATTATCAAAATGAGGAAGAAAGACTGCAAAGGCTCATGGAGGCGGGGCTTTCTTTCCTTTTGGAAAGAGAAGAGGGAAAATGAGAGAAGAGGGATACACCTTAGTAGGAAGAAATCCGGTTATGGAAGCTTTTCGTGCAAAGAAAACCATTGATCGTTTGTTTGTACAGGACGGCCTAAAGGACGGGCCGATTTTAAGCATCCTGCGAGAGGCAAAAAAGCAGGATACGGTGGTTGATTTTGTAAAGAAATCAAGACTCGATGAAATCAGCGGAGGAGAGGTACACCAAGGAGTGATTGCCTATCTTGCGGCATTTTCCTACGCGGAACTTCCGGAACTTTTGGAAGTGGCAAAAGAAAGAGGAGAAGCGCCCTTCTTCTTTTTACTGGACGGTATCGAAGACCCGCATAATCTCGGAGCCATGATTCGTACGGCAAATCTCTGCGGTGCGCACGGTGTCATTATCCCAAAGAGGAGAGCAGTGGGGCTTACTGCTACGGTCGCAAGAAGCAGTGCCGGAGCCTTGCATTACACGAAGGTATGTAAGGTGACGAATCTCGTGCAGACTATGGACGAGCTGAAGAAAGAGGGGATGTGGTTCGTCTGCGCCGATATGGCGGGCGAGAGCATGTATAAGCTGAACTTGAAAGGTCCAATCGGACTTGTGATGGGAAGCGAGGGGGGACGGGGTCTCCCGCCTTGTGAAAGAAAACTGCGATATGCAGGCGTCTATCCCGATGAAAGGCGATATCGACTCCTTAAACGTATCCGTAGCCTGCGGGGTACTTGCGTATGAGATTGTAAGACAGAGAATGATGGGGTGAAAAGCTAAGGCTTAGGAAAGCGAGATGGGAGTGCACTAAGCTATTAAGCAAGTTAAGATAGAGAGTAAGTAAGATAGAAAGCAAGCAAGATAGAAAGCAAGTAAGATAGAGAGTAAGTAAGATAGAAAGCAAGTAAGATTTAGAGTAAGTTAAGGTCTAGGGAAAGGAGAGCGGCTTTGAAATCAAAGGGGAATTACCGAGTTGTGGAAAAGCTGTGGTTTTTTGCGCTCCTGATGTTTGCCGGGGGATTCTACGGAGGCTATACCTTTAGCTTACGAGGAAAAGTTTTTGCGAATGCACAGACGGCAAATCTTGTCCTAATGATGCTCTCCTTTGGAAATGGCGAGTGGAAGAAGGGCTTCTATGCTTTTGTTCCCTTAACGGCCTATATTGTCGGTGTCTGTATGGCGGAATTCATTTCCCGGGAAAATGAACCAAAAGAACAAGGGCCTTTTTGAGGAGAAGCTTCTTCTCTTTGAAGCCTTTGTTTCTTTTGTGATTGGACTGATGCCCGCTTCCGTACCGGATCATGTTCCGCAGGTGGCACTCAGCTTTATCTGTGCGATGCAGTTCACCGCCTTTAGACAGGCGGAAGGAGTTAATATGGCAACGACCTTCTGCACGGCACATGTCCGACAGCTTGGAGTAAATCTTGTAAAAGCGCTTCGGGATAATAATGAAAATGCAGCCGTCTTATTCAAAGAACACGCTCTCATGCTTCTTTCCTTCTGCTTTGGCGCTTTTATGGCGGTCTTTTTAAGTCATATTTTTAGCTTTTATTGCATTTGGCCGGTGTCTATACTGCATTTATTTTTGTTCTATCATACGAGAAAAGAAAATAAAAAAGAGTGAAACGAGATATCGCACGCTTTGCGAGCAATACTCGTTATGAATAAAGAAGGGAGCGGAAGAATGAATCAATGGGAAATTGACGGAAAAACAAGACTCTACGGTCTGCTCGGTAATCCTGTTTCACATAGCCTTTCTCCCTTTATTCATAATGAGGGATTTCGGCGACTCTCCCTGAATGCCCGTTATCTTGCCTTTTCTGTGAAAGAGGAGGATCTGGAAAGCACTTTATTCGCTCTTCGGAAAATGGGCGTGGGAGGGCTTAACTTAACGATGCCTCTGAAAGAGGCGGTACTTCCGCTTTGCGACAGCCTGTCTAAAGAGGCGAGGCTCTCTTCCTCTGTCAATACTCTTGTTTTTTCGAAAAATGGCAAAATGACAGGTTGCAGTACGGACGGAATCGGTTTCTTCCGTGCTTTGGAAGCGGAGAATGGCGCTGTTAAGGACAAAAAGCTCTGTCTTATGGGACTTGGCGGTGCAGGAAAAGCAATCCTCTCCCGCGCAGTCTATACCGAAATTTCGGAAATTCGGCTTTTGCAAAGAGCTTCGTCCATCGAAAAAAACAGAGCATTTATTGAAAAAGTAGAAAGAGAAACAGGAAAACAAATTCTACTCGGATCCTATGAAGAAAATCTCGCGGAATTTCTGGAGAAAAGCGATATCCTTGTCAATTCTACAAATGTAGGAATGGGGGCGGAGGCTTCTCTCATTCCGGATAGAAAACTCCTTCATAAGGGGATGTTTGTTGCCGACTGCATTTATCATCCCTTCGAAACGAAGTTGCTTTCGCAGGCAAAGGAAGAAGGACAAAGCTACATGAACGGTCTCCCTATGCTTTTTTATCAGGCTACAGAGGCCTTTAGACTTTGGACGGGGAAGAGCTTTCCGGAAGAGGAAGTATTGGAAGAATTAAAAAGGAGGGTGAAAGGTTAACGAAGTGAGTGGTATTTCGTTGATTGACCTTAGCTTTGAAAAAGAATTTTAAACAAAAACTGTCATAAAAAAATCGATAATCACAATAGACTTAATGACAAGTCTCTGCTATGATATATCTAAGAAAATTGGAGGAGGTAACGGATAGGATGGATTTAATTAAAATTGGAGAAAGAATAAGAAAGCTTAGAGAAGAATCCAAACTTACTCAAGCAAAAATCGCAGAGTACTTATCATTCGATCAAAGTATGATTGCAAAAATGGAAAAGGGAGAAAGAAATATTAGTTCGGATGTTATTGAAAAACTATCCGCCTTATTTTGTTGTACAGAAGATTATATTTTATTTGGAGAGGGACAGGGACAAAAGTGTACTGTTTCATTTAGAACAAATAATTTAACATCGGATGACTTTAATTCTTTGGCAATCATCAATAAGATTGTATTGAATCAATTTGAAATGGATAAATTGTTGGAGAGATGCGAATGATTGATAAAATGGATTTAAGTAACAAAGCTTCTCAACTTAGAAAAATCTTAGGAGAAGATGGAGATTCACCCATTGATATTTTTAATTTAGTTCAAAAACAGAATCATTTCACCCTTGTTTTCTATCCGCTTGGTTCCAATATTAGTGGTGTTTGTTATAGAGGAGAAACCTCCAAAGTTATAGCCATAAATTCCGATATGTCTATAGGGCGGCAAAGATTCTCTTTGGCGCATGAGTTATATCATTTGCATTTTGATGATTCGCTCGTCAATACTGTTAGCTCTATTATGATTGGGAGTGGAGATGAGAATGAAAAAAAAGCAGATGAATTTGCTTCTTATTTTTTAATTCCTCCCTTATCTCTGTATACTATGATTGAAGACATAAAACGAAATAATAAAAAAAATCTCACCGTAGACGATGTAATTAAAATGGAACAATATTATGGGGTAAGCCATAAAGCAATGTTATATAGACTGATAAATGATAAGCATCTTAAAAGTGAGCAAATTAAAGATATGGAAGTTGGCATTATAGAGGCTGCAGCCAAATTGGGATTTGATATAAGTCTTTATTGCCCATCTCCGGAAGGTAAAAAAAGAATAGTTTTTGGTAGCTATATTGCATCATCGGAAAAATTATTGGAAAAAGAAATCATATCACAAGGTAAGTACGAAAGCTTGTTATTGGATGCTTTTAGAGATGATATAGTATACGGAATTGATGTAGAGGAGGAAATGCCTCTTGACTGATTTTCTGTTTTTTGACACGGACTGCATCTCTGCATTTTTGTGGGTTAATGAAGAGAGTTTATTGGAAAAACTGTACCCATGTAAAATTGTGATTCCTAAAGAGGTTTATAATGAACTTGATAGACCGACAATACCTCATTTAAAAGCCAGGATAGATAGACTTATAGATAAGGGGGCGGCTAAAGTTATAAGTATGGATATTAGTTCGGAAGAATATAGTCTATATAGAAAGTTAACAACATTTTCAGGAGAGAATAAGGTTATCGGTAGTGGGGAGGCGGCGTCCATAGCCCTGGCTAAGAAGCACAACGGGGTTTTAGGAAGTAACAACCTTAGAGATATTAGTTATTATATAAATAAATATTCATTGAAGCATCTTACCATAGGGGATATTTTTGCTTGAAGCTTTTCGAAAAGAACTTATCACAGAATCTGGTAACTCCATTTGGGCAAGTATGCTAAAAAGAAAAGGAAAATCGGAGCAGCTTCATTTACAGAATTTCTTGAAGCGGTGTCGAAACAATAACAAAAATCTATATTTGTTATACTTTCCACCCCATAACAACTTGATAATTATACAAAATATTAGTACGAATAAGTTTGTAGTCAAAATTTTGACTACAAATCTTTTTGACTAAAAATATTACTAAACTTATCAACTCGTTACTGGTAAAATGATAACCTACTTTTTAGTAAAAGATACGTGAACAAGATACTTTTTTAGGTAGGGCATCATATGGAAAGAATAAAGAAGCGGTGGGAAAATGAAGAGCTGATGATGATCGGCAGGAGAGAAGCGGACGGCAGTTCGGAAGAGAAGAGTGGCTCACAGGAGGACTGTAGTTTACAGGAGGAGTGTGGCTCTATCGCCCCGCACATTCTCCGGAAAGCTTTTTCTTGCAGACTGCGCAGGGGCTTGTTTCGGGAATAAGATGCGTATAGGGGACCTCTGCAAAGGGATAATCGGGAGAGTAGAACTCGGTCTTTGCCATGCAGAGCATCTCTCCGCTTTCGGAAAAGACTGCATAGGAAAGTATCGTAGAAAGCTCCTCCACTTCTTCGCTAAAGACCCGAAGAGAGTAGGACTTCCCATTCAGTTTCAAATTATAAGTATATGGAAATCCGCTTCCATTATCTTGCTTTTCCATTGTGCAGAATCTTGCTTCCAGCCCGGCTTTTTCCATACAGGCTTTTTTTACTAAGTCTAAAGAAACGGAAAGCATCGCATTTACCCTGAAATCTTCAGGATTTCCAAAAGCAAAATCCAAGTCAGTCCATAGTAGCTGACTACACCGACTAAATCGTTAATGGTAGTAATCAAGGGGCCGGAAGCCGCTGCCGGGTCCACTCCGACTTTCTTAAAGAAGATAGGCGTAACGGTGCCGACCAAGGAGGAAATCACCATGGAAAGCATAAGAGATATACCGATGCAGGCGGAGATGGAAAAGGCAATGTGCAAGGGCTGATGCTTAAAGAAATAAAGGTAAGCACCGATACCGACTAAGGAACAAGAGCCGATTACGAGACCGTTTATTCCGCCCACTCCCATTTCTTTGAAAACCATACTTGCTTTCTGCTTGCCGGTGAGTCTCTCGTCCATTAAGACACGGATGGTTACCGCAAGAGACTGGGTACCGACATTTCCCGACATATCTAAAATCAAGGACTGGAAAGCCATGATAATGGTAAGTTGTGCTACTACCGTTTCAAAAAGACCGACTACGGTGGAAACGAGAAGGCCGAGGAAGAGCAGAATTACAAGCCAGGGAAGACGCTTTTTCACACTGTCGAAAAGCGGTTCATTCAAGTCCTCTTCCGCAGTAAGACCTCCCAAACGAGCGTAGTCTTCACCCATCTCGTCATCGTAAACTTCCAAAACGTCCTGAGCGGTAATTACACCTAAGATGATATTGTTTTCCCCTAAAACGGGAATGGAGTTCTCGGCATAGCCCTTGATACGCTCCAAACAATCCTCAATCTTTTCGTCCGCATAGACAAAGGGATACCCGGTTTCCGTAATATCATCGAGCTTCGTATCTCTTCGCGCGATAATCAATTCTTTTAAATCCACTGCACCATAGTAGGAGCCGTCTTCGTTTACGACATAAACCTTGGAAATGTTATCATGTTCGGCAGCCTGCTCAATCAGGGAGCGCATGGCGTCCCGGATATTTAAATCCTTTGTCAAGAAGACGAAGTTTGTCGTCATACGAGAACCGATGAAGGCTTCATCATAGGCGGCCAGAATCTGCAGTTCGTTTCGATCCTTCAGGCTCATCTTGGAAAGCCAGATAGTCTTTTTCTCGGGATCGGCTTCTTTCAGTAAGTCTACGGCATCATCCGGCTCCATCTCGGAAAGGACGATTCCGGCTCTGCTCGGACTGATTTCTTCCAGATATTCATAGCCGTGCTCGGCATACTCCATAACCTCACTGAGGCGATCATTATCTAAAAGACTGTACAAAAACTTACGCTCTTCCTCTTCTAAAAGGGGAAGGGCGGACGCAATGTCATTCGCATGAGTATTCTTCCAGATTCTCCCTGGATTTGCTCTTCCGTTTCGCCACTGCGAATGAGATCTATAATTTCTTGAACGTAGTCTTGTTGAATTCTTTCATTTTCGTTCATTTTTCTCTCCTTTCCAAAACTTCATGGACACAGGGAAAAAGAACTCATGAGTTTAGATTATAGGAAGGAGGAATCATTCTTCGGATCTTCCGCTACAAAAGTAAAAATCATAGGCTCCCGGATCCGTGCCATCACTGCTTTTCATCAATCTTTCCTCCTTTTTTTAGAATTTATGACGAGAAGAAAGGGCTTTCCATTTTCTCATCTAAGTGCTTTCGGCATAGAAGCCAAATCAGTCTAAATGTTTTACTTAATTTGTCTATATTTTATCACTGCATTTAATCTGAAAAACCTCGACTAAGTGTATCACTAAAGTAAAGGGATAGCAATGCTTTTATGAAGTTTTTTGAAAATGAAAAAAATAAATTGAAAATAGGAAAAGAGAAGAAGAGAAAAAAGGAAAAATACGGATTCTTTTGACAGTATTCCCTACACTCTTTAGAGTCGGATGCAGTGAATGAAGGATAAAATAAGAATGTAATACGCTATGCATAAAAATGATGCGCTGGAGTTTAGCCAAGGATTGAACTAAGATGCGGGCTGGGCTGTGAAGTAAGATGCGGGCTAAGCTGTGAAGTAAGGGAAAATAAGCTTGAAAAGGAGTCGTATGCAGATTTTTGGGTAGTTGAGGATGAAGTACTGCTTGCAAAAATCTTTGAAAGAAATAACTGTAAATTTTGAATTATCTTTTGAGATTCTTTGTTTTCTTTTAAAATTTTTAACTTTACAAATCTAATAAAATGATTTGCTTGATTTTTATTAAAATTTATAGTAAAATTTCTCAAGAAAAACTTGAATTGTATTCAATCAAAAACTAAATAGGCATCTTTATGACGGCACAGAAAAGGAAAGCAGAGGAGTGCGATGAACAAGAGAGAAAGAGAAGGAGAACATTCTTCCCGACGAAGAGTGTCGCAGAGGCATCAGAGAAAAAGAAATTTTTAAATAAAGGAATAGCGTATTTCCTTATTTTTTTAATGCTTCTTGGCAATCTGCAGGCTTTGACTTATGCAGAAGGAAATGCGAAAGAAATCGCTGAGCAGATAGGGATGAAAGCGGAAGAAAAGTTAAGTTCTTCCGTAGAAAAAGAAGATTCTTCAAACAGAAGGAAAATGGAAGAAAATATAGAGGAAGCGGAGAAAGAAGAATCTTCAGAGGAAGAAAAGAATAAGACTTCCGACGACAGCGGGGAATCCGAGGAGAAGAAGGAATCGGAAGAAGCGAAAGAATCGGAAGAAGTGAAGGAATCGGAAGAAGCGAAGGAATCGGAAGAGAGCAAAGAAGAGGAAAAGCGGAATATATGGAAGCCGGTCTTTGAAGTCATCTTTCCGGAGGAAATCTCTTGTACACTGCGTCCTTCGAAGAGGCACTTTCTTTTGAGGGAACTTTTCATGAAACTTGTTCTCATTGAAGAGGAAGCTGTGCTGGAAGAAGTAAAGGCCCATCTTGAGAAAGGAATACCTGAAGTAGGATTCGGAAGAACAGCCGGAGCTGACCGTTTTGGAAGCAGTAGATATTTCTTTTTATCGTCTGATTGACGGGCGAAGAAAAGAGAAGTACAGCCTAAAAAGGGAAGAAAGTAGAGATTCGTCTGCAGAAAGACTGCAGGAGATGAAAGAAGCTCTGGAAGAGAGAGAAGGATTTACAGCTTGTGCACCTTGATGAAGGGCAGAAGGCGGAGACTCTGAAACTTGAAGGATGAGGGAGAAGACTTAAGCTTTTCTGCAAAGAGTTTTAGTCTGTATGTGATACTGGCTGCATCGGGTGCAACGACGACTCTGAAGGCCATGAGCTTAGAGCCTTTTGAGAGAGGAACCGACAGAGGCAAACGGACACAGCTATACGGATGAGATTTGTAGAGACAGTTCGCGATTCTGATGCTGAGGCAGAGGAAATAGCGCATGAGACAGCAGAAGAATCTCAGTGATTATTCCTCCTGAACAGGGTTCCAATGCTTTAAACACAAGCACCTTGGGAATTGAACTTACCTTAAAAGGCGGAGTGGATACGGTGTATGCTCCGGGAGAGGTGACGATTGATGTACCTGCCCGCATTTTTAAGGGATGGGATGATCCGGATAAGGTAAATGTATCTACCGCCATGGATGATTCAGGCGCATATCCTGTGAAGCCGCCCTATGTACATGGTCTTCCGAAAAAGGGAGAAAGCAATGCGCAGAGTAGCTTTAGCTATGAAACCATTGAGAAGAACGGCGAAGCTTTTCTCCGCTTAACGAACTACAAGGAGCTAAGCGGCGGTGTTACCTTTAAGGCGGATATCGCTTATAACCTTACTCCCAGTATGCTTAAGGTTAAGCGTAAGTCGGAAGCCGGCGAAGAAGAAAAGGGCGTTTATGACTATAAATTCCCTGTAAGCATGGAAGTAAAGAACAAAAGGGATAGTAGTTTAAATTCAACTGCAAAGCAGGACATGTCCGTACATGTAGAGACCAAGGTCAACCCGACCAAGGTGACTCTGAAACCCGGAAAAGCGGATGTCAACGGCGGTGTATATTTCAACTGGGACAAAAGCTGGGGAGATGAGCCTGATGATGCGAATAAGTATTTCTATACTGTTTGGTATGTAGAGGTAGAGAGAGCAACAGGAAGCTCACAGCCTTTTGAGTATAAGTTTGAGCCGGTTGCGAGTGCAGCAGACGGAGGAGAGCTTGTTGGTGCGAAAAAGCTTCCGATGGATACCAGATGGAATGGCTATTATCATCCGGATAACATCGCGGCCTTTCCAAGAGACGGTTACAGTAAGATTACCGAATATATGACAGAGGAGCCGCCTGCAGATAAAAAGTATATGGAAAATCCTATAGGAAGAACCTATGTGGGAATCTCCAAGGATCCGAGCGTGCCGAAATTACCGACACAGGAGCCTTATATAGGCTGGGATAATTATCATCCCAACGGGCGTCTTAATTCTCAGATCTATGCTTTAGTGTATAAGTATCCGTATAAAAAATTAGAGGATGCAAGAGCCGCAGGAAGAGATATCTATAAAGACGGCTTGGAAATAAGCAATAAGATCAAGTTTACTGAAATCTGGGCAGACGGGTTTACGCGTGATATTAATGTCACAGTGGAAAACAGGTATGTTTTCCCGCGTCCAAAAGGTGAAGGAGGCTTCTCTTATAACAAGTACAACATCGGCATCAGACAGACCTATGCCAATATTTTCGGCTTGCAGTCTATTTACCGGGATGGGAAGGACGCACCTCTTAGGGCCGGTTCCTATAAGGAGAGTTTTACCCTGACTACGGACTACAAGGCAGACAGTGCAAATGTGAAGGTCAATGAGGACGGAAGCTATGTTACTTCTCCGGATCCGAACAAGAATGGCTCCGGTGTTACCCTTAGAGACGGAAAGTACTATCTCCTTTCTGTTAGGCATAAAGGAGAGGGAAGTATAAACGGAAAACCCGTTAGCACGGACCTTACACAGGATGATCTGGAAGGCCTGGACAGTACAACAGGGACGAATACCGATGCATATAGAGAAAAGTATCCCTTGAGGGATGAGGACTATTACTATAGCTCTATCTTCTTAAAGGAAATGAGGGTTCGTGATGTAGAAAAGTCCAATAATGCTTTAGTGCCTTTTAGCCCGAAAGCGGAGCTTAGAAAGAGAAATGAAGACTATCCTCCCGTTGCCGTATATTTACGGAAAAAGAATGAAAGTACTTACTTTAAGTATGGACAATTCTCCTATAACGCAGGGGGACAAGTTATCTTTACTCCGGAGAGCGGTTTTACAAAGAAGTATACAAAGAGCGATACGGAAAATATCTATGTAGGAAACCAGCTGGATCTTCATGCTGTCTTCGGAAATAGCATTGTGGGATTAGAGCTGAAGCAGGATTCCCCCTACTACAGTACAGGCTTTGATGTTGCCTACACCATGCAGGTTACCCCGACTGCGGATATGCAGGATAAGATTAAGAAGACCATGGAGAAAGAGGATGATTACAAGATCAGCTTTATCGGTGGTGCGGCAACTGCAGAAGGCAGACAGCTTGATGTAAAGAAGACCGAAGATAGAATCGGACAGTACTGGGCACAGGTGGGATATACCTTGACTCCCTTGGAGATTACGCCCTATCTCAATAAGAATGTTGAAAAAGCCTATGAGGATGATCCTCAAAACAGTGTACAGACCCTAAATGTCCGCTTGGAAGGCTTTAATTACGGAGACCTCCCTGAGTCATTGCAGGAGGATAAATATACCGATCGGTATCAGGTAAATAAGGGAATCATTTATGATCTACTTCCGGCAGGAACCTATGTAGACGAAGAATCAATTAAACTTGGAACTTGGACTTGGGGGTATTCTGTAGATAGTAACTTGAGTTTTGCGAAGGGTACGGATTACACAGTAGAATTTAATAGAGACTGGGAAGGCTCCGGACGTACCATGATGATTGTCCGCTTTACCACCCCGGAAAACACCGAAAGTAAGCAATATCGCCGTTGGCAGAAAGATAGCAACCGTAGCGGTTGGAAGATGACCTATACCCTCTACAATCCGTACACGAATATTGCGGACAGAGGAAGAACTGCAGTCAATACTGTGGGTTATGTTCATCAGGATGAAAACACCATCTGGGATGGAAACTATGTTTCCGATGAGGAAGGAAAGTATCCGAAGCTTACAGACATTTCCTACTATAAGAAGATCCGTGAAGAGGCAGCCGACAAAAATTCGAAGTTCACAACCTCTGTTGTGGCATCAAATATGAATTTCGGACCGGTTACCGTCGTGGAAGCCAACTTTAACAATACGGTCAGCACGGAAATCAATCCTGATTTTATTGCGGAAAATGTGAGCTATATGGGGGATCCCTATAAACATCGTCTTCTTTATCAGGCGGAAGCCAGAACCAGAACAACGGAAATGGTGCTTTATGATATCTTAGGAAAAGATGCGGAGAGAAATGGAGACTTTGACGGTGTGGATATCAGCAGTATGCTGACTAAACCATCCTATCCTAACAGCTCGGATACCTTAGAGCCGAGGGTGCTCGTTGCGGAAAAAGTTCCGACTGAGGCGGAAAGAGATCTGAACAATCCGATTTGGAAGGAATGGAATTACGAAGACGAGAGTCAGAATGGCACAATAGACTAAAAGAAGGTTCAGGCCGTTGCCTTTGATTTAAGAAAAACAAAGTCGGGTCAGGACTTCACACTGAATAAGCAAGGAATCCTGATTGCCTATGTCAAGATGACAGCGACTACCGATCGGAACAAGGAAAATGTGCAGAGCGGTAATATGGCTTATTTCAGAGCTGTACAGTATAACACCAATACGCGTCCGGCCGGTGCGGAAGCGGAAACGCTTCAGGCAGGCAGCTTACACCGCTTGGTTAAGCCCTTGGTATTCAGCTTACCCGTAAAGAAGGTTCTGAAAGTGCCTGCGGGACTTGCTGCTCCGGATATTCAGAATAAGTTTACCTTCACTTTAACGGGAGTGGACGGTGCGCCGCTTCTTAATGAGGAAGGAAAGGCAAGCATTACAGAATTAAAGAACCCGGATTCCGACGGCGGACTCATGGAGTTTGGAAAGATTCGTATCTTAAAGCCGGGCAAATATACCTACAAGATTGCGGAAACTGCAGGAAATGTAGCAGGCGTAAGTCTTGTAAACATGGGAGAGCAGGAGATTAGTCTTACTGTAGAAAATAAGAATAATCAGGCGCTGGAATCGGATTTAGAGTACAGCGTAAACAACCCCTTTATTTTCGAAAACATCTACAATGTAGAAGCGATTGATGCAGAGATTAAGGTTAAGAAGAAGCTTTCCGGAAAAACCGGTCTGATGAAACCGGATATCCGAAACAAGTTTGAATTTACCTTAAAGAAAGAGGATGCGGGGCACGCCCTATGCCTTTTAGAGGCAGGAGCTGAGAATCAGCCTGACAAAAGACGAACCCGGATTCCGACGGCGGAGAAATCAGTTTTGGAAAAGTTCATTTGACAGCGCCCGGAACATACCGCTACAGCGTGACCGAGAGTGGTTCCGTATCGGGTGTCAAAAATGATGAGAAGCCGAAGAGAGAAATCGTTATTACGGTAACGGATGACGGAAACGGAGCACTTTACGCTACTGTCGGAGGAGACGATTTTGTATTTAATAATGTCTTTGAACAGAATCTGTTCCGGGACAGATAGAACTCGGAAAGAAGATTATCGGACAAAAGCCGGGAAGAGAGGAAACCTTCCACTTCGTTTTAAGAAAAGAATCCATGGAAGTTAGTGCAGAGTCTTTGCGTTGGACAGATAAGCGGGAAGAACCAAGCATCGATACCATAGAAAGACTTGCAAGTGACAGCAATATCGAGTCTATTAGTGAGGAGTTGGAAGTCGCTTCTGCATCGGAGCTTTCGAAGGAACTCTTCCAGCCGGTGCCCGGAGAATCTGAGGAAGAGACAGTTTCTATTCAGGGAGAAGGACATGCGGTATTTGAACCGATTCATTTCCGGGTTCCGGGTGTCTATACCTATACCCTTACAGAAGTGGATGATGCGATATACGGTTATACCTATGACAAGTCGGTTTATAAGGTAGTCTTTACGGTTAGTCAGGATAGCCGTAATTACGGAAACTTGCTTGTTACACAGAAGATTTTCAAGGATGGAGAAGGAGTATCGGAGATTCTCTTTGAAAATGAATTCAGAAGAAATTCCGGCGGCGGAGGTGGCGGCGGTTCCACCCCGAGAGTTCCCTCCACGCCGGGCAACCCCGGAACAGTAGACGGTGCGGAAAAGAAAACGGGAGATACACTTGGTGAAAACCGCTCCATTCCTGAAGAGACGGTAAATCATCCGGGAGAGGTGCTTTAGTGAGGCTCGGAGGTCCAGAATGGTAAGGACGGATGACAGCTCTAAGATGCTCTATTATGCAGCTGCCTTTATCGTAAGTATTCTCGGACTTGCCTTCTACGGCATTTACGGAAGAAAGAAGAAGTAAAAAAGAAGCTCGAGGATTTGTTCTCGGGCTTCTTTTTACGCGAAAATCCTACGGAAAAACATTGGATGATTGTAAGGAAAAATCTTTGACGAATAAATCCTGTTTTTATAAAATATAAATAAAAATGGGATCGAAAACGGATAAAATCTCATAATATTGTCGATAAACAGTTAAGGGTACTTATGCATATAGGAAAATTGCAGAAGTATATATCATACACGAAATTAAGAAAGCCGAGGTATATGATGAAAAAACTGGGGAGCGAGAAGGATATCCATTCCGGGAGTGGCTTTTTTAGCAGAAATTATGGTCAAGGCAGATTTTCAAAAAAGGAATGGCGTATTTCCTTTGCTTTGTTTTACTTGTAGGAAGTATGCAGGAATAAGCTGTGCAGAGGGAATTTGGAAGAGATAGCTGAACGGATTGAGTCGGAAGAACCGCAGAGTGTAAGCCATGATAGCGAAAATGAGCAGAGTGTCTCTTCAGAAGAGGGGATTTCATCCGGGAATGAAGAGGAAGCCGGCAATCAGGCTGAAAACGGAGAAAATATTGCAGAAGATCGCCCGGAGGAGATAGGCGCTGAGGATGGCTCCGAAGAAAATTCTGAAGCGGGAGAGTCCGGACTTTCCGAAGAAGCACAGAAGGAAAAAGCGGTATATATGGACGCCGGTTCTTTTAGTGAGCAGGCAGACCATGACCTTACGGTAACGGCTATTTTGGAGATAAAACCTTTTTGAAGGAACCTACGATGAAGGTAGAAGTACTGGAAGAAGAATCCATTATCAGAAGCAAAGGCAGCTTTTGGAAGCGCAATATCGTAAGGAGGATGCGAAGAAAGAAGCGAAAGCAGAAGAAAAGGAAGAAAAAGGAAAAATTAAAAAGAAGAAAAATAGAATCAAAAGAAGAAAAAGGTGAAGCAAAAGAAGAAAAGAAGTAGAAGAATCAAAAGGAGAATCAGAAGAAGAACCGAGATAGAGGTTTTAGAAGTGGTGGATATTTCTTTTTATCGGGAAATTGACGGGGTAGAAAAAGGAAGTCCAGCCGAAGAATGGGAAAAAGTTGAAATCCGTCTGGAAAAAGACGGAAAAATAAATGAAGTCCTTGAAGAAGATGGGAGAAGAAGAGCTCATAGGGGAAGATGCAGAAGACTCGAATACGCAGGAAGAATCTTCAGAGACAAGAGAAGCTCAAAGTAAGGCAGAGGAAGCAGAAGGAAAGAACGAAGGCAAGAAAGTAGAAGAGAAAGTAACGGATTCCGAACTTGCAAAAATTCGAAGAACATCTAGAAAAATGAAGAAATAAAAAGAAGTAGATAAAATTAAAAAGCGGAGAAGGAAGAGAAAAAGACTAAAGCAGAGAGTGAAAATAAAACGGAAAAAGAAGATAAAACGGAGAAAGAAGCCAAAACGGAGAAAGAAACTAAAGCGGAGAAAGAGGATAAAAAGGAGAAAGAAGAGATAGAAGCGGAGGAGGAACTTCGCATTGTGCATCTTTCCGAAGGACGTCCGACAGAGATTCTTCCGGTCAAGGAAGAGGAGGAAAGTCTCGTTTTCTCCACAAAACATTTCAGTACCTTCGTACTGGCAAGAAGGAGAAGAGACCTGGGGATTGTTACGCATGAATTGCGGGCGTATTGGAAAAATCCGGCGGATCCTAATGCTGGAACAGTGGCGGCAAGGACCGGGCATAGTTATACGGATGGCAGTAATGGAGATATTCGAAAACAAGTAAAACTAAGCATTGTCCCGCCTGAATATTATTCCAATGCAGTGAATACGACAACACTTGCGGTAGAGATGACCCTAAGAGGAGATAAAAATACAAAATACAATCCCGGGGCTGTAAAGCTTTATATCCCTGCCCGTATCTTTAAGGGCTGGGATGATACTGCTTGGAATCAAAATAAAATCACTGTATCCAGTAATAGGGAAAACTGGGTATATAAGGTGGAGCCCTCTGTTAGGCACGGACTTCCCATGGCCCCGGATACCAACGACCAGAGTAGCTTCAACTATACTTTGGAAGAAAAGGACGGGGAGCCCTTCTTGTGCTTACAGAACTATAACGTATTAAGTGGCGGAATCACCTTTAAGGCGGACTTTGCTTACGACCTCACTCCCAGCATGTTGAAGGTGCATCATGATAATGCACTGAATAAAGGCGTCTACGATTATGAGTTTCCGATTCAATTAAAGATTGAAAACAGCGGAACCTTAAATGGAGAGTCCGAGAAAAGGATGTCGGTTCATGTAGAAACCAAAGTCAATCCGACGCAGGTCACATTGAAGCCGGGTACTGCCGATATAAATGGAGGTGTATTCTTTAAATGGGATCCTTCTTGGGGTCCGCAACCGGCCGGCGCAGATAATTTCTTTTATGCCGTTTGGTATGTAAGAGTAGACAGAGCCAGGGGAAGTTCACAGCCCTTTAAATATCAGCTTAACATCGACTCGCTTGATCCTACCAAAACAGATGGCGGTATCCTTATCGGCGCGAAAAAGATGCCTATGGATTCCAGAGGAGACTATTATCTTTATAATCTGGACGGGCAGGATAATATCGAAGTTTATGCACGAGACGGATATAGAAACATTACCAAGAATATGAATCTTCCTCCTACTGCCCCTCTCCCGGCAGGAAATGAACGATACCTTGTAAATCCTATTGGAAGAGATCAGGTTGGTATATCCCAAGACCCCAGTCTTTATAGATTACCGGATAATGAACCGTATCTAACGGAACACAATTACTCTCCCAATGCGAAATACAATTCTCAGCTTTATGCCCTTTTATTTAAGTATCCCTATTCAAAATTGAAAGCGGCAATAGATGATCCTACACAAAATGTAGCGAGGGATGGATTACAAATAAAAAATGAGATTCAATTTACGGAAATCTGGGCGGATGGACACAGGAGGGAGAATTTACCTGTCACGCAGAGCGAGGTGATGAGAATCTTCCCCGCGCCAAAGGGTGGCGGGATGTTTTCCTATAAAAAATATGCTGTTGAGGAAAGACAGAACTATCTGGATATTTTTGGCTTACAGAGTATCTATAAGGAAGGAACTAGCGCTCCCTTACGACATGGAACGCGGACCAAGAGCTTTAGCCTTTCTGCGATGTACAATGCAAGTGCCGGAAATATAGTTTTTTCCGGATCGAATTATTCTACTTCAAACGGAAGTGCAGACCCGAATGGTTCCGGAGTGACGATCACTGACGGAAAGTACTATCTCTTTACTTCCAGAATACGTTACCCGAGTCCTTTGAACGGAAAACCCGTTAGCACGGACCTTACAAGGAATGATCTGTATGGGCTCACACATGATGAGGGAACAAACGACTTTTATCGGGGAACACCCTATGTTCTTACAGAGGATGACTACCATTATAGCAGTATCTATCTGGATTGGATGAAGGTTTATGATGTGGAGCAGGTAACGAATTCCCTGGGTCCCGGCGTTAAGTTTAATCAAAAGCCCAACATACGGCCGAGGAATCAGAACTATCCTCCGGTAGAAGTATGGTTGAGAAAAAAAGGTCATGCAAACTACTTTAAGTATGGAGCATTTTCCTATGATAGCATAGGAAGAGTGGTGTTTACTGCGGAGTCGGGATACACGCCGGTCTATACCGCGAATCCGGCAGCAGCACCCAGTGCAACCAATCAGATTAGTCTGGAGGATGTTGTCCCGGGCGATAAAAAAGCGATAGTAGGATTACAATTGAGGCAAAACTCCCCTTACTATAGGAATGAGTTTGAATGTAGTTATGCCATGGACATTACCCCGACGCAGGCAATGCAGGATACCATATCTGCCACTATGGAGAGAACGGATTTATATAATGTCAATTTTCTTGCGGGAGCCGCCATTGCAGAAGGAAGGCAATATAACAATCCTACAATGTAGAAACGCGTATTGGGCATTACTGGCCGCAGATAGGTTATGTTCTGACCCCCTTAGACATCACTTCCACACTTACCAAGGTCAATAAAAACTTTGAGGATCATCCTGAAACCGGCACACAAACCATCGATGTCTGTGTTCAAGGAACGAATTACGGCTCATTGCCCGCCAGTCTTCAAGGGGATGAATATACCAAAGTCTATCAAGTTAACCAAGGCATCATCTATGATTTATTGCCCGCCGGAACGGAGGTCATCGACAGTTCGATTGATATCGGAACATGGAGTGTCGGTTGGTCGGTTGTGGGTTCCTTGCGATATCAGAGGGGAACGGATTATACGGTTCAAATCTCCAAAAACTGGGAAGGTTCGGGGCAGGATATGATGATCATTCGTTTTTCTGCACCGAATGATTCCGTTCACCGTCTTTGGAATAAGAGTTTTAATCGAAGTGGCTGGAAGCTGACTTATACCCTAAGTAACCCCTACTTCAATATTGTTGACAGGGGAAGAAATGTGGTGAATACCGTGGGCTATGTCAACACGGACCCGGATACGGTCTGGTTTGGGAACTATATTGCCGATGCTCCGGGGAAATTTCCTGTTCTGGAAAAGATTCGCTATTATAAGAACATTCGACATGATGCGGCTGAACTGAATCCTCGCTTTACTACTTCGGTTTTCCAAAGACCGATGGTCTATGGACCGGTCACGGTTCTGGAAGCAGGATTTACCAATACTGTATCAACAGAGATTAACTCGAATTATCTGACGGACAATATCAGCTATATGGGGGATCCTTATAAATATCGTATACTTTATCAGGCGGCTGGGACAACCAGAACCACGGATATGGTGCTTTTCGATCTTTTAGGAGATAAGAACGGGGAATTTGACGGCGTAGATATTGAGACCATGCTTACAAAGAGAACCTATGATCCTGCCAATTCAGCTACTTTGGATACGCTAAAACCCCGAGTATTCGTTTCCTACAGCGTTCCGACCGAGGCACAAAAAGACCTTGGTAAAGCACTGTATGATCCGGGCTGGGCAACGGATGGAAATCCGAATAATCCTAAGAATACCGGCACAAGCATTTGGAAAGAATGGAACTATGAAAATGAGAGTGCGAATACCGGTATAGATAAGAAGCAGATTCAGGCTATCGCCTTTGACCTTCGTACCACAGCTGCCGGAAAGAAATTTACGCTGGACCAGCAAGGTTTACTGATTGCCAATCTAAAAATGAAGGCAACGACAGATCAGGCGAAAGTCAGTGTAATCAATGTCAATACGTCACAGATGAAGTGTATTCAGTTTAAGGGGACACAGCCTCCTTCCACTGCGATTGTGGAAACCTTGCAGTCTTTTGCAAAACATAGACTGGTGAAGCCGTATATTTTTAACCTTCCTGTAAAGAAGGTTCTGGATATACAGCCGGGAACGTATCCGGGATCGATTGCGCACAAATTCACTTACACTATGGAAGGTATTGCCGGTGCACCGGTAGAGAATAAAGACGGGAATCCTCTACTTCCTATAACGAATCCCGATGCCGACGGAGGTACGGCAAGCTTTACCGATATCCGCTTGCTTCGTCCCGGAACCTATAAGTATAAGATTAGTGAAGAAGGCTTAGATAATCACGGATTTAAACCAGATATGGGAGAAAAGTTTGTTACCATTACCGTGAAAGACCCTGACCATAGACAGCTGACCTCGAATTTGCCCTACGATGCGGCTCATCCCCTTATCTTCCACAATGCTTATAGGGCTACATCTTATGAGACGGAATTTAAGGTGCAAAAAATTCTTTCTGCAGCGCCCGGACTTAGGACACCGGATATCAGTAACCACTTTAACTTTACCTTAAAGAGAAAGACTCCGTCCTGTCCTATGCCTGCCGCTGCCGGAACGGGAGACAGTCTGACCCTTGAAAACCCGGATGCGGATGGCGGAGAGGTGAATTTTGGAAAGATTGTATTCTCGATGTCAGGAGTGTATGAATACACGATTACGGAAAGTGGAGAGTATCCCGGAGTGGAAAATGACCAAAATCCGATAAGAAATATAAAGGTTTCGGTAAGGGACTTTGGGGATGGTAAGTTCTATGCTTTGGTATCGGGAGATGAGTTGGAGTTCACGAATACTTTTAAGCCTTATTCCACAGAGGGAAGAATAGAACTGGATAAGATTATTTCCGGTACTCCTCCCGCATCTGCCGCCAATTTCGAATTTAATCTGCAAGCGGAGGCCCCGGGTACAGGACAGCCTATGCCGGATGGCAGCTTCTCGGATAGTGAAATCGTGATGCTTGTGGGAGAGGGACACGCAGCCTTTGAGCCGATACATTTTACAGAACCGGGAACCTTTAACTACACTTTGGAGGAGGTAAATGACGGACTTCCCGTGTATACTTATGATCCTACTGTCTATACAATCAGCTTTGATGTAAGACAAAGCGAGGATAGCATTTATGATTTGATTGTAGAAAAGAAGATTTATAAGGATGGAGAAGAAGTAACGGATATTCTCTTTGACAATAAATATACGCCAAGTTCAAGCGGTGGAATCGGTGGAGGCGGAGGCGGTCACGGTCCGAAGCCTATTGTCGTTGTTCCGCCGACCCCGGGAGGACCGGGAGAGCCGGAAATCATTCCCCCTGTTCCGGATGGGGGCACCCCGGAGGCTGAAAAGCCGGAGGAGAAGTGGAATAGTAATCCGAAAGTTCCGAGAACGGCGAGAGAAATAGAAAAGCGGATAGATGAGCTTCTTGCCATAAGCAGAAAGCGAGCCTTATCAGGAGAAGAATTGGCAGAATTAAGGCGTCTTAAAAAGCTTCTAGGAACCCTTAGAAAAGCGGGACTTGGAAAGGTAAAAACAGCGGACAGCTCAAAGATGCTTTACTACGCTTTTGCCTTTGTCATGAGTACGCTTTGTATCGCTCTGTACTATCTTCTATCCAAGAGAAAAAATAAATAATAGCCTGTAAAAACTTGAAAAGGGGCTGTAAAAATCAAAATAATTAAGGTATTCTTTGCAATATAGGTCTGAATGCGGGGTAGTCTGAGCCCGATACTTGCGAAAAACAAGAGAAACGCAGTTTTTCGCTTAGTATCCGTTACGTAAGGACAAACTTTTCATCAGAAAAGTTGTCCTGTACGAGACCAACTTCCGAAGGAAGTTGCTTTGCGAAGCAAAGTGAGCAGTGGCTACCAAAACCACTGCTCAGTCAGGCGAAGCTAGCGAGAGCGTGCCCCAAGTTCAGACCTATATTGCTTAGAAAATCATTTTGATTTTTTACTTAGAGAGGATTTGATTGTAAGTAAAAAAACGCTTTTAAAATTTTACTTATATAAGTATACTTTATTCTAAGTAAAATAGATTTTACTTTAGGGGTGATATTTTGCAATTAGAAAATAATAGAGCAGGACAATTAAAGAAAATGCAAAGTGATTATCAATGCTTTGTTCCCAATAATCTAAAAGATATAAAGTTAAATATTGACAGCGAAATAAATGCTTTAGTCAATAAAGCATATTTACTATTAGGAAGATTGGACGGAATGGCCATTACATTACCGGATATTGATCTTTTTGTATCGATGTACGTACAAAAAGAGGCGGTTATAAGTTCTCAAATAGAGGGAACACAGGCATCTCTTGTTGATGTGTTGCAAAAGGATAAGGGAAAAGAAAAAATAAAAGATACGGAAGAAATTGTAAACTATATCAAAGCAACTCATTATGCATTTAAAAGACTCAATAAGATGCCGCTATGTATGAGACTGATAAGAGAAACACATGCTGTTCTCCTCTCTAATGTTAGAGGGGAAGAAAAGATGCCGGGTGAATTTAGAAGATCACAGAATTGGATTGGCCATGCGGATTCAACTTTAAAAGATGCAAGTTTTATTCCACCGGCACCGGACGAGATGGATATTTGCTTAGGTGATTTAGAAAGATATATACATGAAGATAGTACTATTTCAAATTTAATAAAGATAGCTCTAATTCACTATCAATTTGAAACAATACACCCATTTTTAGACGGTAATGGAAGAATGGGCAGGTTGCTGATTATATTATATTTAAGAGAGCAAGGTTTGATTGAATACCCTGTTCTGTATTTGAGTTATTTTTTAAGAAAAATAGAAACAGGTACTATGAACTCCTTAATAACATTCGTATTAAAGGAGAATTTGAAGAATGGATTAAATTTTTTATAGATGGAATTTGTGAAATATCGGAAGATGCAATTACTTCAATTCAAAAAGATTGTTGAGCTGAAAAAAATACGGATATGAAAAAGATTCGTGAGCTTTTCAGGTAGTAATATTTCCAATCTTCTTTTGATATATGATTATCTATTGCAACATCCTTTTTAGAAGCGGAAGATATAAAAATTTAGTAGGTGTCAGTAAACCGACTGCTAATAAGCTTTTTAGAAAACTTAATGACTATAGAAATTGTGGAGCTTGTAGAAGATAAAAAAAGATATAGAAAATATGTATATAAAAAATATGTAGATATTCTTTCAGAGGGAACAATTTTGTAAAAGGGAAAATAGGCAAAATGCCCTGTAGAATGATGCTCGTTCTGCAATAAAAAGAAGGGGTTGTAAAAGAACCAAGCTATAGAATATATAGCTGTACAACTCCTTCTTTCATTTCTTATTCGGAAATCATCCTGCCGACTTATCCTTATACATTCAGGATATAGTTCCCGGTAATCAGAGAATAGATCCCCATTACAACGATTGCGATGCAAGCAAGCAATCTGATGGGGTGAATGGTTGTCGGTGTGTCGGACTGCTTCGCATAGCGGATGTTTTGAATCTCCGCGAAGGTGATACCGGCACAAACAAGGGTAACAACAATGGTCATAATCTGCTTTGATTCCATTTTTAATCTCCTTTTTCTTCTTTACTAATTGAATGATGAAAATATTTGCGATTAAAAATTTCTTTTCAATCATAAAAATCAATCTTTGCCATTATAATTTTTATACTTAATTATGGCAATATAAATTGCATATAAAGATGGAGTGAAAATGCGGATAGAAAAGTAGGGATAGAGTTTTTCCAAAAAGAATTGACAGAGAGAGGGGTTCTATGCTATTTTCTTAATGTTCTGAGTATGCTGATGTAGCACAGTCGGTAGTGCGTCGCATTGGTAGTGCGGAGGTCACGGGTCCGATTCCCGTCATCAGCTCTATATCGCAGCGGAAGCTTCCATAGATAAGCTTCCGCTTATTTTTAACAGATTAGCTTGAAAAATGCTTTGTATTTCAGCGATATTCCATCATTTTCTGTATTGTTGTTTATGCCGATAATACATAGAGGATAATTGGGAAGGAGGTTCCGAATGAAGGAAGGTTTTACAGTGGAGTACCCGGTAATTGATGTTTATGCTACGGGGAAGAATATTGAACGCCTTAGAAAAGAAAAGGGATTGAAAGTGAAAGACATCTCTTCTTATATGGGATTTTTAGAACCTCAGGCAGTATATAAGTGGCAGCAGGGAAAGGCTCTTCCAAGCTTGGACAATATGTTTGCGCTCAGCGTTTTGTTTCAGGTCCCCATGGAGAATATTCTGGTAAGACAGAATACGGAGATGGAAAAGGGCAAGCATCTCGCCGCTTAGCTTATTTCTTTGGTATTTTCAGGAAAAGTACTCGATATTTTTAAAAAAATATGTATAATAGATAGGCTTAGCAATGATGTTTTCGTGAGAGTACCGTACCATGTTTCGGAACTTGCGAAGAAGAACAGCACTTCTCGCTGTTGTATAGTAGAAGAACAGCGTTTGCCTGCTGTAATATAGTATAAGGATAGGAATGGAGAACGTATGAAACCAGTATTAGAAGTAGAAGAGCTTATAGAAGAACAGGGTTATGGTCGTTTTGTCTGTACTTCTCTGGCAAAGGGAGAAGGTACTGTACTTGGGAACTCTCTTCGGAGAATCCTTCTTTCTTCTATGCCCGGTGCAGCAGTCAGTGAAGTAAAGATTGACAGTGTTTATCATGAGTTTTCTTCCATTCCCGGAGTGAAAGAGGACGTTTCCGAGATTGTGATGAATCTGAAGAAGCTGGCTATTCGTTACAGCGGAAGCTCGGAAGACCCTGTTATGGCTTATGTGGACTATATGGGCGAAGGTGTTGTTCATGCTTCGGACATCAAGGTGAGCTCTGAAGTAGAGATTATGAATCCTGATTTGGTGCTTGCAACTCTCTCCGGAGAAGATGCAAAGCTGTATATGGAACTGACGATCACAAAGGGGAGAGGATATGACGGGGCAAATACCCGTGACCACAGCGACTCCGCTATCGGTGTAATTGCAATCGATGCAATTTATTCTCCGGTTAAAAAGGTCAATGTCTTTGTGGAAGAGCAGGGGGAAGAAGAGGAAAAACTGATTCTGGATGTCAATACGGACAAGACGATGAATCCGGAAGAAGCAGTTTCCCTTGCAGCTAGAGTTTTGCAGACTCATTTAAGACTTTTCATCGATATGGAAGGCAATGTGCGGAATCTGTCCGGAAGCGGAAGCAATACACAGGATGTGGAAAGCGATGATTTAAACAAGAGCATCGATGAGCTGGAGCTTAGTGTACGTTCCTATAATTGCTTAAAGAGAGCGGGCATCAATACAGTGGAAGAACTTTGTGCCAAAACCATGGATGACCTGATGAAGGTGAGAAATATGGGAAGAAAGTCATTGGATGAGATTTTAAATAAATTAGAGGGTATGGGACTGCATTTGGCTACAAAGTCAGAGTAGTTTTGAGACAGGGGATCGTTTTTACGATGCCCTGTTTTTTCAAATAGATATAGGCGGTACAAGCGCAAATTCTGCTGAGCTTAGAGGGTAGAATGGAGAAAAAGAAGAGATTTTGGACCGAGCGAAGGAAGAGGGAGTATATCCGAAATGTAGAAGACAATCTCTTTATTATCGCAGGGCCCGGAACGGGGAAAACCACCCTACTTTCGAGGAGAATATTGAATCAAATTATGGGAGGGGAAAGACTGTCCCACTTCCTTTTGATTGCCTTTACCGAGGAAGCGGTACAGGAATTTAAGCAGAAAATAAAAAAGCATCTATATAGGGAAATCGCAATAAACAAGGAAGCTGCACATCGACTGAAGAAAAAGGTACATGGTATAGACAGCATGCATATTATGACTTTTCATGACTTTTGTTTATGGATTTTGGAAAAAGAGAAAAGCTTCCGTGATGAAAATGTTCAAAATCAATCAGATAATAAAAAAAGTGAACAAAATGGAGATGTTGTAGAAATAGAAGAAGCCGGAGAACGGGAAGATCTGCCTTTGGAAGAGCGTTGCTATAAGCTTTTGCAGAAAAACAAATCCTTTCTTCAGCTTTTAAGAAGAGATTTCAGTAAGATTTATGCAGATGAATTGCAGGACTTAAATCGCAGCCAGCTCAATATTCTACTGAGTCTTGCAACGGATAAAAAAAAGGAAAAATGCGTCATAACTGTCTTTTTATGGTGGGGGATCCGCGTCAGACGATATATCAGGAAGCGGAGAAAGAAAGACAGGTCTTCTACGATATGAAAAGAGAGATGGAGAAGAAGCGAAATGTCCGAGTTCTTTATCTGAATGAAAACTATCGTGCCAATAAGATGCTGGTGGATTGGATAAATGATGCTTTTCGGAGACGAATGCATTCCTATAGAGACATGGAAGCATCGCAAAGACCCGAATTTTTAAAGCACTGTCCTTTTCACGGGATATTTCAAAGAAGGATATCCGGAACAGAAGGAGAGGGATTACGGAGTCTCTTTTTGGAAATCTTGGGACGATATCCGGATTTAAAGGAAAGAGATTTTTTGGTGCTTTGCAATTCCGGAGAAAAGCAGGCGTATTTTAAAGAAAGCCTAAAAGATGTCGGCTTCAGTTCTCAGGCTTTGGATTATATTGTGCTTGAGGCTCATCTTTCCAAGGGATTGAATGCCAATATTGTGATTATTAGTTCTGCCGGGAGGAAGCTCCGTCAACCGTTCGGACAGTAGAAATGTCTGCCTGGACTATGTTGCGGTAACAAGGGCTAAGCATGTGCTTATCTTCCTGACAGGAGGAGAAGAGGAGTGGTTCTCGGATAAAAATTATGGGATTTTCAGGGTCTTCCGGACTTGAAGCTTCTTCCGGATAGAGGAGCAGAATAAGAGGCAAAGACAGTCAAGCATAGATGAGGTGGCAGAAGCAGCAGGGTAGAAAGGCTACTTTTCTCTATATAAAAATTTTAGATACAAAGCAGTTAAAATAGTGTATACTAACTTATGGAGATTTTGTATTCAGAACTTCTTGCCGGAAGCAGGAATAAGGATTTTTATAAAGAGAGGGTTTTATGCAGTTTCAAATTTGCCATGAAAATGACAGTTCACTTCGACTCAGACTGGAGTGTTTTCGAATCAGCGAAAAGGAGGAGACGGTTTTAAGCGGGATGCTTGCCTGCCATCCTCAGATTACGGGGCTTCAGATTTATCCGGGCCACTTCCGGTATCCGTATCTTTTATAAAGGGGAGAAGAAGAAGCTTATGGAAAGTTTGGAAGCTATTCCATATAGCAATGTGAGATATCTTGCGGACAATCTTCCTAAGGAAGAGGATATTCGTGTGCAACTTCTTCCGAGTTGCAAGGAGATAGTACAGGAGCTAACAAAAAGCAAGAAGATGAAACCCTCTGTAAAGCGAAAAATAGGGACGAGTGTAACCTTGGAAGCACTGGCGGATATGTTTCTTCCTGCTCCGGCATCCTTGGCTTTTCATGTCTATCAGTTATTTCTCCTTTCCAGATCTTAAGTTTTCACTACAAAGAAGGGGCTGTAAAAAATCAAAAATAATAAAAGTGATTTATGCAAGAAAATTATTTTACTTTTTTTACAGCCCCTTTTTTTATTCCGAGATTCTTAGTGCTGAGTCTTATATCTCTTTTTTTCTTTGCCGATATAGATTTAGACGTTATCATGTTCATAATAGAAGAGGAAGGAAGAAAATGGTGATTCATATTCAAGATTTTGCAGGAAAAGAGCAATTTCAATCCATGCTTTGTGACTGGGCGATGGCCACAGGACTGGAGGCAATGGTGCAGTCGCAGGATACGAAAGCTACGTATTTTGCCAATGCCGAAAAAAAAGAGCCAGGGAAGGCCGATGCTTTGGAACGCAGATCCCAGGAATTTGGCTCTTCTTCTATTCAGGCTGACCTCCAATACGAGGGAGAAAAAGTTGCTACTATTTTCATTAAAAAAGGAATGAGCGACGATTCGGAAAAAGAAAAGGCGGCGTTAAAGCTCTTAGTCTTTAGTATGGAGCAGTTTATGCTGGCAGATTGCAGTGAACTTCGATTCCGCGAGTTTGCGGATAAATTATCGGATGGAATAAAAGAGACACAGAATCTGGTAAAAAGATATTCGGAAGAGTACCAATGATTTTGAAGAGTATTCAGAGCAGACAGAAGATTTTGGCTTTAAATGCCAATATTGAGGCTGCAAGAGCCGGAGAACACGGCAAGGGCTTTGGTGTGGTAGCGGATGAAGTAGGAAGACTTTCCGACAGCAGTTCCGCGGTAAATGAGAAGATTTCCGCAGTGGTAAAGCGCATTTCGGAAGTGGTTATCAGTTTAAGCGGAGAAGAGATAGAAGAACAGGCATAATAGATTTTTGTGTTTTGATTCATAACGAGTATCGTGCGCGAGAGCGTGCGATATCTCGTTTTAAAAAGAGAAAATGGAATAGGCTTGATTTTTAAAAGCCACAAAAGAAGAGGGGCCATGAGAATTCATGGTCCCTCCTTTTTCCGCTTTAGCAGGGGGGACTGGCTAAAGGGATATTCGAATATTCGGGATTTCTGCTTTTATATTACCGTCCCGGAATGCGAACGGACCAAAGCGGGCCTCCCGCGTCATAATTTTGTTTCAATTCCCGCATAATCTGTGCCGGGTCCCAGTCCTTTTGGGAATTGGGATAGCTGTTCGGATCGGCGATGGATATGCTTCCGTTGGCATTTTGCTTCGTGATGATGATAAAATGCCCTCCATTGGTGAGTGCACCCTTTCCCATCAGCGCTACAAGAATATGCCCGTTGTTTAAGAGATTTGCGATATTTGCAGGGGTTCTTTCTTGCACACTGTCCACAACGAGGTCAAAGGCGGATAGTACAGCCGGAATATAGTCGTGGTAGGAACCGCTCTTAGGGGCAAAATAGCCGTAAGCCGCGGACCAGTTGGACATTTCTTTCGGGGTAATACTGCCGTTTACATTTCCAAAGGCGGAAACAATCATAGCTGCTGTAGTGGGGCCGCAGCCATATTTACTGATACTGTCCTGTCCGCCATAGAGATAACTTCCCCAGTGGCTATCGTGTTGATTATAGTAGGGCATGGGGCCCAAGGCAGTATCCAAATAGACATTGTAGTCATTGAATGTAGAAGTACCGTAATACTTTTCAAAGGGATCGGATTTTATGGGAACAATCGCCGGCTTTTGTGCATCCGCTGCTGCTTCTGAAGCAGTCGAGGGGGAGTTTAAGTCAATTACCGGTAAGTTTTCCGTTTCTTTTATACTGCGAGTTTCCGGGATGCTTTCCGCTTCGCTTTGACTTTCTGTTGTACTTTCTTTCACCGTTTCAGTCTCTGTTTCCGATTCCTCTTCTATAGCTTCCGTCTCAACTAGGGGAAGCATCTCTGAATCGGATGCAATTTCTTCCGGACTATCTTCCTTAAAAGCGGCTTCCAATTCCTCTCCGAAATAGACCAAGCGTTCCGATACACTTTGTTCCCGAAACAAGAGTTCCGGAAAATCCTGCCCGGAAGCCATGCTGCTTTCTTTATTGTCTTTTGGAGAAGCAATTTTTTCCGTATTAAAACTGTCTTTGTATCCCTCATAAGCGATTGCGGAAAAGCTGACAGTCATTACAGATAGAGATGCCACCGCTAAAATCCCCAGATGCTGGACAACACCGGTGGCTATTTTGTGTAAAACCGCCCTTAAAATTCCCATATTTTGCTCCTAAACTGTTCAGAAAAAGACGAAGAGGCTGAACTGCCATACGATGCTCTACATACGATGTTTATATCGACAAAAGAGAATACAAAGATAAGGGAAAAACGAGATATCGCACGCTTTGCGCACGATACTCGTTGTGAATAAAAAAGGAGCACTGATTTTACTCTGCTCCTTCTTTCATATTGTTAATCAATAATGCAGCAATTTCACTGAGATTTCCCTGCCGGTCTACAGCCCCCAGTTTGTAGGCTTCCATGGGCATGCCATAGACTATGGAACTTTGCTGATCCTGTCCCATGGTAAAGGCCCCCTTTTCGTGCATGGCAAGAAGTCCGTTTGCACCATCCTTTCCCATGCCGGTAAGAATGATTCCGATGGCATGGTTTCCACATTCTCTGGCGACGGAAGAAAATAGATAATCAATGGAGGGACAGTGTCCGGAGACCTTCTCACCCTCCTTACACTCTACCTTTAGTCCCTGACTGTCCCGTACAACCTGCATCTGCAGTCCTCCGGGAGCGACAAGACAGAGCCCCGGGTAAAGTCGATCCTGATTCTTTCCTTCTCTTACTTCCATTTGGCAGAATTTATCCAGCCTTTCCGCATACATCTGGGTAAAAACAGGAGGCATGTGCTGGGTAATGACTATAGGGGGAAGGTCGGCAGGTAATTTTTCCAGAATCGAAAGAAGAGCTTCCGTCCCTCCTGTGGAAGCTCCCATGGCAATAAGCTGAATTTGATTCTTTGAAAAAAATGATTTCATTTTTGCCCCTCGACTATTCTTCTCTCCGATAGATAGCCGGCTTGATGTATTTATAGGGACAGCTGTGCTTGGTCAGTCCTTCGGAATGACCGATAAACAGATATCCCCCCGGATACGTTGCATCATAAAAACGTTTTACCAAGGCATCTTTTGTTTCCTGGTCAAAATAAATCATGACATTGCGACAGAAGATGAGGTCAAAATTTCGTTTAAAGTGAATGGGCTCCATTAAGTTGAAGGGCCGGAAAATAACATTTTCCCGGAGTTCTTTACTCACTGTGAAGTAGTCATCCTTCTGCGGGATAAAATACTTATCTTTCCATGCTTTCGGAAGTTTCTCCAGGCTTTCCGCAGGATAAGAGGGATTGATTGCCTTATTCAGAACATTTTGTGAGATATCCGTGGCAAGCATTCTGGTATCCCATTTTCCGGGAAGCTTCCTGAAATACTCCAGGAGATACATGGAAACATTATAAGGCTCTTCTCCCGAAGAACAGCCGGCGCTCCAAATGGAAAGGACCTTGTCCTTTTCGTGCTTTTTGGCAAGCTCCGGAAGAACGACCTGTTCCAGATAATCAAAATGAGATTCCTCTCTCATGAAATAGGTATAATTCGTAGTGAGCTTATTCAGAAGCGTAGTCAGCATGTCCCGGTTTTCTTTCGAAAGAATATCGTTTACATAGCTGTGAAAATCTCCATACCCTGATTTCTCTAAAATGCTGGACAGTCGGCTAATGATTAAAGGTTTTTTCTTCCTTAAGTCAATGCCGAACTTTTCCTGCATATAGGTATAGAGTCGTTTAAAGTCTTCATCCGATAAATCATACATGGAAGAACCTCTTATACAGCTTCAGAGGAAGAAGACTGTACCAAAGCTTCCGCATCAAAAGACATGGCCACTTCTCCTGTATCCAGTGTAATCATACCGTTGCATAGCTTCTGTCGATTACGGAGCGGGATGGATTGGACTTCGTCCGGGTCAATGTCGATAACCTGTCGCACTCTGTCCACAATAATGCCGATAGGAATGGATTCAATGTTTAAAACAATGATACAGGTTTTCGAAGTATATTCTTCTGCCTCTCTGTCCATCAGTAACCGGATATCGATGACAGGTAAAATAGAACCTCTCAGATTGATGATTCCCTTTACATAGTGGGGCACCATGGGGAGAGAAGTGATACTGTGGTCATTGATGATTTCAATCACATAGCTGGTACTCATATACATGACAAGTCCGGCGGATTCAAAGGTAAGACAGCGCTCCACATCATTTGTTTCCTGCTCTTCCAATTTTTCGTCTTCAAAAGATTCATCCATAAATTCTTCTGCCATGCTTCCCTCCTTATTCGTTTTCAATAGCTTGAGAGTACAAGCCTAAGACATCCAAAATGATACATATATTTCCGTCTCCGAGTATGGAGCAGCCATTGATTCCGTTTGCCTTTAGATCAAAGGCATTAAAGTAAGCAGGGAGAGGCTTTACAACAACCTGCTGTTCACCGATTAAGTCATCTACAAAGAGACAGCAGGACTTGTCGTTGGCTTCTACCCAGATGAGAACGCCGTCTGCAAGATCGGTATACTTTCCTTTAATACCGTAGAAATTGTTCAGACGAACGATGGGATAGAAGACGTCCATTCTTTTTACCATCTCGTTTCCATTTTCATCAAAGACAACTTCCGCATCGTCTATTTTAAAGGACTGGCGAATATTTACGATGGGGATGGTGAAAATAGTATCACCGACATTGACCTTCATACCGTCCATAATGGCCAAGGTAAGCGGGATTTTCATTGTGAAAACGGAACCCTTTCCCAGCTCGCTGGAAATGCTGATAGTACCTCCCACGGACTCCAGATTCTTCTTTACCACATCCATTCCCACGCCTCTGCCGGAGAATTCGGTAACACTCTTATTGGTAGAAAAGCCCGGGAGCATGATTAAGCCCAGTGCTTCTTTTTTCGAATACTCGGAACGAGGCTTATACAGCAGGCCCTTTTCCTCTGCTTTATCCAAAAGCTTCTCGGGGTTCATGCCGTAACCATCGTCTTCTACGGTAATGATGACTTCGGAAGAAGTGTGAGAAGCGGAGAGTATCAATTCTCCCTGTGCATCTTTTCCTGCTGCAATACGTTCTTCCTTAGTGGCTTCGATTCCATGGTCCATACTGTTTCTTACGATATGCATTAACGGATCCTGCAGGCTGTCCACAATGGTCTTATCTACTTCCGTATCCTCTCCGATGATGGTAAGCTTTACATCTTTTCCGAGCTTCTGCTTCATATCGCGGACAATACGATTCATTTTCTGGAAGACACCGGAAATGGAAACCATTCGAAGGCTCATAGCGATGTCCTGTAAGTCATCCGTAAGCTTACGAAGCTGTCTTGCAGACTTCATAAAATTATCCAGACTTTCCTGCGGGAGCATACGAAGAACAGGAGAGGAAGTAACCATGGATTCCGTGATTACAATTTCTCCTACAAGGTCATTTAGACTGTCCAGCTTTTGTAGATTAACGGAAATCAAACTCTGTTTTACGGGAGCGGTTGATTTCTGCTGTGTATTTTGTGTCTGCGGAGCAGCTTCTTTCTCTTTATTTTGTTTGGGACTCGGCGCAGAAACGTTCTCTTTTTCTTCCGGCTTTACTTCACTCTTTTTTGCATCCACGATTTCATAAGAGAGAATATGGCTCTGCTCTCTTAACACCTTTTCTCCCTTTTCAAGGACTTCTTCCTTTTCAAAGGCAAGGAAAAATCCGTCATCGACAATGACTTGGGCGGTTTCCGAGTTTGTATCCATATCACTTGGATAATAACGGAAGTCCAGATCATATTCTTTTAAAGCATTCACAATCATAAATGCTCTAAGATTCTCCATGCCGATTCCCTGATCCAGGAAGACATGGATGAATTTGATGGCTTTTGGATCATGCGGAAGTACTCTTTCGATATTGGCCTGCGTACGGCCTGATCCGGAAGAAGCCTTTGCCTTTCCGCTATCTTTACCGGAAATCTTTGCCAGGAAGCTGTTTATTTCCTCGGCAAACTCTTCTATATTGTCATCCAAAGCTTCTCCGGCTTTCACTTTTTCCAGACCGCTGCGGAGAAAATCCTCGGAGCGGAACATCAGGTCGAAGAGCTCGTTCTTTTGCTCGTCACTTAAGCAATCCATGCCCTTATCTCGAATAAAGAAGAACATATCTTCAATATGGTGGGCAATGTTGGAAATCGGAGTAAATTCCATCATGGCACTGGAACCTTTTATGGTGTGCATGATACGGAAAATTTCATTTACATCATCGGAGGAAAAATCGCCGATTTTTTCGTCGGCAATCAGCATTTCATCTAACTTATCCAAGAGTGATTCCGTCTCCAGAAGATAGGTATCCAACATTCCTTCCATTGTACTATCCATAAGTTTTACCACCTTTTCACTATTTTCCCGGGAAATGTTTTGGCATCTCCCCCAATCGGTTCTTTTCAACAGAAAAAAGACTAGAAGTTTTTCACTGCTGCAGAGAGCCGCTTTAAATCATTGTTAATGGAGTTCACCATGAACTGGTAAGCATAGGTGGTCTTGACAAGCTCCACCTGCTCTTGATCCATATCCACGTTGTTCCCGTCCAAACGACTGGACTCATTCCTGGTACTGTGTATCCTGGGTCTTTGCATATGAATTGCTTCGGATACTCTTATTTTTTTCTGACTGCCCTTTTCTGCCATAGTGATATGGTGAAGAAGCTCGTTCTCAAAAGTGAGGTACTTGGACTTAAAGTTTGGGGTATCCACATTGGCAATATTGTTTACCGTAAGATTCTGTCTTCCCCATAGCAAATCAAGCGTCTTCTCTGTTAGGGCTATTCCATTTCCGTAAAACATTGACATAGCAATCCTTTTCTCCAAATCGGTCTTTCCTCACTTTATCGAACGCAAAACGAAAATTGTATAAGAGAAAAAATGGAAAAAAAGCAGAATATTTTGCTTTATTTGTCCCAATTTATTTTTAAGAATATTTTAACATTGCTAAGTTCTGCCGTGAAAGCCATAGTTCTTTTTCCGAGAAGATAAAATTTCGCTGAGATGCAAAATTCTGCAAAGATGAGAACTGCCGTTAAGATGGAAAAATGTTGCTAAGATAAGAATTTCCTCCGAGATGGTAAAAAGCGCTAAAAGTGTAGATTTCCCGTACCAAAGAGAAAGGCTCCGGCTTATGGAAAGCAAATCTTTGTCGAAAAAACAAGGAGAGTAGAGTTGGACTATGCTTCAAGGAGGATGAAGAACGGTATGACTAAGAATTCCGGAGTGAAAAAAGACAGTTTCCTGAGGAGGATTAGTCTGAAAGGAAGACTGTCTATTGTTTTGGGCACAGTTTCCTTTGTTTTGATTTTGATATTATGTTATATCCTGGTGCATTCCTTTGAGCTGGATATTGATCCGCAGATTGATGATTCCATGACGGAAAAAGCGATGAACGGTGCGGCGGAGTTGTCCTCTACAGTGGATAAATTAAGCCACATTTCCTCTTCCATCCATGAAGGAATCAGCTTTATTTATGAGGAAAAAGATAGGGTGGGCGATGCTCCCGTAAATTCTTGGAAAGTACAGGACTTTTCAAAAGGAAGTATAGCTTCTGTTACTCCTATAGGACCTTTGACCGTGCGAAGCACAATTGTGGATAAAGAGGTTCCTGTTTCCAGGTACAATGCGGAGAATATTTTACTGAATACATTGCGTGCCTCTATTTTGGAGGACGAAAATATTGTGGGGGGCGGAAGCTTTTTTGAGCCAAATGCCTTTTTTCCGACTTCTTCCGACTATGGTTTGTTTATTACCAAAGAAGACGCGAAAGAAAAAATTGTACAGCGCATAGAGTATGATCTTTACAAAGATAAGGATTATTACAAGGAGGGGAAAGAGGGAAAATCGGTCATTACCAATGTCTATAAGGAAATCTGGCGCAGAAGTCCGCCAAGGCTGCGCAGAATACGGCTTCTTTGATAGAAGAAACGATTGACGCAGTGGAAAAGGGAGCCAGAATCAGCAGGGAAACAGCAGAATCCTTGGAAACTGTTGCGCAACATACTGAAAAGATTAACAGTTATATTCAGGATATATCCGGTGCTTCGGAAGAAGAGGCAAGAGGCGTTTCTCAGCTTACGCAGGGAATAGAGCAGATTTCTTCCGTTGTGCAGAGTAACTCGGCAACGGCACAGGAATCGGCAGCAGCTTCAGAGGAATTGTCCGGACAGGCCAATATACTGAACGATTTGGTCGAGCGTTTTACTTTAAAAGAAAAAAGATAATGAAAATAAAAACAGTCGAAATACAGTCGAAATAGCAAAAAACAACAGCGAAACAAAACAACAGCGAAACATATGGAAGGAATCCGGTTTGTTCAGGGAGGAAAAATGATGAAAAAGGAAAAGGAGCAGCAGAGAAAGAAGGGATCAATCGGAACCAGACTCTCTGCAATCTTAGGGCTTAGTGCATAATTGTTGTATTTTTATTGATGAGCCTAAATATTATTTTCACCGGACAGAAAGCCATCAGCTCCGCGCTGGATGGCAATCTAAACGATAAAGCAACGGTGTCCATGGGAGACGTGCAAAAAGTCATTGCCGGCCTGGAATCTATTTCATCCACTATGGAAGTGGGCGTACAAAAATGAATGAGCAGGAGGACCTCGTCGGAGAAGTCCCGGAAAGAGTTTGGACGGTGAAAAATCTGGATGGCGAAACGCTTTCCCTTCCTACTATGGAGGCTTCCATTTTCGTTCTCGTGCGATCAATGCAGAGCTTTTCCGCATCCCGCTACAATGCGGAATCGATGTTTTTGGATTCTTTAAATTCGTCTGTTGCAAGCAATCCTGGCATTACTTGGAACAGGGATTTTCTTCGAGCCGAACGGCTTTCAAAAAGGAATAAAAGAATATGGGATTTACATGACTCCAAGTTCCAGAGAGTCCGGGGAGATTATGTCCTTGCCCTATGACTTTTACGGTTCCACAGACTGGTACAAGAAAGCAAAAGAGACAGGTGCCAGATTTCTTACCGATGCTTATGCGGATACCTTGCGTCCTGACATTAAAGTCATGACCATGGCAAGCCCCATGACAAACAAAAAGGGGGAATATATCGGTTGTGTTATGCTGGATATCAACGTAGAGATATTTTCCAGTGTAAAACAAGAGGATACACGTTTTAAATCCCTGCATACCAGTGTTCTGGATCATCAAGGTACCGTACTTTACAGTATGAATCCGGAATTGCAGAAGAGAAGCCTGGAAGAAGTCTTGCCGGAAAATACGATGAAAAAGATTCACGCAGGTATGGAGACAAAGGCACCTTTTCTTGTAACGGTACCCATGGATGGGGGAGAAGTAAGACGAGTTTATTTTCGACCTATGAATATCCATGGCATAACACTCTGGACCATGGTGAGTGTTCTAAACAGTGAGTTTATGTCTGCAAGAAATCATCTGGTTCTTCTCTGTGCACTGTTTAGTACAATAGGACTTTTGGTCTTGATTGTTGTAAGCTCAATCTTAATCAGAAAAGCATTGCATCCTTTGACGGAAATTGCAAAAGTTGGAGAATCCGTGGCAGAGGGAGACTTTGCTGTGGATATTCGTTATGAGAATAAAGACGAGATAGGAGATTTATGCCTATCCATTCAGGATGTCGTTTCCAATATACAAAGGATTATTACCGATCTTTCCGATAAGTTGAAAGACTTGTCACAGGGTAACTTCTGTGTTGCATTGGATAATGAAGAAAGTTATCCCGGTGCATACAGACCGCTTCTTATCACATTACAGGAGATTACCGGGGACCTGGATAAAACCATGTCGGAAATTAAGAACAGTGCAGGTGCAGTCAATACCGGTGCAGGACAGGTCAGTTCAGCGGCACAGGGGCTTTCCCAAGGAGCGACAGAGCAGGCTTCTTCCATTGAGCAGCTGAGCGCGACTATGAATGACATTTCCATAAAGATAAAGGAAACTGCAGATATGGCAGTAAAGGCTTCCGTTCTTTCCGGACATACCGGCGAGGCGGTAGAACGAAGCAATAAGAAGATGTCGGAGATGTCCAAGGCTATGTTGGAAATCACCCACAAATCCAATGAAATCAATAAGATTATTAAAACAATCGATGATATAGCGTTTCAAACCAATATCCTGTCTCTGAATGCGGCGATAGAGGCAGCCAGAGCAGGTGCTGCGGGAAAAGGCTTTGCCGTTGTTGCGGATGAGGTTGGAAATCTGGCACAAAAATCAGCGAAGGCGGCACAAAATACGGCGACTCTGATTGAAGAAACCATTCTTGCGGTAGAAAAAGGCGCTAAGATTACGGAAGAGACTGCAGAGTCTCTGGGTACAGTTTCGCAGCACACAGTGCAGATAAACAGCTTTATCCGGGATATTTCTGCGGCATCGGAAGAAGAAGCAAAAGGAGTATCCCAGATTAGTGCGGGTATCGAACAGATTTCCGCTACGGTACAGAACAATTCAGCGACAGCAGAGGAGTCTGCCGCTGCATCGGAAGAACTTTCCAGACAGGCCAATCTTTTGAACAGCCTGGTATCGAAGTTTAGACTGACAAGAGAAGAGGAAACAAGCAAACAGTCAATTATTCCGGAGATAAAGGAAGAAGCAAAAGAAAGTTCTTCCTGAGGTAAAGGAAGAAGCCAAGAAAGTTATTCCCAAGGTAAAGGAAGAAGTCAAAAAGGTATTCGGAGGTAGGAAGAAGTCAAGAAAGTAATCCCTAGATGAGAAAGATGAGGAACTCAAGAAAAAAATATTCCAATACCAAAAAGAGGAGATAAAAAGAAAAGTTAGTCCTAAGGTAAAAGAAGAAGTTATTCCTAAGGTAAAAGAAGAAGTTAAAAAGATATTCCGGAGATAAAGGAAGAAGTCAAGAAAGTTCTTCCAAAAAGCAAAAGGAAGAAGTAAAGAAATCCAAAGAGGAAGACCATAAGGAAGAACCTGTGAAAAGAGCCGATAGTGGATATCAGTGGAATGGACGGTATGGATTTGTCTCAAATTCCAATCCCTCGGTGATAGCTTTTATGTTGCTTTGCAGCCAAAGACAGACATGAAGTCTTCTGCAAAGGAAATGAAGAAAAAGTCCAAGCTCGAAGACAAACAGGAAAAATAGAGCAGAGAAAAAATCCGGGAAAAAGCAGAGCGGATGGTGCTTGGGACAAGTGATAAATATTAAAAATACTTATAATTTTTGGATTCAATAAAAATAATTATTGATATTTCGTAGGATGAGATGAAAATATCTCAAATATAATCCTGCGAAATTATCATCATATAGAGATTAATATTCTACTGTCAAAGACCAAACAAGATGACAGTCGGATAGGGAAAGAGAAACAGAAATCAATATTGGACTTCACTCGTCTTTTATATATATAATGCTGTTTAAGGAGGATAAAAAGCTATTCAATACATGATTTCAGTGTTAAAACTGAACTGAAAAATGACGGAATAGTAGCCAAGAGAAAAAGAAATTTGGAAAATCAGAATACAGCTATTTATTTTTGCTTGAAAAATCATATATATTTATGTATTGAATCGATTATTATAATGAATAGAGTTTATGTCGAAGATGTCTGAAGGATAAGGGGATTTTTTTCTTTCGAGCCCATAAACCAAAGAGAAGGTAGAGCAAAATGAAGAAAAAATATTTACGATATATCGGACTCTTCCTCATCTGTACTTTGCTTTTGCTTTCCTGTAAGAGAGTTGGAAGAAGGCAGGTAGAAGAGGAGAGTTCGTATAAAAAATCCAATGAAAATATGGAACTGCGTATCTGGAGTTATTATTCCGGTGCGCAGCTTGAGGCATTTAAAAGGACTATAGAAGAATTCAATGACGGACGGGGGAGGGAGTTAAAGTTCTCCGTGCGTTTAATGAATCCGGGCTCTGTTGAAGATATCGAAAACAATTTGATTGCTTTAACCGATAAAAACTTCACACAGGAAGATTACCCGGATATGGCTTTTATGTATGCGGACATCGCCTGGATTTTGGATAGAAAGCACTATCTTGTGGACTTAAGCCGGTATTTTTCCGAGGAAGAGCTAAATGCTTTTGTTCCGGAGTTTTTGAATGAGGGACGACTGGGAAAAAAGGATGAAGGAATCAAGATTCTTCCTGTAGGGAAATCCACAGAGCTCCTTTTCCTAAATGGAACAGATTGGAAGAAATTTGCAGATGCTACAGGAGCCGATATTTCCGAGTTGCAATCCAGAGAAGGTCTGTTGGATATCGCCAAAAAATATTATGAATATACCGATTCTTTGACTCCGGAGGAAAATGACGGGAAGCCTTTCTTCGGTATGGACGACTTTGCAAATTATTTTCTTGTCGGAGCAAAGCAGATGGGAGTGGATTTGATTTCTAAAGACAGCTCCGGTGATGCGGCCTATAATTTCCCCAAAGCCATTTTGCGTAAGCTTTGGGACAATTACTATGTTCCTTATATAAAAGGCTATTTTGCGTCTGTGGGACGCTATCGTTCGGATGATGTACGGACAGGGGAAATTCTTGCCTATGTAGGTTCTTCGGTGGGCTACAGTTATTTTCCGCACGATGTGATCCTTTCTGATGAGGTGCACTATCCTATAGATTGTACCGTTTTGCCTTGCCCGCAATTTGTAAAGGATGAACGCTTTGCCATGCAGCAGGGGGCGGGTATTTCTGTTTTAAATGGAAAGGAAGAAAGAGTTAAGGCATCTGTGGAGTTTCTACGCTGGCTTACCGGGAAAGAGGAGAATTGCAAGTTTGCCATGAGTGCGGAATACCTTCCTGTTCGTATCGACAGTTTCACAATACAAACCATAGACATTTTAAAGGGAAGAGGTTCGGATCCGGCTATAGAGGAAGCCTTAAACATCATGAACTCGCATACCTTGTACAGCGCTCCGGCTGTTGCAAACTCGAAGAATGTACGGGAAATCCTGGAATATTCTTTATCGGATAAGGCGGAAAAAGACAGGAAAGAGGTGGAAACAGCTATAGCCTCCGGCCTGAGCTATGAGGATGCCATAGGCGAGTACAATACGGAGGAAAATTTCAATCTTTGGTACGATGCCCTGCTTTCTGAAATAAATAAACTGGAAAACTAGATTGTTGAGATAAAAGATGAAAAAACAACCGATTTTTAGGAAAATATTGATACCGTTGACTCTTTTGGTTATCTTGCAAATAGGAATTCTCATGATGTCCATCTATGGTCAGGGACTTTTTACTTTGATTCACACCAATGCCAGAGAGATTGTGGAAAGTAGGGTGGAAGCCAGAAGAAATTACTTGGAAAGTATTATGGTAAACCAATGGATGAACCTGGGACAGACGGTACAAAAGATCAATCAGTTGGCAGATGGACTTGTTGAGGCGGGAAAACTGGATATAGAAGCCATTGATGACAGTTCGGAGAATGCGGCTCCTTTCTTAAATGCGGTTTCAGACGATTTGATTTCTATGATGCGCACCAATCGTGTTACCGGTGTGTTTTTGATTTTAAATGCAGATAATTTACAGAGCGATATGGAGTCCGGGCAGTATACGGATAAGCCGGGGCTTTATTTTCGCGACCTGGATCCGGAGTCCAGACCAAGTAGTAAGAATCTGGATCTTTTGATTGAACGCTCTCCCCTCCTTGTGGCAAGGAATAAGCAGTTGGCTACGGACAAGACCTGGAATACGAATTTTCAGTTTGGGACAGCGGGTGTTCCTTACTATGATTTTTTTTATGAGCCTACTCAAGCCTCCTTTCAATATGATGTAGAGACTTCCTGGGAAGATCTTGGCTATTGGGGCAGACCCTTTTCTCTTTTTGGAGAGGAAAGAGAAGCAATCAGTTATTCTGTCCCTTTACGTCTGGCAGACGGGAGGGTTTACGGTGTATTGGGGGTGGATATTCTGCTAAGCTATTTGCAAAGCTATCTTCCGGAAAAAGAACTGGATAGCGGAGGAACGGCCTTCTATTTTTTAAGTGCGGAAAAGAGCGGAGAAGACAGCATCAGTTCTGATAAATATCGGCAACGAATCCGCTTACACTCTTCTCAAATCAGTACAGAAAAGGAGGATGGCAGGTCTTCGGAGACGGAGGATAGCAGGTCTTTGGAGACAGAGGAAGAGTATTATACCTACAGTATTCCTTTGCATATTTTCCCAACAAATGGTCCATTTATTGATATATCTTGGAAGCTTGGAGCGGAGATTCCGTATAAAACCATGAATCGCTTTGCGAATCGTATGCTTTTTGTGATGGCGGTGACCATCGTGCTGACCTTACTTATCGGTATTGTGGGAAGCCTTGTGATTTCCGTTTTCCTGCAAAGACCGATACGCAATTTGGCATCGGAAATACGGGCAAACAAAGCGACGGAGAAGTTGGAACTAAAGGAAACCGGTATTTTGGAAATCGACCAGATGTCAGAGGCATTGGAAGACCTTTCGGACAGACTTTTGAAAGAACAACAGAATCTGCAGTATGAGAGAGACCACGATTTTCTTACGGATCTCTATAATCGACGGGCATTTGGCAGACGCATTCGGGAACTTTTGGAAGAAAAGGGAGGTGGAAATGCCATCGGTGCCTATATCATGATGGACCTCGACAATTTGAAAATGGTCAATGACACCTTCGGGCATGAGTACGGCGATAAGTATATCCGTTGTGCATCTGATGCAATGAGGACTGCGCTTGGGACAGAAGCTTTGTACTCCCGTATTTCGGTGACGAGTTCAACATTTTTATTTTTGATGAAGACGGAGAGCGAAGCAGGGTCAATGCTTTAATTGAAAAATTACAAAAAACCATTGATGAAAGCTATATCCTGCTTCCCGACGGAAGCAAGAAGATGCTTCGCCTTTCCGGAGGTGTAAGTTGGTACCCTGATGGGGGATCCAATCCGGACGAATTACAGAAAAATGCGGACTACGCCATGTATGTTGTTAAGAAAACCACAAAATCACAGATTCGTGTATGGTCGAAGGAGACCGACATGGGAAAAGAAAAGGAGGAGAAGAAAAGCGTAGCACAATAAGATATGGATAGGATTTAGCACAGAAAAAAGGGTGCGGAAAGAAGCTGAATCGGAAGATAAACTTGACTTTTCCTGCCTGATTCAATATACTTCGGGGGAAATGCGATGAAGGTGCCCAGTACAAAAAGAGTCCGCTTAGCATAGAGAGAAGAATCACAGGCTGCAAGTTCTTCCGAAGCGCTTTTTGGAATATTCCCACCGGAGCAGTTTTTTTGAAATTCAAGGAGAGTAGGAAAAACCGTGAGACTGCGTTAAGCATAAAGAGAGCCTGAAAGAAATTCAGGAATCAGGGTGGTACCGCGAACATTCGTCCCTGTCTGCACTTGCAGACGGGGACTTTTTGCTGTGCGCCTAGCGGCGCACGTTTCTAACGGGTTAAAGTCCCGAATCCGCCCGGTAGTGGGAAGGATATAGCCGAAGGCAAGGGTGTCGAGGGTGACCTCGAATCTGAAGGAAGCTGGATATGAGGAAGATACTAACTCATGGGCAAATCTCTGGTCTGACGAACAGAAATCTCATATGAGGTTATGCATGAGGATAAGACTGCAGCACAAGCCAAAGTCCAATAACTACACGGAATCATGCATGATAAATGAGGCAGATATATGGAGAGGAAGAAACGTGTGGTACCTAGGGAGGTCTGTGTGATATGCCTCGAAAGAGGTAACCATTGCCCAAAGCAATGCTGAACACACAGAAGTCAGCAGAGGTCATAGTAGTCGAGAGACAAAGGACCGAATCAGTAGGAGTCTCAAGTATGACTGAGAAAGGAGGAATGACTGGTTATGGCAGAAAACATTGAAAACAATGGCTGTTCGCAAAGAGATAGTGCGGAACATGAAGGGTATGTGAAAGCGCGTAGGTCATTCAATCCGATATGGAAAGAAAGAGGTCAGTGCACAGCCAAGACTGATAAACAGTGGCTTTTTACGATTTAGCCATAGCATATCAGTCTGTGCACGTCAACTATTGAAAGCGCTGTATACGAGAACCGTACGTACAGTGCTGTGAGAGGACGGCGGTTAGTCACCGCCTCCTACTCGATTTACAGTGCCATAAGTCCCCATACCCATTGCAAACTTGTTTGCAAGAGGGAATGGGACTTGATGGCACGCCCCTGCATGAGCACGAAGAGACGAAAGTCTCGAGAGTGCGAATGCAGGCAGGAATCGAAAAAGCGCGAAGCGCTGACGATTCCGTAAAGGAAACTTGTTTATATTAAGGGAGGAAAAATGAACACATTCAATCTCGAGGAAATCAGAAAGGCGGCAGAAGAGCGTTTGCGCTCTGCCATGGATATGAATTCCATCAATGAAATTCGTACCCATTTTTTAGGGAAAAAAGGTGAACTTGCGGAGGCGAAGAAAGCTTTAAAGGACTTAAGTGCCGAGGAAAGGCCGGCTTTCGGACAGCTGGTAAATGAAGTTTCTCAGAAAATCGAGAAGGAGATTAAGGAGCGTACGGTAGAGCTGGAGCGTGCCTTACAGGATGCCCGCCTTTCTGCGGAAACGATTGATGTGACACTTCCCGGAAAGAAGATTCGCTACGGACACGCGCATCCGAATACTCTTGCCTTGGAAGAGGTGGAAAAAATCTTTATCGGCATGGGCTATGAAGTTGTGGAAGGCCCCGAGGTAGAGTACGACAGTTATAACTTTGAAAAACTGAATATTCCGAAAGGACACCCTGCAAGGGATGAACAGGATACCTTCTATATCAACAGCAATATTCTTTTAAGAACCCAGACCTCCTCCGTGCAGGCCAGATATATGGAAACCCACAAGCCGCCACTTCGTATGATTTGCCCGGGAAGAGTGTTCCGTTCCGACGCAGTGGATGCGACCCATTCCCCTTCCTTCCATCAGGTGGAGGGCTTGGTCATTGATAAAAATATCCATTTTTCCGATTTAAAGGGCACGCTGGACCTCTTTGCCAAGGAGCTCTTCGGACAGGATACGAAGACGAAGCTGCGTCCGCATCACTTCCCCTTTACGGAGCCTTCCGCTGAAGTGGATGTTTCCTGCTTTAAGTGTAAGGGCAAGGGCTGCCGTTTCTGTAAGGGAGAGGGTTGGATTGAGATTTTAGGCTGCGGAATGGTGCACCCAAAGGTGCTGGAATCCTGCGGCATCGACCCGAACGAGTACAGCGGTTTCGCCTTCGGTGTAGGTCTTGAGCGTATCGCACTTCTGAAGTACGAAATTGATGATATGCGTTTGCTTTATGAAAATGATCTGCGCTTCTTAGAGCAGTTTTAAGGGGGATTAAGATGAATACATCCATGAATTGGTTAAAAGAATATGTTCCGGGCCTTTCCGTAAATGGCAAAGACTTCGGAGACAGAATGACCCTGGTCGGAAATAAGGTAGAAACGATGGAAGACCTCGGGGAAAATCTGGAGAAAATTGTAACCGGAAAGATTCTTTCCGTGAAGAAGCACGAGGATTCCGACCACCTCTTAATCTGTCAGGTGGATATCGGAAAAGAGACTTTGCAGATTGTAACGGGAGCTCCAAACGTAGAAGAAGGACAGGTGGTGCCGGTCGTTTTAGACGGCGGTAAGGTAAAGGTCGATCACGAAGGAAAGCGCCCGGAGGGCGGTGTGAGCATTCATAACGGAAAGCTCCGCGGTGTGGAATCCTTCGGTATGATGTGCTCGATCGAGGAACTTGGAGGGGATCGTAACTTTTTCCCGGAAGCACCGGAAAGAGGGATTTACATCTTCCCGGAAGGAACACCTGTGGGAGAAGATGCTCCGGCACTCCTCGGATTTCGGGATATTCTGCACGAGTATGAGATTACCTCTAACCGTGTGGACTGTTTCTCCGTAGTGGGACTGGCAAGAGAAGCGGCAGCAGCCTTCGGACAGGCATTTCATTTTCCGGAAATCAAGAAGGTGGGAAATGAAGAGAAGCTCTCCGACTATCTCACTGTGGAATTAAAGGACAGCGAGCTTTGCAGTCGTTATACTGCACGTCTTATTAAAAATGTGCGTTTTGCGCCGTCTCCCTCCTGGATGCAGATTCGTCTCCGGACTGCAGGCATTCGCCCGATCAATAACTTCGTAGATATCACAAACTATGTGATGCTGGAACTCGGACAGCCCATGCATGCCTTGATTACGAAGACATCAGCGGACAGAAAATTCGCATAGGACGTGCCGAAGATAAGGAAAAGTTCGTGACCTTGGACGGCGTGGAACATGAGCTCGACTCCTCTATTTTATGCATCAAGGACGGGGAGAAGACCATTGCCCTTGGAGGTATCATGGGCGGAGAGAATTCCATGATTACCGATAAGGTGAAAAATGTGGTGCTGGAGGCGGCTTGCTTTAACGGAACCAATATCCGTCTTTCCGGAAGAAAGCTGGGACTTCGTACCGATGCTTCCTCTTATTTTGAAAAGGGCTTGGATCCGAATCTTTGTGAAATGGCCATGGACAGAGCCTGCACCTTAATCGAAGAACTCCACTGCGGAGAAGTGGTGGGCGGCATGGTGGATTGTTATCCGGTGAAGAAGGAAGAGAAGCATTTATCCGTATCCGTTTCCGAAATCAATAATTTATTGGGCCTTCATTTAAGCGGAGAAGAAATGAGAACGTATCTTCTTCCTTTGGGAAATCAAGACGGAAGTGAAGGGAGACAGTCTGGAGCTTGTGATTCCGACTTTCCGACAGGACCTAGAGAGAATGGCGGATATTGCGGAAGAAGTAGCTCGTTATTACGGATATGACAAGATTCCGAGTACTCTTCCTCTATCTAGTACCGTAGGAGGAATGCACCCGAACCTGGCTTTGAATCGCAGTCTTAGGCACTTAGCCGAGGCACTCGGTTATAACGAAAGTTATTTCTATTCCTTTGAGTCGAAGAAGGTCTATGAGAAGTTACTTCTTCCGGAAAATGCTTCCGAGTGGCAGCAGATTATGATTTCCAATCCCTTGGGAGAGGACTTCTCCGTTATGCGTACCAGCTCCGTTCCGGGAATGTTGCAGGCGCTTAGCTTAAATAACCGTCATAAGAATAAGGATGTAAAGCTCTTTGAAATGGCAAAGCTCTATATTCCGAAGAGCCTGCCCCTGACTGAGCTTCCGGACGAGCGTATGACTTTGACTCTCGGTTTTATCGGAGAGGGAGATTTCTTTAGCCTGAAAGGAGAAATTGAAGAGCTCCTCGCACACTGCGGTCTAAACGGTCGCTTCCGCTATGACGGAAACTGTGAAAAGCCCTACTACCACTCGGGCAGAAAGGCGAATATCCTCTATGAAGGAAAAGTACTTGGAACAATGGGAGAGATTCATCCGGATGTCTTAAAGAACTTTGATTTGAAGGAAAGAGCCTATGTGGCGGTACTTGATTTAGAGGAAGTATATCCCTTGGCGGGAGATCACAAAAAGTATACGCCGGTTGCCAAGTTCCCGGCAGTGTCTCATGATTTCTCCCTCCTTGTACCGCTTAATGTGACTGCCGGAGAGGTGGAAGACGCGATTCGTGAAGCGGCATCTCCGCTCCTTGAGAAGGTGGAGCTCTTCGATATCTACGAAGGCGCACAGGTTCTTGCCGGATTTAAGTCCCTCTCCTACAATGTCAGCTTAAGAGCAAAAGACCACACCTTAAGTGAAGAGGAAATCAATAAGGTACGAGGGGATTTACTCGCTGCGCTGGAGAAAATAGGGGTGAAGTTAAGGGATATGTAATTTCATACCACAGTTCATAGGTATTGCAGCAGGGGCACGCTCTCGCTAACCTCGCCACGTAGTAGTACTAAGCTTCAAGCTTCGCTACAGCTCGCTTTCAGCAAGTACTAACGGGCTCAGATTGCCCCCTTGCTTTAATACCTATGAAACTGTGGGATAATTTTTTTGCCCATTTACTTTGTTTTCTGCAAGTGCCGGAGCCTCCAAACGCTTTACTCAAGAACATATCGGAGGAGGTCTATATTTTAGTGAATGGTTATTTTAAATCTGCAGTTCTACAACACATAAAGAAAGCCGGCGTTTAAAGCGCCGGTTATTCGTCGTTTTTCCGGAGATTACAGGGGGAGTTATGAGACAGATTTTTTTTATTTGTAAATACTGTTTGTTGATAGCTTTTTTACTTATCACGATGTATCTAGTTAAGATATGTGTGTTCGGCGATTATATTGCAGAAGCCTTAATGGCCAGGGCATTACCTTTATCTGTGGTATTACTATCTATGGCAATTTTATTCTTTGCTCTACAATACAAAAGTAAAGAGTAAAGTTCCAATATCTATTAAATACGAAGTTAGCGAGAGCGTGTCTTGCTTTAATACCTATGAAACTGTAGAACTATATTTCTTTTTCCGTTTTTCTCTATGCTATGTGGAAAGCCATTTGAGGGACAAGAAATACATAGGAAGAAATATGTAGGAATAAATCCTCCGGTTACACTCCGGAGTAAAGCGTTTGGAGACGCCGGCACTTGCAGAAAACAAGCGATAGCGAAGTTTTCTGCTTAGTACCGTTGCGTCGGAACCGAGCGAGACCGTCTTTACGTAGGAGTGTATCCGGGGGAATTTGCTATCCCATATGTTCTATTTTTACACGCGAATATTCGCCTTCTTAAACTCCTTCTCAAGCTCCCTTCTCTGTGCCTTTTTCTTCATATCCTCACGCTTATCATAAATCTTCTTACCGCGGCAGAGTCCCATGTCGAGCTTTACGAGGCTTCCTTTAAAATAGAGACGGAGGGGCATAAGGGTATAGCCCTGCTCCTTGATTTTTCCAAGCAGGCGGTCAATTTCTCTTCTATGGAGGAGAAGCTTCCTGTCTCTAAGCGGATCTTTATTGAAAATATTTCCCCGCTCATAGGGGTTGATGTGCATACCTACAATGAAGCATTCTCCGTTTCGAATCTGACAGAAGGACTCCTTAATGGAAGCCTGTCCGAGGCGGAGAGATTTGACTTCCGTTCCGAAAAGCTGAATGCCGCATTCAGGCTTTCCTCCATGAAAAAAATCATGGAAAAGCCTTTTTGTTGTTTGCGATTTGCTTAATGCTGTCTCCCATTTATTCGTTCCTTTCTGCCCCTCCAAGGGGATTTTATCTTGCTTAAACTTTCCTTAAGGGAAGTCTATCTCGATGGAATCTGCTTATTCCGGGAAAGTACATCTCGACTAAATTTGTTTATTCAGAGGAAAGCTTTATCTGTATTATTCTTCCGGTAATTCCGGGCCGGCACAAAGTCGATAGTCCGGCTCAAGGTATCTACAGCATACACTAGAACAGAGATACTGTCACCGATACGGAAGGTTTTTTTCCGCTCCGTTCGCCTCTCGTTATCAGTTCCTTTCTCTATAAAAACAAAATAGTCGTCATTCAGCATACGAAGCGGAATCATGCCTTCGATGCCATTTTCCAAAGTGACATAAATGCCGTACTCCGTAAGACCGGAAATATTGCCGGAGAAGCACTCTCAAGGAAGTTCTTCATGTACTGGCACTTTTTCAGCTTCATGCAATCCCGCTCCGCCTCATCTGCTCGCCTCTCGCGAGGGAACTTTGCATGGCTACGTCAGGTAAAAATACGACTGTAGTGGGCGAAGCGCTTCTCATTTTCCTGAGAAAAACAGATTCTCCTTAATGATTCTGTGAATCTGGAGGTCAGGATAACGCCTGATCGGAGAGGTGAAGTGTGTGTAATATTTACTGGCAAGCCCGAAATGCTCTCCACATTCCACGCTGTATTTTGCCTGTTTTAAGGAGCGGAGAATAAGATTACTGAGCATCATCTCTTCTTCCTTTCCCTTAATCGTCTCCAAAATTCCTTGTAAGACTTTCGGGCGAATGCTATCCGGGTCCTTTGCACGGAGGAGAATGGAGAAATTCGATAGAATCCGCGAAAGCTCCTGCCACTTGTCAAAGTCCGGTCGCTCGTGCACACGGTAGAGGAAGGGAATGTCCCTCCAGTAATATTCCTCCGCAACCGTCTCATTTGCCGCAAGCATGAAATCCTCGATGATTTTATGGGATTCCTCACGGATGACGGAGCGAATTTCGGCAATCTGCCCTTTTTCATTGAAAATAACCTTGGACTCCGGAAAATCAAAGTCCAAGCCGCCTCGCTCCACGCGCTTATGACGAAGCAGACGGGAAAGCTCTCTCATATGAAGAAGCAAGTCCTTAAAGGGGAGATAGGAGGAATAGTCCTCTGCAGTTTCTTCGTTTCTCTTTCCCATATCTAAAGAAGCTACGGAAGCGCTATTCTCTGCACCTAAAGAAGCTGTGCCTGACTCTTTTTCTAAAACTGCCGTCACGCCCGTATAGCTCATTCTTTTATCGGAGCAAATGATTCCTTGGCAGATTTCGTGGGAGAGCTGTTCTCCCATTTCGTTATAGTCCATGATACAGGAGAGGGTCAGACGATCCACGCCCTCATGCAGGGAACAAATACCGTTGGAAAGCTCTCTCGGAAGCATGGGAATCACTCTGTCCGTTAGGTACACGGAGGTTCCGCGCTCCAGTGCCTCTAAATCGAGGGAAGAGCCCTCCTTCACATATTCCGTGACATCGGCAATATGCACGTAGAGACGATAAAGCTTCTTTTCCGGAAAATATTCCAAAGAGATGGCGTCGTCCAAGTCCTTGGCATCTTCTCCGTCGATGGTAATCGTAGTGAGCGCGCGGAAATCTCTTCTTGCCTTGGAACTTAAGATAGACTCCGGCACTTCCTGCGGAATCGCCTCCGCCTCTCTCTTCACTTCCTCCGGAAAGTCCTCGGGAAGAGAAAATGCACGAATGACGGAGAGTACGTCTACACCGGGCTCCGTACTGGCACCAAGCACTTCCGTAACACCGCAGACGGGATAGGAGAGAAGTGGACTGCTCTTATGTGGAATAAGAGAATGTCTCCGACTTCCCCGCTTTTCTTCCTTACTAATCCCTCCGTAGGAGAGGATTTTTGCCATAACCTTATCTCCGGGAACAGCGCCCCCGCTCTTCCCCGGCTGAATATAGAAGGGAGAAGGGAGCTTTTGATTGTCCGGAAAGAGGAAGAGCCCTTCCCGCCTTTCCTTCACAAGCCCGAGGACCTCCGTGACAGCGCGCTTCATGACCTTTACGACTTTCCCCTCGGCACTGGAATTGCCCTGCTTTTCCCTCGTGATGAGAATCTGCACGGTGTCCCCGTCCATTGCATTTCCTTCTGAACCCTTCGGGATGTAAATGTCATCGAGCTCCTTTTCCGAAAGGCTCACAAAGCCGAAGCCTTTCTTTGCCTTGGAATAGACCCCCTTTAGAGTCCGCTCCTTCTCTACACTTCGCTTTTTTATGCCTCCATGCAGTGCGAGTTTTCTCTCATTGTGAAGTTCTTCAGAAGAAAAAAAACTTTTCTGTATCTTGCTCGCGATGCTTCTTCTGCTTATTCTCTTTATGCTTTACGGTATGGCTCGTTTTTTGTCCTTCTTTTCCGGAGAAAGAGACGAGTCCTTCTTCTAGCATTTCCGCTAAAAGAGCCGTAAAGTCTGTTTTCTCTTCTTTCGGAATACCTAAAAAATGGATTAGCTCCTTCTCCTTCATTTTCGGGAGGGAGTTATCCTTTTCTATATCTACAATAATTTTCTTTAATTTTTCCTTTTGCTCTTCGCGCATGCTACTCCTTATTTTGAAAGCTCGAAAAGTAAATTTTTAAGCTTGGATAAAATGAGCTTCTCTTTTGAGAAGGTGGTTCCGCTTGGGATTACGGAATATTTACAGAATAGAAAAAGCCTGCAAAAACTTGCAGGCTTAAAAAACGGTGAAAAAGAGTATTACCAAATAATATCCAAAAGTAAAGCAACCGCAAAAAATGCGACTGTGCCGAACTTGGTAAACTTTTCTAAACTTCCCTCTACAGAACGTCCTCTGTTTTTCTGCCAATACGTGTCGGTTGATCCGGACAAAGCCCCCAAACCGTCACTCTTTCCTTCCTGCATAAGGATAATGGCAGATAAGGCAAGACCTAAGATTACAAATAAAATTACTAAAGCTATTTTTGCTATTCTCATGAAAACCACCCTTTTATGGAAATAAACTTGCAGACCAAGCTGCAGACTATAACCCATCTTTTGTCAATATCTACGGAAGTATAGCACAAGTGTAATTTCGGTGCAAGAGCGGATTTTCGGAAATTTTGCAAGTTATGTAGGATTTTCGGAAATTTTGCAAGTTATAAAAACATTAATCGTTGACAAATAAAATAATTTTCGGTTAACTTAAGTTAACCAAAGGAAAGAGGCAAGATTTTGAATAGCAGAATTGAGGAATACAGGAAACCTTTAGGTTTATCCCAACATAGATTAGGCAAAAGGTCGGAATATTAAGGATAAGCATAAATAAAATAGAAACTGGAAAAACTGGTAGTTATTCTGAAGATCGAGAGGTATGGCTATGAGGAACATTGTTTATATTTGTAAATGCTGTTTGGGAGTAAGCTTTGCATTAATTATTATATATCTAGTACAATTATGTTTATTTAGTAATTATATTGCAGAAGCATTAATTGCTAGGGCGTTGCCTTTATCAATAACATTAGTAGCTATATCGATTCTATTTTTCGCTATAGGACATGAAAATAGAGAATAGATAGTCTTCGTTGAAGGTTGTACAAAATATGAGTTAGGGTGAATTTACATCCTGACTCGTATTTTTTATATAACAATAAAACCTACTAAGAAAAGTCAATAAAAAGCATCCGTGCTTATAAGAAAAGGAGAAAGGATGAAAAAAATAGAGGTTGTAGCGGCAATTTTCAGGAAAGATAATAATATTTTTGCTACGGAAAAAGGCTATGGCGAGTTTAAAGGCTATTGGGAATTTCCCGGGGGGAAGGTTGAGCCGGGAGAAAGCTTGGAGGAAGCCTTAAAACGGGAAATTCGGGAAGAACTGCAAGTAGAAATCTATATAGAAGAAAAATTCACGGAGTTGGACTACGACTATCCGCATTTTCATCTCACGATGCACTGCTATTTTTGCTCTGTTGTATCAGGAGAAATCAAACTGGTGGAAGCAACAGACGGAAGATGGCTTAAGAAGGAAGAGTTGAATACGGTGAAATGGCTTCCTGCGGATATTTCTCTTATTGAGGAGCTGAAAAAATGTCTTTAATTCCTTTACAGGAAAGAAAGTTCATGCTAATCTTTATTCGGAAGCAACCGAATCGGAGGTGACCGAATAAAATGAAATTTATTGGAAGAGAGAAAGAAGTACAGAAAATCAAAGGCTTGTATCAGTCACATGGCATGGAAGTTCTTCTGTTATACGGACGAAGACGAATCGGAAAGAGCGAGTTGATGAAACATTCCATGCAGTACTTTGAAGGAAAAAAGATTTATTACGAGTGCAAACAGACTTCTGAAATGAACAATGTAGAAAGCTTGGCGACTTTACTTTCGGAAGAGTTTGGCTATCCGAAGATGTCCTTTTCGGGCCTCGAGGAAGTGCTGGATTTTCTTTTTAAAAAGGCAACGGAGGAGAATATTCTTTTGATTTTGGATGAATATTCTTATCTTAGTGATGTGCTGAAGGGCATGGACAGTGTTTTGCAGGCACTGATTGATCAATATCGAAACCATAGTAAATTAAAATTGGCCTTGTGCGGTTCCTTTGTGGATACCATGCAGAAATTAATCGAGAAAGAGAATCCCTTATTCGGCCGTTTTGATTTGGTTCTAAAGCTAAAGCCCATGGATTACTATGATTCAGCACAGTTTTATTCCCATTTTTCCAATGAGGATAAGGTAAGGCTATACAGTGTTTTTGGAGGAATTCCTTATTATAATCGACTAATTCGCGAAGACAGGTCTGTAAAGGAGAATATTATAGAGTTGATTGCATCCCCCGGTGCAAGACTGGAAAATGAAGTCCTGATGTATCTTAAGTCGGAAATTGCGAAAATTGTGAATGCCAATGAAGTCTTTGAGGCTATGGCAAGAGGATTTTCCCGTTTTAACGACATTCTGTCTCAGTCTCATGTTTCCAGCGGTCCTACCTTAGTGGATGTGCTGGATAAGTTGATTCGTATGGAGCTTGTTGAGAAGGCATCTCCTATTAATGATGAAAATAATCGAAAGAAATCAGGATATTATATCAGTGACCCCATGTCTTTGTTTTATTATCGATATATTTTCCGCTACAGCTCTCAGTTAAATGTGATGAATTCGGATATTTTCTATCAGAGATATATTCAGGATGACTTTGAAAATGCCTATGTGCCGAAGCGTTTTGAGACAATAGGAAAACAATATTTAATCCGGCAGAACCGTGCTGGTTTAATCGAGGAGCCTTTTGAGAAAATAGGCAGATACTATTATGACATTCCGAAAGAACGGCGAAACGGAGAGTTCGATATTGTCACTTACGATCCAAAAGGCTATATCTTTTATGAAGTAAAGTTTCAAGATAAGCCTCTTAGCAAAGCGGAAATAGAAAAAGAGATAGCACAGGTGCAGGAATGCGGTCTGCAATGCTATCGTTACGGCTTCATTTCCAAAAGCGGATTTGAAACTGTTTCCGAAAAAGATAGGGTTCTCCTTAGCTTGGATGATCTATTTACATAAATAGTTCAAATTATATCCAAATTTTGACCAAATTTTGACACTTTGAATCTGAAAATGAAATGACGAGTAAATCGCACAAAAAACTGCTTGCCAGAAATCAGCTCTATGCGCTATACTCGGAAAAGCACAAAAGTGCTTTTCTTTTTTGAGGAAATACTTTAACACATAAAAGCATAGACGCATAAAAGCATAAAAGTGAGAAAGTAAATAATAGAACCAAGCTATCCTAATTGCAAGAAAACAGGAGGGGAAATGAATAGTCTATTAAATGGAATAGTTTTTGTGATCGAGAAGATGACCGCTTTACTCTGGGGGGATTTATTAAGGATTCCGCTACCCGGAGGAAGTACTTTGGGGCTATCTCCCATGGTGCTCTTATTAATTCCGGCAGGTATTTATTATACCCTCCGAACAAAATTTCTCCCGATTCGCATGTTTAGGGAAATGATATCCGTGCTCATTGAAAAGCCGGATTCGAAGATGCAGGGAGACCTTTCCAAGGGAAAACTCTCCGGTCTTCAGACGCTGATTGTTTCTACGGCAACGAGAGTCGGTATGGGAAACCTTGTGGGTGTAGTTGCGGCAATCTCCGGAGGTGGAGCAGGCGCGGTATTTTGGATGTGGATTACCGCGTTAATTGGTTCTTCTACGGCTTTTATCGAGGCTACACTGGCACAGCTCCATAAGAGGAAGGATCCGCTCTACGGCGGTTTCCGTGGTGGTCCTGCCTACTATATCCATGATTTTTTCTTTAAAAATAAGCCCGGCGAAAAGCTGGAAGAGGGAATTCCGAAGAAAAAAAGCATTATCGCGGTTTTGTTTGCTCTATCCGGTCTTATTTGCTGGGCGGGAATCAGTCAGGTTATCGGAAACTCCGTGTCCTCCGCCTTTGAAAATGCCTTTTCCATTAAGCCCCTTATTTCCAGTATTCTTCTGGTACTCATTGCAGCGGTGATTGTCCTTCGGAAAAATGCGACAGCGCGTGTCTTGGATGTAATTGTTCCTGTGATGGCAGGACTCTATTTTGCTATGACTGTTTTTGTGATTCTTACCCATTTACCGGCACTCCCTCGTGTTTTCGAGCGGATTTTCTCGGAGGCTTTCGGGCTTAGACAGATTGTTTCCGGAGGTTTTGCGGCAGTGCTTATGAACGGCGTGAAAAGAGGGCTTTTCTCTAATGAAGCAGGTTCCGGTTCCGCACCTTGCGCCGCAGCGGCAGCCGATACGGATCATCCTGTGAAAATGGGACTTTTCCAGGCAATCGGGGTCTTCATTGATACCATTGTTCTCTGCTCCTGTACCGCATTTATCATGCTGCTTACCCCGGAAGGAATGATTAAGGACCTGCAGGGCATGGACATTTTGCAAATGGCAATGAACTACCACTTCGGCGCCTTTGGAAAAATCTTTATTGCCGTGATTTTATGGCTTTTCAGCTTTTCCACCTTCCTCGGTATCCTCTTCTATGCGCGTTCCAATGTTTCCTACATTTTTGGGGACAATTGGGGCTCACAGACTGCCTATAAAGTTTTTGCGCTCATCATGCTCTTTGTGGGAGGACTTGCGCAGTATACCGTGGTTTGGGATTTGGGAGATGTCGGAATCGGCCTTATGACCATTTTCAACCTCCTTGTTATGTATCCTTTAAGTAAGGAGGCCTTGTCTTCGCTAAAGGACTTTGAGGAAAAGAGGAAAACGGCTTAAAACTTAAGTCGTTGTAAAAATAGAGTTAAAATGATATGATTCCCCTGTTAGTTTTATGATTGTGAATGGGAGGGAATTCGTATGAGTGAAGAGGAAAAGAAGGAGAACGAGTTGTTCAACAATTCTCCGAGTGAAGAGATTCAAGAGAGTACAGAGGGTCCTGTTGCTGAGGATGTACAGGGAGAGCCGGTTATTCGGGTAGAGCCGCCACTTCCGAAGAGTGAAGCGAAGAGCGTGGAGACAACAGAGGAAAGTTTTTCGGATAAGGCAGAAGCGGTAGAGCAAGCGGTTTCTGAAAAAGTGGAGACTGCAGAGCAGTCTGTTACCGAAAAGGCAGAAGCAGTAGAGCAAGCGGTTTCTGAAAAAGTGGAGACTGCAGAGCAGTCTGTCACCGAAAAGGCAGAAGCAGTAGAGCAAGCGGTTTCTGAAAAAGTGAAGACTGTAGAGCAGTCTGTCACCGAAAAGGCAGAAGCAGTGGAACAAGTGGTTTCTGAAAAAGTAGAGGCTGCAGTTCCTGCGATGAAAGAAACTGTAGAAGCTGCGGCTGCGAGTGTCGGCGCTGCGGTGCAGGAAGTATCAGAGAAGTTGGAAGAAAAGACCGAAGAAAAGCTTTCTGCAGCAGAGAGAATCAAGCAGAATGTCAATAAGTATAAGCCGGCACCGAAGACCAATGTGCACGGCAGTGGCGGAGCAGAAGACAAAAGTGGAACCGGAAAGAGCCAGTCCGCTTTGATTGTGGGAATAGCGGTGGGAATTCTTCTTCTTGTGCTTGCTTTTGCGTACGCCTTATTTCCGAGACGTACGAAAATCAACTTGGATAAGTACATCAGTGTAAACTTCTCCGGATATGACGGATATGGAACAGCTGAAGTAAAGTTTGATGAGGAGAGTTTCCTAAAGGACTATAAGAAGAAAATCAAACTGAAAAAGAAAAAAGATATCTTCACAACTGCTCTTTTGGCAGAGTACAGTACAGAGGCTTATTTATATGACTACTTTATTTCCGGAAACTGGAGTCTTGACGGAGTAAACGGAGAATATAAAAATGGCGATAAGGTACATCTGACCTGGAATATTGATAAGGATGTAGTTGAAGAGGACTTTAAGGTAAAAATCAAGGATGCCGGACAGGAATTTACTGTAAAAGACCTTGAAAAGATGGAAACTTTTGATGCCTTCGAGAACTTTACGATGGAGTTTACCGGTACAGCCCCCAATGGGTCTGCAGATTGGAGAGCCGGTGGCATTATGGACGGCTCCAAGGGTCTCTACTTTAAGGTGGATCCGGAGTATGGTCTTTCCAATGGAGATCGGGTTACGGTGACGATAGAGCCGAAAGAGTATTTAAGTAACTTCGTTCAAAAAACGGGGAAGGCTCCAAAGGAAATGGAAAAGGTTTTCACAGTGGAAGGACTTCCCTCATATATTGATTCTGCAGCTAAGATTGACGATGCACTTCTTGCAAGTATGAAGGGTGAACTGGAGGATGTGATTAAGAGCAATATTGCAAGGGAAGGCGAAACGGTTCAGCTCCTGAGCACAGAGTACTTGGGATACTACTTCTTAAAGGCAAAGAGTGATACTGCTTATGCAAAAAATATATTCTATCCGGTATATAAGGTGAATATCCGAATCAGTCTTCCTGAAAGTAACTTCATGCAGGATTACAGCTTCTTTACCTCAGGTGCTTTCGGGAACATTATGGAAGAGGGTAAAGATGGTAAGGTAACGGTGGATGTAAATGAGATGAGTACCGTTTATCACAGCTTTGTTATTGACACCGGTGTGGGAACCTGGTTTACAACCAAGTACTATTTAGATGGCTTTGAAACTTTGGAAAGCTTGAGAAATGAATGTGTAACAAAGAATCTTGCCGACTACAAGGCGGAAGAGAAAATTGCCGAGACAGCCACTGCGGGACAGGCGGAGGAAACTCCGGCAGAAAGTGCGGCTGAAACTACGGAAACGGAAACGACAAGCAATTCATAAGGCTTTTGTGCAGCATGAATAAATGAGGTAGCGTGTGCTTTGCAAGCGGTGCCTGTCTAAAAAGTGGAGTTGTAAAAAAATCAAAATAATAAAGGAATTCTTTGCAATATAGGTCTGAATGCGGGGGTAGTCTGAGCCCGTCGGTACTTGCGAAAAACAAGAGAAACGCTGTTTTTCGCTTAGTATCCGTTACGTGGCGAAGCTAGCGAGAGCGTGCCCCAAGTTCAGACCTATATTGCTTAGAAAATTATTTTGATTTTTTACAGCCTTTATTTTTCTGTACAACGATTAGGACGGATCATTGAAATGCCGGAAGACTTTCGCTTTAAAAAGAACTTGAAAATCTTATTCGAATAAGGTATATTGGAGAACGTTGCGGGATGTAGCGCAGGTGGTAGCGCGCTTGACTGGGGGTCAAGAGGCCGCAGGTTCAAGTCCTGTCATTCCGAGAAAAAAACTCTTCCTTGGGAAGAGTTTTTGTTTTTACAAGATATAAAGAAGCATTACACCTATAATAATCTTAAGCCCTATAAAAATCTTAAGCCTTTCCGCCGGTTAAAAAGATATCCGGGGAATTGTACCATTGAAAATCATGCTCCTTGCAATAAGAAGAAATCTCCTTGGAAAGTTCTTCATCCGCCATATATTCCAAAATATAGATGGAAAGACCGGAAGACTTTGCTCTTTCCAGATAGTTCTGATAGTAGGAACGGCTGTCCGCATCCTGTACGGACGAAGTATCCGTATTAAAGTTATAGGAGGTAAAAACATCTTCTTGATTCACGCCATGAAAGGGAAGATTTGCGGGATTTTCCTTGATGGCACGACTCACATAGGTATCTCCTCCATTTAAAATAATCGGCATATTGTATTTTTGAAGACCGCTTACTACAGAATGCAGTCCCTGATAGATTTTCTCTTCCGGAAAAAGATAATAGACGTCAAAATTGTCGAGAAAGAAGCCGTCAAAGCCGAGTTCGGCAATCTCTTTGGCGACATTTTCCGTAAGGTAATTTTGCCAGTCCTTATTGGAAACATCCATCCATGACTCGTCCTCCCAGTTTTCATAGGGGGCAAGGGTGAGATCCTTAAATCGGGAATACGCCGGATTATAATTTTCCAGAGCCCCGACATTGATATAGGCATAAGCTTTGGTTCCTGCACGATGCAAGTACAGTAAGTTTTCTTTTGTAAAGCTTCCGGGTGAAAGTACAACGGTCTTAAATTTGGCTAGATACTGAAGGCGGCTTGTTTCACTATCGTTAGCCCGTAAACCCTCTTCTGCGGTGCTCGGTATCATGGATACCCCTAGGAAAACGCCGTAATCCTCCGTTTTTCTCGGATAAGAAAAAAAGTACAGGAGGACAAAAAGAAGGAGGCTGAGCGGTGCCAAGAGCTTGAAAGAATATTGTTTAAAGAAGTTCATAGTGAATTTCCTTTCTTGATTTTTGCCGAATCTGTAACAATGGGATATAAAATAATATAATCCTTAAGTGAAATAAAGTCATTTATTCATTTCTTTTTTTATCGTTTTTTTGAGATAATGGTTCAAAATTCGAATCCTTTCTTAGCTTTTACGTCATATTTGCCGATGTATATAGGGATTTTTATATAAAAAACTAAGCTGATGGTACATGAAGAATCAAAGGAGAAGAGAATGAAGCGAAAATACTGTGCTGTTCTGGCTGTTACGATGATGCTGATGATGAGCTTCAGTGCATTTGCCGGAGCATGGAAGAATGATGCAAAGGGATGGTGGTACGAAAATGCGGACGGAAGCTACCTCAGGAACGGATGGAACTGGGTAGACGGAAACAATGACGGTGTTTCCGAGTCCTATTATTTTCAAAATGACGGTTACATTGTAACGAATACTACGGTAGAAGGCTATCAGGTAAACGGAGACGGTGCCTGGGTGGTAAACGGTGCTGTACAGACTAGAGGAGCTGCCGTGCTGGATGCACAGGTCAATGACAGCGTTTTTTCCCGCTCCGGATCCAAGAAAGGCCTTGCAACCAGGGATACATTGTTGGATGCCACTTCCGTAAAGGACCTTGGGGTAAAACACATTATTTATAATTTTACCAATTATGAGCAAAACTTTATGACGAACTTCCGGAACACCAAGGCGCAGGGGGTGAGTGTGACCGCCATTATTTTGAATACGCCGAGAAATAATCCGGAACCGCAGTCACTTCCGGCAGGAATCAGCGGACAGGAAGCAAATTACTACGGTTTCAATGTGGCAAGTCAGGAGGGGATTGATGCCACAACTCGTCTTGCAAATCGCTTTGCTTCCCTATATAAAGACTCTATCGATAACTGGGTAATTGGAAATGAAGTCAATTATCCGAATGCATGGAATTTTACCCCGCATAACGGGATTGCCAATTATGCGGATCAATATGCGTTGGCATTTCGCATTTGGTACAACGCGATTAAAGCAAACAATCCTTCGGCAAATGTCTATATCCCCTTTGATTATGTGTGGACCGAGCATTCCCCTGCAGGAGGATATTACAAGGCAAAAGATCTTCTGCAGCTCTTAAATGAAAGATTAAGAGATACCGATTACGGTATTGCATGGCATCCTTATCCGGAAGGACTTGCCGATCCCAATTTTGAAGATGACGGAAAGGCTATAAACAGCGAAAACTCTCCCATCATCAACATGAAAAATATCCATGTTTTAACCGATTATCTGCAGAAAGCAGAGTATCTGTCTCCGAATGGAAGGGTAAGACACCTGATTCTTTCCGAACAAGGATTCAATGCAACAAACGAAGATGTTCAAGCGGATCAGATTGCCAAGGCTTACAATATTGCGAAAAACAATCCCTATATTGAGGCTTTTTTCCTCGCCAGAGAGTATGACCAACCCGGCGAGATGCACAATGTAAACGGCGCACTGCAGGAGATGCACTTTGGTTTAAAGGAGGCCTATGAGAGAGGCGGAAGACCGAGAAAAGCCTATTCAGTATATAAGAGCTTACAGTAGCTTTTATTAAATAATAAAACATTCTAATAATTCGGATAAAAAGCTGTCCAATTGGATAGCTTTTTTTATTTATTTTTCTAAAAAATATTAAGTGTAGCAAAAATTGCCGATAAACCAATAGAATTCTTATTCCTGACAAGTCTGACAGCAATATCTGCAATGTCTTTTTGTATAACGGAGGACGATCTGTAGTATCTGTGGATTCTTGTTTATAAAAACCATAGTTAGTTGAATTTGGAGAAGAAGCTTTATGCATTTATCATTGAAAAAAAGAATAATTTTGTTTTTTTTGCTGGCAATGATGCTCATGGTGGCTTTTTTCGCATCGTATTTTTATCATTCGACCAGGAAGATGCTTTCCGATTCAGAACAAAATTTGGAATTGATTGTCAGCAACTCCATTTCGCAGGACATCCAGGATAATTTAGACTATACAGAGGCAAATGTACGGGCGGTTGTGGAAAATGAGAAAGTACAGGAACTTTTTGCCAATCGGGATCGGAACGGCTTGTATGAGTATCTGCGTCCATCCTATGAAAGTATGAAAGACGAGTTTCCCCAAGCGCATTTTCATTTACCGGATTCGACCTCCTTTCTTCGAATGAATAAGCCGGAGAAATTTGGAGACAGTCTGAAAAGCTTTCGATTTACGGTAAATGAAGCCAACAGTTCCAAAGACGGTAAAGGGGATAGAGGGGGGAGTTTCGGGATTCGGTTTTCGAGTAGTTATGCCCGTATTTTACAAAGGGGTACACTTGGGAAGCTTTGAATTTGGACGGGAGATGGAACACAGCTTTTTGGAGACCCTCAAACAATCCTATAACGGAGACTTCAGTTTATATAAACTGGAGGGGGAGAAAAGTGAATTTGTATCTTCTACGGCATCGGATGAGGCAGTGGACTTTCTTTTCCCGGATAGACTGGAAGAAATCCGGAATGGAAAATCTCTTTTTCTGACTTCAGAGGATAAAAACTATAATTACTATATTCTGCCTTTAAAGTCTTTTGACGGAAAGACTCTGGGATTCTTACAGTTTGCGGATGACAGAACGGAGCTTGTGGAACAGGAAAAGAAGCTACTGCAAAATCTTCTGCTGGTTGTCCTGGCAATGCTTGCCATTGTTCCGATTTTTGCAACGCTTTTCTTAACGATTGCCTTTCGACCGCTTCATACTTTGGTTCGGGATGCAGAAGTCATTGCACAGGGAGATTTTACCAAGACCTTTACGACAAACCGTAAAGATGAAATCGGCATGATCAGTAAATCTTTGAATCATATTTCTGCAGGGGCTCAGAGACATGTTCCATGTGATTGGAGATACTTCGACGAATGTCGTCAATGTTTCGGAAGAGATAGCGGCCTCCGGACAGGAACTCACTGCTTCAAACGAAGAAGTATATCGCAATGTTCATGGCGTAAGTGAAATTGCATCGGAGCAACTGGCTTCCGTGGATTCGGCAAAAGACAGTGTTCAGTTTATGGTGGAACGTATCTTAGAACTGAATGAGAGCGTCAAAAAGATTAACGCCTCTATGGATAGCGTGATTCAATCCACCAATGAAGGGACGGATGCCTCAGCCAGAATCGAAGAAAAGATTTTAGATTTACAGGAAACTTCTGAACGAAATAATGTGAAAATCGAAAAACTCAGTGCAGGATCCGTGAAAATTGAAGAAATTGTTCGTACGATTCGACGTATCGCCGAGGAAACCAATATCTTGGCGCTTAACGCATCGATTGAAGCTGCTCGAGCAGGGGAAGCGGGGAGAGGACTTGCTGTTGTGGCAAGTGAAGTCAGTAAGCTTGCGGACCAATCTAAGATCGCAACGAACTCCATAGCCGTTTTGATTCGAGAGGTTCGTGAAAACATTGAAAGTGTCGTTTCATCCTCTGTGGAAAATAATGAAAAACTGGGTGAGGGTGTTTCTGTTGTACAGGAGTCCAAAGCAACCTTTGCTGTAATCAGTACGGAAGTACAAACCATTGTCAAACAGGTTACGGATATTACGGAAAAGGTAAGTCGTATCCATGAGAAAATAGATATCTTGCTAAGTGGCTTCCGGGAGATTGTTGAAAAATCCGATAATACGATGATTCATATCGATAGTGTAAAAGAAATCTCCGAAGCACAAAAAACAGCCATGGATGAAATCGGACATTCGACTATGGCGCTGGAAGAAATGTCCGCAGAACTGAAAGAAGCCGTATCGAAATTTAAGTACTAGAAAAAAAGGATTGTAAAATGATTAGATCGCATAATTGGGTTTCATGATGTACAGATCCCAAAAAGAAATACTGGAGTGAAAAGAAAAAGATTGGGAAGAGAAAAGGGGACCTTCCATATCCGCTTTTCTCTTTTTTTCGTAACGAGTATCGCTTGTGTAATGTGCGGTATCTCGCTCTTAATGGGGATTGCGCACGGAATGCATGGTATCTCGTCTTTTTTTATACATAGCGTATAAGGATATAAAGAGGAATTGCGTATGTCTACTTTAGTGCAGCTATCATTTGGATTGCCCTAAGGAAGAAAATAATTTATAATACTATTCTTTGAATGTTGATATAGTTTATAAAGCTTGCGATACAAATATCGTTTAGAGGAAATAAAAAATGTGGTTGATAGCAGGACTCGGAAATCCGGAAAAAAAATATGACGGCACGAGGCACAATGCCGGCTTTGCGGCAATCGATGCCTTACTAGATGCACTTGGAGGAAAGGGGCTGGAAAGCACGAAATTTCATGGCGCCTTTACGAAAGTGCGAATTGGAACGGAAGAAGTTGTTATCTTAAAACCCCTTACCTATATGAACCTTTCCGGAGACAGTATTGCGCCGATGGCGAACTTTTATAAGATTCCGGCAGAGCAGGTGCTCATTATCTCTGATGAAATAAGCCTCTCTCCGGGGAGTATTCGCATCCGAAAAAAAGGCTCTGCAGGCGGACATAACGGCCTAAAGAGCATCATTGCAAGACTCGGAACGGAAGACTTTCCGCGGATTCGCCTGGGAGTAGGGGATAAAGAGGAAAACCGGGATTTGGCAGTCCATGTCCTCGGGCATTTCTCCCAAGGAAGAGGAGAAGTTGATGGAAGAGGCCTATGCGGAGGCAGCGAAAGCCTGCATTTGCACTGTTACGGAGGGGATTGAAAAGGCCATGAACCTCTATAATAAAAAAATATAAACCTATTTGGATAAAGAAAAACGTCCCTATATCCTTTTGAATAAAGCGTATGGAGACGTCGGCACTTAACGAACACGAGTATAACGAAGTGTGAGTTTAGTACCGTTACGTCGGAATCGAGCGAGAGCGTCTTTATGAAAGAGGATATAGGAGACGTTTCAGATCCAATTTTTTGAATTAGAGGTTCATAGTGTTAAACAATAATGAGGTCAACAAGGGAGAATCCGCATATACGAATCCGATTGAGGAAACTTTGCTTTTTCAGTCCATGCGTGAAAGGCTGGACGAGGGAGGGCAGCTTTTTTATGCCGGAATAGTCGACAGTCTTAAACCGCTTCTTGCACTTCCTTTTGAGAAGAACTGGGCACTTTATCTTTGCAAGAATGAGGAGAGGGCGAAGGAAGTTTTGCAGGACTGTAAGGCTTTTTCAGATAATGCGTATTACTATCCTCCGAAGGATTATCTTTTTTTACAAGGCGGATACCCGAGGCCATTATATTCTTAGGGAAAGAGGGGAGTGCCTTCGACACCTCCTGGAAGAGGAGAGTGGTATCGTAGTGACGACTTTTCCGGCTCTCATGGAAAAGATGGAAGGAAAAAATGCCTTTCGTGTCTCTCTTTTTACCGTGAGGGTCGGGATGAATATAGAGCTTTCCGAATTACAGGAAAAGCTATCGCAGATGGGCTATAAGAGGACGGAGCAGATTGAGATGCGAGGGGAATATTCTATCCGAGGCGGCATTTTCGATGTCTTCTCTAACCAGATGGAAGACCCTGTCCGTATCGAGTTCTTTGGAGAAGAAGTGGACAGTATTCGCTATTTTTCTTTAGAGACGCAGCGCTCCTTGGAGCAGATTGAAGAAGCAAAACTCTATCCTGCAGGGGAGAGAGGATTTTCTTCTTCTCTTAAGGCCTTTTCACTTCTGGACTATTTTCCGGAAAATGCGCCTGTTTTTTTGGATGAGCCGGCAAGGCTTTTGGAAGAGGGTGAGCGGGTAGAAGCGGAGTTTTTAAACTTTTTTGAAGCGAATACGGAGGAGGAAGAAAAGGTAGAGCTTTTTTCTCCGCAAACGCTCCTCACGGAAATTGGAGAAAGAACCTTTGCTGCCTTCTCCACGCTCGGGACGGGACTCGATTCCTTAGTCGATGTAGCGGATGCCCGGAAATTTACAGAAAAAAGCGTAAGCAGTAAGGAAATTCCTTCTTATGGGAAACAGCCCGGACTCTTTCAGGAGGATTTGAAGCGTCTTTTTAAGGAGAAATACAGGGTTCTTCTCTATTCTCCCTCTACGCTTCGTGCGTCCCGCCTTGCGGAAAGACTTAGGGAAGAGGGGATTTCCGCCTACTGCCCTGACGAATTCAGCCTCCCTAAAGAGGGGGAAAAGAGTATTCAGGTTTGCACGGGCTTTCTTCGACATGGCTTTTCCTTAGAGGAGGAGAAGCTCTTTATTCTCACGGAAGCGGAACTTTTCGGGCAGAGCCTAAGCCTTAAGAAGAAGAAAAAGAAAAAGAAAGCGGAAGGTGTGCGCATCGGCTCTTTAACGGAGATTGAAAAGGGCGACTATGTGGTGCACGAAAGCCACGGCATCGGTATTTACCAAGGGATAGAACGCATCGTTACAGATGGGGTGAGTAAGGATTTTATTAAGATTCTCTATGGAGACGGAGGGAACCTTTATTTGCCTGTAACGAGCTTGACGGTATCGAAAAGTACGCAGGAAAAGAGGCAAAGGTGCCGAAGCTGAATCGCTTAAACGGCACGGAATGGCAGAAGACGAAGGCAAGAGTACAGGGGGCGGTCAAGGAAATCGCAAGGGAACTCCTGCGCCTTTACGCTAAGCGGCAGAACGAGGAGGGCTATGCCTTTTCCGAGGATTCCGTTTGGCAAAAAGAATTTGAGGAAGCCTTTCCTTATGAGGAAACCGGGGATCAGATTTTGGCCATCGAAGCTACGAAGGAAGACATGGAAAGCAGAAAAATCATGGATCGCCTCGTTTGCGGGGATGTGGGCTACGGAAAGACGGAGATTGCGTTAAGAGCCGCATTTAAGGCGGTGCAGGACTCGAAGCAGGTAGCCTACCTATGTCCGACGACCATCCTTGCGCAGCAGATTTACAATAACTTCGTAGAAAGAATGAAGGGCTTCCCGGTAGGGATTCGCCTGCTCTCCCGTTTCCAAAGCGGAAAAGAGATGAAAAAAAGTCTTGAAGAGCTTTCACATGGCAGTGCGGATATTGCGATAGGCACGCATAGACTTCTTTCAAAGGATGTGCATTTTAAAAATCTGGGACTCCTTGTAGTGGATGAGGAGCAACGCTTCGGTGTATCGGATAAGGAACGCATCAAGTCCTTAAAGGAAAATGTGGATGTGCTGACCCTTTCCGCAACACCCATTCCGAGGACGCTTCATATGTCATTGGTAGGCATCCGCGATCTTTCCGTCCTGGAAGAGCCGCCTCTCTCTCGACAGGCTTCCTATTCAGACTTATGTGATGGAGGAGAATGAAGCTTCTGTCCGGGAGGCGATAGAACGGGAGCTTCGGCGAGACGGACAGGTTTATTATGTGCATAATAGGGTGAAGAGCATAGCTGATACCGCAATGCGTGTGCAGCAGCTCGTTCCCTATGCAAGAGTTGCTTATGCGCACGGGCAGATGGGAGAGCGAGAGCTGGAGAAGATTATGCTATCCTTTATTGCCGGAGAAATCGATGTACTGGTATCCACCACCATTATTGAAACCGGACTCGATATTCCAAATGCCAATACCCTGATTATTCAGGATGCGGACAAGATGGGCCTTTCTCAGCTCTATCAAATTCGCGGACGAGTAGGGCGTTCCAACCGCATTTCCTATGCCTTTCTTCTGTATAAGAAAGGAAAGAGTCTTACAGAGGAGTCGGAAAAACGCTTAAAGGCAATCCGGGAATTCACGGAACTTGGCTCCGGAATCCGTATTGCGCTTCGTGACTTGGAGATTCGCGGTGCGGGAAATGTTCTCGGTGCGGAGCAGCACGGACATATGGAAGCGGTGGGCTATGAGCTCTACACCAAGCTTCTTCGCCATGCCGTCCTCCTCGAAAAGGGAGAAACAACAGAGGAGGAAAGCATAGAGTGCCAGATTGATGTGGATCTCGATGCTTATATCCCGGAAAGCTATATAGCCAATGAGGAACAGAAGCTGGAAGCGTATCAGAAGATTTCCACTCTGGAAAGCGACGAGGAGGAAATAGACTTAAAGGACGAGCTGATCGATCGCTACGGGGACTTACCGGATATGGTGGAAAATCTCTTCCGCGTAGCAATGCTGAAGCTTTCACTAAGTAAAATCGGTGTCTTGGAATGCAAGATTAAAAGAGGAGAGATTCTTATGCAGTTTTCTCCGAAAGCAAAGCTCGATACCACAAAAATTCCTGTGCTTGTACAGGAGTCAAAGGGAGAAATACGGTTCCAAAACGGGGATAAGCCGGCACTGTTATATAAAAAGAAAAACCTCAGGGATATTCCGAACATCCGGGAAAGCATGGAAAAGGCGGGAGAAATTGCAGCTGTGCTGGCAATTTAAGTTTCTTTTCTCCACTTTCGACTAAGTTTAAAGCATCTCTCTTTCGGCTTGACTTATGCTTTCAAGCAATATTTTTTCGTTTTTTAAGATAAAATTACTCGTTTTTGCTTAAAAAACACAGGAAATCGGCATGAAATGTGCATGGTTCATTGACAGGAGAAAGTGAGAAAGCTATAATGCAGTCGTATAAGGGCGTTCGTCCCTATTATGAGCTGAACTATTCCTAGTTTCCGCTCTCTAACAAGAAGAGACTGCGAGCCTTTGCAGTACTCGCAAACGAGATATCGCACGCTCTGCGAACGATACTCGTTATGAATTATAATACGCCGCCAGAGGCGGCAATCATGGAGGATGAAAAATGAACAAGAATGAGTTGGTTTCCGCTGTAGCTAAGCAGGCAGAATTATCCAAGAAGGATGCAGGACTTGCAGTAGAGGCTGTATTTGATGCTATTGCAGGTGCTTTGGAGAAGGGCGACAAGGTTCAGCTGATTGGCTTCGGAACATTTGATGTTTCTCAGAGAGCTGCAAGAGAAGGACACAATCCAAGAACCGGTGAGTCCATGAAGATTGCTGCTTCCAAGGCTCCGAGATTCAAGGCAGGTAAGGCTTTAAAGGAGCGTGTAAACTAAGCCATGCGCTTAGACAAATATCTTAAGGTATCTCGCCTGATAAAAAGACGGACAATAGCTAATGAAGCCTGCGATACCGGTCGAATATCTGTTAACGGCAAAGTGCAGAAAGCATCCTATGACGTGAAGATTGGAGACGTAATCGGTATCCGTTTTGGAGAAAAACAGGTGGAAGCAAAAGTTCTCTCCACCAAGGAACCAATACGAAAGGATGAAGCTGAAGAGCTATTCGAGTATCTATGAAAAAGCAAGGAAGAAAGAAAAAGTGGAATGTTTGGAAACGGAGTTACCATTTTTAGGACTGGTTCTGGTGGTAGCTCTCCTTGCTATTGTGATTTTTGTCAGGGGAAATACACTGCAAGAACAGAATAAAAACTATCTCGCCATGGAAGAAAGTCTCGAAGAAGAATTAAATAAAGAAAAGCAACGAGAAAAGAAACTGGATGAAGAAAGGGTTTATAGCAAAACCAAGGAATACATCATGGAAGAGGCGAGAGAGATTTTTGGTTTACAAATGCCTGATGAAATCATTGTAAAAACCGGAAAACTAAGTACTTGAAAACGAAAGAGGATTCTTCTTCTTTCGTTTTTTTCTTTTGCGAATAGAGGGAAAATGCAGAAGGGAATCGATACAGAACTTTTTCTTTTATATTAAAAAAATACAATTTAATTCTTCCCGGTGAGCAGATTCTTCTGGCGTTTTTCCGGCGGAGCAGACTCTTATATCTTCTTTATCTCTTAAAGGAGTTGCAGAATCATATTGCATTTTCTCTGGAAGCCATGCATGTTCATCATGGGATTCGGGGAAAAGAAGCGGAACGGGATTTGGAATTTTCCAAGAGTAAAGCAAAAGAATGGGGGATTCCTTTTTCTTTTGTACGAGTGGATGTGCCGGGCTTTTCCGGGGAGAATGGCTTTGGACTGGAAGAAGCAGGCAGGATTCTTCGCTATGAGGCGCTGGAAAAAAGAAGGGCGGAGTGGGAGAAAAAGACAGGATGCGTGACTAAGCTTGCTCTCGCGCAGCACATGGATGATCAAGCAGAGACGATTGTTCATAATTTTTTGAGAGGTTCCGGTGTTTCCGGTTTTTCCGGGATGAAAAGAGAGGAAGGGCATTGTATTCGTCCGCTTTTATCCATAAGAAAGCAAGATATTATTGGACGACTTCAAGTCTTGGCGTTAGAATACATGGAGGATGAGAGCAATCTTGATGAGCAGTTTACGCGGAATTACATCAGAAAAAATCTGATTCCTGCTATGGAAGAGGTAAATGAGCGTGCAGTAGAACATCTGTCGGAAGAGGCAGAGCTGATGTCTGAGCTGGAGTTGTATCTGGAGCAAAAAGCACTGGAGTTTTTGCGAAGCTTTGGAAAAGAAGAGGGGAGAAACCATAGCTATTTCCCTGATGGATTTAAAAGAAGAGCCCGCCTTACTGCGAAGAGAAATATATCGTGTAGCTGTGAGAAAGCTGCGAGGAGAAATAAGGGACCTTGCGAGAGCACATCTTTATGCACTGGACAGACTTATTTTTTCAGGAAGCGGAAAAAGGACAGAGCTTCCCAAGGGGTATATCGGAGAAGTACGGAATAAATTTCTCTATCTTGGGAAAAGAGATGAGAAAGCCGGAAAATTGTGATACAGTTAAGGAAAACAGCTATACTGTGCTAATAAATGGAGAAGAAAAGGTGAAAGAGAGATTAGAAGTCCTTTACTCTGAAAAAGAGATAGAGGAAAAGGTGAAGGAACTGGCAAAAATCATAGATGAGGATTATAAAGACAGACCTCTGCATCTGATTTGCATCTTAAAGGGTGCAGTTATGTTTATGTGTGAGCTGGCAAAGCGTCTGGAAAATCCGAATGTGACTATGGACTTTATGGCGGTAAGCAGCTATGGAAATGCTACGGAAAGCTCCGGTATTGTGAAGATTGTAAAGGACCTGGACGAGCCTTTGGAAGGGAAAAATGTACTTTTGGTTGAGGATATTGTAGATACGGGAAGAACCTTAAGTCATTTAACAAAACTTTTGGGAGAGAGAAATCCGGCTTCTTTGGCGATTTGTACTCTACTGGATAAGCCCGAAAGAAGAGAGTGTGAAGTTGAGGTAAAGTATAAGGGATTTTGGATCCCGGATATTTTTATAGTGGGATACGGCATTGACTATCAGCAGCGTTATAGAGGACTTCCTTATCTGGCCGGAATTCACTTTGAGGATTAAAGTGTAAGGAGGAACGATGGGAATCAATAGGGATGCCCTGTATAGTATAGGGAAGGGCTTTTACCGAGAACCGGATGAGAGCCCCTCTTTTTCGACGGTAATATTACGCTTTCGGACCTTGAAAGAGGATGTGGACAGCGTAAGTTTGGTTTTCATGGAGGAAGATCGTAAGCTTTCATGGAAATCGTGAGCAGTGACCGTTATTTTGACTATTATGAAATAGAAATTGCGCTACAGGACAAGCCTTTTTATTACTATTTTCAGATACAAAAAGGGACGGAATACCTGTCTTATAACCGTCTTGGCGTGACGGATGATTTGGACTTGCAGTATGCTTTCTCCATTTTCCCGGATTTTTTTGTGCCCGATTGGGTAAAAGGAGCGGTGATGTACCAGATTTTCGTGGACCGCTTTTACAATGCAGACGGGAAAAACAATGTAGAGGACAGAGAATATATTTATCTTGCACGACCGGTTGAGGCAGTGGCGGACTGGGATGCCAAGGTGGAGCCCTTTGATGTGCACCGCTTTTACGGAGGAGATCTGGAAGGGGTTTGGAAAAAACTGGATTATCTGCAATATCTTGGGGTAGAGGTTTTGTATTTTAACCCCTTGTTTGTCTCGCCGTCCAATCATAAATACGATACCCAGGACTATACGCATATCGACCCGCACCTTGGGTGTATTGTAAAGGATGGGGGAGCAGTTTTAAAAGAGGGGGACCGGGAAAATAAAAATGCTTCCAAGTACAGCATTCGCAGTACGGTTATAGAAAACCTGGAAGCCAGCGATGCGCTCTTTAGGGATTTTGTTGATGCCTGCCATAAAAGAGGCATGAAGGTCATTATTGACGGTGTATTCAATCACTGTGGATCCTTTCATCATTATATGAATGCCTCCTTCTTCTATAAGACCGGGGGAGGGCAGTCCTTATCCCTTGGGAGCTTATGAAAGCTACGCAAGTCCGTACAGAGAATATTTTCACTTTCTAAAAGAGGAAGATAGAGACTGGCCGTATAACGATTCCTATGAGAAATGGTGGGGAAACGATACCCTCCCCAAATTGAATTACGAAAATGCGCTTTCTCTGGAAGAAGAAATTCTTTCCGTTGCCAAGAAATGGGTGAGTGCACCCTATTTTTGTGACGGATGGAGACTGGATGTGGCGGCGGACCTGGGGCATACGGAAGATTACAACCATTATTTCTGGAAAAAATTTCGTGAAGTTGTAAAGAGGCCAATCCCAATGCGGTAATCCTTGCGGAGCACTATGGAGATCCCAGTGCGTGGTTACAGGGTAAGGAGTGGGACAGCATCATGAACTATGATGCATTTATGGAGCCGGTAAGCTGGTTTTTAACCGGAATGGAGAAGCATTCGGATAGAGAGATGCCGGAGCTTTTTGGTGATGGAAACCTCTTCTTTAATACCATGCGTTACAATATGGCAAAGATGCCGGAAAATACGATTGACGCTTCTATGAACCAGCTTTCGAACCATGACCATTCCCGCTTTATGACAAGGACCAATCGACGTGTAGGAAGGATTAAAGCCGGATTGGATGATGCTGCCGTAGGAATAGACCCTGCACTCTTTCGCCTGGGAGCGATGCTTCTTATGACTTGGCCGGGTGCGCCCACACTGTTCTACGGAGATGAGGTCGGTGTCTGCGGTTGGACAGAGCCGGACTGTCGTCGCCCTTATCCATGGGGAAAAGAAGATATGGAGCTTTTGGACTACCACAGATACCTGCTGTCCAACAGAAAAAATATGCCTTCTCTTCGAAATGGAGCACTTATGCTCTTACAGGCAGGAAAGAACTATGTAGTCTATGCCAGAGGAAGTGAAACGCAGGTTGCCATCATCGTGATTTATACCGGAGATTGTGACTGCACCCTTTCTATCCCTGTTTGGCGGGCTTCCGTTACGGATAAGATGCTTATGAAGCGCGTATTGAAAACGGATTATAGAGGCTACAATGCCGGACAGACCAGACGGTTTCCGAGAAATGGACAGATTGATTGTCGTATGTGGGCAAAGACCGGAAAAATCTATATTGTGGATCTGATGGAAGTAAATCATCCTTATACAGAATAAAAAAACAAGGTCGAAATGACCTTGTTTTTTTACAAAAGAGAATGTCTTTGTTTAAGATGCCTTAGCGTTCTGTACCAAGTATTTTTCCAATTTCTCCTTGACCAAATACATATACTCCTTCGGAACACTCAATTCGCATACATTGCCAACACCGAGGAAGAGTACACCCAAGAAAGATTTTGCATCAACGATGCGACTTCCTCGTCCTAAGTTCAAATCAAAAGAAAAATTGCCGGTCTTGTTTACGAAGTCATTCACGGCTTCAGAATCCGGAATTAAAATTCTTACTGTCTCCATCTTTATCTCTCCATTTCCAATCAAATTTTTAATCAACCCTACTATTATAATTTAAGTTATTTTTATACACCCTACGTTGCAAAATCATACCCTGATATGGAAGAATAAGCAAGGACTTTTTCTCTAAAAAGCATAAAAGCTTTAATATAAAAATTCATATCTAATTTCTGTTTTTTTTCTCTCTGCGCTTTTTTTCAAGCAGCAAATCCCGCTTTGCTTTTTGATCCCGGCTAAGGTCTTTGGTGTGTTTCAGCATGCGCTTTCTTCTTCTGGCGCGATAAAGTTCTTCCCTTCTTTGGAAAAGATAAACCCCCAGGAAAGCAAGTGCTACAAGTATGGCAATAGCAAGAAGAATCCGGAGAAGCTTTAAAATCGGTTTTTGGATAATAACTTTTCCGGCCTTTTTATCAAATATAACAGGGGCGTTATTTTGCCTCTCCGTGCTGCTGTCCACAGTTTCTTTCGTGCTTTTTTCTTCATTTTTTAATTCTACGGAAATGCGCTTTGGAATGCTTTCTTCCTTTTTCAAAGATGTCTGAGAAAGATTATTCTTGTCTTTACTGCTTTCTTCATCTTCCAGGTAAATATACGCTGTTCCTACAGTACGGTCGTCAAAGTTATAAACGAGCTTTGCTACCTTTCCTTCCTTCTTTTCTTCCTCCGTTACATCATAACTTAAACTGGAAAGGACATCCTGGAAAGGGATTTCTTTCGGGAGGCAAACCTGATCCGTACTGCCGATTGTAAAGTGCAGTGCTTTGGATAGCGGAATACCATCTACATTCCAGTTATTTTCCAAAGCAAGAAGTCGCTGGTCGTTTTTCTCTACAGGATAAGAATTAAAGTGGGAAAAGCCGAAATCAAAGAGTTTCTTTGTATCCTTATACTGCGTGTTGTGTCCGTTTAAGATGGCGCAAACCAGTGTGGTATCGCCTCTTTTGCAGGCAGTTAGCAGGGTATTTCCGCAAGCATGGTGTAACCCTGTTTTTCCGGCAAACTACACCTCGTAGTAATCTTTATAGCTTTTACGCATCATTTTGTGGTGCGCATAAATTGTAGTTTTCACTTGCCTCTGCGTCCGGATACTTACTGATCGGAGCATGAGTATAGGCCTGCGTGGCATCAATTTGCAAGAGAAAATGGGATTCCGGATTGCATATTGCATACATCTTGCCATATCCAGTGGCACTGGTGTAATGCTCCTCGTTATTCAGTCCGGAGGATTGGTAAAATGAGAGTCTGTACAACCGATTTCTTTTTGCTTTCTCATTCATCATCTCGGCAAATTTGGCATTGGAACCGGCTACATACTCTGCCAGCGCATTTGCGCAGTCGTTTGCGGAGTGGAGAAGCAAGCTGTAAAGGCAGTCTCTTACACTTAGCTTATCACCGGGAACAGCGCCGATTACCGTAGAATTGGCTTCCAGATTATCCTTTGTTGCAGCAGAGGAAAAACTGATTTTTGTTTCCAGATTTTCCACATTTTCCAGAACGACGATTGCGGTTAAAACTTTGGTGATGGAAGCGGGAAAATATTTGTTATGCTCATTTTTGGCATAGAGCACCGTGCCGGAGTTGGCATCCAAAAGGACGGCTCCCTCCGCTTCTATGGTTTCCGGGCAAGCCGGCCAGCTTTCCGCAAAAGAAAGGATAGGGGTAAAAAGGCTTAGAATCAGGCTGAGCACTAAAATAAGCGAAGTATGTCGTATTCCAAATTGTCTTTGTCTTTCAAGTCTAAACATAAAAGCTAAGCTCCTTCTTCCTTTTCCACCAGCGGAAAGAGCAGAGATACCTTATAAAGATCTCCGTCTATATCAATAATCATCTTACCGGACATAAGTCTGGTAAGACTCTTGGCAATGGAAAGTCCCAAACCGGAACCTTCTGTACTACGGGAGACATCCCCACGAACAAAACGCTCTGTAAGTTCATCCGGAGAAATATTTAAAGGAGCTTCAGAGATGTTTTTCATAATGAAAACAGCCTCTTTATCCCGTTTTTCCAGAGTAATATAGACTCTGCTTCCGAGGAGCGCATACTTCGCGCAGTTATTAAAAAGATTTTCCAAAACACGGAAAAGCTGTCTTCCGTCAGCCATAATCAGAATATCTTCTTCCGGTATGGAAGTAAGGATGGTGAGAGAACGCTTTTCCAGTTTTTCCTGGAATTCCCCCTAATGTTTGCAGAAGAATCTCGCTGTAGTTAATGGGGTGCAGCTCAAGACTGATATTGCCGGAGCTCGCCTTGCTGGCTTCTACAAGATCCTCCGTCAGATTTTTAAGACGGATGGACTTTTGTTCCAGTACTTCAATATAGCCCTGTACCCGTTCATCTTCGATGTTTTCCCGCTTTAAGAGGTCCACATAACTGATAATACTGGTCAGGGGGGTTTTTAAATCATGAGAGACATTGGTAATCAGATCCGCCTTTAAACGTTCAGACTTAACCTGTTCGTTCACCGCATCGTGTAAACCTCTACTGATAAAGTAGGTGTAGTAGTCAATGGAAACGGTGATAAAGATTAAAACCGTAGCAAAAAGCAGGTGTAAGAGACTTCTTCTGTTGATAAAGCAATATGCATTATAGAGAATCAGCACTAAAGAAAGCAGATTCGGAAACAGAAAAAGTAGATAAGAAAAAGCCTTAGACCTCGCAAATTGGCTTGCGGTGATATAAGTTTCTATTAATTTCAAGATCTTTTTGGCATAAGAACAATTAAACAACATAGACTTCTTGTACTGCCGTACCAAGGATAGAAATAAAGGCAGGAGCAAAAGATAGCGAATGGAAAAGAGGCTTAAGGAACCGAAAAAGCCGGTTCGGGAAAAATTACCTACAACCAGTAAAAAGACTTTCATATTTTGTGAGGATTTGTGTAAAATAAAACCAGATCAGACCGAGCAAAAGCGTAAGCTCTACCGGGGTCTTATCAAAGGGATAAAGCTGTAACTCACTTTTCTCTCCGTGTCCGGTATAGGCAAGGAGCAAAACAAAGCTTGTTAAAACCGAAATGAGGCTGAAGATAAACAGGAAAAGCCCTAAAAAAGTAAGTTGCCTTCTGGTGCTGTATTCCATATAGGAAGCCTTGTATTCATCCTCATCCGGAAAGAGAGTATCCACTCCGGCGGAGAAAACATAGCTTCCATTCCTATAAGGGTCTCTTGCTTCCAAAAGGGGAACAAGATTGGAGGGCGCTGTTTTCAGATTGCTTTTGATTTCCAATGTATCGGAATCGGTGTAAAGGAATCTTCCCAAGGCTTGAATCTGCTTTTCAGTGATTTCCTGTGCATTGGTATAGCAAGTGGAATTTCCTTCACTGGAATAGGCTACATAAAAAGAGAAGTTGGAACCCTTATCAAAGTAGCGGGAACGAATAGCATAGTATTTCGCAAGATATCCCAGTGCCTCCTTGGCTAAGCGTCCCAGACTCATAAAGCCGTCTGCAGGGGTCGCCGGTTGATAGTCAGGAAGATAAGCACGATAAATAACCCGGACCATATGCTCTTTCTCGTCCTGTTCTTTTGTGACGGTGGCCGGTCCATCTTCCATGATTTCATTCTTTTCGTTTAAATAATAGCCCATAGAGCGGGCATATTTGATTAAATAGTCCAAGCTGTAGGATCTGGTGGCGCCATTAGTCTCACTTTGCGCAATGGTGTGATTTAAGTCCAAAGTCCCCCTTGTCTCGAAGATATCCCTTAAATCAATGTAATCAAAGATATCGTTGACACTTTCGGAAATGGCACTGTCAAAGTCGGAAGAGGAGAGATAGTCTTTCTCCTTTAAGAAAGAGACAGCATCTCCACCCTTTGGTGCAAAATGCAAAAGAACCAGGCTGCAAAGCAGAAGAAACAGGGAAAAGAGATGTAAGAAAGGGATGAAAAACTTTTTCATTTTATTCCTCGGTCTTTCCTTGCTTTTCAATCTTATAACCTACGCCCCAAACCACCTTCAGATACTTGGGCTTTCTGGAGTCGATTTCAATTTTTTCACGAATGTGTCGAATATGTACGGCAACGGTGTTATCCGCACCGATTGCTTCCTCATTCCAGATGGAAGTATAAATCTCATCAATGGAAAATACCTTCCCTGCATTTTTGACAAGAAGGAGAAGAATATTGTACTCAATCGGAGTCAGCTTGACCTGTTCTCCGTCCACACTTACTTCTTTTGTGTCGTCATTAATCAATAAACCGCCACAGCTGTAGACGGCATCGCCCTTCGCCGTTTCGTTCATATTGCCAAGCTGGGTATAGCGTCGTAACTGAGACTTTACCCTTGCAACAAGCTCCAGAGGATTAAAGGGTTTTGTGATATAGTCATCCGCACCGATGTTTAAGCCCAAAATCTTGTCCGTGTCCTCACTTTTTGCGCTAAGGATGATAATGGGAACGGAGCTCTTCTCTCGAATCTTTAAAGTAGTTCGAATGCCGTCCAGTCCCGGCATCATCACATCCAAAATCAGGAGGTCCAGAGCCTCCTTTTCCATGATTTTTAAAGCATCAAAGCCGTCATAAGCCTTGAGTACATGGAAGCCCTCTCCCGTAAGGTAAATGGATATGGCTTCCACAATCTGTTTATCATCATCACAAACCAATATATTTTGCATAAGCACTCCTTTAATATAGAGAAATACTAAAAATTTCGCCATTCTGTCCTAGTATAACAAAGCTTTAGAGAAAGCGGAAGAATCGGAAAAAGTATTCAGAAAAAAATAAGAGAAGTGTACTAAACAAAAAGGATGTCAACTCGTGACATCCTTTTTTAAGACTGCGCCCTCAGGGACTCGAACCCTGGACAAATAGATTAAGAGTCTACTGCTCTACCAGCTGAGCTAAGGGCGCATATGCCGTAGCACCCGTATACTATACAAAGATTCATTTTTATTGTCAAGCAAAAAATTAGAAATATTTTTTCTTCATTCTTTCCCGCCCTTTTTTCGTTTTTATTCCCGGTTCATCGATTTGAAGATTCGAAAACAGTTTTATCATCTCTTCGGTCCATTATTATCGGCTTTCGTGAAAATATACAAGAAACAGTATCGGATTATTTTTCATATTCGTCAAATGTATAATTTATAATACAATTATAAGAAGATGAGCTGTGTTTTCCCGGTTTCCGAATAAGCCGGGATAGGACTTGGACGAAGGGAGAAAAAATGAAAAAAACTGTTTCCATGTTGTGTGGCTGTTTTTTGGCGGCGGGTCTCAGCATTTCCGCTGTATTTTCGGCTTATGCCTCGTACAGGAGTGATTGTCGGAAAGGACCTTACCGAAGACGGCAGTACGATTTTTGGACGTACGGAGGATCTGGAAGTTAACCATAATAAGGTGTATAAGGTTCATCCTGCCGGAGAGTATAAGAGCGGAGAGACCATGCAGGACGTGTCTTACGACCCGGATAACGGCTACTCTTTTACGTTTATTCACGACTCTTATCGCTATACCTCGGTAAGTGATACAACACCGGAGTACGGTAACTTTGACGAGGCGGGATTTAATGAAAAGGGCCTCATTGCGGATATGACCGTTTCTGCAAGTGCAAACGATGAGGTACTTGCTGTGGATCCTTATCTGGACGGAACGGACAGCTCGGTACCGGTTGGGATTACCGAAGCCATCATCACAACGGCAGTGCTCGGAAGCTGTGAAAATGCAAGACAGGCTGTGGAGTTTATTGCGGAAGAGGTAGCAACAAAGGGCGCTGCAGAGGGAAATGGTCTTGTGGTAGCGGACCATAACGAGCTTTGGTATATGGAAATCTATACCGGACACCAGTTTGTAGCGATGAAGTATCCGAGTGACAAATATTCCGTTTTCCCGAATTCTTTCTGGTTAAATGAATGTGAATTAAGCGTGGGAGAGGAGAAAGAGCATTTCAACATTTCCAAAGACGGTATGTATATTTACTCGAAGGATATCTTTAAGGTGGCAAGTGAAGCGAAGACCTTAAAGGGTAATGAAGAAAGCTCGTCTATTGATTTATATGCTTCCTATGCAGGGGAGCTATCCGATAGTACGGAGTCCCGCGTTTGCTCCGGTATCAAGCAGTTTAATCCGGATGCGAAGTTTGACGGAAATCGTTATCCTTTCTTGCAGGAGACGGCAAAGAAAATCACGCTGGCAGATGCCATGGCATTTACCAGAAATCGTCTGGAAACTATTGATAAGGTAGCCGATGATATGAGTCGCGGAGACTTATACCCCATCGGAAACAGAAATACGATGGAAGCACATATTTACCATGTTCCTTCTACTGCAACAGCAGAGTATCCGGGAACCATGTGGCTTGCACTGGGCTCTCCTCTTACTTCTCCGTTTGTAGCGTACTATCCGAACCAGACGGCAGGGATTAAGGAAGCGGAGAATGAGGAAAATGAATTTAATGAAGACTCCGTATATTGGCTTGCCATGGATACCCTTTACATGGTGGAGTACAATCGTGACGAGTTTCAGCCTATCGTATCCGAGAAAATCAATACTTTGGAAAGTGAAGAATTGCAAAATGCCGTAACAACGATGCTGAGTGCCGAAGAAGCAACTGCGAAAAATCAAGAGGATGCAGAAAAGGCGTTTGAAACTTTAAAGGAAATTCATAAGGAAATCAAAGAGAAGTTCCAAAACTATATCAAGGAAAATGATTACACCATCCACTTTAGCGGAAGACGCGCTACGGCAGTATTTCTTCTGTACAGAGGTACTCGTTCCGAAGAATAGTTCCGAACTTGGTTTAAAGCTGCAGGTTAAGCCGGGGGAAGAGGAAGAAAACGGAGAGCTTCTCATCGTGGATCACTACGGAAATCCCGTAACGGAAGTGAAAGAAGAACTGCACTTTTCGATTCCGACTTCCGCTTTTAAAGGAATGGCAAGCTTCTTTGACGGAGAGACGGAAATTGCAAGTGAAGTAAAGGATGAGCACTATGTTTTCAGTACTAAGGCTCTTTCCATCCGATATGAAGTGGCCGAAGAAGAAAGCATGGAAAACACGAATCAGGAAGAGATGGAAAGTGAAGCAAGTGCTGAAAATCAGGGAAGTACGAATGCCGGAAAGAGTGGAAGCGGATTCCCGAAATCGGCAGGAATGGCTATCGGTGCAATTGCTCTTCTCGGCATTGCTTATGCAGCAAAGAAAAAAGCCCGTCAGTAAAATGACAGGCTTGGATAAATGTTAAAATTACAATATCAAGCTAAAATAATGTTAAATCTATAGCTTAAATCGGCAGGCGGTAGAAAGTCTCTAAGAGACTGCTATCGCCTGTACTGCTGTATAGCTCTACACTTGGATTTGGAGTTCTTCTGTCTGCATCATGAAGTTCATTACGCAGCAGTCCCTTTTCCGCTAATCGATGCCTGGTCTCCCTTGCTGTTCCTTTTGCACCGTCAAAGAAGGGGACAGTATATCCTAAAGCATCCATAATTTCTTTTTTTACAAAGGGAAAATGCGTGCATCCCAGTACGATGGAAGAAATACTTCCTTTCTTATAAGGAGAAAGGAGCTCCTTCAGATAAGTGCGCATTTCTTCTCCGTGTCCTTTGCCCTCCTCCAAGAGGCGAACGATTCCCGGTGCAGGAAGAAGGATGTATTCTCCTTGCTCTTTCAGGCTTTCAATCAAGTGGTGAAGCTTATCGCCCTTTAAGGTACTTTCTGTAGCCATGACAAGAATTCTTTTCTTTACTGTTTCTTTTTGAGACTCATCTTTTTGGGATTCATCTTTTTGGAACTCATCTTTTTGGGATTCATCTATTTCGGGCTTATCTTTTTCAGGCTTATCTTTTCTGCATTGATCTTCTCTCTGCAATCTTCTTCAGCGGTATTTTTTCCCTGAAAAAGGGCAGCAGGCTTCACTGCCGGTTCCATACCGATGATGATTTCATCCGAGAAGCGCTCCCGCAGAAAACGAGCAGCGGCGGAGGTTGCGGTATTGCAGGCAATCACGGTGGCTTTTACCTTCTTTTTTTGTAAAAAAAGATAAGCCTCCAGGGAAAGAGTACGGACTTCATCCCCGGATTTTTCTCCGTAAGGGCATGGTCTCCGTAGAAGATAAAATCTTTCGTATGGCATTTCCTTTTGCAGCTCTTTTAGTACACTGATGCCCCCGACGCCTGAATCAAAAATGCCGATAGCCTCTTCTTTTTTCTCTCTACTATCCATACACGGCGCTTCCTTTCTTCTTCGCTAGAGTCTAGCATAGCTTTTCGGGGATTGCAATTTCAGTCGGGAAAACCTATACTTTAGGAACAAAAACAGGTACAGGAGGAGCTCATGAAAAGTAACGAAAAAGTTAGTGTTTCTCAGCTGATAGAGAAGGAGGGGTTAAAGAATCTGACTCCTTCTATAGATACGGATAAGATTTTTATGACCATTCCCGATGTGAACAGGCCTGCATTGCAGCTTGCGGGTTTTTTTAAGCAATTTGATTCGGAACGAGTGCAGATTATCGGAAATGTGGAGACGGCCTATCTTATGACTATGATAAGCCCATGCGAAGAGCCAGATATGCGGAAATTACAAGGTACCCTATTCCCTGTATCATTTACGCCAGAGATATAGAGCCGGATTCTTGCATGATTTCCGCTTGTGAGGAAGCGGGGATTCCTCTTCTTTCCAGCGAGCGCCCCACTACCGAGCTGGAGGGGGAAATTATTCGTTGGCTGAAGGTGAAGATGGCCCCTATGATTACAGTGCACGGGGTTTTGGTGGATGTATACGGAGAAGGTGTTCTCATTACCGGGGACAGCGGTATCGGAAAGTCCGAGGCGGCACTGGAATTGATTAAGAGAGGACATCGTTTGGTCAGTGATGATGTTGTGGAGATTCGCAAGGTCTCCGATGAGTCATTGGTAGGAACTGCGCCGGATGTGACCAAACATTTTATTGAGCTGCGCGGTATTGGAATCATCGACGTAAAGCAGATGTTCGGTGTCGAGTCCGTAAAGGATACTCAAACGATCAACATGGTCATTTCCCTTGCCGAGTGGTCGAGGGACAAAGACTATGACCGCCTGGGCTTAAAAGACAATTATACGGAATACCTGGGAAATCAAGTTATCAGTTATGATATCCCAATCCGCCCGGGTAGAAATGTGGCCATTATTGTGGAGTGTGCCGCAATCAATAACAGAGCGAAGAAGATGGGCTACAATGCAGCTCAGGTTCTGTATGAGCGAGTAACAAAGAACATGAAGAAGCAGGAAGAGGGGTAAATGGAACATTTTAAAGGCAAGCTACTAAAAGAATACACCAGCTTTTTAGTAGGAGGAAAGGCAAAGGACCTTTATATACCCCGCTCTTTTGAAGATGTGGAAAGACTTCTTAAGGAACTGTATACAGAAAGAAAGGACTTCTATGTCCTCGGAAAAGGCTCCAATGTCCTGATTTCCGACGAGGGACTGGACGCTCCGGTGATTCTTCTTCGGGAAAATCTTTCCGGAATGCAATTTTGTTCCTATAAGGAGTATTTGGGAGAAAAGAGAAAAGAAGAGAATCAGAAAGCCGCACGGATAAAAGATGATTTTCCCCTTAAAAACAAAGAAGACATAAAAGACATAAAAGACATAGAGGATGTAGAGGAACTTGCAATTTTTACGGCTCTTGCCGGAACAAGTCTTTCCGAGCTTGCAAAATTTGCGGAAGAAAAGGGGTACACGGGAATGGAAGCTCTTTCGGGTATTCCCGGTACTGTGGGAGGCGCTGTGAAAATGAATGCAGGTGCCTATAACAGTGAAATCAAAGACGTCTTTCATCATGGTGTCTTTTGCAAAAGAAGCGGCGAATTGCTTGAACTTCCGCTTTCGAAAATGGATTTTTCTTATCGACACTCTGCAGTGGAAGACGGGATGCTCTGTCTTTCTGCAAGCTTCCTTTTAAAGAAGGGAGAACCGGCTTCCATTCGGGAGAAGATGGAGGATTTTCGCGCAAGAAGAGCGGAGAAACAGCCTTTAGAACTGCCCTCTGCCGGTTCTACTTTTAAGAGACCGGAGGGAGACTATGCCTCTCGCCTCATTGAAGTCGCAGGGCTCAGGGGCTTTCGTATGGAAAATGCTGCCGTTTCAGAGAAACACTGCGGTTTTGTGGTGAATCTAGGGGAAGCTACAGCAAGAAATATCTATGAGCTGATCGAAGAAGTGAAAAGAGTGGTGAAAGAGAAAGAGGGCGTGCAGCTGGAAACAGAAATCAAACTGTGGGGCAAGTTTTAGAAGAAGGAATTTTATAGTAGAGAATAGCATTTAGCAAAGGATAGTTTTTGGTAATAGAAGGAGCATTTAGCAATAGAAGGAGCTGATTTTGGAAGAGATGGAAAGAGCGCTCCGAAACGAAAAGGAAGCAAAGGCTCCTGTCTTATCCTGACCGGCATGAGCGGTGCGGGAAAGACGGTTGCGCTGAAGATTCTGGAAGATTTCGGATTCAATTGTATAGACAATCTCCCGGTTGCCTTGCTGGATAAATTCTTGGAGCTTGTGATGGAAAACGGCAGGGAAGAACAGATTGCTCTCGGAATTGACAGCAGAAATATACAGGATTTGGATGGGCTGGAAGAGCATCTTTCCCGTTGGGAAGAGAAAATCTCCTTTCAGATTGTCTTTTTGGATGCGAAGGATGAGGTTCTGATCCAGCGTTTCAAAGAAACCAGAAGATCGCACCCCCTTTCCAAGGAGGAAGAGTGGAGACGGGCATTGCTTCCGAACGGAAGAAGTTGGCATTTTTGCGGAAGAAAGCGGATATCATCATTGATACTTCGAAGCTCTTAACGAAAGAATTGAGAAGCCAGCTTTTTTCCATCTTTTTGGAAAAGAAAAAATATAAGAATCTCCAGCTCAGTATCGTTTCTTTTGGCTTTAAGTACAGCATTCCGGAAGACTTGGACCTGCTCTTTGACGTCCGCTTTTTACCGAATCCGTATTATGAAAAGGATTTGAAATCCCATACGGGCATGGAAGAGATCATACAGCGCTTTGTATTTCAGGATGGCAATGCGGAAAAATTCTGCATAAGTTGCAAGATCTGTTGGATTTTTGATTCCTTTATACATCAGTGAGGGGAAAAACCAACTGGTTATCGGCATTGCGTGCACCGGAGGAAAGCATCGCTCGGTTAGCATTGCCGAAAAATTGTATCAATCCATAAAGGATATGGAAAAATATCGGAGTGAGACTGGACCATAGAGATATAAATAAATAATATGCAATTTATAAACGAAGAAAATTGTAAAAATTCAAGAAAAACAAGGAAAATTATAGGGCAAATCGTATAGTGGAAAAATTCAAAAGCAAAGAAAAGGGAATTAAAAAATCCTCTTTTTCGAAGAGAATTAAGGCTGAACTACTGAAAATAGGCTTTACAGACCCCGGAAAAACAATTAAGATGAAGCCATAGGATAGGGAGAAAAACAAGGAAGAGTTGAGACATTTTTTTCTTGCCGGAGCTTCCGTAACGGATCCCATGAAAGAATACCATCTGGAATTTATACCGGAGTCGTCCAAGGAGATGGAGCGAATAGAGGAGATATTAGAAAGCTTTTCGATTCGTCCGAAGAGAGGACTACGAGGAAAAAATCCCATAGTGTACTTGAAGGATGCAGGGGAAATAGCGGATGTATTGAAGATTCTAGGGGCTTTTGACAGCCTGATGGAATTGGAAAATGCTCGTATTCTCAAGGAAGTCAGCGAGAATGTTAACCGTAGAGTCAATTTTGAGGCGGCAAACATTAATCGTACGGTTAAGGCAAGTGTTAAGCAACAGGAAGACATTCTTCTTATCAAAGAAACAATAGGATTGGAACGAATTGAATCCGGTTTACGAGAAGTTGCTGAACAGCGTTTACTCTATCCTGACGCATCCCTTGAAGAACTTTCCAAGGGGCTCGCAACACCAATCGGAAAGAGCGGTGTCAATCATCGACTGCGTAAACTAGCTAGAATTGCAAAAGAGCTTCGTGATGGAATTTAATCAATCTGCGTTTTGGATGCTCATAGGCACTAGGGAGGCACAGACTATGAAAGATAACAATATTACAGTAAATTTACCGAGGAACAAGGAGGATCATCCGGTGGCAATGCTGGTACAGATTGCCAGCAGTTTCCAGTCGAGCATTTATATGTCTGAGGGAAATCGAAGAGTCAATGCCAAGTCTATCATGGGCATGATGGCATTGGGCTTGGATAACGGTACAGAACTTTATGTTTCTGCAGAGGGAGAAGACGAAGAGGCAGCTATTATGGCAATCAGCGACTACCTTTTGGGAGAAGCAATATAGAATACAGACTCTTGTGAAAGAAGGGGGCTTTCGGGTAAAGTATTCCGAAAGTCCTTTATTTTTGTATATACAGCTTTTGCTTGTATATTAGGAAAGAGAATACTGTGTTTTAAGCTAAGAAGGAGAACAGAGAGAAAAATGGCATTTACACATTTACATGTTCACAGCAGCTATAGCTTGTTGGACGGCTCAGGAAAGATCCCGGAGATGATTTCCCGGATAAAGGAACTGGGCATGGATTCCTGCGCTTTAACGGATCACGGAGTGATGTACGGTGTCATTGACTTTTACAGGGAAGCCAAGAAACAGGGGATTCATCCTATCCTTGGTTCGGAAATCTATCTCACGGAAGATATGGCGGAGAAAAGCCTCCAAAAGGGAGAAGCGAGATACTATCATCTTGTCCTTCTTGCGGAAAACGATACCGGCTTCCATAATCTGATGAAGCTGGTTTCTTTGGGCTTTACGGAGGGCTACTACTATAAGCCTCGTGTGGACTATGCCACATTGGAAAAATACCATGAGGGTCTCATTGCCCTTTCCGCCTGTCTTGCAGGAGAGGTTTCCCGTGCACTTCGCTATAACGACTTTGAAAAGGCGAAAGAGGCAGCTTGCCGCTATGAAGACATTTTCGGAAAAGGGAACTTTTTCCTCGAAATGCAAGACCATGGATACCCGGAGCAAAAGCTGGTCAATCAAGGCATGCTAAGGCTCCATGAGGAGACAGGGATTCCTCTTGTTGCAACAAATGACATTCACTATACCTATAAGGAAGACGCAAAACCGCATGATATCCTGCTCTGCCTGCAGACCGGAAAAAAGTTGCAGGATGAGGATAGGATGCGCTATCCGGGAGGACAGTTCTACATTAAAAGTGAAGAGGAAATGGAAGCGCTTTTCCCCTTTGCGAAAGAAGCCTTGGAAAATACAGCGCGTATTGCAGAGCGTTGTCAGGTAGAGATTGAGTTTGGAAAATACCATTTACCGAAGTACCGCATCCCGGAGGGCTATGAGGATTCTTACCGTTATTTGGAAGAGCTTTGCCTAAAGGGCTTGGAAAAACGCTACGGAGAAGTCACGGAAGAGAAGAAGGAACGCCTCTACTATGAACTGGGAGTCATCCGGAACATGGGTTTTGTCGACTATTTCCTTGTGGTCTGGGACTATATTAACTTTGCAAAAACTTCCGGCATTGCCGTGGGACCGGGAAGAGGTTCTGCAGCAGGCTCTATCGTGGCTTACGCAATCGGAATCACCGGAGTGATCCCATATAGCATAAGCTCCTTTTGAGCGCTTTTTAAATCCCGAAAGAGTCAGCATGCCGGATATCGACGTGGACTTTGAGTACGAAAGAAGACAGGAAGTCATCGATTACGTCGGAAGAAAATACGGGAAAGAGCAGGTTAGCCAGATTATTACCTTTGGAACCCCTTGCGGCAAGAGGGTTATTCGTGATGTCGGAAGAGTTCTGATGTCCCTTGCCTATGTGACCAGCTTGTTGGCCTGTTCCCTGCGGAACCCAATATGATTCTGCAAAAGGCGCTGTCGGTCAGCAAGGAGCTAAAAGAGCTCTACGACACGGAAGAAGAGACTAAAAACATGATTGACCTCTGTCTTCGTCTTGAGGGACTCCCCCGTCACAGTTCTATGCACGCAGCAGGTGTGGTGATTGCCGGCGGACCGGTTTCCGACTATGTCCCTTTGGCAAAGGCGCAGGACGGTTCCATCACCACCCAGTTTACGATGACAACCATCGAAGAGCTGGGACTTTTGAAAATGGATTTTTTAGGCCTCCGTACTTTGACGGTGATTCAGGATGCCATCCGTTTTGTAGAAAAAAATCACGGAATTCGGATTGACCTTGACCATTTAAACTATGAAGACAGCGAAGTCTATGCCATGCTGTCAAAGGGCGATTGCGCAGGAGTATTCCAGCTGGAATCAAGCGGTATGGTAAACTTTATGAAGCGCCTACGCCCGTCGAACCTTGATGATATCATCGCGGGAGTCGCTCTTTACCGCCCGGGGCCCATGGACTTTATTCCCGACTACATTGCGGGGAAGAAGAATCCGGAGAAAGTCCACTATGACTGTAAGGAAATGGAACCGATTTTACCTACGGCGTTGGCGTATCATCAGGGAGCAGGTTATGCAGATTGTGCGAGACCTTGGGGGATTTAGTATGGGTGCTGCCGACCTGCTTCGCCGTGCCATGAGTAAGAAGAAGCTGAAGGAAATGGAAAAGGCCAGACAGAGCTTTGTTTACGGAAACAAAGAAGAGGGAATATACGGTTGCCTCTCGAAGGGAAATTCCGAAGAAGTGGCAAATCGTATTTACGACAAAATGATTGACTTTCGCAAACTATGCCTTTAATAAGTCTCATGCCGTATCCTATGCTCTTCTTTCCTATCAGACAGCGTACTTAAAGCGCTACTATGCTCCTGAATTTTATGCCGCAACCATGAGTTCCTTTATGGACAATACCGTAAAAACTGCAGAATACATTGAAGTGGCAAGAGAGGAGGGGATTCCCATTCTCCCGCCCGATATCAATGAAGCGGAGGTGGGATTTTCCGTAAAGGGCGGAGAAATCCGTTACGGTCTCTCTGCGGTTAAGGGAGTGGGAAGAACTGCCGCGGAAACCATTTTAGAGGAAAAGAAAAAGGGAAGCTTTAAGAACTTTTGAAGACTTCTGAAGCCTGAATGAGTGCAAAGGGCTTAAACAGAAGAGCTATGGAATCCTTTATTCATGCCGGATCTTTGGATAGTCTGGAAGGAAATCGGAGGGAGAAGCTCGTGATGCTTTCGGAAGTGCTGGAAGACCTGCAAAAGGGGAAGAAAGACACGATCCCCGGACAGATGAGTCTTTCCGACCTCCTTGGAGAGGAGTCGGAAGAAAAGGGAGACTTTGAACTGCTTTTTCCGGATTTGGAGGAGTTCCCGAAGGCAGAGCTTCTTAGAAATGAAAAGGATGCTCTAGGGGTTTATCTTTCCGGACATCCGTTAGATAGTGATAAGGCCTTGATGAAGGAGGTCTGCACGAGAAGAGCCGTGGATTTTTCCGAAGAGGCACAGGAAGAGCAGAAAGAGGACGGTATCCGGGACGACGAAGTCTGCATCGTGGGCGGACTCCTTACGAATATCAATAAGAGAATCACGAAGAAAAATGAGATGATGGCTTTCCTTACGATAGAGGACAATACTTCAGCTGTGGAAGTGGTGGCATTTCCCCGTGTCTTTGAAAGCGTCAAAGGCTTTTTGGAAGAAGACGGAAAGGTCTTTGTGAAAGGTAGAATCCAGAAAAAGGATGAGGGGGAAGCAAAGCTCATTGCGGAAAAGATAATTCCCTTTGGAAAAGTGCCGAAAGAAGTATGGATACAGTTCCAAGATAAGGAAGAGTATGCAAAAAGAGAGGCGGAACTCCTGCAGCTCCTTCGGGAATATAGCGGAGAAAGCGAAGTGGTACTGTATCTCAAAAAGGAAAAAGCCATAAAACGTCTTCCGAGCGGATTCAGGGTTGATTGCACTGAAGAAAGCGGAGCAGTTCTTATGGAAAAATTTGGGTCAGAAAATGTGAAAGAAAAGACAAAGTCCTTGAAATTCCTATAGAAATACAGTAATATATTGTGCTTAATCGAGATATTTTTTGATAACCGTTATTTAGTAAAAAATAAACACACAATATTTTATTGATTTTAACGATATGGTTTTGAGAATAGAGGAGGAGAAAATTATGGCAGCGGTGAAGACGATTGGGATATTAACTTCCGGTGGAGATGCTCCGGGGATGAATGCCGCAATCCGAAGTGTGGTTAGATCGGCAATTCATCATAATTTAAAGGTTAAGGGCGTCATGCGTGGTTATGCAGGACTTTTAGAGGAAGAAATTGTAGATATGAACAGCCATTCCGTATCGGATATCATCAGCCGCGGAGGAACCATCCTCTATACTGCACGTTGCAAAGAATTTACCACCGCTGAAGGGCAGAAGAAGGGTGCAGAGATTTGTAAGAAGCACGGGATTGACGGCATGGTCGTGATTGGAGGAGACGGATCTTTTATGGGAGCGGGAAAGCTTTCTGCACTCGGAGTGAACACCATCGGCGTTCCGGGAACCATTGACCTCGATATCGCGTGCACGGACTATACCATCGGTTTTGATACTTCCATTAATACCGCTATGCAGGCAATTGATAAGATTCGTGATACTTCCACTTCTCACGAGCGTTGCTCCATTATCGAAGTCATGGGAAGACGAGCAGGCTATATTGCCCTTTGGTGCGGTGTGGCAAATGGAGCGGAGGAAATCCTTCTGCCGGAAAAATATGAGGGAGACGAGCAGGCCATCATTAACCGAATCATTGAAAGCCGAAAAAAGGGAAAAAAGCATTACATCATCATCAATGCGGAGGGGATCGGGCACTCCTCTTCCATGGCAAGTCGCATTGAGGCTGCCACGGGAATCGAGACCAGAGCGACGATTCTCGGACATATGCAGCGAGGCGGATCACCGACCTGTAAGGATAGATATTATGCGTCTATCATGGGAGCAAGAGCGGTGGAATTGCTTTGTGCAGGGAAGTCGAACAGGCTTGTTGCCTATAAGAAGGGCGAGTTTGTGGACTATGATATTCAGGAAGCATTGCAGATGAAGAAGGATATTGATGAAGAGCAGTACCGGGTTGCACAGCTTCTGGTACGCTAAGAGAAGATAAAGAGTGATTTTGAACGAAGATTTTAAAAATAGAATTGAAAATATCATAAAGGCACACGGGATAGAAGGCTTCTCCTTAAAGGAGGAGCTTCTCTATGCGCGGAAGAAAAAGAAATTGCTAAAGAAAGTACGATGAAAAGGAAAGCGCTCTTTCATCCTGTTCGTATCGGAAAACTCGAGCTTCCGGGAAATATCCTGATGGCACCGATGGCGGGCGTTACCGACCTGCCTTATCGCATACTCTGTAAGGAGATGGGGGTGAGTCTATCCTGCACGGAGATGGTTTCTGCAAAAGCGATTCTATATGGTAATAAGAACACGGATTCTCTCTTGGAAAAGGGAGAAGAGCCGGGGTTTAGAGCAGTGCAGCTTTTTGGTTCGGATCCGGAAATCATGGCGGAAATGGCGAAACGGGTGGAAGCGGATTTTGATATCATAGACATCAATATGGGCTGTCCCGTACCGAAAGTCGTGCGAAATCAGGAGGGATCCGCTCTTATGGAAAATCTTCCTCTGGTCGAGAAAATCTTATCTTCCATGGTAAAAGCTGTCGAGAAGCCGGTTACCGTAAAGTGCCGTTTAGGTTTTACGGACTCCCATATCAATGTTTTGGACTTTGTGAAAGTTGCGGAAAGTGCAGGGGTCTCCGCCATCGTGGTACATGGCAGGACAAGAGAGCAGTACTACCGAGGAAAGGCAAATTGGGATTGGATTCGAAAAGCCAAGGAAGCTGTAAAGATTCCGCTTTTTGGAAATGGAGACATTTTCACGGAAGAAGATGCCCTGGCAATGCTCTTATCCACCGGAGTGGACGGCATTTCTGAAAGAGGTGTACAGGAAATCCTTTCTTGATACGAAAAATTCGCAGCCTCCTGGAAAAGGGGGTGAAAGAGTCTGCCCTTTCTTTGGAAGAACGAAAAGAAATGATGCTTCGGCATCTTCATCTTATGGAGGACATCAAAGGGGAACATCTTGCGCTTTTAGAAATGCGAAAGCATTTATCGTGGTATATGGAGGGACTTCCGGACTCGGCAAGATGGCGGAAACAGGTGAATCAGGAACAGGATTTGAGAGAAGTCTATAAGATGGTGGAGAGTCTATAGAAAATAGATTGACTTCTTTACACCGAATTGTTAAAATATCCATTTGTATTGAACGCTTTACGGCTTCCGGCGGACCGGAGGCCGTATTCTTAACAAGTGCTGTTTCCTTCTTTCAGGATACACCATATCAATTTTTAAAGAGAACGGGTTTCGTCTTTTCATGAATATCGAGATTATCTTCTCATGAATAGTAAGATTTTTTCTCATGGATAGCGGGTCTTACTCGTTTCAATAATAAAGAAAGGTCAGGAAGATATCGTGGCAGAAGCAAAAAAGAATCTCCTCACAAGAGCCGGCTTAAACAAGCTGGAGAAGGAATTACATGATTTAAAGGTCAATCGACGACAGGAAATCGCAGAGAAAATCAAAGAAGCCAGAGAGCAGGGAGATTTATCCGAGAACGCAGAGTATGACGCAGCGAAGGACGAGCAGAGAGAGATCGAAGAGCGTATCGTGGAAATTGAAAACCTGCTGAAAAATGCAGAAGTGGTGGACGATGCGGAAGAAGGCAGCATCAATATCGGTTGCAAAGTAAAGCTCTATGACAAGGAATTTGACGAGGAAGTGGTGTATCACATCGTAGGATCTACAAAGGAACTCCTTACAAGGTAAGATTTCCAATGAATCTCCGGTGGGCATGGCATTACTGCACCACAAGGCAGGAGATGAGATTGTTGTAGAGACACAGGCAGGAAATATGGAATACAAGGTTTTGTCTGTGGAACGTTATACTGAAGAATAAGATATTGAGTAGAAAGACTTCTTTGATGAATCCGGATTAAAATTCACGACAATGAAAGAAGTCTTTTTTGATGAAAATGTCTAACAGTAGATGAATATGTCTGACGGTAGATGAATATGTCTGACGGTAGATGAATATGTCTAACAGTAGAGAACAGAAAGGGAGAGCTATGAGCGAAAAGGAAAAGAACAATGCAAATCAGCAGGACATGAACCATATTTTAAAGGCAAGATATGACAAGTTGAAAGAATTACAGGACGCTCAGGCGGACCCGTTTCTGATTACGAAAGCGGAGCAGACGCATCACTCTACAGAGATTAAAGAGAACTTCTCTGCTTTGGAAAATCAGCAGGTAGTGATTGCCGGCCGTGTTATGGCAAAACGTGTCATGGGAAAGGCAGGATTTCTTCATGTGCAGGATAGAGACGGAAAGATTCAGGTCTATGTGAGTCGGGAAAGTCTTGGGGAAGAGGAATACAAGACCTATAAGAAGTTGGATATCGGAGATATTGTGGAGGTTTCCGGCTTTGTGTTTAAGACTCAGACAGGTGAGATTTCCATTCACGGAGAGAAGATTGTTCTGCTCTCCAAGTCCCTCTATCCGCTTCCGGAAAAGTTCCATGGTTTACAGGATACGGATACCCGTTATCGCCAGCGCTATGTGGATCTCATCATGAATGAAGATAGCCGTACGGTTTTTATGAAGCGCTCCGAGATTCTCCGTGAAATTCGAAATTTCCTTGCCGGAAGAGATTTCATGGAAGTGGAGACACCGATGCTTGTTGAAAATGCAGGCGGTGCGGCAGCTCGTCCTTTTGAGACCCATTACAATGCCTTAAATGAGGACGTAAAGCTTCGTATTTCTCTCGAGCTTTACTTAAAGCGTCTGATTATCGGCGGTATGGAGCGTGTTTATGAGATTGGAAGAGTGTTCCGTAATGAGGGAATCGACACCCGTCATAACCCGGAATTCACTTTGATGGAGCTCTATCAGGCGTACACCGACTACGACGGCATGATGGAGCTTACCGAGTCCATGTTCCGTTACCTTGCGGAAAAGGTCTGCGGAACTCTTCATATCAGCTATCAGGGGACTCCTATCGATCTGGAAAGCCCCTTTAGAAGACTGACCATGACCGATGCCATTAAGGAATATGCAGGCATCGACTTTGATGAGATTCAAACCTTGGAAGAGGCAAGAGCCCTTGCTAAAGAAAAGGAAATTGCCTTTGAAGAGCACCACGGTATCGGGGACATCGAGAACCTCTTCTTCGAAGAGTACTGCGAAGAGAAGCTTATCCAGCCGACCTTTATCATGGATCATCCCTTATCCATTTCCCCGCTCACGAAGAAGAAGCCGAGCGACCCGACGAAGGTAGAGCGTTTCGAGCTCTTTATTTACGGAAGAGAAATGGCAAATGCCTACTCTGAGCTAAACGATCCGATTGACCAGAGAGAGCGTTTCAAGGCGCAGGATGCTTTAGCGGATGCAGGAGACGAGGAAGCGAACCACACCGATGAAGATTTCTTACATGCTATGGAAATCGGTATGCCCCCAACAGGCGGAATCGGCTACGGTATTGACCGTCTTGTGATGCTTCTCACCGACTCGGCATCGATTCGTGATGTTTTACTCTTCCCTACGATGAAGTCTTTAGAGAAGAAAGATGAGGGAAATAGGGCATCTAAGGGTAATGGAAACGGAATTTGCGACCAAGTTGCGACCGTTCCAGAAAAGATTGATTTTTCAAACGTGAAGATTGAACCTCTCTCTTCGAAGAACAGGTTGACTTTGAGACTTTCAGTAAGTCTGACTTCCGTGCGGTAAAGGTAAAGGATTGCTTTGCCGTTCCAAAGAGTAAGAAGCTCTTACAGTTTACCTTGGACGACGGAACCGGTACGGACAGAACGATTCTTTCCGGCATTCATGACTTTTATGAGCCGGAAGAGCTGATTGGAAAGACCTTGATTGCTATCACAAATCTTCCCCAAGAGCAATGATGGGCGTAGAGTCCCGCGGTATGCTACTTTCCGCTATTAATCAGACGAAGGATAGTGATGAGGAAGAATTGCATTTGCTGATGGCAGATAACCATATCCCGGCAGGAGCAAAGTTGTATTAGTATTTTGTTTGTTATTGAAATATTTTGAAGACAAAGAGAGTATGCCTTATAGCGGATGAAGTTAACTTCATCCGCCATTTTATATATAGAATTGACTTTACAAAGACTTGTTTCATCCCGTAAAGCTATTATAAACTTAGTAATCGCATGTAGATGAATAGATAGTTAATTAAAGAAAAAGAGGTTGTGTGAGAATACTATTTAAGCTTGTCTTGTTTCCTATTAGTCTTCTATTATCGGTTAGCACCGCTTTTCTAACATTTTTGCTAAGTATAGGAACGGCTATCTTGTATTTATTGATGATTCTTTGCATTTTTGTAGCAATAGGTTCTTTTCTATTCTTTCAGGACGGAAAAGTTGCATTGGAGGCATTAATTGGTGGCTTTTATCCTCAGTCCCTATGGATTACCTATGATAGGTGCAACAATTATTGCTTTCCTGGAAGTGCTAAATCAGAGAATACGATCTTTTAAGAAAAGAGAAGTGAAGTTATATGAAGAAGGCGATAGAAAGTTCTATCGTCTTTTTTTATACCTAAAATTATGTAAAAAATAAAAAGGAGAGAAGATGTGGAGTTTGATTATTTTTATAACCGAGATGGTGAGCGATTTAGTTACTATATGCTTCCTAAGATTCTTGTGACTGATAGAAAGTTTCAATCCTTATCTTCAGATGCCAAGATTCTTTATGCCTGTTTACTTGAGAGAACGGCTTTGTCCTTCAAAAATAAATGGATTGATCAAGAGAATAGAATATACATCATTTTTACGTTGGAAGAGGTTATGGAAGTATTAGGTAGATCTAATAAAACAGCTGTAAAAGTTTTAAATGAATTAGATAACAGTACAGGAGGACTAGGGCTCATAGAGAGAAAGAAACAGGGTTTAGGAAAGCCAAATATCATTTATGTAAAGGATTTTCTTAGTATCATTTCTTCCGGAGGTAAAAACTACAGTTCAGAAGTGAAGAATATACATACAAGAAGTGAAGAACCTACACTTCAGGAAGTGAAGAAAAATACACGGAACTAATTCTAATATTAATAAACATGAGGGTAATATCCTGATTTTAGTTTTGGAAAAAAATCATATGGGATTTTTCAAAACGTTTATTTAAGAGATGAGGAAATAAAAGAATTGAAAGAAGTTCTAGTTAAGGATTTTTCAAACTATGTGGAAAGGTTGTCAGCATATCTTAAGAGTACGGGAAAGACTTACAAAGACCATAAGGCAACTATCCTTTCATGGTTTTATAAAGATCAGGGAAATCGGAGGGGAATAAAAGCTTCCAACATTCCCAGTTTGGAAGAATACGATAAAGGAGAGCATTTATAATGAGTGAAATGAAAAGGACTTGGATTGAGGGCGTGGAGTATTCCTACGATGCAAATGAAGAATATGAAAAGGATGGACATGTTTACTGTAAGACTTGTCATGAAAGAAAAGACGGAAAGATTTTGGAGTTCTTTGGTGGGAAGATGATTTGTCGTGTATCTTGTCATTGCGACAAACAGAGAGAAGAAAAAGAAGCTAAGAGACAGAAGCAATTGGAAATAGAACGTCTCAAGAGTAGTTGTTTTAGTTCCAGAGCTGAATGGGAGTACAGCTTTGAGAATTATCAAGGAGAAGAAAATCAAAGTCTTCTTATTGCCAAGAACTTTGTGAAGGATTATCAGCAAATGAAGAAGGAAAATATAGGACTTCTTTTTTATGGTTCTGTTGGAAGTGGAAAGACTTATCTTGCCTGTTCTATTGCCAACGCTCTAATAGAGCAATATCAAATTACGGTGAAGATTCGGAACTTTTCGCAGATTATGAATGAAATGCAAAAGTGTGGTTTTGACTTTGATAAGAATGCCTACATTGAATCTTTGGTTAATACTTCCGTACTGATTTTAGATGACTTGGGAATTGAAAGGGACACAAGCTAGGCAAAGGAGCAGGTGTACAACATTGTGAACAGCCGGTACTTAAGAAGGAAGCCGACCATATTTACCACAAATCTATCTTATGACACTGATTCAAAACTGTATAGAAAGTGTGGAGTATCAAAGAATTTACTCAAGAATTATAGAGATGTGTATTCCGGTTATGGTTGTAGGGCATGATTACAGGAAGCAAATTCAAAAAGAGAAGCTTTCTCGAAACAAAGAGCGATTATTGAGCGGAGGTGAAGGAACATGATCAATGAAGAAGTATCCGATAAAAACCCTTAACTTAGAAATAAAGGCGAGCTAAAATCACTGCAAAACTGATTATTCAGCAGATAAAAGAAATTACTAAAAGAAGCTATTTGGGGGAATGGAGAAATTTATTGGTGAAAAGGGTAATGAAGTGAAGCTGAAGGACTTGGTTCAGAAAGGACAACTGGAAGAAATTGCTATTAGAGAAGAAGAGCTTAAAAGCCTGAAAAAAGAATTGAATAAATATGGTGTTAAGTTTTCTGTTATGAAAGATAAGAAGACAAAGCAGTATTCCCTATCAAGCGAAAGATGTAAAAACTGGTGGATAAAGCATTTAAAAAGGTCCCAGCAGACTTGGAGACAGAAAGGAAGGAGTCTCATCCATAAGAACCTTTGAGAAGTTCAAAGAATTGGTTAAAAATACTATTTTCAAAGATAAAATCAAGAATAAGCAAAAAGGAGCAAAGCCTATGATTGAGGAGATACTCAGTGATATCAGAGGCTTATTTAAGGTGCAGGATAAGGCAATATTTGTAAAGCAAAATATTCCCTATCTCGTATTTTTCTATTTAGGAATATCTCATCATATCAGAAGCTATACTGGCGGTAGATGTGACAGATAAAAACCTTGCAAGTGATTATTGAGCTAACAGAATGAGCTTTTCCCAAGTCTTTATCTTATTGACATTATCATGGGAATAGGGACGGCAGTTTAATCAAATTTATTGTCTCATACCAAAGGCAAAAATGCAAAAAGTTTAGACAGGGAAAGAGTACGGATCAGCTCGCTGGGGAAATAGGAAAGACATTGAACCGTACATGGACGAAAAATTTCAAAACAATATATTGCTTACCAAAAACAGAGAGATTAAGCATGAATGGAAGACTGCTATCCAAAGTATGCAAGAAATAAAAATGTTCTTGTGATTGGTGGATCAGGATCCGGGAAGATCAGGTTTTTATGTTAAGCCTAATCTTATGCAAATGCATTCTTCCTATTGCGTAACAGACCCGAAAAGGGACGATAGTTCTTGAGTGTGGCAAAAATGCTGGAAGATAATGGGTATGAAATTCGGATATTAAATACCATTAACTTCAGAGTATGAAATACAATCCTTTTAGCTATATCCATTCAGAAAAAGATATTCTGAAATTGGTGCAGACCATTATTGCCAATACCAAAGGAGAAGGAGAAAAAGGCAGGGAAGATTTCTAGGGTGAAAGCGAGAAGCTTTTATTACACGGCTCTGATTGCCTATATCTACTATGAAGCGCCAAAAGAAGAAAAGAATTTTGCAACACTGCTGGACATGATAGATGCTTCAGAAGTCAGAGAAGACGATGAAAATTATAAAAATCCGATAGATAGGCTTTTTGAGGCATTGGAAAAGAAAGAACCAAGGCATTTTTGCAGTGAAGCAATATACAGAAAATATAAGCTTTGCAGCCGAAAAACAGTAAAGTCCATTCTTATCTCTTGTGGAGCAAGGCTTGCTCCCTTCGATATACAAGAACTAAGGGACTTAATGAGCGAAGATGAATTGGAGCTGGATTGCCTTGGAGAGAGAAAAACGGCACTCTTTGTCATTATCTCTGATACAGATGATACCTTTAACTTTGTGGTCTCCATTATGTACTCTCAGCTTTTTAATCTTCTATGTGACAAGGCAGATGATGTCTATGGAGGACGATTACCTGTTCATGTCAGGTTTCTCCTAGATGAGTTTGCAAATATCGGCTTAATCCCAAAGTTTGAGAAGCTTATAGCCACAATTCGTTCCAGAGAAATTTCTGCAAGTATTATTCTACAGGCACAATCTCAGCTGAAAGCTATTTACAAGGATAATGCGGATACGATTATTGGAAACTGCGATAGTACTTTTATTCCTGGAGGGAAGGAAAGACTACATTAAAAGAACTTTCAGAAACTTTTGGGGAAAAGGAAACCATTGACTTATACAATATCTCGGAAACCAAGTCCAATCAGAACAGCTTTGCCATGAACTATCAAAAGACTGGAAAAGATCTGATGAGTCAAGATGAGATAACAGTGATGGACGGTGGAAAATGTATCTTTCAACTTAGAGGTGTCAGACCTTTTTTCTCTGATAAATTTGATATAACAAAACATAAGAACTATAGGTTATTAGAGGACTATGATAAGAAAAATAGGTTTGATATAGAGAGGTATGTAAAGAGGAGAGGAAAGGTAAAGCTATGTCGATTAACACCTATTATTCATTTATAGTTTTTGATATAATTAAATACAAGTTATTAGAAACAGAAGTAATATTTATCACGGAGGTTTATGATGGGGGGGCGTCTACAATGGATGGAAAAGAAGAATATGATAAAGGGTTAGAACTGTTTTATTCTAATGATGTGGAAAAACAAAGAGAAGCATTAAATCATTTTTGTTTAGCAGCAGAAAAGAACCATGATGAAGCAATGCTATATGCTGGATGCATATTATACTATGGATGGCATGGAAGCTTACAAAATACTTCGAAGGCATTTAATTATTTTAAGAAAGCAGTCGACTGTGGCATAGATGGAGCTAAATATTATTTAGCAGAATGTTATTATAAGGGAAAAGGTGTTGAACCAAATATAGAATTAGCTGTTCAACTATTCGAAGAAGTAGCTGCACTGGGGAATCCCATTGCTGCTTATGCTGCTAATACATTAAGTGCTATATATACAAATGGTTATGGCAATATTACAAAAAGACGAAAATAAAGCAATGATGTACAATGCCCAAGCACTACAAGCAAACGTTCCGGGTGCTGAGATTCAGTTTTTAAATTTGATTTTCCATCACAATCCTAATTCCAATTTGTAGTATTAAAATTCCCTATATCTTACAAGGTGATAGATTTTTTCCTATCGCCTTTTTTATTACCTAAAAGGAGGAAAAATGATAAGGAATAGAAGCCCTACCTAAAAAAATAAATATTAAGTTGATGAGCGATTGGAAAGAAACACTTCCAGTCGCTTTTTTTATTTTAAGCAAGTATCGCTCGTAAAACGTGCGGTATCTCATAGAAAAGGAGAATTTCTAAATGAAGGAAGAAATGATTAACATTAATGCCAATCTGCTCGATGAACCAAGCTTTACAAGTTTTGAAAGAGATAGCGAGAGAGTAGAGGCTGTCAATTTCACGCTTGTAAAAAAGTATGGGAAGGGTAAGGAATACATCAATTGCTCAGCCTACGGTGACAAGGTGGAGAAAGCAAGAGATTTTCAGAAAGGCGATCTGATTCATGTCTTTGGCTATTTTAAGGAGCGTGAAAAAGAAGGAAAGAAATACAGGAATTTTCTTGTAAAGTCTTACAACAAGATTGAAAAGAAGGAAGAAAACGAGGAGGATTAAATATGGATTTTTGTTCAGGCAGTCAATGTATTACAGATTTTGGTTATGGCAGTAGGAGCAGGACTTGGGGCATGGGGAGTCATTAACCTTATGGAGGGATATGGAAATGATAATCCAGGAGCAAAATCCCAAGGCATTAAGCAGCTTATGGCAGGGGAGGCATTGTCCTTATCGGATTAAAACTAATTCCGCTTCTTGCCAATGTGATTAAGTAAAAGGGAGAGGCATGTTTGAGATATTGGACAAGATAGAAGAGTTTTTCAGAGAGCTTCTACTGGGCAGTATCCAGCAAACTTAGAGTCTATGTTCCTTGATCTAAACGATAAGGTTGGGTCAGTGGCAACAGATGTAGGACAAACGCCAATGGGCTGGAATAGTGATGTGTTTTCAATTCATTAAAAGCATTAACGATACCGTCATTATTCCGATAGCCGGGCTAATCATAACAGCAATCCTATGTATTGAACTTATCAACATGGTTATGCAGAAAAATAATATGCAGGATACCGATACCTTTGAGTTTTTCAAATACATTATCAAGATGTGGATTGCTGTTTGGTTAGTGTCTCATTCCTTTGAGTTTTCCATGGCGGTTTTTGATGTGGCACAAAATATGGTCAATAAGGCAGCGGGAGTCATCAATACAACTGCTGTTGTATCAGGAGATGAAATTATCGCTATGGTGGATTCCATAAAGGGAAAAACGCTAGGGGAGCTTATAACGATTCTTTTTGAAATCTCTTTAATCAAAGTTGCCATGCAAGCAATCTCTATATTAGTCATGGTCATTGTCTACGGGAGAATGTTTGAAATCTATGTTTATGCTTCTGTCTCGGCAATTCCCTTTGCCACTATGGGAAATAAGGAATGGGGACAGATTGGAACGAACTACATTAAAGGCTTGTTTGCCTTGGGACTACAAGGACTCTTTATTATGGTTTGCCTTGGAATATACGCAGTGCTGGTAAAAACGATAGAAATCACGGATATGCACAAAAGCACGATGATGATTCTTTGCTATGCAGTTTTACTCGGGCTCATGATGCTAAAGAGCGGAACATTAGCAAAGAGTGTATTGAATGCACATTAGAAAGAAGAGGGAAGAAGATGAACAAAAAGAAAAACTGGATTTTTAGTAGGGATCAATGGTTGGCAGGTTTGGCAGTTATCAAATGGATTAGCCCTAAATCAAAGACTGGAAGATTTAGAGGAGGTGAAGGAGAGTCTCAATTAGCTTCTCGAAATAACCTCCAGCCAACGCAGGAAAGACACAATAGAAGGACGGAAGGGATATTGCAAGAATTCAGAAGAAATTGAAGCAGCATATGAGCATATGGAAGAATTATCCAAGGAGAGCAGAGAGGATCTAAGCCATGGCGTATGTACCGATTCCAAAGGATTTAAGAAGAGAGTGGAAAACAAAAGTTGCCTTTACGGACGAAAAGACAGCTTATCGGTCCATTGCAGGATTGTTAGCTTTTCAGCCCTATATCTTTGTACGGAAAGCAGTGCAAAACGATATTGCTGTCCTGTTTTTGATTACCGCCACCCTTCCGGTATTTTTATTACGCTTTTTGAAAAAGACGACTTGTTTTCGGGAAACAGTATTTTAAGCTCACATATCTTCATAGGTTTTATCAGCCGGGGAAAAAGGGTGAGAAAGGAGGTTTACCTGCAGAACAAGAAGATTGCAAAACAATCATGCTAAAAGATAAAAAGGGCATTAGAAGGCTACAGGAGAAAGACCATAGTAAGTTGACAGTTTCTAAAAGCGAGCAAAGGATTTTTAACGTTTGGTTCTAAGAAAGAGCCAAAGCGTTACACCGTAGAAGATACATTGCCCTATATCAGACTTCTAAAACATGGCATTTGCCAGCTTGATGAAAGGCATTTTAGTAAGACTATTTCCTTTCAGGATATTAACTACCAGCTTGCCGTAGATGAGGACAGAGACTTGATTTTTAATCAGTTTGCCAATTTCTAAATTCGCTTTGATCCAAGTGTTGCCAGCCAGAGTTTTCCTATATCAATCGGGATTGGAAGAAATGAGGAAGTTCGCTGTCTAGTGCAGATACCGGATCAGCATGATGGACTTTGATGTTAAGACTGGAGTTTAGGGAAATGCTAGCCGATTGTAAAAGGAAATAATGGACTGAAAAAGAGGCAAAGTGCACATCAGCTTACCGTGAGAAGCCGATAATTTGGAACAGGCAAGTGCCATGCTGGAAAGACTGAAATTGACACTTTTATCAGGTTTTAAAAATATGGGAGTTCGGCAGAAAGCCTAAATGGAGAAAGAGAGACTGAAGATTTTACATGATATGCTAACCGATAAGAACTTTTCCTTTTCTTGCAAAGGATTTAAAGAGAAAAAGCGAGCACAAGTCCTATATAGTTCTCGATATGTTTAACTTTTAATAACTGGAACAGTTTAAGTTTGGTAAGTTTATTGGGGCAACAAGCCATTTTCAAATCCTTGCCAGTGAGCTTTCTGACCGTATGCTTTCTGAATTTTTGGATATTGATGACAATATCACTGTATCATTCCACATTCAGGCGATTGATCAGTCGGAAGGTAATCAAGATGGTAAAAAGAAAGAATACTGGACCTGATAAAATGCGAATTGAAGAAAATAAAAGGCAGTAAGTAGGGTTATGATATGGATATTTTGCCATCAGACCTAGTCACTTATGGGAAGATGTAAAGAGCCTCAAAAGATTTACAGACAAGAGATGAGAGAATGTTTGTGGTAAGCATTGTCTTTTTTAATTTCGGAAAAACAGTGCAGAAGCTTGAGAATACAATCGCAAAGATTAGTTCCATTGCCAACAAACATAACTGTAAGATTAAGAGACTGGATCATGCTCAAGAACAGGGCTTAGTGAGTGTCCTTCCTCTTGGGCTAAATCAGATGGAAATCAATAGGAGCTTAACTTCTTCTTCCACGGCAGTATTTATTCCTTTTACAACGGAGGAGCTTTTTATCAATTCTGAAAATAGTCTTTATTATGGGCTGAACGCCCTTAGTCATAACCTGATTATGGCAGACAGAAAAAAGCTGAAGAACCCTAATGGACTTATCTTAGGAACACCGGGTAGCGGTAAATCCTTCAGTGCCAAAAGAGAAATGGCAAATGCCATTTTGATTACCAATGATGATGTGATTATTTGTGATCCTGAGGGAGAGTATGGAAATCTTGTGAAACAGTTTCATGGAGAGGTGATTAAGGTAAGCAGTAAGTCTAAAGACTATCTGAATCCCCTGGATATTAACATGAACTATGGAGACGGAGATGCACCATTAAAGGATAAGGCAAACTTCATTATGTCTATGCTGGAGCTTGTGGTAGGAGGGAGCGGGCTTACGGCAGAGGAAAAGTCGGTTATTGACCGTTGTCTTCCGAAAATCTATGAAAAGTATTTTGAAAATCCGTGTGCAGAGAATAGCTGATTTTTACAAGACCTTACGATATGCTGAAAGGGCAGGAAGAAAAAGTAGGAAAGAAACTGGCAACGGAAATGGAAATCTATGTATCAGGAAGCCTGAATGTCTTTAACCATAGATCCAATGTAGACTTAAACAAAAAGCTTCTTTGCTTTGATATTAAAGAGCTTGGCAGCCAATTAAAGAAAATCGGTATGCTGGTTATTCAGGATCAGGTCTGGAACAAAGTTTCTTTGAACAGAGGAAATAAGGCCACAAGATATTATATTGATGAGTTTCATTTACTGCTAAAAGAAGAGCAGACTGCTTCTCTATTCTGTAGAGATTTGGAAGAGGTTTCCGTAAGTGGGCGGTAGTCCTGACAGGCATTATGCAGAATGTGAAAGATTTTACTGATGAGTAAGGGAAATAGAGAATATTTTCGATAATACAGATTTTGTTCTCATGCTTAATCAGGTCGAGATCGGGAGATTTTTACGAAGAAACTGAAAATTTCTGTACCGCAACTCTCGTTATGTCACTGAATTCCAGCCGAAGGAGAGGGGCTTTTTCTTTTGGAAATACCACTGTGCTGCTTTCTGGAGCGCTGTGCTCCAAAGATACGGTTCTTTATAAGAAGATGACCATTGCGCCGGAAAGAGCAGGTGCAGCTTCTATGAGGGAAAAGAGCCGGTAGCGATCGGGAGAAGATTCTTCATAACTCATGAACGCTTTCAAGATAAGGTACGAAAGAAAAGATAGTGTTGGTTTTAGGAAGGATATTCCTAAAAAGATAATCCAAAAAGCTGAGGGAAGTTCCAGTAAAAAGAAGTTAATTAAAGGTATTGGGGAAAAGAAAGACAGAGCAGAGCATAAAAGGTGAACTGTACCGGAGAATTCTATACAAGAAACAGGGAAGCAACGACAGGAGAAAAGCCTTCTACTAAGAAAAGAAGACTCTGAGGCACTGAATGCAGTTAAAGAGGAAACTACAAAGACAGGGAAAAACAAGTTTGAAAGAGCTGCAAAAAGAAAGAATTTATCATATCTTAAAAAGTTTTTCCAGGGAAGTGAGGTGGTAAGAGACCACTTATCCGGGGAGTGGGGACAAGTTATCGAAACAGAGAAAAGACAGCTGATTTGTAGTGAAAAGCTGATTCGGGGGACAAGGCGATAGCTGAGAAGAAAAGAGATAGGAAAGCCTTTTCGACGTGAAAAGTACAATAGGAAGACCAGAGAACGAAATCCAAGCTTTCATTTTTGAAGAAAGTGAAGGTGCAAAGGAAAGCTTTCAGGATGATTCTCAAAGGATATGCCTATATGCTTTTTCAAAAGAAAAAGGCAAATGAAAGAAAGCATACAGAGTAAATATAAGACAAGACTTAGGGATAGGCTGAAAGAAGGACTGCTCAGAGCGATTAAAGCTCAAAAGAGGTCATGATAAGAAATGCCAAAAGGCTTCATGTATCTTTTAAGTCTTATTATTTTGGGACATTCCTGTAGAATTTTTCCGTAATGTCCTTGTCCGGCATGATGAATTTTCCAGTGGTGTACTTAAGTACAAGCTTATTTATCGGATCCGAATGTCCTTACGGAAGTCAATCAGCAATTTGAAAGCATGGAAGAAGGATTGGAGGACGAAATGAATTCGTGCAGAAGAATCACCCAAAGCTACGATGAGTATATTATTCGTGAAGGATAAAGAAATCGGACACAATGTACATGAGCTTTTATCCTATGTTACTTCACGGTATGGAGAGGTAAAAAAGGCAAGAGATGTTGAGGATATCCTGAAGGATCTTTTTCAAAGAATATACAGCCTATCGTATCGGGGAAAAGATAGAAAATCAGATACAAAAACAGTTAAGGAGACTTATGTAGACAGGGAAGGGAAAATACGAGTAGAAATAGGTTAGTGCCTTACGAGTATAAAAAGCTGTTTATAAGCTTAAAGAGAGAGTGGATACCGTGTCATTAGGGAGATATTTGAAAAGACCAATAATGTGTAAGTCACTATGAATCTTACTTTCGCAAAAAGGAAATATGGAATCCTTTTTTGGCAGTGGAAATGCAAATACTTCCGAGTTGATTTTAAATCCTGATTTCGAAAATCCGGGAATTGCTTTCAATGAAGAGTCTGTTAAAGCCTTATTTAGTGAAGCAGAGAAACATATCGGAAAGAAATATGTCTTTAGACAAATGGGCCGAACAACTTTTGGACTGTTCGTCTCAGGGGTGTTGGAGCTTTACGCATTCCGTAAAAAATATGCTTCTCAGGACAACGGCCACGATATTTACAAATCCTACTGTAAGCCTATTTCCAAAAGTGAAGCAAAGGCCGAGATATCATTTTCTTTGCAAAATACCCATAAAAAGTGGAACTCCCATTTCATGTCTGGTATCTATGCAGGAGACGGCATGATGATTCATGCCGGAAATCCGATACGCTTTGTCAGTATCAATACACCATACTGGAAGGAGCATTTTTATGGTTTTGGAAGAGTTCGTTAAATGGAGAAAGGACGGATAAAGGTGAATAAGGAACTTATTTTAGTGAAAAATAAAATACAAAGATTAAAAGGGATAAAAGGGCTCTGATTGATGAAAAATTAGAGCCTTTATTTATTAGGAAGAGGAACTCGGAAATGAGGAAATTATTGCGATATGTAGAAGCAATAAGATTACGATTGCTGACTCTAATGGAAAGCTAAAGAAAAGTGAGCAGGACGGGAAAATACAAAAGCGAAGAAAAATGCAAAGAGAGATGATTGAGGATAAAGGAGAATAGCGATGAAAAATCTAAAAGTGGAGAAGACTTATTGTGGCTACTGTACTTTTCTTCCATGCTCTGACCATGCATGGATATCCAACACTGTCTTATGCCCGTGTTAATGAGCAGGAAGCTGCAGAGGAAAGTGTAACTAAAGAGGAAGAAAATGCAGAAACTACAGAAACTACAGTCACCCAGGAAGTAAAGGAAGAGGTAGAGAGAGAAGTACGTTTTCCCAATAAACTGGAGGCAAAAGATCCTGAAAATGGAAAACAGGGGAGCAACGAAGAAAAAGGCACCAATAAAGGGATTGCCACCTTACCGGGAGGCTAGGGCAACAGTTACGGAAGATGTTGATAATGCTAACAATGCCTATCCGATTCATCATGGAAACGAAACAGAAGCGAATGACCAATTTTCTGCTGATGCCAGACAGTTTATTAGCTTTAAAACCAAGAGCGGAAAAGTATTTCATCTGATTATTAACCATGATGAGCAGGATCAAAACGTAATGCTTCTTACGGAAGTTTCGGAAGATGATTTGTTAAATATGGTAGAACAGAAAGAAAGCAAGCCGGAGATTACAAAAGAGGAACCGGAAAAAGAGGAAAGTAAGGAAGAGCAAAAGCCAAAGACAATGGAAGAAAACGGGAGCATGGGAAGCTATGTTTTACTGATTTTTGTAGTGATTTTTAGTTATGGCGAAAGTTGCCTATTACTTTAAGGTAGTAAAAAAGAAAGAAGCAGAGGCGGTAGAAAGCCTTGAGAAAGAGGATAATTTCTTCTCAGAAGCTGACAGTAGTGAAGAGGCTGGGGGAAATTTGGAAGCAGAAGACATGGACATGGTAGAAGCAGAAACGGAAGCAGAAACGGAAGCAGAAGACATGGAAGACGATGAGGAAGAGGAGTAAAGCTTGGGACTTTAGTCTATGTGTTTAAAAAGAATGTTTTATGGATTACAGGGTGGAAGATAATCATACTTCCACCTATGGAAAAAGGAGTAAGAAAAAGATATGAAATTAGTGATTGCAGAGAAACCCTCGGGTTGCCTTGTCTATTGCCAAAAAGTCTTAGGAGCGACTGCCAGATGGTTATGTGGAGGGGAATGGATATAAAGTTTCCTGGTGTGTTGGGCATCTAATTCAGATGGCAAATCCTGATGCCTATGATAGTAGGTATACAAAATGGAATATGAAAGATTTACCGATTTTTCCAAAAGAATATAAATATGAGGTCACTAAGGCAACGAAGAAACAGTTTTCCATTTTAAAAAAGCTGATGAATGAAAGCAGTGTTGACACGATTATCAATGCCTGCGATGCAGGACGAGAGGGAGTAGCCATTTTTAGACTGGTCTATACTGAAGCTTCTTGCAAAAGAAGGTGGAAGACTTTGGATTTCTTCCATGGAAGACAGTGCCATTAAAGAGGATTTTTCTATTTAAAGAGATGGCTCGAGTACAACTCCTTTTTGCTTCAGCTCAGGCAAGAGCCATTGCGGATTGGTTGGTGGGTATGAATATCAGTAGACATGATTCCTGCCTTTTATCAGCAAAACTATTCCGTGGGACGTGTTCAGACACCTACCCTTGCCATGATTGTAAAACGAGACGATGAAATCGCTCATTTCAAAAAAGAAAAATACTATACGGTAGAGCTTTTAACCGATGGCTTTTCTTTGTCCAGCGAAAGAATAGATGATGTAGAGACTGCAAAAGCGACTAAAAAACAAGGTTGGAAATACAATTCAAAAGTGAGTGATACATGCAGAAGATTACCAATCCGGAATTACCATTTGACCTTACGACTTTGCAAAGAGAGTGTAACAAGTTCTTTGGATACAGTGCAAAACAAACCCTTGACTATGCACAAAGCCTTTATGAGAAGAAGCTTATCACTTATCCAAGAACAGACAGCAGATGCCTTACAGAGGATATGATTGTAAATACGCTTAACAATATCGTAGGAAAAAATGATTTTGATAAAGAGCGGATTAAAGCAGTCTTTAATTCGAAGAAGGTAACGGATCACCATGCAATTATTCCAACCATTAGTTCCTTGAAAGAGGATTTATCGAAACTTCCTGAAAGTGAAGCGAAGGTATACCGGCTTATCCTAAACAAGCTTCATGCCAGCTTAGGATATCCCCTTAAAGAAAGTCTTACTAAAGTAATAGCAGAAGTTGAAGGATTTTCCTTTAGCTGTACAGGTAAGGTAATTATAGAAGAAGGCTTTACGAAGTACCTGAAAGCATATAAGGCGAAGAAGAGCGAGGAACTTGTCTTACCAAGTGTTTCGAGTGGAGACATTTTACATCTTGAAAGTTCAGAGCTTAGAGAAAAATATACTGCAGCACCTAAGCATTTTACGGAAGATACCCTTTTAAAGGCAATGGAACTTGCAGGAACGGAAATGATAGACAAGGCAGTAGAAGTAGAACGAAGAGGCTTAGGAACTCCGGCAACAAGAGCAGGAGTTATTGAAAACCTAATCTATAAAGGATTTGTGGAAAGAGATAAAAAGAACTTACTGGTTACGCATAAAGGCATTAACCTAATCACGATTGTGGCGGAAAAGTTCAAGTCGGCGGAAACCACTGCGAAGTGGGAAATGGAGCTTTCAGATATTGCTTCCGGAAAAGAGAGTAAGGAAGAATTTCTTCGGAGAATTGAAAAAGAGATTCAAAGTCTGGTGGAACAATATAGAAACAGCATTTAGGGGAACGAGAGAAAATCTTGTTCCCTTTTTTTATTGGAGGTGGTGAATATAGAAACATTGAATGTATTGGAACTGTTTGGAGGCATCGGAGCGATTCGAAAAGCATTAATTCGGCAAAAAATACCGCATAAAGTCATAGACTATGTGGAAATCGATAAGAATTGCGTGAAAAGCTATAACGCCTTGTATAATGCGGATTTTAAGCCAAATAGCGTTATTGGCTACAATCCCCCGAAGCAGAGAATTGATTTACTCATGCACGGAAGTCCGTGTCAGGACTTTAGCAGAGCCGGTTTAAAGCAAGGAGGAGAAAGAGGGAGTGGCACAAGAAGCAGTCTTTTGTTTGAGACAATACGGATTATTGAAGAAATGGACATGCGACCAAAGATAGTCATCTGGGAAAATGTTAAGGGAGTTCTCGATAAGAATTTGAGAGCTTCCTTTTTTCATTATTTAACAGAAATGGAAAGGTTGGGCTACGAAAACAAATATGCAATTCTAAATGCTATGGATTTTGGAATCCCTCAAAAAAGAGAGAGAATCTTTGTGGTAAGTATGTTCGGAAAAAATGATTTTGACTTTTATAAGCTAAAGCCTGTTCCAACAAGAGATATATCCGAATTTTTGGAAGAAAGTGTTTCAGAGATATATGAGGTAAGACAGGAGTCCATGCTTTGCTACTTAGGAGGACAGCCTAAGAATAAAAATTTCAAAGGAAAGCTTAATGTGATAGACAAATATGCTTATACCATCACTACGAAGCAGGTAAGAATCCCTAATTCCGGGATTGTGGACTTAAAGAATGGAAAGTATCGCTATCTTACAGAAAAGGAATGCTTCAGGCTTATGGGCTTTGATGAAGAAGACTTTGAAAAGCTTAGGACAGTTTTTCCTGAGAGAAAAGGCATGACTTCATCTATCCTATATAAACAGGCAGGGAACAGTATAGTAGTGAATGTCTTGGAGGGTATTGTAAGATTGTTGATTCCATTATAAGATTCCTGTGCTATATTATGTAGATGAATGTCTGATAAAGAGAGAAATTTAAATGTTAAAGAAAAAGACAAGAAAACCCATTAAAAACAGAGCAAGACAAAAACGGAGTAAACAGAATCTAGATGATTCAAGTGGTGATAAGGAAGAAAGAAAATATCCAAATCTGAATGCCCAAATGATTTTTGATGAATTTAAAAGCAAGTATAAAGAGCCTAACTTAGGTCTTAAGTTTGGGGCTCTACTTGCATTTTTTCTTGAAGTATTCTTGATTCTTGCGGAGTTCGATTGGGGAGAATGTGGAAGTTTAATAATAGAGTGCATTTCAATATTGGTGATTGGAGCCATAGTAATAATTTTAAATGATAAGAATCATAGAATTCCAAAATGTTTGCCTTTTTATAGGAATGGTATGGGTACTTTTTAAATTGGATTTTTGCTTTTACATCAATGTCCATCTTTAATGAATGTATGTAGAGATATTATTGATGGATTACCTAGGGCATAAAAAGGACTTTTTAATTGATTTTTATCATGCTTTACTTATTGGTATAAAAATATGCCTATGTAAATCTCTTGTACTATTTACTATAAAGTGTTATAGATTTTTATTTTGCTACTTTTTGAAGATAAAGTTAAACTTAAGGCTAATCAAGCTATTGATGATGTAATACAAAAAGCATTAAAGGGTAATAATAAGTTTGAAGTTACTGAACATTCTATTGATTTAATACTTAATTTTAAGTGATGAAATTGAAGATGATATGATAACAGAAATTAAAAATAGCACGGTAGCTTCAAATTATTACAAAAAGCTCGCTGTTTTGTTAGGATGGTATTTTAGGTGAAAAGAAAGGTTCTTATATAGCGGCAATAGGTGAAAACTTTAATGAAAGCGAAAGTGGCATATTTTTGAAAAATATGATTTTATTATGTGATGTGGCACTAATCTTGTCCATTCCTATGTTTTTATATATATAAATGTAGTAATAGAAAAAGCAAATTTATATAAAGAGGTTTTTAAAAGATAAAAATTAAACTTTGCTAGGGGTAAAAGATGAGTGTAATAAATAAAGATTTAAAAAGGAGCGATAATCCATCGCCTTTTATTGCAAGAAAAAGGAGGAACAATGAGGACGAACGATTTTTATGCTCTGATTGAGCTTGTAAAAAGAGAAGTTTTAGATTCTGAAACAGAGTATCTAAAGCTTCTAAAAGTTATCGGTAACAATCAGAGATATGATTTTTTGAGTCAGTTAAGTATTTACGATAGAAATCCCAAAGCAGTAGCTTGTGCAGGCTTTGATATGTGGCGGGAAAGGTTTCACCGAACGGTTATGCGTGGAGAGAAAGGGATTCCGATTTTCTACGAAAGTGAAGGAAAACAAAAAATAGCTTATGTTTTTGATATTGCTCAAACTGTCTCTATAGACCGAAACGTAAACGAAGTAGAACTATGGTCTTTTGATAAAGAGAAAGATACGGATACATTGAAAGAAATGATTAGGCTCGAGGACTATACTCCTCATGACAGTTTATTAGAAAATCTTTACTTTCTTAGCAGAATATATGCAGATCAAGATATCTATGAACTTGCCAACAATCTACGAGTTCCGGCTGAGGATAGGAATTCTTTTGTGCATTTTATGAGAGAGTCTATTAGCTATGCCTTATCTGGCAGATTTCATGTGGAATATCCAATAGATATGGAAAAGGGCAAGGAAAACTTTCTTTACATAGATAGTGTGTCTTTAATGTTTGTAGGAAATTGTATTTCTAACGCTTGTAATAGGATTTTAGAGGCAACTATTGAACGCACAAAGAAATTATCCCTAAATCAAGGGCTGACAAAAAATAGAGGTGCAGAATATAATAAGAACAATCCTGAAGAAGTAAGAGTAGAGACTGAAAGAAATAGTGAAGCGGAACAAGGAGGTATGGAAGATGCTGTTCGATCAAATGACGAAAGAGGTGATGATAGAGGGGAAGGAGTTTTCTCAGATGGAGAATACGGACGAAATAGCGAGCATAATCAAGCAGAAAACTTTAGACAGCCTGGAAGAGGAGACGATCTTTCTGTCGGAATTTCCGAATCCGACTTACGCCGTAATGAGACTGGAGTATCTGGCAGAGAGTCAGAACGAAATGAATTATCAAATGCTGCTCGAGCTATACAAGGAGAAGAAGCTGGTCAGTCACTTAATGGAAGTACAGAAGAGAGCAATCCAACTTATGAGGGAAGTGAAGCCTCAAATGATGAAGGAGCTGAATATAGCGGGCGAGGAAGATCCGAAGTACCAGACCATGATTTCAGCATTGAAAGAGATGGTGATAAAGGAAGTGGTCGAAGTTTAGCATCGGCTTCCAAATTCAAAATACGGCAAGAGATTTTCCCTGAGAAACTCACCCCAAGTGAAAGGCTAAACTATAACCTGGAAGCCATTTCTATGCTGAACAGAGTGGAAAAGGGGGAAAGAGTCCTTGATGAATCAGCCCAAGAAGTATTGGCAAGATATGTCGGCTGGGGAGGGCTTTCCGAAGTCTTTGATGAAGAACGGACCGGGCAGTGGTCGGAAGCCAGAAAATTCCTAAAAGAAAACCTAAGTTTAGAAGAATATGAAGCAGCTAAGGAATCCACCTTAACTGCTTTTTTCACGCCTAAAACAGTGATTGACAGCGTATATAAAACAGTTCTGGATATGGGATTTAAGCAGGGAAATATCTTAGAGCCGAGCATGGGCATTGGGCACTTTATCGGAAATCTTCCAGAGCAAATGAGTCAGTCCAAGTTTTATGGAGTGGAGATTGACCGGGTAAGTGGCCGCATTGGAAGGCTACTTTATCCTAATAGTGATATTCAGATAAAGGGTTTTGAGGAAACAAGCTTTTCCAATAATTTCTTTGACCTTGTCATTGGAAATGTGCCTTTTGGGGATTTCAAGGTAAATGACAGAGCGTATAACCAAAACAACTTTTTGATTCATGATTATTTCTTTGCCAAGTCCATAGATAAGGTTAGAAATGGTGGTGTGATTGCCTTTATCACCTCTTCCGGCACAATGGATAAGAAAGATGAAAGTATCAGAAAGTATATCAATGCCAGGGCTGAGTTTTTAGGAGCGATAAGGCTTCCCAACGATACTTTTAAGGGTGTCGCTGGTACAGAAGTAACAAGTGATATTATTTTCTTAAAGAAGAGAGACAGCGTTCTGGAGCGAGATGACAGCTGGGTACATTTGGAGGAAGATGAAAAAGGGCTTACTTACAACAAATATTTTGTGGAACACCCGGAAATGGTACTTGGCAAGATGGAAGAAGTTTCAGGGCGATTTGGAAATACTCTCGCTTGCTTACCAAAGGAGAATGCAGATTTAAAAGAAATGTTGGAAAGTGCCGGGAAACAAATTTCTGTAAATACAAGATACGAAGAGATAGAACTTCTTGATGATGAGATTAGCTTTATTCCGGCAACAGATGATGTGAAGAACTTTTCTTATACAATCCTTAACAATGAGGTGTATTACAGGGAAAACTCCCTTTTCATCAAGAAAGAGATTCCGGATAAAAATAAGGAAAAGATTAGGGACTATCTCAAATTAAAGGAAGCGTTAAAAAATGTTATTTACAAACAAAAGGAAGATTTTAGTGATGCAGAAATCAAGGCTTCTCAAGAAATTTTAAATGAAGTCTATGACGGATTCTCTAAAAAGCATGGCTTTGTCAATACTCTTTCGAATACAAGAGCTTTACGGGAAGACAGTAACTTCCCATTGGTATCGTCTATTGAAGTTCTTGACGAAGAGGAGAATTTTAAGGCAAAGGGAGATATTTTTTCGAAACGCACGATCAGTAAGGCAAAGGTGATAAATCATGTGGATACTTCTCTGGAAGCCTTGGTACTTTCCATTTCCCAAAAAGGCTATGTGGATTTTGACTATATGCAGGGTCTTACAGATAAGGATAGAAGCACCATTATTTCGGAGCTAAAAGGAGAGATATTCCTAAATATCCGTGAAGAAAACGTAAAGACCAATCAAAAGTTTTCTTTTAATCTTGAAGACGGAGACCTGCCCTTTAGTTGTAGTGATGATAGGAGCACCTTTAAGTATACCTATGTAACAAAGGACGAATATCTGAGTGGAAATATTCGGGAAAAGATAGGGGCAATCGATAGCTATATCTTTCGAATCAGTCAGGCTAAAAGAATCTTGTCTGATGATAGAGAAACAGAAAAAGAACTACTGGATACGGAACTAAATCGTTTGGAATATCAAAAGGCAGAACTTCAAAAAGTGATGCCAAAAGAACTTGAAGCCAGTGAAATCAATATTCGACTAGGGGCTACATGGATTCCCACAAAGGATATAGAACGCTTTATCTTTGAGACTTTAAAGACACCGGGCTATGCCAGGTGGAACATTCATGTGAAATTCTCCGGTCTTACCAGTGAATGGAATATTGAAGGAAAGAGTCAAGACAGAGGGAATGATTTAGCGGAAATGACCTACGGTACTTCCAGAGTAAGTGCTTATAAGCTTATTGAAGATGCCCTCAATCTAAAAGAAACCAAGGTATTTGACCAAATAGAAAATGCAGATGGCTCTAAAACTTCTGTACTAAATAAGAAAGAAACCATGCTTGCCGGGCAGAAACAGGAACTTCTTAAAGAAGAGTTTCAGAACTGGATTTTTGCTGATCAGGAACGGAGAAACAGACTGGTAAAGTCCTATAATGAGAGATTCAATTCCATTCGGAATCGTGAATATGATGGAAGTAATCTAAGCTTTGATGGTATGGGAGAAGGAATTGCACTTTATGAACATCAAAAAAATGCTATTGCAAGAATTCTCTATGGAGGAAATTCGCTTCTTGCTCATGTGGTCGGTGCCGGGAAGACTTTTGAAATGGTAGCAAGCTCTATGGAAGCAAAAAGGCTTGGAATGTGTACAAAATCCCTTTTTGTTGTACCAAACCATTTGACTGGGCAAATCGGAAGAGAGTTTATGCAGCTCTATCCTTCAGCGAACATTATGGTGGCAGACAAAAAAGATTTTGAGCCCAAAAACAGAAAACGTTTTATCGGAAAGATTGCAACGGGTGAGTACGATGCAGTCATTATAGGACATAGCCAGTTTGAGAAAATTCCAATGAGTAAAGAGTATCAAGAGAAACATATTAAAGACCAGATTGACGAGATTATCAATTATGTTGAGGAATATAAGCATGATAGAAATCAGAACTTTACCGTGAAGGAGTTGCAAAAAGACAAGAAAAAAACTGGAGACTAGGCTGGAAAAGCTAAACGATGATTTCAAGAAAGATGATGTCATTACTTTTGAAGAACTTGGTGTGGATAAACTGATTGTAGATGAAGCCCATAATTACAAAAACCTTTACCTTTACACGAAAATGAGGAATGTGGCAGGCATTGGACAGACAGAAGCGTTCAAGTCTTCAGATATGTTCATGAAGTGCCGCTATATGGACGAAATGACCAATGGAAAGGGCATTGTCTTCGCTACGGGAACACCAGTAAGCAATTCCATGACGGAACTTTATACCATGCAGAGGTATTTGCAGTATGAGGAATTAAAGAAAAATGGTTTGGAGCATTTTGACTCCTGGGCTTCCACTTTTGGAGAGACTCAATCCGCTTTTGAATTATCGCCTGAGGGAACAGGATATAGAGTAAAGACGAGATTTTCAAAATTTTATAATCTGCCAGAACTTATGAGTCTGTTTAAAGAAGTGGCAGATATTCAGACAGCAGATATGTTAAACCTTCCAGTTCCGAAAGCTCACTTTGAAGTCGTTAAGACCATGCCCAGTGATGAACAGAAAGAAATTTTAAAAGGCTTATCGGAACGGGCAGATAAGGTACGGAACAGAGCGGTAGAGCCTGACGAAGACAATATGCTAAAAATCACCAATGACGGAAAAAAGCTTGCTTTAGATCAGCGTTTAATCAATCCATTATTGCCTGATAATCCGGACAGTAAGGTAAATGTGTGTGTGAAAAATGTATTTTCCATTTGGGATAAAACAAAAGAAGATAAGTCTACGCAACTAATCTTCTCCGATATGTCAACGCCAAAGGGAGATGACAGCTTCAATATCTATGATGATATCCGGGAAAAGCTTGTGGGCATGGGCATTCCGAAAGAAGAGATTGCCTTTATACACGAGGCCAATTCCGATAAGCAAAAGGACGAGATGTTTGCCAAGGTAAGAAACGGGGAAATCCGAATCCTAATGGGATCCACACAAAAAAATGGGAGCCGGCACAAATGTGCAAAAGAAACTCATTGCCTTGCATGACTTAGATGTACCTTGGAGACCTGCAGACCTGGAGCAAAGAGCAGGAAGAATTATTCGACAGGGAAATGAGAACAAGGACAAAGGCGGTGTATATATCTACCGCTATATTACGGAAAATACCTTTGATGCCTACCTTTGGCAAACCATTGAAAACAAGCAAAAGTTTATTTCCCAGATAATGACCAGTAAGACTCCGGTTAGAGTTGCAGAAGATGTAGACGAAAGTTCTTTGAACTATGCTGAAATCAAGGCTTTGGCTACAGGAGATCCCAAAATCAAGGAGAAAATGGACTTGGACAATGAAGTTACTAAGCTAAAAATGTTAGAAGCAAACTATAAGTCCAATCGTTATAGATTAGAGGACAAAGTGTCGAAAACTTACCCCGAAGAAATCGCAAGGATAGAAAAGCTTATTGAAGCAGTTAAGAAGGACATTTCCCTCGTAGAACCGCAAGGAGAAGGAGAGAACAGATTTACTTCCTTAATCCTACATGGTGAAAAAAATCATGGATAAAAAAGAAGCAGGAGAGAGACTGCTGGAAGCAATAAAGAATGTCAAAGTAAATGAAAGTAAGGTGATTGGCCAGTATCGAAATTTAGACTTGGAGGTAAGTTACAATATCTTTACGAATGAGCGAGCTTTCAGCCTGAATGGGGCATCTAAAACCGTTGGGGAGCTAGGAGTCAGTGCAGATGGCAATATCACAAGGTTAGATAATGCTATCGATAAATTACCCGAAAAGTTAAGTTACCTGGAGGAAAAGCTGATCAGCACCAAAGAACAGCTACAAAATGCCCTGGAAGAACTTGAAAAGCCTTTTGAGAAGGCAGAAGAGTTAAAGATGAAAGTACTAAGACTTGCTGAACTGAATAAGCTTTTAGATATGGGAGAGGTCGAGGAACAAGAAAACACCAATCCTTTACTGGAAGATGTGAAAAAAGCAATTATTGACTTCTGCAACAGAGAGTATGAAGAAAAGCACAGTTATGATGAATTTGACACGCTGTATCCTGATTTAAAGCATATCGGGATTGCCTATACCAATACACCGGATGAAAGGCATGGGATTCAGTACGAACTGAATTTAGAGGATTACACATGGACACAGTACATTGATGATACGGTGGTAAAAACCGAGAGCTTTGATTATGAAAACAAGGGAGAAAATGAAGCTCTAAGGAATATGAAAAATGAGATTGAGCTATCCTCTTTTGAAGATTTAGTCTATGTGGACTCGGAAGATTTAAGGGCAGCAACGGGACTTGACATTGATGATGAGGGAAATTTCTATGATCCGCTTGCAAAAGACCTCGATAATGACAGTATCATCGATAGATATGACAATGATTTCAGGGATAGCGATTACTTTGAATCAACCTATGATGTGGAAGATAATCTTCATACAAAAGAGGAAACTTCTCAAAGAACGGAAGATAAACCGTCTATTTTAGGACAGATCAGAGCTTATCAAAGTGAAAGCAAAACGGAAGATAAACAAACTACAAAAGAACAGGAATATGCAAGATAAGGGGGCTTATAAGCTCCCTTTTACCATGAAAGGAGATATAAAAACATGGATTACAAAACAATAAGGGATAGGATTGAAGATATGGCAAAGGATAACCACAAAGATTTTGTGAAGGCGGTTATCAGCATGGAAAAAGGCATCAATGATGAGAGTGCCTTGGATAAGATCTATGATGCTTATATGGCAAATGATACCATCAATCTGCTTCATGAAGATTTCGACTATATGATTGAGGATTTAAGAGAACAGGGGAAGATAAAAGACCTACCCTATGTTCAGCAGGAGAAAGATGACCTTGTAAATATTGTCGTGAAATAGTTTGTAGGCAATGTAGATGTAATCGAAAAGAGAAAATAAGAACGGAGAAGCCTTTACAGGTGGCAAATTTCTCCGTAGTTTCCAAAAGATGATGAGGGAAATAAGGTGTATCATAATTGCTCCGCCTACGGAGAAAAGAGTGATATTCAAAGGACTTTAAACAGGAGATTTTGAAGTTATTCGGACAGCTTAGAATCTCTATTGATGATAACGGCAGGGAGCATAGCAATGTAAGGATATTATCCTCAAAGCTCTTAAAGGCGAAAAGAACAGATGAAAAGGACAGGATAAGAGTCAAGAGATTGCTAAACTGAAAAGCGAGATAGAAGAAAGAGAAAAAGACTTATTTTTATGCAGATTCTTGGGAGCAATCAGGACAGATTAGAGCAGATATTGATGAAAGCGAAGTTAAATACTTTGCTCAAATCTGAAAAAGGTCAAGAAAACGGTAAAAATCCATACTTGGTGCTATCAAAAGAATATCAGACGGAAGATAAGCAAAAAGTCAAAAAGTAAAAGCAGGAATCGTCAAAAAGAAGCAGAAAGAATAATGATGGTCGGTGTGGTCTTGGAGCTGCACCGGCTCTTTTGTCTCAAACATTGACTTTTATTCTTATAAATACTATAATTTAAGAACGAAAAGGCGGTGATAGAAATGAGTAAACAGGAACTGCTACTATAGAAAATAATGGGATTATAACTACCAGAGAGCTCTTCAAATCTTGGTATTCATAAGGATATCCTAAAAAGAATTAACCATAAAAAGAAGAACTTTGATAGCCAACGGACTCTATGTACTTCCGGATGAGAATATTGATGAGTATCTTTATTTCTCATACAGAATACCCAAAGGTATTTTTCTCACGAAACAGCAACATATTTACAAGGATTATCAACACGAATGCCCCTTATTTATGTGATGACCGTAAAGGTAGGAGATAATGTCAGCAGAGTTAAGTCGGCAAGAGATAATATTATTTTTAAGTATGTAGATTATTACGATATTGGAAAAATAACTATAACCAGTCCTTTTGGCAGAGAAATATCAGTGTATGACAAAGAAAGAACCATACTTGATATTATCAAAGATAAGGACAGAATAGATGCACGTGTATTTAGCGAAGCAATAAAATCTTACTTACAGGTAAGGAGAAAGAATTTATTAAAACTGTCGAAATATGCTATTAAGATGAATATGGATGACAAGCTTTAAAACGATATGCGGAGGTGTAGTATGAAAAACATCGGAACAGATAAAAGAGGAGCGATTAGGAACATATCTAAGAAAACAGGGGAATTAATCCGAACTCTACTTCAGATGTGCTTGTTTGAAGGAATACTTGAAAAACTCTCCAAATCAAATATAGTGAGAATTTTTATATTAAAGGAGGACTCTTTATCTCCTCTCTTATCGGTGTTGATATGCGTAGTACGATGGATATGGATACCACGCTTAGAGGTATTCCGCTAAATGAAGTCTCTATAACAAAAATCTTAAATGAAATATTAGCGATTGAAATTGACGCAGATATTGAATATAAGCTGATTAAATTATCGCCAATAAGACAGGGAAGATGTGTATGAAGATTTTGTGCAAGCATAATCCTGCATTTTTGGGAAAATAAATGCAACCTTAAATCATAGATATAACGACAGGAGATGTATTATTACTCCAAAGAGAAATGAATTATCTCTATTCAAATCTTAGAGGAAGGTACACACCAATTATGACCTATACCATAGAAACTATACTCGCTGAAAAATTTGAAACCATTTCAAGCAGAAATATTACTCACAACAAGAGCAAGGGGATTTCATGATTTGTATATGATATACAGCATTTAAAAGATAAAATTGATAAGGCATAGGTAAAGAAAAGCAATGAAAGAACGAGTAAATACATGAGGTTCTTTTGAAACAGCTTACAGTACAAGGAAATAGTAGAGTTGTTCAGGGAAAGTGAAACACCAAAAAAACTATGGAAAAAATACACACAGAATAACCCATATGCTAAAGATGTTGATTTCTTAGATACTATATCAGTCTATGAAGAAATAGGTACTGTATTAAATGTGAATGATGATACTAATAGTATTATGGTTGGTGTGGTCTTGGGACTGCACCGACTCTTTTTTTATTTGCGAAAAAAGGAGATAAAGATTATCTCTCCATCTCCTTACCCATATAAATTCCGTAATTTTTTCGTATCTTATAAAGCTCGTCCATAGTGGATTTTGAGGAAGAATACTCTTGCATAAGGCTATTCTTTTTTTCTTGTAATTTATCAAGCTCAGCTAAAATATCCTTTGAATTTGGGAGCTTGGAATAGGATTTTTTAAGCTCTGAGAGAGCATTTTCATATAGGGTAATCTGAGCTTTGTACTCTTCAAAAAATGCCTTGTCAGATGGATTAGAACGATATTCTTTGTAGTATCCTCGATATTTTTTAACGGTATGAACTTGCTCCATAGTGGTGGAAAGCTTCTGCATTTCCTTATCAATAGTCTTGATTTTCTCTTGTATATTTTGCGTTTCATCGGCTGCTTTTTGAATATACTCGTCAAGCTGTTTAACGGATTTAATGCCATGTTCTCTGATATAAATAACAGACTCAGCCATTGTATGAAGGTTATGTTTGGTTGCCCAATATTCGTAGCCTTTGCTTTCCTTTACCTTTGCATTGGAGTTCATGTCAATAACATTGCCGATGCGTTTTTTGACGTCGGGAGTCTTGATAAACTCTCTTTCTGCAATTCGTTCTTTTTAATCTTTCTTCGGTATAATCTTCTCCGATTGTTTTAGTCCTTGTAAATCTCGCCTTATCTTTTGGCTTAAAAGCAATGTGCTTACCGTATTTGATTTCATAGCCAAGCTCAGCCATTTTCTTTAGAAATTCGTCCCAATCCTTAGACTGTTTTACCATTCTGTCAATATCAAATTGCAACCTGCTTTTCCAAGAAGTTCCACGCTTTGCCTGTTCATTCTCATACCAAGATTTACCGTTAGTCTTATATTTTTTCTTATAGTTTTCGTAGTGTTTATCAATGACGGAAAGGTTATTTTCCTTGCAGAGCTTATCACTTTGGTAACGGATCTTATGATAGCTTTTCTTATTGGATTGATAGCACTTGCCGGTAACCATATGTTTGACATTATTGAAGATGAGTATGATTATGGATATGCCCTTTATCTATGTGCGTCGATAGTACAAACTCATCATTCATCTTTCAGAATCTTTTACATAACTCAAGACCGATCTGATGTGCCATTTCAGGCGTGGCTTCTCCCGGTAAAAAAGATTGAATGAGATGTCTTGCAAGAACAGTTCCTTTTGTTCCTGCATTTTCTCTTGTCCTTAAAAACTGGGTATGGGCGGTTAACTGGTGGCATTTATTGGTACTGACTAAAAGCTGTTCATCTGTTTTATCTCCATTAACAATGTAGTCGATAGCAAGATGAAGGGTTGATTTTATAGGGTGTATTTTTGTAATCGCCATTGTCATTCCCCTCTCAGTTCAGAAGTTCTTTTCATAAGCAGGGAGTGAATTTGCCACAACTCTTTTGAAAAATGTTCAATCTCTTTCTTCATATCTTGGATGTCATCTTTATAGATGATACCTGTCTGATTTACTCTCTTTGCAATCTGATTGATATTATTTGTAGCATTGGAAAGTAAGCCTTGCAAATCCCGAAAAGGATCTAAATCTACTTGATAAATCTCCTTTTCTAAAACGCATTTGCGGATAAAGCGGCTCATATTTCTGCACTTTGCAAGTTTTCTTTTCTCCTCAAAAAGAGCCTTTTCTTCTTTCTGGTCAACCTAATTTCAAGTCGTTCATTTCGTATCCCTATTTGCCATAGATAGTTCCTCCTTTAGATGTATTTCTGGTTTTAGGGTCTCTAATCAAGCTAAAATTGATAAAAAAAGAAGCAGTTCCCAAAGGGCTGCTTCATCAATTTTCCGTGAAGTGTACGTACACTTACTGTGCTTGCTACATAAGAATGATTTGTAGAATAAGCATTAAGCGAGTATTTATTTTGTAATAGTTATATCCTGAAGGATAGAGTTTGTCAGCTCATTATTGGACTTCACTACAATTTATAGGATTATAGTCCTTTAAGAAATCAGCTTTTGGTCTTTCAATGGTGCAGGGAGAAGAGCCGAGCTTTCCCATTTTGTACAGTTCGGATATTTTAAGATTCACAAGATTAATTTCCACACCTAATTCATCGGCAAGAGAACGATCTGAAACAAATCCATTTTCTAAAAGCCGGATAATTTCCTTATCGTCAATCAGAAGATGGGCTGCAAAGATATTTGCTTCAATTTCGTAGTGGTTTAATTCTCTAAATATTGAAACTTCGTGAAAGGCATTTTGCTTAGCATATTTTCTATGAAGCTGGTCATGACCAATCTCGTGAGGCTAAAAACAACTTTTCTGATATTGGGGTGCAAATTTGAAGAAAGAAAGATAAAACGATTCCTTTGAATGATTTGATACATACCAAGTGAGAACAGTTGTATTATTTATTTCTTCAAGATGTATATTTAAAATTTGAGTAAGCTCAGAGGATCACGAGTAAAATATTTTTACCAAAGACGATTTGCTTTCGTATATCCAATCGTTTGCCATTATTCTCCTTTATCATTCTTCCTTTTCCGAAATTTCTTATTCATATCTTTTTGCTTTCCAATAAGCCTGGGTAATAGCTTGAAAGGCTGATTCAATGTCTTCTTCCGGAAGCGTTCCACCGGCAAACATACTGCTTACTCCATCTGCCAGAGCTCTGACTTTTGCGACCTCTCCAGTGCCATATCTATTGGAAACTTCTTCTAAAAACAGGTCTTCTTCGCCCATTAGAAAATTATAGTCGCAGTTCATAAGCTCTGCAAAATTTTCTCATAAACTTCCTTCTGTTTAGGAAATCTCTTTCCTTGTTCGTACAGAAGAAGAGTTCTTTTGCTTACACCGATAAGCTTGGCAAACTCATCTTGCGTATAGTCAGTCTCCATTCTATAGTTCTTTATTTTCTCTCCAAAGTTCATTTCAACCTCCATATAGTACTAAAGTTTACTTCTGAAAGCATTATGTGAATTTTAGTACTTGTAATTCTTGAGTTCCCTTTTATATAATTTAATAGAACTTAAGTGCACTTATTATACCACCTAAGAAACTTAAATTCAATGTTAAATCTGCGAGTTGATTAAAGGAAATAGCTAAAAAAGGGGTGATGTTAAATTGGCAAAAGGAAAAATGTTAAGAGAGTTAGAAAAGATGTATGAGAACCATGAGCTTCCTTTTTTACCGACTATGATGAAAGCAAAAGCAGTACTTTCCATATACCGAAATGTTGTTTGGGCGGTAAAGAATACAGCACAATGTCTTGTTTGCGAGCAGGAAGTAACTTATGGCAGTGATTTGGGAACAGCACTTTCTTACCTTGAAAACTTTGCTCCGGATAGAGTCTTGGAAGATTTTGAGTCTCGGGTTAGAAACATTTTTGAAACAAAGTGGTTGATTGAAATTATTGACAATGCTTTAGCGAGAATAAAGGAATATCCTGTGTATGGGAAATGCTACTACACTATACTTCATTTTTCCTATTTAAGTTGCGACAAACATTCCAATGAAGAGATTATGAGAAAAGTTGCATTGGAAAAGACAGCATTTTACCAGAGAAAAAACGAGGCTATTGCGATTATGGGAATAGCACTTTGGGGCTATGCACTTCCAACACTTCTAAAAGAACTTAGTGATGAAAAGAAAAAAGAGTTTTGCTATAGAGAGCATATTTACGCATAGATAAGGAGGAGGAATTTTGAAAATAATGGAATCATTGCGAACGGATTGCGGAGTATTATCGGACATATTGTGGATAAAGAGAGGACAGTGTATGAACTAACTTTATAGTAAGGTAGATATGCTGGAGAAAAACTGAATATTTATTTTGGGGCAAAGACCGTAGGAAAAACCTATGGTCTTTTTTTATGCCCATTTTTGGGAGGACTATGAAAAGAATTAGAAGCCCTCCGAAGTCTTTTGGATTTTTGAGCAAACACATTTCAAAAGATAACGGAGGAAAACATGAACAAGAAATATTACATTTTCGTTGGAAACGAGAAGATAGAAGTGGATCAGAAGATTTATCAAAATTATTGGCAAATTACAAATCGAGAAAATTATTTGGAGCGACTTGACCGAAAAAGCAAGTTGCTCTTTTTTTCTAATTTAAGTAGCGAGTATCCATGCGAGGAAAGTTTGGTGGACGAGACTGTCAATGTAGAGAAAATCGTGGAAACCCAGATGATGTTACAGGCAGTGAGAGAGGCGATTTCTGAACTAAATGATGAGGAACGGGAAATCATTTTCCGTCTATTTTATGAGGAAGAATCCCTTCGTTCGATTGCCAAAGATAAGGAAATATCTGCACCGGCTCTTCTAAAGAGAAGGAATAAGATATTCGAAAAGCTAAAGAAATTATTGAAAGATATTATCTAGGATTTGCAGGAGCAGGCAGAAGGATTTCTGTCTGCTCTATTTTCAATTGATTTTTATAGGCGATTGTTTTGGCTTTCTAAAGGCAGGGGATGTAGAACCTCGTTTTTGGGTAATTCTACTTATGGCTTGAAAAATTTTGAAAATAATTCCGCATTTGGTTAACAGAGAGTTTGAATTTTCACTTTGTATATTGAAGGGCATTTACACCTTGTATATAGGAATGAATTTTCTATGTGAAGATGCAAGCAAAGCCCTTTATAGCGAAAGCGATTTGTTCTTTGACAACTGAATAGACCAAGGTAGGACTTTATTCACTTATTGAGAGTTATGACCTACGCCAAGATCTTTCTGCTGATTCTATCTATTTAATGATGGAATTAGTTCCAATGGACACCGGTATAGACCGGAAACATAAGAAAGGGAGCGAACAATAGGATTACATAAAGATAAGGGTGGCATCTTATTTCCATGACATAAGTGATGATAATGATACTTCAATAGTTTAAGCCGGCTCGTCTAAACAAGAGGCGGAGGTGAGATTCCTATGTTGCTGCCAAGCACCTACTAATGTCAAAAAACTTTAAATTTAATTAGGGAGATAGATTTTAAAAATGAATAATAAGTTAGTCCCTATATGGGAAAAAGTAAATCTTACACTTGAGGAAGCTGCCATTTATTTTGGTATTGGACAGAATAAGCTTAGAGAATTAACCAACAGTGATAACTGTCCTTATGTAATTTGGTGTGGAAATAAACGACTTATAAAGAGAAGATTGTTTACAGAATACTTAGAGAAGATGTATTCAATATAAAAAAATTGAGATATCTTTCGTTAGACAAAGAGATGTGAGTATCGGTATAATGTAGATGAGCATATTCTCTTTGTTGTTATGGAAGGAGCACAAAAACATGGCAGTAGAGAGACGCAAAGATAATAAAAGAAGAGTTTTTGAAAGAAGGTGAATATCAAAGAAGTAGTGGAACATATGAATTCAAATGGAGAGATAAAAGAGGTAACAGGCATTCTATTAGTGCTGTCACATTAGAAGAATTGAGAGAGAAGGAGCTGGATGTTCTTCGAGATGTATTAGATGGTGTAAAAGTTGATAAGAACAATCTTACAGTTAATGATTTGTATAATAGTTGGATTCAACTAAAAAGGGGATTGAAAGAAAATACTTTTCTCCATTACAAGTACATGTATAAGATGTTTGTCGAACCAGATTTTGGAAAAAATCGGATTACAGACTTAAAGCGTTCTGATGTGAGAGGATTTTATAACTTTTTAGCTGAAGAAAAACATGTTCAGATTAATACAATTGATAGTATTCATACAGTTCTTCATCAAGTCTTAGAAATTGCTGTTGAAGATGACTACCTTAGATATAACCCTTCTGATAATGCACTTAAAGAACTCAAAAAAGCTGTTAACTTTGAAGTAGAAAAGAGGCGTGCATTAACAGTTTCAGAGCAGGAAATATTCGAAGCATTTCTGCGCAAGAAGGGACAATATCATAGGTGGTATCCAGTATTTACTGTAATGCTATGGACAGGAATGCGTGTAGGAGAAATTACAGGTCTTAGATGGTGCGATATTGATCTAGAAGAAGGAAGTATCAATGTTAATCATACTTTAGTGTATTTTGACAAAAGAGCAGAAGAGCGTTGCACTTTTGCTATTAATACGACAAAGACTAAGGCCGGTGAGAGAAGTATACCAATGCTACCAAAAGTAAAGGAAGCATTTCTCATGGAAAAAGAATATCAAAGAGAATGTGGCGTTAAGAGTGAATCTGTTGTTGATGGTTATCGCGATTTCATTTTTGTAAACCGTTTTGGTAATGTTCAACATCAGGGGACACTAAACAAAGCCCTTAGGAGAATAATCAGAGATTGTAATTTTGAGATACTTGATAAGAACAAACAGAATGATGTGATTATCCTTCCGAAGTTTAGTAATCATTCTTTGAGACATACTTTTACCACTAGAATGTGCGAAGCAGGAGTAAACATAAAAAGCAAATGCAAGAGATTTTAGGGCATGCAGATGCTGAAACCACCATGATATATATATGCCGAAGCAACAAAGGAATTAAAAAATCTGAGTTGATCAATTTTCGAAGAGTTTTTGCAAAGACAGCTAGTAAAGAAACAAACTAATAGTTTGATATAATATGTCTTGTGACCAGTATGCGACTGATTTGCGACTACTTATGTAGATAAGTGTAGAATAATAAAAATTAGAGACATAAATCGATTGTTTGAAAATATAGATATAATCACTTATAACGATTTAGACTGCCTAGTTTTTGTGTTCTCCCACGATGAAGCCTCTCGAGAAGAAGGATGAGGGGAAAGAAGCATCTGAAGTGAGCACCGGGAAAACGAATTTTACAACAAGCTGCTTTACGTTCCGAATAAAAGATTGATTTTTCAAACTGTGAAGATTGAACCTCTCTTCGAAGAACAGGTTGACTTTTGAGACTTTCAGTAAGTCCGACTTCCGTGCGGTAAAGGTAAAGCGATTGCTTTTGCCGTTCCAAAGAGTAAGAAGCTTTTACAGTTTACCTTTAGATGACGGAACAGGCGCGACAGAACCATTCTTTCCGGAATTCATGCTTACTATGAGCCGGAAGAGCTGATTGAAAGACTTTGATTGCTATCACAAACCTTCCCCGCCGAGAGCAATGATGGGAGTAGAGTCCTGCGGTATGCTGCTTTCGCCATTAATCAGTAAGAAGGACAGCGATGAGGAAGAATTGCATCTTGCTTATGGTAGATAACCATATTCGGCAGGAGCGAAGTTGTATTAGTATTTTGCTGTTGGAACTATTTTGAATACAAAGAGATTGAGCTTTATGGCGGATGAAGTTAACTTCATCCGCCATTTTATATAAAAAGAATTGATGATTTACAATTTCATCCCGTGTACTAGTTATAAACTTAGTAATCGAATGTAGATGAATAGATAGTTAATTAAAGAAAAGAGCTTGCCTATTCGAAACTGGGGAAAAGTCAGGGGAGAAATGGCAATAATGTATCCTGACCGAATTCCTGAATAACGAAAAATCAGCTGTCTTATCAAGGGTAAACTGAACTCTCAGCAGAGCTGAGCGCAGACATTCCAACTGATTTTGTTGGATACTAACCAACGCTGAACAGCAGCTTATGCTGCTCAAGCAACGACTTCATAGAAGACCATCATTTACAGAAAAAATTTCAGACTCTCGAGAAAGAAACATGCGCTACCCGGGGAGGTCTCGTCAGCGGTGGAAGCAGAATAAGAAACCGTAGTAACAACGAATGGTGAGAATGAAGTCAGCAGAAGTCATAGTACCACTGTGGTTGCATCACACAGAGGGAAGGACGGAACTTTGGCGGTGTAATGCTGAAAAGCAACCAGAAAAGTAAAGTTAAGGATGAGACAAACTTTATAAAGGGGTCATCTGCAAAAAGTATTCGCGGAACAGAGAGATATGTAGAGGCATCCGCGGTTGCCAGAGGATTGCACATACGACACGACAATACTATCGCAAACTTGCCATACAAGTAAGGAAAACTAAAGAACCACTGTGTACCGAACGTATGCACGGTGGTGTGAAAGTCAAGGCAACAAGCAATACATTAAC